>Ga0268283_1000042_pt1 | contig 129571 bp, 131 predicted proteins | sample saktaG_13_FD_190140 | JGI IMG/M metagenome (GOLD analysis project Ga0268283, IMG submission 190140) | Saline water microbial communities from Sakinaw Lake, British Columbia, Canada - sak_2013_06_06_36m | ecosystem: Environmental > Aquatic > Non-marine Saline and Alkaline > Saline ...
CAGATGCATCAGCCACTGAAAAGCTTTGTGCAACATCTAATTTTTCTTTTAATAATTTATAACGTTTACCTGCCATTGAATATCTCCTATGATTTCTGCCGCAATTTATTTCAGAAGAGAAAAACTCTTCTGAACGTGTATCATTTAACCATCAATGCGGTCGTTGATTTAGATACACTTAACTTAAATTTAGTCTACTATCTCTACACCCATTGAACGAGCTGAACCAGCAATTGTGTTTGCAGCCATTTCAATATCAGTAGTATTCATATCTTCCATTTTTGTTTTCACTATTTCCATAAGTTGGTCTTTAGTTATTTTACCAATTTTATTTTTTAGTGCGTTATCTGTACCTTTTTTAAGTCCAGCTGCTCTCATGATTAATTGTGATGCTGGTGGTTGTTTAGTAATAAAAGAAAAACTTTTATCACTATATACTGTGATAACTACTGGAACTTTGAATCCCATTTTATCTTTTGTTTTTTCATTGAATGCTTTACAGAATTCCATAATATTAACACCACGTTGACCTAATGCCGGACCTACTGGAGGTGCTGGATTAGCTGCACCAGCATTAATTTGCAGTTTGATGTAACCAGTGACTTTTTTTGCCATTTTGCTTCCTTTTTGTTGAGTTTAAATTATTTTTTCTACTTGAGTATACGATATATCTACAGGTGTCGCACGTCCAAAGATAGAAACATTGAGTTTCAATGTTCCATGCTCAAGATCGTATTCATCTACAGTTCCTGTAAAGTTCGCAAACGGGCCATCAACGATACGTACCATCTCACCAGAATCAAAAAATACTTTTGGTTTCGGTGCTGCACGGTTATTTGCGCGATCCAAAATAACTTGAATATCGCTTTCACTTAGTGGCGTAGGATGGTTTGCTTCACCGACAAAACCAGATACACGTGGTAAAGACTGGATTAAGTGTTGGAGTTCATTATTTAAATCAATATAGACAAATACATATCCAGAGTATAAAGATCTTTCAGTGATCTTTTTTTTACCCTCTTTTACTTCAATAACATCTTCTGTAGGAACAAGAAGATCTTTAATACCTTCTTGCAATCCTCTTTCGATAATAATATTTTCTATTGCAGCTTTAACACTACGTTCACTTCCAGAATATGTCTGAATTGAATACCATTGATGTGCCATTATATATCCTTAACTTAGTAAAGCTGAAACAGTTGAAGACATAATAAAATCAACTAACGCTAAAAATAGTGATATAAATGTTACAACAATAACAACAGAGATATAAGCTTGTTTTACTTGCACTTTATTTGGAAAAATAACTTTGCTAAGTTCTAATTTTGCATCTCTGACATAACTATTTAAATTTTTCATTAATTATCCTAAATATATCTACATATTGCATTTTCAATAAATAAATCTCGAAAGATGTATTTATTGAAAATGGCAGGCGAAGGGGGACTCGAACCCGCAACCATCGGATTTGGAATCCGGCGCTCTACCATTGGAGCTATTCGCCTGTATAAACTTATAAGTAGAAAATCTCTACTTATAGGTTAAATTATAATTTCATCTCTTTATGAACAGTATGCTCACGACAAAATTTACAAAATTTACGTACTGAAAATTTTTCAGTATGAGTTTTCTTATTTTTAGTTGTGTGGTAGTTACGACGTGTACACTTCTCACAACCTAAGTGGATATTTTCTCTCATTGTGTTTACCTAATTTAAAAGTTCACTTCCACTTTCGTAGAAGCGACATCAATTACTTGACGATTTTAGAAACAACACCTGCACCAACTGTACGTCCACCTTCACGAATAGCGAAACGAGTTCCCTCTTCCATCGCGATTGGGTGAATTAGTGTAGCAGTGATTTTAACGTTATCACCTGGCATAACCATCTCAGTACCTTCTGGTAAAGTGATTGCACCTGTAACGTCTGTTGTACGAACATAGAACTGTGGACGGTAGTTAGAGAAGAATGGAGTATGACGACCACCCTCTTCTTTACTTAGTACATAGATCTCAGCTTCAAATATTGTATGTGGAGTAATTGATTTTGGTTTACAAAGAACTTGACCACGTTCAACTGCTTCTTTAGCAATACCACGTAATAAAAGACCACAGTTATCGCCAGCGACACCTTCAGTCATCTCTTTACGGAACATTTCGATACCAGTTACAGTAGTAGTTTGAGTATCTTTAATACCAACGATTTCAATTGTCTCACCAATTTTAACTGTTCCACGTTCAATACGTCCAGTTACAACTGTTCCACGACCAGAGATTGAGAAAACATCTTCAACTGGCATCAAGAAATCTTTATCAGTTTCACGAATTGGTTGAGGGATATATCTATCAACTTCAGCCATCAATGTTTTGATTTTTTCTGACCATGCACCTAAAGTACCAGTTTTAGCTTCTTCAAGAGCTTTAAGAGCTGAACCAGCAACGATTGGAGTATCATCACCTGGGAACTCGTATTGATCTAGTAATTCACGGATTTCCATCTCTACTAGTTCTAGTAGTTCTTCATCATCAACCATATCTTCTTTGTTCATGAAAACAACGATGTATGGTACACCAACTTGTTTAGAAAGAAGAATGTGCTCACGCGTTTGTGGCATCGGGCCATCTGCTGCAGAAACAACTAATATAGCGCCGTCCATTTGAGCAGCACCAGTAATCATGTTTTTAACGTAGTCAGCGTGACCTGGACAGTCAACGTGTGCATAGTGACGATTATCTGTTTCATACTCAACGTGTGAAGTAGAGATAGTAATACCACGCTCTCTTTCTTCTGGTGCATTATCGATTGCATCGTAATCCATCATTTTCGCGCCATTTGTTACCGCTAGAACTGCTGTAATTGCTGCAGTTAAAGTAGTTTTACCATGGTCGACGTGACCGATTGTACCAATGTTACAGTGAGGTTTATTACGCTCAAACTTTTCTTTTGCCATTGTGTCCTCCGACTTTATTTTTGTGAATAGAAATGGAATTGTATCCAAAAATTATTCAATTATTGCTTATATAAATATAAAATATAAATTTTCTTTCAACTGGAGCTAATGACGGGATTTGAACCCGTGACCTCTTCCTTACCAAGGAAGTGCTCTACCCCTGAGCCACACCAGCAAGCTATTTCAATAATAGATTTACATCTAGTATATTTTTTGAATATTTATATTTAAATTTTATGGGTATTTTTTCTGTAAATAAGTGGAGCGGGTGAAGGGACTCGAACCCTCGACCCTCAGCTTGGAAGGCTGACGCTCTAGCCAACTGAGCTACGCCCGCATCCTGACTTTTTTCGTGGTGGTGAGAAGAGGAGTCGAACCTCTGAACCCGAAGGGAGCGGATTTACAGTCCGCCGTCGTTGGCCACTTGACTATCTCACCAAGTTTAATATTCAATATTCAATGGTGCCGGCACGAGGATTTGAACCCCGGGCCTGCTGATTACAAATCAGCTGCTCTAGCCAACTGAGCTATGCCGGCTTTGAATTTGAGCCAGAATTATAGACAAATTCATTTCCAATGTCAAGCTTTTTTTATTAAAAGATGATTTTTTCTCCATCTTCTAATATTTTCACCTCCAAATCACCCTGAAAAAGGGCAATCTCTTTTGTCATTTCTTCTAAAAAAAGTGGTTTGATATGATTAATATAGATATTAATTTCTTGTTTTTTCATCATTTTCAACTTTTCAAATAATATCTTTGGTGTTAAATGCTTTGAAGCATACGCCAACTGTCCCATCCTTGATGGAAAAGAACACTCTACGACAAGAGTTTTAATGTCACCTCTTGTATCGATTTTTTCAATTGTACTGTCCAAACTATAGGTATCAAGAGAAATTATCACAGATGAACCATTTTTTGTCACAATATATCCGCAACTTGCAACGGTATGATCTGTTTGATAAGGCTGCAAACTTACCTCTTGCGAAATTTGATAACTTTTTTCACACTCAATCTCTTCATAAACAACACTCATCTCATCTGAATCTAAAAGCCTTATTGATGCGAAATCCGGCCATATTCTATTATTTAAAAAATCCTCTTTGACAGCTTTTATTGTTTGTGGCAATCCATAAATCTTTAGCGATTTCTTTCTACATGTAAAGTAGCTGTCCATGATGTATGCAATATCTATAATATGGTCAAGATGCGAATGTGAAAGCCAAATGGATTCTATCTCTGCTGATTTCTCTTTAAGTGGAACAAGCAAGTTACCAGCATCAATGACATTCTTCTCATCTATGTAAAATGCACTCGTCCCCACATCCGCACCCTTGGTTCCATATGCACCTAAAATAGTTATCTCATTCATCTTGACACCTCATCTTCGTCCTTCGATTATAGCAATAATATCGATATAATTTCATAAATTTGATACTACAGTAAAAGGTACAAGATTGCTTACAATCCTATTTTCTCCCGCTGAGGGCAAACACCAAGGTGGAAACGAATCTAAAACAGAGCTTTTTGGATCAGACAAAGCAAGAGTTGATATTCTTAATGTATATAATGAAATAGTTTTAAATAATGACGAAAAAGAACTTGAAAAACTTTTTGGCATAAAAAACAGTAAAGATTTTGAGCCATATTTGGATGGAATCTACAATGAGGCATTGATGTGTGCCATCCAAAGATATAGCGGAGTTGCTTATGAATATCTCGATTTTAATTCACTCGATAGATCTGCACAAGAGTATCTTAAAAAAAATGTCCTTATTTTTTCAAATCTCTATGGTCCGATCTTAGGTTCTGATACCATCGCCAACTATAAAGTGCACCAAGGGACAAATATTGGCTCTATTGCACCAGATAAATATTATAAAGATAGATTTTCTTATCAGCTTGATCTTTATTTGGCAGATAAAGAGATCTTAGATTTGCGCGCTGGGTATTATGACAAGTTTTATAAAACAAACAAACCTTACACAACTCTAAAATTTTTAAAAGATGGTAAAACGGTAAGTCACTGGGCAAAAGCGTATCGCGGAATCGTACTTCGTGAAATTGCAACGCACAATGTGCATTCGATAGAAGAGTTTCATAAACTTCACATCGAAGGCTTATATGTAAGTGAGATCAAAACTATCAAAAACAAAACAGAAATCGTCTACGACATTGGAGAATAAAATGCAAAATAGTGAATCAATCAATCAAACTATCAAAGAAAATCCCACGGTTATACTCTACTTTAGTGCGCCTACTTGTAATGTTTGCCACGCACTTAAACCAAAACTTCTTGAAGCACTGAATGAAAACTTTACAAGCTTTGAAATCGTAAGCATTGATGTTTCAACAGATGCTGATATTGCAGCAGAATTTAGCGTTTTTGCCATTCCAACTGTTTTAGTCTTTTTAGATAGCAGAGAATTCCTAAGAAAAAGCCGCCACATGAGTGTTGGCGAAGTGATAAGCGAGATCAAAAGACCTTATGAGATCATGATGAGCTAAGCCGGTTAAGGGATGGGAAGAGTGATCACAAACTCTGCACCAATAAATCTGATATTCATATAGTTATACTCCCTTGTACGCGCAGATATTGTTCCATGAAGATGTTGGGTAATGATGATATAAGTAATATAAAGTCCAAGTCCTGTTCCTTTAGACTTATGTTTTGTCGTAAAATAGGGTTCAAAGATTTTTTCTAAAATCTCTTCTTTGATACCACCACCTGAATCTTTCAAAGTGATCATAAGTTCTTTGGCATTGCATTTGATATCTACAAAGAGATGTCGATCTTTTTCTTGTTTTTCGACCATCGCATCTTTGGCATTATTATAAATATTTAGTAATGCTTGAATCAAAAGATTTTCATTACTTAAAACTCTACAATCCTGTGTTGATAGAACTATGGAAATATTATTACTTTTAAAACTCTCTTTTATAAGTTCATGAACTCTATCGATCGCATCTGCTATGTAAAAATGTGCTGAACTTTCCATATCTGAACTAAAGTAATTCTTAAAATCATCTATAGTCTGTGAAAGATATTGGGCTTGAATATTGATATCATTACTGATTTTGAGAATATCCTCTTTTTCTATAGCAGCCCCAAAGAGAAGAGATGTTTCCAATTTTGCTGTATGCAAAGAGATGATGTTTAGCGGCTGTCTCCACTGATGAGCGATATTACTCAGCATCTCGCCAAATGCGGCTATTTTGGATTGGATCATGATCACTCTGTTTTGATTATCTATCTCCTCTTTTTGCTTATCAATCGTCTGTTTTAGATGATTTTTTGTATGGATCCACTCTTTTTTTAAACTTATAAAAAGTAGAATAAATATCAAACTGATAACTGCAAAAAGAGAAATAAATACAATATATACTATATCTTTATAGTGAAGCTTAAAAGCAAGCTCTTTTGGATGATTATATTCATATACAAATGAGTCATAATTAAGATCTTTTGAAGTCATACCAAAGACTTTATAAACTTTTACGATGTCATTTAGTTGATCTTTATCCAAATAACCCAGAGGAATATCTTTTTTGCAAGCCAGACGCTTAAGCATTTCCCCCTCTTTTATCAGTTGGATGAGAGTTTTGTGTTGCGTATTATAGTGTTTGTAGATGATCTCAGCGCTCTGCGTAATATTATCAAACGCATATGTCCAGCCCCGCATCGTAGCTTCGTAAAAATTTTTTGTTGTTTGCGGATTGTTTTTAATATATACAGAAGAGGTAAATAAGATATCATCATAAAACCGAAACCCGTAATCTTTAGGATTGAAAATTTTATAACCAATGCCTTTGTCTTCCATGCGTAAGGGTTCATTTGATATATATGAAGCCATGGCATCAGTTTTTTTATATATCAAATCATCAAGATTAAAACTATGGGGCACAACATTTATATCTTTTAGCGTTAAACCCGAGGAAGAGAGCATCGCCATCAAAGAAGCCATATCCTGAGCATCATTTGAAAGCATGATTTTTTTATTTTTAAGATCAGCGACAGTATTGATGTTTGTATCATCTCTTGTAAGTAAGACCATCGGGGATTGCTGGTATATGGCACCTAATGCAACAATATCTGCACCGTTTATCTGACTGATTATTATCGATGAATGTCCAACAGCGAAGTCAGCTTTTTTTTCAGGGATGACACTAAAGATATCCGTATCTTTTGTAAACTCTTTGATCTCAACATCAAGACCAGTATCCCTATAATAACCCAACTCTTTTGCCATATAATATCCAGCAAACTGAAACTGGTTCAGCCAATCGAGCTGCAATACCACTTTTTGAGTCGCAAATAATGAGATAGATAATGATAAAACAAAAATAATCTTTTTCATGCCAATAATTCTATCCTAATATATGCATAGATCACGTTAGCTCTTAGTTTATACTTTGTAAAAGCGCTAAAAACTGCTCTCCGTAGCGCTCAAATTTCACTTCGCCGACACCGCTTACATGTAACATGGCTTCTTTATTTTTAGGAAGGGCTTTCGCCATCTCTTTGAGGGTTTTATCTCCAAAGATAATGTAGGCGGGTTTGTTTTCCTCTTTTGCTATTTGCGCACGCAAGGCTCGTAATTTTTCAAAAACTTCGCTGTCAACATCTTCATCTTTATGTACGACAAACTCTTTTTTCGCCTTTATATGTAAGCGTTCCTCTTTGATAGAAACTTTGAGATCATTTTTAAGTATTCTCATTCCGACATTATCCAAAACTAAAGAGCGGAATTCTCCACGTTTAAGCGCGCCGAGTTCCATTAAACGTTCGCTGATCCGTTCCCAATAAGTTTTTGATTTCTCAGCTCCGATGGCATAAACAGAGAGTTGATCGTGTCCGTTATCAAGGATCTTTTGCACACTGCTTCCACGCAAAACATCGATGACATATGCTTGTCCAAAACTCTGATTTGTTCTGTAAACTGCGGAGAGAAACTTTTGCGCATCAACGGTGATATCTGTTTTTTCACCCTGTTCTTGTGTACAATTATCACAAGCTGTTTTACAGTTTTCTATCTCATCTTCAAAATAAGATGCGATGAAATGATGACGGCACTCTTCCATAGTTGCATAACGGCTCATCTGCTCTATCTTATTGAAAGCATTTTGTTTATAAGGGGATTCTTCAAGCTGTTCTATAAACTCTCGCTGCATCACGACATCACTGCCGCTGTATAAAAGAAGCACGTCAGAACCCAGGCCATCACGCCCAGCACGCCCAATCTCTTGATAGTAGTTTTCTATCGTTTTAGGCAGATTCATATGTACCACAAAACGGATATTGCTTTTATCAATTCCCATCCCAAAAGCGATGGTAGCGACAACCACTTGAATCTCATCTCGCACAAAAGCTTTGAAAGTATTTTCCTTTACATGTACGGGAAGTCCAGCGTGAAAAGCTCTAGCTTTGATGCCATTTGTGTGCAAAAATACTGCCAGTGCTTCGGTCTGTTTTCTTGAAAAAGCATACACGATCCCACTCTCATTTTTAAAGTTTTTCAAAAACTCCAAAAGCTGTGTACGTCCATCTTTTTCGCGAGACTCAACGCTGATATGCAAATTTTTACGAAACACTTTACCGCGTATCTCTACAGGATTATCAAGAGTGAGTGCGTGGATGATATCTTCAGCTACTTTTGGCGTGGCCGTTGCCGTAAATGCGGCTATAGAAGTAGTAGGAAAATTTTCACGTAAGAGATTTAATTTTCTATAATCCACACGAAACTCGTGTCCCCATTCACTCACACAATGCGCTTCATCGATAACAAAAAAATTGAGCTTGAGAGATTTGAGAAAGTTGATAAATTCAAAAGAAGCAAAGCGCTCAGGTGCGACATAAAGAAGTTTGATATCAGAATCCACTAATCTTTGGCGGATAGTTGCTATTTCCTCTTCATTTTGCATAGAAGAGATCATTTCTGCTTTAACACCGTTATTTTTTAGAGCCATCACTTGATCGTACATCAGTGCTAAAAGCGGGGAAACTACGATGGTTACGCCATCCATAAGTAAAGATGGAAGTTGATAACATAAAGATTTTCCCCCACCAGTTGGAAGGATCATCAGCAGATCTTTATGCTCTAATATCGCATCGATCGCCTTTTCTTGAAGCGGCCGAAACTCATCATAACCAAAGTAGGATTTTAATATCTTGTGTTTGATACTTGTGCCTTTAGATAAACTGTGATGCAAGAGAAACTAGACTTCTCTCATCAAGCGCGCCTGAGACTCTATGAACCTCTTTGCCGCCTTTAAAAATGATGAGAGTCGGGATACTTCGTATGCCAAAGCGAGAGCCTAAATGCTGTTCCTCTTCTGTGTTGACTTTGACAAACTGCATCTTAAGCGGATACGAAGCCGCAACTTTTTCAAAAGTCGGAGCCATCATCTTGCACGGTCCACACCAAGGCGCCCAAAAATCGACAATAACTGGAATATCACTATTGACTACAAATTCATCAAAATGATTTGCAGTGAGACTGATAGGTTTTGTATCAAGTAAAGAGTTTTTACATTTTCCGCAATTCGCTTTTACATAAGACTCTTTAGCTGGAACATTATTGACTGAAAAACAGTGTGGGCAAACAATTTTCATCTTATCTCTTTAATTTTATTTCATAAAATGAAGGGACTTCACTTTATTTAGAACGGTAAATGAACAAGTCCATTCACCTACGCTAACGCTGAGTTTCCCTCGGCAGGAAGCCCTCGCATCTTTGATGCTCTTTATGATCTTGGTAAAAAACTTATCAATGCCGCAGTAACAGCAACATTGAGTGATTCTACGCCTCTATTCATCGGGATTTTTACCGATGCGTTGCAAAGCGACTCGACCTCTTTACTGATTCCATCACTCTCATTTCCTAAAATAAACACAGCTTTTTTACTTACATGTAGAGTATTTATATCCTCTTTGGCATAAGAACTAAGCGCAAAGATATCACAGTTGCTGAGCTGTTTTAAAATATCTGACAAATTGTCACAATAATAGATAGGAATTTTAAAAAGCGTGCCCGCACTCGCTTTTATCACAAGCGGAGAGATTTTTGCACTATTTTTCTTTGGCAAGATGATCCCATCGATATTTCCAGCCGCAGCACTTCGGATAATCATCCCAAGATTTTGTGGGTTTTGAACGCCATCAAGAGCAAGCAATCGATACTCTTTTAAGTCGGCGATCTCATTTGCATTTTTGTAAGTCTCGGCGATAATATCCGCACACACGCCTTGATCCTGCTTTGCGTTTTTTGAGATACGTGAGAGTGCATTTTTATCGTGATACGCAATTTCTACGCCTCTTTTTTTCGCCAAACTCAAAATCGTGTTTATCACACCGTCTTGCTTATTTGAATCTGCTAAATGCAGTTTATGAATCGTTACATTTTTATCTTCTAAAACTTCCACGACGACATTACGTCCGTACACTGTTATTATTCTCTCAAAAAACGCTTTTTTATCTAAATACTCTTTTGAATCATTCATTCTTGTGCCTTTTGTATGCAACTTTGCATTGTTGGTTCATCTGCTATTTTATAGCTTATATGCAAGGGGATTGCCCTTGCTGTCGTTGTTCCGATGACGATAATATTTTGCGTTTCTTTAAAATCATGATGCTTTAAAAAACACTCTACGCTTGAGGGCGAAGTAAAGATAAGCGTCGCATTATCTTCTATGCTTACATGTAAAAGATCATGAGAGCATGAAGTTTCATACACAATCACTTCGTCAATATTGTATCCTTTTTGCTTACATGTAAGGACAAAATCTGACACCACTTCTTTGGCTCGAAGGTAAAGCCATCTTTTTTCTTGAGGGTAAGAAGTGATAATCTCAGCTAAATTATCTCCATATCCACTTCCAAATTCCAAAATCTTTCCGCCAGCTTTTACCACTGCGTCTGCTGTGGGTTTTGCAACTGCCAAAACAGCTAAGCTTTTCCAACTCTCATCATAATTTTTCAATGCTTCTAAAATCTGCTTGGAAGTGATAATAAGAAAATCATAGTTTTTAAAGTCGATATCGGGAGTAAAAGTGCTTACATGTAAAGAGTTTATATGAGTAACACCTTCACTAGGTGTCAAAGAAAAAAGATAGATATTTTTTTGCATATTGGGAAAAGCCTTTGGCTTATTCCCATTCTATTGTAGCTGGCGGTTTTGATGATATATCATAAACCACACGGTTAATACCATCAACTTCATTGATAATACGGCGAGAGATTCTCTCTAAAAGATCATGCGGAAGATGAGCGAAAGTTGCTGTCATTCCATCTACTGCCTCAACGACGCGTACACAAGCTGTGTTGTCGTACGTACGGTTGTCACCCATAACACCGACTGATTTTACGTTGAGTAAAACCACAAAGGCTTGCCATGTTTTTGCGTAGTATCCACTAGCTTTTAGCTCATCGATGAGGATTACGTCAGCTTCACGTAAAAGATCCAAATCAGGAACATTTACATCACCCATGATACGAATCGCAAGACCTGGTCCAGGGAATGGATGACGGTTTATCATAGCTTCTGGAAGACCGAGTTCTAGTCCAATTTTGCGAACCTCATCTTTGAAAAGTTCACGAAGTGGCTCGATAAGTTGGAAATCCATCCAATCAGGCAGTCCGCCAACATTGTGATGAGACTTAATAACTTCTGATGGACCGTTTACAGAGATAGATTCGATAACATCAGGGTATAATGTCCCTTGAGCCAAAAACTTAATTCCGTCATGTTTTTTCGCTTCAGCTTCAAAAACTTCTATAAATGTATGACCAATGATCTTACGTTTTTGCTCAGGATCACTGATCCCTGCAAGGCGACCTAAAAAGAGTTCACTTGCATCTGCCACAACTAAAGGAGCTTTGAGATTGATTTTAAATATCTCTTCAACCTGTGCACGTTCCCCTTTTCTTAAAAGTCCGTTATCCACAAATACAGGGATGAGTTGATCGCCGATCGCTTCATAAAGCATAGCCGCAACAACAGAACTATCCACTCCACCGCTAAGTCCACAAAGAACTTTACCAGTTCCTACTTTCTCACGAATAAGCTTGATCTGCTCTTTTAAGAAATGTTCCATTTTCCATTTTTCTTCGATACCACAAATCTTTCTAGCAAAGTTGCGAAGCATCAAATAACCCTCTTCTGAGTGTTGAACTTCTGGGTGAAACTGCATTGCGTAAACACGTTTTTCCTCATTTGCAATAGCCGCAAATGGAGAGTTTGCAGAAACAGCGATAGGCTCAAACCCTTGGGGAAGAATATCGACTTTATCGCTATGACTCATCCAAACAACACGATCACTGTCACAGTTATCAAGAAGTGGAGAAATTTTTCCATTATTTTCTAAAATAGTGAGTTCTGCTTTTCCATATTCATGATGAGAACTTCTGACAACTGAACCGCCAAAATCCACAGCGATTCTTTGCATACCATAACAGATCCCAAGAACTGGAATGCCCATGCTGTATACGCCCTGATCTACTGTATATGCATTTTCATTATATACAGAAGATGGTCCACCACTAAGGATAATCCCTTTTGGATTTTTGGATTTGATCTCATCAACTTTTGTGTAATACGGAAGAATTTCACAATAAACTTTCTCTTCACGAAGACGGCGAGCGATAAGCTGAGTGTACTGGGAACCAAAATCTAAAACGATAATGCTTACATTTGTCATGATAAATGCCTTTAATATGGAGTATTTATGAGTGCCAAGAGGCTTATGAAGAGGTGTTGTACCCCTGCAAATTGTATGAAAGGATACAATAAGTTATATTAATCGACGGTTTAGTAAAGACCTAAAATCTCAAACTGAACATACCAAATAGAGACAGAAACGCCATATCCAACAAGAATAGTCCAAGAGTGTTTCATATGAGCTGCAAAAGTATAAATTCCCTTCATCCTGCCCATAACACCAACACCAGCAGCACTACCAAAACTAATAAGACTTCCACCAATACCCGCTGTCATAGTTACGAGTAGCCACTGATCCATTCCCATCTCTGGAGAAGACTTCAAAATAGCACTCATAACTGGAACATTATCGACGATCGCAGATAAAAATCCGACGCCGATATTTGATGCCGTACTTCCAATTGCTCCATAAAGGTTATGAACATAATGAAGGAAACCTAAAAAGTGTAGGGCACCAACAGCAGAAAGGATACCAAAGAAGAAAAGAAGAGTATCATTCTCAACTTTTTGCATATTGACAAAAATATTAAACCCTTCTGTACTCTTACGATTGAGCGTAAATGAGTAGAGTTTGAGAATTGAAAGACCAAACATCATACCCCACATTGCAGGAAAATCAAAAAACTGATGACCCAAAACAGCGATGATAATCGTCAACGCTCCAAGATACACAACAACCATACCACCTTTTCTTAAGCGTGGTTGCTGTTCAGTCTGCGGATCAAATGCTGGTTTGCCTTCGGGCACTGAAAAAGAAAGCAAGAAGGCAGTTACTAACCATCCCACTACAGATGCGGGAAAGAGATACAAGAAATCTACAAAATTCGCTTTTCCTGCAGTCCAAGCCATCAATGTCGTAATATCACCAAATGGAGACCAAGCACCACCAGCATTTGCCGCAACGACAATATTGATTGCCCCTGGAACAAGAAAAAGAGTTTTCTCTTTGTCTATAGTAAAAAGAACAGTCGATAAGATAAGTGCCGTCGTAAGGTTGTCAGCAACTGGAGAGATAAAAAATGCCAAAAGTCCTGTAAACCAAAACAATTTTTTATAGGTATAGCCTTTTGAAACAAGCTTATACTTCATAAGCTCAAAGACACCGCGTTCTATCAATGTTTCGATATACGTCATCGCAACAAAAAGGAAGAAAAAGATCTCCGCAATCTCTAAAATAAGAGTCTCAAGCTCATTATGCATGGCATGATTATCCAAGCCGTTTATAGCATAGTAAATTCCAATAAGCATAAACATAAACGTCCCTGCAAATAGCGCAGGTTTTGCTTTGTTGATCTCATATTTTTCTTCTGTCGCTATAAAATAGTATGCTATTATAAAAACCGCTAAAGCGACTATACCCACCCAACTGGTAGTTAAATCCAATTCGTGCATTCCTTAACTCCTTAATTTTCTATGGTGTGTACACCAATAGATCTCTCTCGCCCCAACGCGGCAACAACTATTTCTCTTGCCGTTAATAAACGAAACTTAAGCAATTTACCAATTTTTTCATTCAAAAGAGCATCAATCTCCCATAAAGCCTCATTTAAACCCGCTTTCGTTCTTACAATAGAGACCTTATCCCACATGATTTTACGAAGCAGATTTTTCTTCTCTTTATCTTCTTTATAGCTCATAACCTCATCTACAATATCAAACTCCACAGACTCTTTTTCTGTTGCATCTTTGAGTATATCTTCCACAGCACGTTTTGCAAAAACAAGACCTTCGAGAAGTGAATTTGAAGCAAGTCTGTTAGCTCCGTGGACTCCAGTAGAAGCCACTTCCCCGATGGCATAAAGTGAATGCACACCTGCAACTCTAGCACTCAGATCTGTTTTAATTCCACCGATTGCATAATGAAAAGCTGGAGAGATAGGTACTCTATCTTGAGGTAAGTTGTAACCAAAATCTTTCATACTGCTATAGATATTTGGAAATCTTTTTACAAAGTACTCGTAAGAGAAGTTTTTCATACAAAGATAGATTTCTGAGCCAGTTTTCTGTTTATAGTCATAGATTGCTTTGCTGACAATATCACGAGAAGCCAGCTCACCACGAGGATCATAATCAAAAAGAAATCTTCTTCCATCTTTATCTTCGATGCTTGCGCCCTCGCCTCTTAGAGCTTCTGTGAGTAAAAGTTTTTGCGCTCCATCATTGCCAACATAGACAGTCGGATGAAACTGCATCATTTCCATCATCTCTAACTTCAGCCCTTTTAAAACACATAAGCCTTGCATGTCACCGCTGATTGTCGGAGCATTGGTATGAAACTCATACAAAGAGCCCACTCCACCGCTTGCAATGATCACTTTGTCCGCGTAAATATTTCGCTGTTCCCTGTGATCCAGCACGGTTACACCATAGCATTCACCATCTTTTATAAGCAGATCAACCACTCTTGAATCACAAAGCATCGGATGTGGATTATGTTCTAAAAGAAAAAGATGCACATATCTTCCCGTTGCATCTCCGCCAGCATGTAAGATTCGCTCACGCGAGTGCGCTGCTTCTTTTGTATATAAAAGATTTCCCTCGCTGTCTTTGTCAAACTCAAATCCCATATTAATGAGATTATCGATGACAATGCGAGAATTTTGGCTTAACACATCCACGGCATCTTTATCGCAAAGTCCATCTCCAGCGTTTAGAGTATCCTCTACATGTAAAGGAATATCCTCTTTATCTACAGCCAGTGCAATGCCGCCTTGAGCATAGAAACTGTTACATTTAAAAGTCTCACGCTTGTTAATTATAAGAACTTTTTTCTCTTTTGGAAGATTCATAGCAGCATAAAGCCCAGCTATTCCAGCCCCAACTATGATTACATCATATTTTATCATTGGCTATCTACACTTGTTTGGTTCGTATCTTTCTCACCAATATAATATGGAGCCGCTTTATAGCCACATCCAAATAAATTTAATGATAGGAGTGTTATAATCACGACATGAAAAATGCCAATCAGATTCTTTCTTCTTTGCAAAATAAACCTCAATTTTCAAAATTATCTAAATTTCGTTGTATCAAAAAAATTCAAGAACTCTTTCCATTGCATCTTCAAAATATGATCGTGTATGGATACTTTAAAAACAATGTCTTGAATTTCGTCCTCAGCCACCCGTGGGCTAAACAAGAGTTTGATATTATAATACAATCTATTAAAACACCTTTAAGGCAAATGCCCCCTCAAGAGTGCTGTGAAGCCAGTATCTCAGATATAAGAGCTTACGTTTCTTTTAAACCGCACAAAGAAGAGGACTTTCATGATGGTTGCAGTACAAATGAACTCTATAAAGAAAGAGCAAATGCAGAGTTTACAAATAATGCACAAGATCCAAAACTACACAATGTAATAGAAGATATCAGAAAGATTATTCATGATAGACACGATTAAAAAGCTTCCCCAGACTGCAGGAATCTACCAATATTTTGATGCAAAAGGGCAGCTTCTTTATATAGGAAAAGCCAAAAATCTTAAAAATCGCGTTAAAAGCTACTGGGTTCTCACTCCATCTTTACGTCCAAATTCATCACTCAATCCACGAATCTTAAAGATGCTTAGTGAAACGACATCGATGCATTATATTGTTGTGAATTCTGAGCATGATGCATTAATATTAGAGAACTCTCTCATCAAGCAGCTCAAACCAAAGTATAATATACTCCTTCGCGATGATAAGACATATCCTTATATTTATATAGATCAGACACAAAGATATCCACGCTTTGAAATTACAAGGAAAGTGATAGATTCCAAAAATGTAAAATATTTTGGTCCTTACTCTGTGGGTGCGAAAGAGCTTCTTGACTCTATTTATGAACTTACTAAACTTGTACAGAAAAAAAGTTGTCTTGGCGGAAAAAAGGCTTGTTTATACTATCAAATTAAAAAATGTCTTGCACCTTGTGAATTTAATGTACAAGAAACGCTCTACCAAAAAGAGATAAATAAAGCGATAGGCTTCCTAGAAAATAAAAAAGAACTTCTCAAACAACTTAAAGAAAAGATGTTTTTCTATGCTGATGAGCTTCGTTTTGAGGAAGCAAATGAGATAAAAACAAGAATACAAAAAATAGAAAAATCCAATATCTCTTCGCAAATCGATCTCGCAACAAACGATAATTACGATATCTTCGTTGTCTCACATAAAGAAAACCGCGCCGTTGTTGTAAGAATTTTTATGCGAAATGGCAAGATCATCTCATCATCGCATGATTTTATTTACCTCAATGAGGGCTTTGATAAAGATGAGCTTTATTATCGCGCCCTTTTGGAGTTTTACACCAAAGAGATTCCGCCTATCATTGCTCCGATCTTAGTCGCAGAGAGTTTTGAATCAGAAAAGCTTTTAAAAGAATATCTCTCTGTTTTATTTGAAAAAAAAGCGGATATAAGCATCCCAAAAATCGGGGATAAAAAACGACTTATCGAACTAGCTCTTTTAAATGCTAATGAACTTCTAAGTAGAACAAAAGTCGATGATTCTTATGAACTTCTACTCTCTATACAAGAGCTTTATCAACTCAAAAGATTACCTTTAAGAATCGAAGTATTCGACAACTCTCACATGAGCGGACAAGCCACCGTTGGAGCTATGGCCGTATATGATAATGGAGCATTTGATAAAAAATCTTATCGTAACTATCATCTTGATTCACGTGATGAGTATTCACAAATGAGAGAGATGCTCACAAAAAGGATAGAGAGTTTTGAAAAAAATACGCCTCCCGATCTTTGGGTTCTTGATGGTGGAACAACACTTCTCAGTCTCGCCATCGATCTTTTAGCGTCAAATGGAGTTTTCTTGGATGTAATAGCAATCTCCAAAGAGAAGATCGATGCAAGAAGCCACAGAGCAAAAGGGGAAGCAAAAGATATTGTTCATACAAAAGAGCAAAGTTTCAATCTCAAAACAACAGATAAAAGACTCCAATTTGTTCAAAGACTCCGAGATGAAGCGCATAGACTTGCCATTACTTTTCATAAAAAAACAAAACTCAAACTTGATCAAGAGAGCCAGCTTTTATCACTAAATGGGATTTCAAAAGCAAAAATACAAAAACTTTTAAACTATTTTGGAACATTTGAGATGATAAAACATGCGAGTGAAGCTGATATTGCATCTTTATTGAATCAAAAAGATGCAAAAAGTATCAAAGATAGTTATAAATAAGTGATTTTTAGTTGAGAATATGCTATATTACCCCCAACTTAGAATTTAAGGTTTTTTTATATGCATACGCGGGATGTAATAGATGAAGAGTATCACTTTGAGGGAAGAGCTATTGTAAGCGAGACTGACACGAAAGGTGTGATAACGTTTGCAAATAGAAAATTTTGTGAAATTTCTGGATACGAAAAAGATGAATTGATCGGCAAGCCGCACAATATTGTGCGGCATCCAGACATGCCACGTGTAGCATTTGCTCAGATGTGGCATGATATTCAAGCAGGAAAAGCATGGCATGGCATTGTAAAAAATTTACGAAAAGATGGCTTGTATTATTGGGTTGAAACAGAGATCACGCCAGTGTTTGATGCCAAGGGCACAATCACAGGTTATATTGCCGCACGAAAACCAGCTAATAGAAAAGACATAGAAGAAGCTCAAAACTTATATAAAAAAATACTTGAAAGCGAAAAATAAGGAATCAGCATGCTTATTTACAATCATCAGCAAGAGTTTGTAGGGATCAACGAAAAAGATCTCAAGAGTCTAGGATTTAGAAACTTGGCAGATTTACAAAGTGAGTGCAAAGATTTTGCCGACTTATTTGTCAAAAGACCTACTTATATTCATAATTTTAAGAACTTCAATTGGATTTATTATATTTTAAATTCAGATATCCCTGAAGCTAAAGTTATCATTAGTGCAAAGAACAGAGAGTTCAGCGCAACAATTGAGATTGAAACTCTTTATTTAACCGATGCTCCAAGCCAGATCGCTTATGCCATTACTCTTGCGAAGCTTAGAGCATTAGACGGCAGAGAGATAGAAGAAAGTAAACTAGCACAGGCAGAGACACCTACTGAAAACATTGACTTTGAGTCTGAACATGAATATATACCAAGTCTTGAAAATGAAAAAGGTGTCATACTTAGCGAGCCGGATCCTTTTGAAACACCTCCAGCAGGTAATATCATTAATGATCCTTATGATTTTGATTTCAATGCTCCACTTGAGATAGAAGAGTTCTATGTCCCAAGTGAGACGCATGAAGAAAAACTTGATATTGGTAGTGACTTTGCATTTGCTGAGTTTGACGAACAAACAGAAGATATCCCAACACTTCTTGAAGAACCAGAAGTTCAAAAAATTGCAGATGAAAAAATAAAAACAAAACCTATGCTTGGAGATTATACAATCTCTTCAGATCGTGCACACGCAGAATATATCAACAACTTACATGTAAGTAAAGATTATGTTTATAACCCACAAGTTGCGTCTGATGAATTAGGTTTACCAGTTGATCTTATTGAAGAGTTCATTGGTGACTTTATCCAGCAATCATATGACTTTAAAGAAGAACTCTATACTCATCTTACCAATGACGACTTAAGTGATTTGAAACTTTTATCTCATAAACTTAAAGGTGTTGCAGCTAACTTAAGAATTGAAGATGCTTTTGAGGTATTGAGCATTATCAATACTTCTTCTAACATGGATGAAATCAGAGCCACACTTGACCACTTCTATACAATAATCTCTAAACTTGGAGGCAAAGAGCTTTCAATAGAACCAAATGAAGAAAAAATATCCGATGAAAAGCTTTCTACTACAGTTGAAACTTCCAAAGAAGATGATGATCTCTTTTTATTAAAAGATTTTGATAAAGAGGAAGAAACTGTTCAAGAACCATTAGCGCCTCATGCAGATGGTGGTGATATCTATGATATAAGCCTCATACTTGATGAAGAGCAACCTGCTAATCTACAAGAGCATCCTCTTGAAATATTGGATATAGATGACTTAGACAATTTTGTCGGCTCAAAAGAAGAGTTTTATAAGATTCCAGAAGAAACAAACTCACCAGCAGAAGATTTTGAAACACTTGATTATGATAAATCAGCAGCTGTCAATGAACTTGGTTTACCTTCAGATCTTATTGAAGAACTTTTAGGAGACTTCAAAGAACAAGCTGAGTCCCGTTTAAAAGTGCTTGAAACGGCTGTAGAAACTAACGATAAGACTGCCTTATATGATATTGCAATGAACATAAAAGGAACTGCGGATAATCTTAGAGTAACTAAAATCTCTCAAGTTTTAAAAGATCTCTTATTTGTAACTGATAAACAAGAGATGAAACAGTTACTGATTCGTTTGAAAAACTTCATAAATCAATTATAAGGAACTAGGACAATGCAAATAGGACTCAAAAACAGACTAAGACTAATAAGTTTATTCCCAATTATTATTCTTTTTTCATTGGCTTCGTATTATGTTTATAATGCATATATAAGCTATCAAGGTGCAACTAAGCTACAAGCAAAGTTACAAGAGAACAGATATTTAACACACTTGCTTGATAATATATCACGTGAACGCGGTATGACGATTATGTATCTCGGAAATGCATCTCAAACAACACATAACTCACTTATGGCTCAACGCGAATTAGTAAACAAAAGTGCCAAAGAGTACCTCTCAAAGATCGGAACTTTAACTGATTTACACGACCATTCCCATGGAACAGAAAACTGTCAAGCATGTAAAAACAGTGCTACTATAAAATCTATTCTTCAAGAGATCAGTAAAGTTAGAGGAACTGTAGATACTCAAAAAGTAGATTTTGAGACTATCTTCTATAAAACTTATGGTAAAGCACAAGACACAATTTTAACAAGAATTGAAAATATTGCTCTTATCCATGTAGATGAAAAAATCTCTTCACTTGCGACAGCATATCTTTCACTTGTTCGTGCACAAGAATATACAGCAGCGGAGCGAGATTATATCTCTTATACCCTTGCTCGCTCAACTCCGCTTGAAACAGAACAAATTAATAAATGGCTTCTTTTTATAGGTAAAGCCGATTCAATCAACTACTCAGAACTAGACAAAGTAATCTCAGCTAAGCTTGATACACTATTTAAAAGTGACGACAGCGCTGAGCTTAGCAGCGATATTACAGAGGAACGTTCAAATATCCTAGAGGTAGCAAAAAGTGGTAAGTATGATACAGAATCAGGTATCTGGTTTACTATGCTATCTGAAAAAGAAAATGTTATTACAGAAGGTAAAAGGGTTATCTTACAAGAGATGGATAGCAGAGCGAAAATCGTTCAAACAAATGCAATCCAAATACTTGTAATTGCTATTTCTATATGGTTTATTTCGATAATTGTCGGTCTTCTTGGATTTTTACTTTCAAATGACATTGCTAGAAATATCAAAAATCTCGAATCCGTATTAAAGCGTGTTGCAAAAGATACAGGAGAGGGTGAAGAAAATAGAAATATCAACCTTGATACAGCTTCAGGAACAGCGCAAGCGTATCAACTTCTTGAAGATATCATCCAACAGACTCGTAACGATAAAGAGTATGCGATGGAAGCAAGTGAAGCAAAATCAATGTTCCTTGCAAATATGTCTCATGAGATACGCACACCGTTAAACGGAATCGTCGGTTTTACAGAACTCTTAAAAGATACGGACCTTTCTTCAGAACAAAGAGAATTTATCGATATTATTGAAAAATCATCAGAAAACCTCCTTGAAATTATCAATAACATTCTTGACCTTTCTAAGATTGAGAGCAATAAGCTTGAGATTGAAGAGATTGTATTTAATCCAATCAGAGAGTTTGAAAGTGCTGTTGAAGTTTATTCTGTTCGCGCATCAGAAAAACATATTGACCTTGGCTGTTACATCGATCCAAATTTAGAACGTCCTATTAAAGGTGATCCAACGAAGATCAAAGAGGTTGTTATCAACCTCCTTTCAAATGCAGTTAAATTTACAAATAGCGGTGGTAGTATTAATGTCAATATCCGTCGCATAGCATCCGAAAATAGCGGTAAAATTAAAATAAAATTTGAAGTCCAAGATAGCGGTATCGGTGTTACCAGTGAACAAAAATCACGTATTTTTGAGGCGTTTAGTCAAGCAGATACATCAATTACTCGTAAATATGGTGGAACAGGTCTTGGTCTTACAATTTCGAGTAGATTTGTTGAGCTTATGGGCGGTATCCTTGATCTAGAAAGTGAAGTCGGTCATGGAACGACTTTCTTCTTTACTCTTGAATTTGAGGAGATTGAAACTCTCAATGAGAGCAATAAAGGTTCATTTTCAAATATCAATGCCCTTATCCTTGATTCTTCAGTAAAAACAAAAGCTCAGAGTAAATATTTACGTGAGTACTTAGATTTTTATGGTGTAAGTTATACTTCATTCAAAGACCTTGAGGAACTAAATAGACTTGAGCAACAGATAAATTATGACCTTTTGTTTGTTGATTACGATTTCTCTGATGAAAATGATTTACTAAACTTTAGTAAATCTCCAGAAGCTATGATTTTGATTACAAAATCGTACTATATGAAAAAAATTGAGACACTGGGCCTTAATATCTTTAAAACATTGTATGAGCCTTTAAATTCAACGAAGCTAAAATCAGTTCTTGAAAATTATGACGCATCATCATTTAATGAACAAAAAAATAAAAAAGCTCGTCGAAAACTCTTTGATGAAAAAAGTTCAAAATTTACGGCATCTGCTCTTGTTGCAGAAGACAATGTCATCAACCAAAAACTTATAAAAAGAACTTTGGAAGATCTAGGCTTAACTGTTACGTTGGCCAACAATGGACTTGAAGCATTTCAAAAGCGTAAAAGTGGAAAATTTGATATTGTATTTATGGATATTCAGATGCCTGTTCTAGATGGTGTTGAAGCTACTCAAGAAATACTTGATTATGAAGAAGATTTCGATGTTCCACATGTTCCAATTATTGCCCTTACAGCCAATGCTCTTAAAGGAGACAGAGAACGCTTTTTGAGTCATGGATTAGATGAATACACCACAAAACCTTTAGTACGTTCTGAAATCGTATCTATCTTAAATCAATTTCTAAGCGATTTAATTGTCGATGCAGATAATGACAGTGAAAAAATAATTGCAGATGAGGAGATTGAAAAAATCTCGGAAGAAGTGCTAATAGTTTCTGAGACAGTTGAAGATAGTGCTGATAAAACAGAAGAGATTCAAAGTGAAATGCAAGAGAATGTAATTTTAGAAGAAAAAGTAGAAGTGCCTCTAAAAGCGTATAAAGCAGATATCTTATTAACAAAGAAAAATAAGATTGAAACAAAACTCTTTGCACGTGTGCTTGCAGAGCTGAAATACACGTATGAGATCGCAGAGAATGTAGCTGATATGGAAGAGAAACTCAAACACAATAGATATAAACTAGCACTCTTTGATAAGGAACTAAGCGGACTTGATCTCGCAGACCTTTCAAACACTACTAAAGAGTTCGATTCAGAGATATACCTTGTTATGATGGTAGATCCTGCTAGTGAAGCGGAAGAAGCTGATGCTCTATATGTGCATGAAATAATTAAAAATATCGTAAATAAAGATCTACTACGTTTAGTGTTTGAAAAATTTGTTTAGCCAAGGATTAAGAAATGTTAGATAAAAAATTAAAAATTTTAGCAGTTGATGATGATATGATCAACCTCAAACTACTCAAATCTATGCTCACAAAACAGGATAATATATCTGAAGTTTTAGAAGCCAGAAACGGTACTGATGCCATCGAAATACTCAAGTCTGTAAGTGATATAGATATTATCTTATTAGATATCATTATGCCAGTCATGGGTGGTATAGAGATGCTAAAGATAGTTCGTGCTGATGACAATCTAAAGCAACTACCTATTATTATGTTAACAACAGATGAAACGAAAAAGAGTGAAGCTCTTGAAAGTGGCGCAAATGGTTTTTTAATGAAGCCTGTTCGTGCGCATGATCTCATAGAACAAATAAGTAGACTTTCTATCTAAGCCTATTATCTAATAGCTCTAAGCTATTAGATAAGGGCTAATTTTAAAACTTCTTCTATTCTCTTAACTCCGATGATTTCTATATCATCTTGAACCTCTTTTGGTATATCAACAAGGTCTCTTTCATAATTCTTGTGCGGAATAACAGCTTTTGTCATCCCTGCTTTATGTGCAGCAATAAGTTTTTCTTTGAGTCCGCCAATAGGCAAGACATCTCCACGAAGAGAAACTTCGCCCGTCATAGCAAGATCTGAACGAACTTTTTTAGAACTCAGAATTGATGCCATAACCGTTGTCATCGCAATCCCAGCACTCGGTCCATCTTTTGGAGTCGCACCATCTGGAACGTGTACATGTAAGTCATATCTTTTATAGACTTCGCTAGCATCGAGCTTGGTATTTTTCTCTTTTTCTTCAAATGTCATAGGAATATTTTCTGGAGAAATCTCAAGTTTGCCCTCATCGATAAGTGTTTTGACAACACTCAGTGCGATTCTAGCAGACTCTTTCATAACTTCACCAAGGCTCCCAGTAATCTGCATATTTCCTTTGCCTTTAATACGTATAGTCTCAATTTTGAGTACATCACCGCCGACACTTGTCCATGCAAGACCATTAACAATTCCAATGACAGGAATTTTATCAGTTTTTTCAATCTCAAAAACGCTCTTATCAAAGAACTCTTTTAAGTTTTTTACAGAAACAGAAACTTTCGTAAGCTCTTTATTTTGAAGCAATATCTTTGCAGCTTTACGAGTCAGATCTGCGATGCGACGGCGAAGATTTCTCACTCCTGCTTCACGTGTAAACTTATGGATAAGCTCTTGCAGAGCTGGTTTAGAAACAGAGAGTTCTGAGTTTTTCAGTCCATGCTTTTTTATTTCCTGAGGCAAGAGATAACGCTTAGCAATCTCAAATTTCTCTTGCGGCGTATAACTGCTTACGGTTATAAATTCCATTCTATCACGAAGTGGTGCTGGAATACTTCCAACATCATTTGCAGTTGCAATGAAGATAACATCTCGAAGATCGATATTGAAATTAAGATAATAATCCCTGAACTCTTTATTTTGCTCGGGATCGAGTATCTCTAAAAGAACAGCGGTAGGATCACCTCTATGAGAGCGTGCAACTTTATCTATCTCATCAAGAACAATAACAGGATTCATCTTTTTAGCATCTATAAGCCCTTGAACGATACGCCCAGGCATAGCACCTATATATGTACGTCTGTGTCCACGAAGCTCATTTACATCTTCTAATCCGCCAAGCGCAATACGCACTAGTGGACGATGCAGCGCTTTTGCAATAGAGTTTGCAAGTGAGGTTTTACCAACGCCTGGAGGTCCATTAAAACAAAGGATCGCCCCAGCAGAATTTTCATCTTTTTTTCCTCTGAGTTCAAGAAGTTCTTTTACTGCGAAATACTCTACAATTCGCTCTTTTGGTTTTTTCAGTGAAAAATGATCTTCATCAAGCTGTTTTTCAACATTTTCAATTTTTAACGCTTTTTTTGCCATCTCACCAAATGGAATATCAAGCGTCCACTCTAAGTAGCTTTGTATCATCCCCGCATCAGCAGAATCCGGATGCATTCTTGCGTAACGCTCTATCTGTTTGTTGATCTCTTTATAAGCATCTTCACCCATTTTAGGTTTTTTAGCAATAAGCTTTTTGCGATACTCTTCTATCTCTTCATCCCGCTGAGAATCAACGCCAAGCTCTCTTTGAATCTGTTTTAACTGCTCTTTTAAGAAGTACTCTTTATTCACTTTTTCTATTTTAGAGTGAACTTTACTTCTTATCTCTTTTTGAAGTTTATTGGCTTCAATCTCTTCGATGAGATAGTCTATTAAGATTAAAAAACGCTCTTCCACATTTGTTTCAGAAAAGAGTTTATAGGCCTGCTCTTTTTTCAATTTAATACTACTACATATAAGATCTACAATACGATTGTATTCATGATTATCTTCTATCGTCCGTAATAAGTCAGGCGGGAAATAACCGCTGACCTGAGAAAGCGCACGCACTTTTTCTCTGACAACTTCCAAAACAGCATCAAGTCTAAGCTCATTTGCCACACTCGATTGCAATACATTTATACTTGCAATCATAGGTGTATCACTCACATGTGAAAGTAATTCTCCGCGTGCAAGACCTTGGAAAAGTACTTTTACTCTTCCATCAGGCAAAGCTACTTTTCTCATAATCGAGCCTATAACACCCACTTTATAAAGTGAATCATAATCTCTTTTTCCCTCATGTTCAGGCTTTGTCGAACATACAATGACTAAAGTATTTTCATCCATAGCTTTATTTGCAGCAGCAATATTTTTCTCATCACTTAAAAAAAGTGGAGAGATCATGAACGGATATAAAAATATTTCATCTTCAGCAATAACGGGAATATTCGCAGGAAACTCGCTAAAGTTACTTAATTGCATTATTTTTTTGCTCCATCATCTGTAACATTATCATCACCTTGAATGCTATTTCTTGAAACGACACTTTGTGTTTTTGGTATCATGAAATCGTACCAGCTCGAAGTTCCATCACCCTCAAACCACTCTCTATACCAAGCACTTTTTTCACGATTGATCTCATCCCATTTTACCCATTCTTGTTTTTCTAGAGCTCTGTAATACTTTGAACTTTTAGGTTTATCAACTCTATCATAAAGCGATGCTATGCTCTCGTTTAGTGCAGCTTGCGCTAGATACTGTTTTGTAAGCATCATGTCCACAAGTGGATAATATATAGAATTTGGATATTTAATTTTAAAGTTCTTCGAAGCTTGTATTGCATCATCTATTCCTGCTTGATCACGACGTGGATGTGGAAGAGCAAGATATTTTGCTTTTACAGACATATACTCTGAATACTCTTTCTCATTTGGATTTGCATATCTTTTGATATATTCATCTAAAAAATGATCAGCTAAAATATACTCATCATTTTGCATGTGTGCGACTGCCAAAATAAGTGTTGCTTCACGAAGCAGAGGTGACCCTATATGCTCACCTTGAAGAGAACTATAGTAATTATCTGCCTTGTCGAGATTGCCTATCGAGACACTTTCAACGATTTTAGAATACCAGTACGTCGCTGGTTTGTTATATTCATCATCATCCTTACTGCTACATCCAGTAAAAATAATAAAAATCACGAGTAATGGGAATAATGTTTTTGCTAATATCAAAATAAATCCTTCTTTTTGTTAAGAGTGTTATTCTATCGAAAATAATTGTTACCCTACATTAAGTGACAACTAAATTACTGCAAATGTGCTACAATAATACCACTGTTCATTTTAAAGGTTTACTTATGATATTTGAGTTAAAAAGTCCGTTGTTAGGTTTTGAAAACATCACAAAGATGGAGCTAAAAACGATAGATGATGTTTTTGCAAGGCTTCAAGTTTTAGATGAGAATGAACCATCTTTTACCCTAATAAATCCCTTTGTTTTACGTGAATATAATATTGATATTCCCTCGGCTGTTCAGGAACTCCTTGAGATTAATGAAACTACAAATTTTCTCGTTTATAATATGCTTATCGTTGCAACTCCAATTGAAGATTCATATATAAATTTTGTAGGTCCACTTATTTTCAATACAGACAACAGTACTATGTTACAAGTTATTCTAGCCGACAGCTCTCCATATGGAGTCTCCGAAAAACTATCAAATTTTCTACAAAAAGATTAAATCATGAAAGAAAAAATCACCCTTATCGGTAATGGAAATATGGCATATGCCATTGCTGCCGGTCTTATTTCAGAATATGAAATAGAACTTGTCGGAAGAGATATGCAAAAACTCATAAGCTTTGAAGAAAAGCTACAAAAAAGTATCACAAAAACTCTTTTTGCAAACTTCGACGCAACCAATAAAACACTCATACTCTGTGTCAAACCTGCAAACATTACAGCTATGAAAACACTTATCTTAGGTGAAGCCAAAACTCTTTACTCTGTTCTCGCCGGCACAGCTATAGAAAAACTAAAACTCAATATTCAAGCTAAAAATTATGTAAGAGCAATGCCAAATCTTGCAGCAAACATCGGAAAGTCTATGACTACATTGACTGGTGAATCTGCTTGCATGAATGAAGCTATCACTATATTTAGTGCTATTGGAGCAACTCTTTGGGTATCTTCACAAAAAGAGCTTGACATTGCTACAGCACTTGCAGGAAGTGGACCTGCCTACCTCGCACTCATCGCAGAAGCATTAGCAGATGGTGCAGTAAAACAAGGGCTTAAGCGTGATGATGCGATGAGTTTGATGCGCGGACTTTTCTTAGGTTTTAGTGAAATAATTCAAGATGTTCACCCTGCTCTTTTAAAAGATGCTGTTATGAGTCCAGGTGGTACAACGGCTGCTGGATATAGCGCCTTAGAAGAAAATGGTGTAAGAAACGGTTGTATAAAAGCGATAGAAGCCGCGTATAAAAGAGCGACTGAATTATAAAATAGTGCTTTGCATTCGCTGAGCACTTTACATGTAAGCAAAATGACTTACATGCGTAGTAGCAATTAACCTCTTGGGCCAGCTTCTGAAAAATCAAAAGCACTGTCTGCAGTTTGATATTTTTGAAAGTTTTTGATAAACATAGAGGCAAGCTTCTTCGTTGTAGCATCATAAGCCACTTTATCTTCCCATGCATTACGAGGATTTAAAACACTTGGATTGATCTCTCCGAGTGTTTTTGGAACTTCCAGACCAAAGATATCAGTTGTGTCAAATTCACACTCATTGATACTTCCATCTAAGATAGCATTGATACAAGCACGAGTATCTTTGATACTCATACGCTTACCAACGCCATATCCACCGCCACTCCAGCCAGTGTTTACAAGATACACATGTACACCATGTTTATCGATTTTTTCACCAAGAAGTTTCGCATATACTGTCGGATGAAGAGGTAAAAACGCTTCACCAAAACAAGCACTAAAAGTAGCAACCGGCTCAGTGATTCCGCGCTCAGTCCCAGCAACTTTTGCTGTGTAGCCACTTAAAAAGTAGTACATTGCCTGTTCTTTAGAAAGTTTACTCACCGGAGGAAGAATACCAAAAGCATCTGCTGTTAAGAAAATAATATTTTGAGCATGTCCACCCATTAAAGATGGTTCATGGTTTTCGATGTGCTCGATTGGATAAGAAACACGGGTATTTTCAGTTTTTACACAACTAGCATAATCAACAGCACCCTCGCAGTCAAATACAACATTTTCTAAAAGTGCACCTCTTTTGATAGCACCAAAAATTTCAGGTTCACTTGATGCGTCAAGATTGATCACTTTTGCGTAACATCCACCCTCGAAGTTAAATACACCCTCATCATCCCAACCATGTTCATCATCACCGATAAGACGGCGCTGAGGATCAGTTGAGAGTGTAGTTTTACCTGTTCCGCTTAGTCCAAAGAAAAGTGCAGTGTCTCCCTTTTTACCTATGTTTGCAGAACAGTGCATAGAGAGTTTTCCCTCTAATGGAAGCCAGTAGTTCATCATAGAGAAGATCCCTTTTTTGAGTTCTCCACCATACCAAGTACCGCCGATAATCGCCATATTCTCTTCAATATTAAAAAGAACAAATACTTCAGAGTTAAGACCATGCTCTTGCCATTTTTCATTAACCGCTTTACATGCATTAAAAACTGTAAAATCAGATTTAAAAGTTTTTAGATCCTCTTTTGTAGGACGGATAAACATATTTGTCACAAAATGAGACTGCCACGCAATCTCTGTTATAAAACGGATAGAACGCTTACTTGCAGGACTTGCACCAGTAAATACGTCAGTGACATAAAGATCTTTGTGGGAGAGTTGAGATTTGGAAAGTTCGAAGAGTTCATCAAAAATAGCTTTATCGATCTTTTGATTGACATCTCCCCATGCAATATATTTATTTGATGGTTCTTGATTGACAAAATATTTATCTTTAGGACTGCGGCCTGTAAAAACACCTGTATCTACGGTAGTAGCACCGCTACTTGTCATGCTGCATTCACCGTTGTCAAGTTCGTGTTGAATCAATTCATCAAAACCGAGGTTATGATATATTTTATTGATATTTTTCAGTCCAAGCTGCTCTAAATGTGTAGAATCAATCATATGTCACCTTCATTATTTTTGCAATGTTTATGAAAACATTTTAAGTTTGAAATTATACACTTTCAATACCTAAATTAAAAGTAAAAGAATAAATTTTATAAATATTTACAAGAGAAGAAAAGAGAAGCTCTTAAGAGAGCCAAACTTTAGGTTATGAATATAAAAGAGGTTCATCCCAAAGTGTTATCAGTTATCTCAAAACACCTCTTTATGATACAACTTCCTATAATATTTTAATATTCCCATTTTTACAATATCATTAAACACTAACCATACAAGTGCATATGCCCACATTGCCGCCGCCCATTTCCAACCGATAGGTTCCATAAAACCAAATCCGTAAACTGCAATCACAGTCCCGATAACTCGACTGGCAAAGGTAGCTACAAAAAGCTTCAAAGAAGGATATGGACGTTTAAAAAACCAGTCGTCTACCCTTGTATTGTAAATAGTTCCATGTCCTGCAATAACAAGTTTTGCAAAAAAGAGCGTCTGTACAAATACAAGTGGAATATCAAGAACTGAGATGAAATACCAAAAGAGTGAAAATGAGGAGATAACGCCGGCGATTCCAAGCCAAGTTGCAAGTACAAAAATCTCTTTCATATCCCATCTTACAGGCTTTGCTCTCACTCTTGTATTGTCATAGGCGATAGTCATAATAGGGATATCATTTAACAGTGCCAAAATGATAATCATCAATGCAGTTACTGGATAAAAATCATAAACAACAATTGCAAGCGTCATAAATACCACAATGCGTATGGTTTCTGCGATACGAAAAATTGTATAACTCTTCATCCTCTCAAAAATACGACGAGCTTCTTCGATAGCATCTACAATAACCCCAAGTCCCGGAGACATCAAAACAATATCTGCCGCCGCGCGCGCAGCATCCGTCGCACCACTTACCGCGATACCGCAATCCGCTTTTTTAAGCGCCGGAGCATCATTGACTCCATCTCCCGTCATGCCGACAATATGATCTGCTTTTTGGAGTTTTTCGACGATGTAGTATTTGTCTTGTGGAAATACCTGAGCAAAGCCATCAGCTTCTTCGATAATAGTAATGATCTCAGATTCATGTTTTGCAACTCCGCCCTTTGGAAGCGGCATGCTATAAAGCTCTTTTTGCACATATTTCATGATCTCTAAAACTCTTTGCTCCACCTCATCTTTAGATTCATCTGGATTCAGATTTTTCACAATAGCCCCAGATAATACTTTTGAAAGATACAGATACTCTTCTTGTGATTCCCCTTTTAAGATGTGAATATCTTCGATTTTCTCGCCGATTGAGAGAAGCGTTGCTATATATTTTGCAACAGCGATATTATCCCCCGTGATCATTTTGACCGACACACCTTTGGCGCGTGCGGCTTCAATGGCTTCTTTAGAATCTTCACGAGGCGGATCAAAAAGAGGAATCAATCCGACAAAATGATAGTTATCTTCCTCTGGAGTTTTATACCCCACACCAAGCGTTCTAAACCCGCGAGATGCAAAAAGCCCAACTTGTGCCGATGCTTCTTTGACATCAAACTCTTTATCATCACACTGAGCGATAATGATCTGCGGAGCACCTTTTGTTACGATAATTTCGTTCTCACCAAGTTCATAAAACCCTTGAGTTCTTTTATGCACCGGATCAAATGGAAGAAATTTTTGTAGTTTGTATTCTATTCTTTTATCTTCTGTAGAACTTTGATGCATATACTCAAAAATGGGCTTTTCTATGGGATCGTTATTTTCCTCTTTGCTTGCCAACGTCGCATACAGCATCAACTCATCTTTAGTATAGTTGCCGACCATATATGGCTCTGCCAAACTCATAGAGTTTTGTGTCAGTGTCCCTGTTTTATCTGAACACAAAATATCCATTCCAGCGAGTTCTTCTATGGCAGATAGACGACTGACTATCGCATCTTTTGCTGAGAGAACGCGAGCACCTATCGCCATAGTGACAGTTAAAACAGCCGGCATTGCAACGGGAATAGCAGAGATAGTAAGAACAAGAGCAAAGATAAGGAGTTCAACGGTGGGCTGGTTAGTTTTGATGCCATGATAGATGATTATAGAGATCATAAGCAGTGTTAAAATTATAAGAAAATTGCCTACTTTAATAACCATCTTTTGAAAGTGGCTATGTTCTTCCTGCTGTGCTTTTGCGACAAGCCCGACAGTTTTTCCAAAGTAGGTATCTTTGGCTGTCTTACTTACTCGGGCAATCATCTCCCCTTGCTTTATGATGGCATTTGCATAAAGCTCATCGCCGACATTTTTATATACAGGCAGAGACTCACCTGTAAGTGCGGACTGATCGACTAAAAGTGCTTCATCCCCTTGTATAAGGGTTACATCCGCGGCTACGATATCACCTATTTTGATCTTGATAATATCATCTGGCACGACCAGCTTAGCGTCGATCTCTTGCCAACGCTCATCACGAAAAACAAGCGCACGTCTTGCTAGTCTCTTTTTTAAAACAGCTATAGCATTGAGGGCTTTGGATTCTTGATAAAAATCGACTATTGCATTGACAAAAAGCAATACAAGGATGATAACGAGATCTTCGTATTTTTTTGCAATGGCTGAAAGAATGATGGCAACTTCTATCATCCACGGGATAGGCCCCCAAAATCTTCTAAAGAGACGTAAAACCCAACTCTGCGTTTTCTCATCCAGCTCGTTATAACCATATTTTTTTATTCGTTCTTCTGCTTCTTTGGTATTGAGACCTGTCAACTTTTCGGCCATGAAAAACTCCTTAAGAGATTTCAGCCATTATAACGCGATTTTATCTCCCTTGCGCAAACAACTCCGCTGCTAAACGCCCATTGGAAGTTGTATCCGCCGAGTTCTCCTGTCACATCTGTGACTTCGCCTATGAAGTAAAGTCCATCGACTTTTTTACTCATAAGTGAGCTACCATGTAAGCCTTCGGTTTTCACCCCGCCTCGGCTTACTTCAGCTTTTGTAAAACCAAAATTTCCAGCAGGTGCGAAAGGATATTTTTGGATTAATTGAAGATTATTGATATCTTCTTTGGTCAATTTACTGCAGGGTTTATCTTCTACATGTAAGGCGTCAAGCAAAGCTTTTGAGAGACGTTTTGAGAGATTGAGTACTGAGGAGATATTTTTTTTAGAGTTTTTTATCAGTGCATTGATATCACGTTCTGGTAAAAAGTTTAGAAACATATTGCCTTTTTTCCAGTAAAGCGAAGCACTCAAAACCGCAGGTCCGCTGATACCGCGATGGGCAAAAAGCATCTCTTCACGCAGTTTTTTCCCCTCCACTTTTATCTCTACTTCCGCACTTATTCCACTAAGCTCTTTCATCCAAAACTGATCTTTTTGAAGGGTCAAACCGACAAGTGCGGGTGAAAATTCTGTCACTTCATGCCCAAACTGTTTAGCGATCTGAATACCGATATCTGTCGCATTGAGCGTTTTATAGCTTACTCCGCCAGTTGCTACAACCAACCTCTTTGTTTTATACTCAGATTTTGAAGTTTTTACAAAAAATACATCTTCTTCTTTGCTTACATGTAAGAGTGTTTCGCCCAAAAAATAATGTGTATTTTTTGTCAGGCGACGAAAGATAGAGATGATCTCATCACTGCTTATTTGGCAAAAATAGTATCTATTTTTACGGATAACTGGCTTTAAACCATTTACATGTAAGAACGTTAAGAGTTCCTCTTTTGTAAATGCATTCAGTACTGAGGCAACAAAACTCTCATCGCCAAGGTAGTTATTCTCAGTAACTTCAGTGTTTGTAATGTTGCATTTTCCCCCGCCAGAGATCTTTATCTTCGCACCGACATTTGCATTTGCATCGATAACGCCGACTTTCAAATCTTTGCAGTTTGAGAGTTCCGCCGCACACATCAACCCACTCGCTCCCGCGCCTAAAATCAAGACATCAAACATTTTAGCGCTTTAAAAGTCGAAGAGACAAAAGTCCCGATATTACAGCGACATAGGTAATATCATCCATCGAGATCTCTTTTGCACCAAGTAAAAAGTGGATCATCACAAGTACCATACCAAAGTAAAAGAGCTTATGCCACGAAGCAAAACGTTTAAAGAGAAACGGAATCGAAGTGAACGCCATCATCAAAAATATCAAAAATGCTGCAAATCCAAACCATAAGAACAGATGTTCTTGCATCGCGCCATAGATTTCAAGAGAATTAAAATGGTGTTTAATCCCCACATATACGCTTACATGTAAGAGCACATAAAAGAATCCAAAAAGCCCAAGCAGTTTTCTTTGTTTTAAAAGATTGATCTTAAAAAGATTGTAAAGAGGCTTAATTGCAAGGGTGACGATGAACAAATTTAAAGCGGTTTTTGCGCTTATATGTAAGACAAATTTCCAAAAATCTGCAGGAGTTCCGCCGATATCATAAGCAAAATGCTCACTTACAAAAGTGCTTAAAACACTCGGCCAATGCCAACCAAGCGAAAATGAATATCTAAAGGAGATATAAAATAAAGGCATCATTGCCAAAAGTGTTATTAATGTTCTCATGGCGCAATTATAGGATATTATTTCTATAAATCAGCGTTTCATGACCTTTTTTCTATAATGGTTTATCTTCTCATAGTTGATCTCTAAAATCAATGCCAACACTAAAACCACTGCAAAAAAAGTAGATGCTCCAATAGTTCCAAGATCGAGTCCGCCATGATCTAGCGGTTTTGTCAGCAAATCTCCAAAGGTCGCACCAAAAGGACGAGTAAGTACAAAAGCGAGCCAAAAGAGAAAGATTTTGGATATTTTTGTGTAATAATTTAGAACCACTAAAGTCAAAAGTACGATTGAAATAAGTGTCGCACTTTGCATAAAACCGATTTCCAAATCATCCGCCAAGAAATCTCCCGCCGCCGTTCCAAGCGTATTTGCGATCAAAAAAGCGATCCAATAATATATTTCAGAAGGAGTCGTATAAATCTTCTCAACAGAGAGTGTCCCATCTTTTTTATGCCAAAAATACAAAACAATCCCGAGCAAAGAAACAAGTATGAGTGAACCCACAGCATATCCGAGACCAAGTGTACGGTCAATAAAATCCGATATCGCCGTACCGACAATCGCCGTGGCTGTAAAGGTCAGCCAATATGTAAGCGGTTCATAGCGTTTGAGCGAGAGTTTGATCCCTAAAAAAAGTAAAAAAATCGCCATAAAGATAAAAATAGTGGTCGCATATCCGAGATCAAAAGTCATAGAAAACATATCCGCACCCGTCTCACCCAGCGTAGTAGAAGCAATCTTGATAATCCAGTAAAGAATGATAATCTGAGGAACTCTGGTGTCTATCATGTTTTTTGTCATTGAAATTACCTTTGGATTGATTGAATTATTTTAGAGTAAGTATATCAATAGAGGGACAACATCTATACGAATTTGATATAATGGTAAATATTTTTAAAAATTTAATTAAGTTAGTATGCTGTTCACGGTGTTTTGAATGCCCTCAGTAATGCTTTACATATAAGACAACTAAACCAGATGAAAGAAGTGGCCTAAATGGAACACGTTACGCAAAATATTAATCCTTCCATACCAAGAGATTATGACAAAGACCCGATTGTGATAGAGGATTATAATCCCTTATTTATGTGGTGGCAATCAATTTATGTGGCACTACCATTAGGAACCATTGTCTTATTGTCTAATCCATTTCATAAAGATATTGCTAGTATGCTTTTAAAGCTATTGATAACAATGCCTATTATTTTATTTACAATCTATAAACAATATAAATTCGCAAAAGGTCATAGAAAAGTCATTTTAAAAGAAAATGAAATTAATTATTATCACGATGGATACAGAATTACATATATGGATTTAAATTCAATAAAAAGTATTCATAAAACATTTGATGATTTTTATCATCGATCACAAAAATCTAATTGGTTTTATACGCTTTTTGCAGTGATTTTTTTTCCAGTCACTATATTTGTTAAGCTTGGACTGATTTTCATAAAAGTATTAAAATATTTGTTTTTTGGAAATAGATTGTTTGACCTTAGATTATACGATGCCATTATTATCGAAAATAATAATGGTGATATTCTAACTATTCTTCCTACTAATCAAGAGGAAAGAGTTAACCTTCAGAGCTATTTTAAATCGAAGAGAAATATTGAAATAGATCAACTATCTACCCGTCATAGCGTGTTTTACAGTTTTGAAAAAATTAATCTAGGAGAAAAATAATGCTTCAAAATTCGGGGACAGTATACTAATTAATTACAACTTGCAATATATTTAACAAAGTAGATTTCATTTTTATGTCCACCCCATCTCACAAAGATTTAATGATAAATGCAACGCTGAAGTAATTGCAAAATCCGGGGACAGTATACTAATTTAATTACAACTTACAATTTGTTTGCGTATGTATTTCATAGCTTAAACTGCCAATAAAATCCTATTATGATAAAAATTTTGTGTATAAAGACAGTAAATATAAACCATCATAAATTCAAGAAGCAATATACTTCAAAATAGCTTTTTGGATTAACGCTGAACGGCTTAGATGATGCTCTTTTGCGTACATATCTGCTTGGTCTAAAAAATCAGCGGCTAGAGAAATATTGATACGTTTAATCTCATTTCCAAAATCTCTTATTATTCCCTCTACAGAGATATCTTCATCAATTTTTTCAAAGTGCAATCCAATCCCATTTGCAATAAGTCTATAATCTTCTAAATCTTCTTTTGAAGCATTTTTAAGTTTTTCTGTATAGGTATATGGAACAGTCAATACTCTCTTGGAGCTTAGTTCAATATACATTTTTTGATCTCCAAATCCTACTGATTTGATGAGAGTTCTATTGTTTTTTAAAGTACTCATCCCAAGCCTCTTTCAATCTGAATTTATTTGTTTCTACTAGGTTTAACAACTTTTTCAACTCTTTAGAGTTCAATTTATAGCTGTCTGTTACTTTGAGAGTTTCGATCTCTATACGTGCATAACTATCTGCTTTTTCTATATGAATATGCTCTGGATTATGTTCATCACTGAAGAAGAAAAATCTATATCCATCTATTTTAAATACGGTTGGCATATACATCCTTTGTGTAATTATACACAACAAGATAGTTCAAGTCAATAAATTTCTTCTAATGCTAACTCCTAATTGGATATAATTTCGCCTAATGAAACCATCCGTACAGATGATGGGTAAAATTTTTAAAAAGTGAAAAATATGAGCAAAAAACTACACATCGTCTCTTTGGGATGTACGAAAAATCTTGTCGATACTGAAGTGATGATGGGACGATTACAAAACTATGAACTCACCCAAGATCAAAGTGACGCGGATGTTATCATCGTCAATACTTGTGGATTTATCGACGCGGCGAAAGAGGAATCAATCAACACGATTTTAAATCTTCATGACGTAAGAAAAGAGGATTCCCTTCTTGTTATGGCAGGATGTTTGAGCGAACGTTATCAAGCTGAACTCGTCCAAGATATGCCAGAAGTTGACCTTTTTACGGGTGTTGGCGATTATGAGCGCATCGATGAACTTTTGGCAAATAAAAAATCTCAGTTTTCAGAACAAGTTTATCTTATAGACGGTGCTGAGCGTATTGTGACGGGTTCTACTTACCACGCATACATCAAACTCTCAGAGGGTTGTAACCAAGTATGTAGCTTTTGTGCGATCCCCTCTTTTAAAGGTAAACTCAACTCTCGTTCTCTTGACTCGGTGGCTAGAGAAGTGGAAGGTCTAGTTAAAAAAGGGTATTACGACTTTAGCTTTGTTTCTCAGGACAGTTCTTCTTACTTAAGAGACAAAAAAACACTTGATGGCTTGTCACTTCTTATCAGCCGTATTGAGCTTATTGAAGGTGTGAAAAGTGCGAGAATCTTGTATCTTTATCCATCGACAACTTCACTTAAACTGATCCAAAACATCGGCAAGTCAAAAATCTTCCACAACTATTTTGATATGCCGATCCAACATATCAACGACGATATGCTTCGTATGATGAAACGCGGTTTTGGCAAAGAAAAAACTATCGAACTTTTAGAGGCAATGAGGGCGCTTCCAAACTCATTTGTGCGAACAAGCTTCATTGTCGGGCATCCAAATGAAACACAAGAGATGTTTGATGAGATGTGTGAATTTGCCGCATCTTTTGGTTTTGATAGAATGAATATCTTTAGTTACTCAGATGAAGAAACAACTCCTGCTTATGATATGAGCGACAAGATAGATAAAAAAACGATTGAAAAACGTGCAAAGATTCTAGGAAAAATCGCTTCTAAATGTGAGCTAGTAAGTTTAGAAAAAGAGGTCGGTAAAACCGTCGAAATTATCATCGATGGAGAGAGTGAAGAGAGTGAATATTTCCTAAGTGCGAGAAAGCTTCTCTGGGCTCCAGATATCGATGGTGAACTTTATGTCAATGACAGAGAAGTTGATGCAGACTTAGAGTTTGGCAAAATCTATCAAGCCACTATCACTTCACTCGCTGGCACAAAACTTTTATGTACTGTGAACAATGCTTAATCCCCAAAATATTCCCCTTTTAAAATGCTCCAAAAATCTTCTCGCCTTTTCTGGCGGGGCTGATTCTACTGCTTTATTTTTCCTCTTGCTTGAACATGAGATCCCTTTTGATATCGCCATTGTTGATTATGCCCTGCGTGAGCAAAGCAAAGCAGAAGTCGGCTATGCACAAGAATTGGCGCTTACATGTAAGAAGAATTGTTATCTTTTTGAAGCCCAGAAAATAGCGACAAACTTTGAAGCAAATGCTCGAAAGATTCGCTACGATTTTTTTGAAGAACTTATCCTTAATTTTGGATATGAACACTTGTTAACTGCTCATCATTTGGGCGATAGACTCGAATGGTTTTTTATGCAACTGTGCAAAGGTGCAGGCTGTACAGAACTCAACTCACTCTCAAAAATGACGCAAAAAGATGGCTACAAACTTTTACGTCCACTCTTACATGTAAGCAAATCTGAGCTGATTGATTATCTCAAAATGAATGATAAAAAGTGGTTGAAGATGAGACAAACGAAGATATCAGCATCAAAAGAAATGAGTTTCGCCATCACCATGTAAACCCTCTTTTGGAAAAATATAGCGAGGGAATTAAGAAGAGTTTTTTCTATATGGATGAAGACAATAAGGCACTTATAGAAGAGATAGAGCTCTTACATGTAAAGGAACTTTTCGCCTTTACAAAAACAAAAAATGCTAAAAGTGACCTTTACCACATCGATAAAATATTAAAGCGTTTAGGCATTATGATAAGTGCTAAAGTCAGAGCTGAGATAAAAGAGAATGATGAGAGTGTTATATCGAGAAAATATGTTGTCGCAAGATCAGAGACGCAAATTTTCATCACGCCCTATCTTTTGGATGTCAGTATGGATAAAGAGTTCAAAGAGAGATGCAGAGTTTTAAAGATCCCCCTAAAACTGCGCCCTTATCTTTTTTTAAATCAAGAACTTTTAGAAGAGATCATTCTTCTGTAAGATTTACGTCTACTTTTAAAGGCGCTGGTGTAGTTGAGTTCTCTTTTTTTGCCGCCGTCTTACTTTCATTGATATCATCATTGAGGTTATAAACACGCATCGTAAAAGATGAAACGATAAACTCTCCCTCTTTTTGAAAATGGATAGGGAAATTCACTCCGATAACCCAATGACTCTTATTTAAACTGTCTAAAAAGCTATAAAAGACAACTGGGGAATCTATCTTGGAGGTTGCGTTGACTTCATAAAGATCAAATGGAGTTTCTCTATCAACTTTTGTGAGTTTCGAAACTGTGAGATTTTGAAAATATTTTTTATTTTCTGCTATAAATTTAGCTTGATTAAAAGTGTTTGCAAAAGCATTTATGACACTTCTATGTTTTTCCTGAAGAGACTTTAGCTGACCATGCGTATCATCATTGAGCTGTTCAAACTGACTAAGTTCAGCCGCATGTTTGTTAGTCTCATTACGTGCGAGTCTGTATTCCTGACCTGATGGGATCAAGACAAAAAATGCAAATAAAAATACAAAAAGGAGCAAAAATATTGTGATTGATAGCAAATAAACACTTTGACGGGACATTTTCATTGATTTCATTTTAGTAACTCTTCATCATCAAGTGTGTTTGTCGAAACAAAACTAAGCCAACCATTTTGGGCTTGATAAAAGCTTGTATAAGTATTATTAAATATCGAGCGCAAAGGAGCTTGAAGTAAAAACTCGTATACTTCTTTACTTGGTGTGGTACCTTTCATAACTAAAGAATTTTTATTGAGTTCCACCTCTGAAAGTGTAATACGATCAGGAACAAGATCAAAAAGATTTTTGACACTCTCTTTTAAAACACTATTTTCAGTCACAACCTTCTCAGCTCTATCACTTTCTTGCTCTATGATGCGTATCTGATGTTGCATTTTGAGTGTTGAATTTTTCAACTCAACTTTTTTTGTTTCAATGCGTACAACACTCTCTTCAAATGTGTAAATTTTTAGTTTTAAAAAGCCATACGTTAAAAAAAGCATCGTGATCGAGATGGTAAAAAAGAGCAAAACAAGTTGCATCTCATCTGAAATCACTTGCTTAGATTTAGGACTTATATAACTTCTGGTCATATTTTTTCCCTCTTTGCCAAGTCAAATACTTCAGTGGATATATCTACTTGACGCACATATACTTTTAAAAAGAGTTCTTCTTCAAGATAGTTTTTTAAGCTATTGTCTACATCACATGCAGTGGCGATATAAACCGATTCTATAAAATTGTTTTCATATTTTTCATCTGTGTAATAAGTTTTCAATGCATTTTTTATTGCATTAAAACGTTTATACTCTTCGTTAAATCCGGCACTGTGCTCTTCATCTTTGGTATTCACAAGATCTTGTTTTGTTTCTTTATCTCCAACTTTGATCTCTGTAAAATCTTCAAACTCATCCATAGAATCAAGGTCTTGTATATTTGTCAAATCATCAAGATCACTAAAAGCATCATCAACATCAATATCTTCAAGATTCACTGACATCTGATCATCATCAAAATTAAGTTCAGCTTTTTCATCACCTAACATAAGTTCGCTCTCAAGTTTATCATTTTTAATATCTGCAAACTCTGCGTACTTCAGTTTCGAATTTTCAAATACCGCAATACTGATATTTTCATCTTGAATCAGCACATAAAGTGTTGCCTGCATCGTAATCTTATCTTTAAAAAAATTTTCTATAATACAAAAAGGTGAAAATATAAAATCGAGTCCTAAAGAGCTATACTTTTTCTCTAACATACCCAGATCAATTTTAGATGTGTAACTGCTCCAACTATCATAACAAAGTGTTGTATATATATCTTTGTGACTAGATTTTAAAAATTCTTCCACTTTACATGTAGGAACAGCGCCTTGATGCAAAGAATAATCAAGAAAAGAGATATATGAAAAAGGTGATTCAGACGTAAAAGAGTGGATAAAAGAAAGCATATTTTGTGAAAGTTCTTCGCCCTCAAAGACCTTCACTCGAGTATCTTTAATTTTGTTTCCCTTTAACGTATGAATGCTCACATGAGTCTTCGTGCTTGATGCAACAATACTAATATATATCTTCAAATACAGGCCATGCATTATCTTAGAAAGTATCATTCATCTCCTTGCACAATGGGTGAGCCTTGTTGTAATTTTGCATCTTTAGCGCACTTCCAAGTTTTGTATATATCTGCGTCGTCGCCATAGACGAGTGACCCAAAAGTTCACTAACATCGACAATTCTCGCATTATTATTTAAAAGTGCCGTCGCATAAGAATGACGTAACTGGTGCGGAGTGACTTTTAAAGAGACCCGCTCAAACACCTTAGTAATCGTATATCTTAAACTATTTTCGCTTAATTTTTGGCTATTTTTTTCAAAAAGGTATGTTTTAGGAGCTCTCTCATCTCTATAAGCTTCTAAAAGTTTGGCGGTTGATGAAAGAAGTGGAATATCTCTTTGTTTATTTCCTTTTCCAACAACACGAATCCACTCTAAACTGATATCATCAACTCTCAAACCACTCAGTTCTGAGATACGAAGACCAAGCGTATAAAGCATAATTACAACTAAACTTTCCTCTTTATCTGCGTGGCTGAGTGCTTCCATAATGTGCTCATGAGGGATCGGTTTTGGAAGTGTTTTTGGTACTTTTATACTATCATCTGCTTTGAGTGTAATATGTTCGCCCTGAGTAATCAAGAAGACTGAAAATGAGCGAATAGCGCTCAACTTTTTAGCTATAGTTTTTTGTTTTAAAGAAGCAATAATAATACGATAAGGCATAAGATTAAAAACAGTTGTAGAGGTTTTATTTTCTATCTCTATAGATAACAAGGCTTCTTTTAAAACCTCATCATATGTTTTAAGGGTTAGGTCTGAGTAACCCCGTACTTTTTCGAGATAGATTAAAAAATCTTTTTTATATTGAAGAAGAGATTTTTTCATGAATTTTCACAAACTCCTCTCGATAGTGAGCAGCTTCTTTGACTAAATTCTTATCTGTTACAACACTTGGAGAGATTTTTATATACCCTTGAATCACGATTTGACTCATCATTCTCATTCTTGCTTTATCTGCATCACTAATATCTTCTTTCCTAACAAGAAGATTTATTTCACTGAGATATGTTTTTGCTTGCTGGATATATTGCTTATATTCTAAAGCTATTTTGGACTGCGCCATAATAGTAGAAGCCATGCGATTATAATTATTGAGAGCAAATGCTTCTTTTGCAAGAGAAAGCGATTTATCGTATCTGCCTAAAGAATAAAAATACTTTGCTTCAAAAGATTTTTCGTAAGAGGGATTCATAATCATATAGACCACTATAGCCAGTAGCAGTAAAAAACTGCCAAGGAGCCAAAAGAGTTTATACGACATGTTCCATCATTCTCTCTTGAATCAGCTTTTTGGCTTCCTCTATTGCTATGCCAGTTAAGTCGATAGGCTCACTTGCAAAAAATTCCAAAGTCCCAAAAGGTTTTGGGATTACAAACTTGTCCCAGCTTCCTAACTGCCAGTAGCTTGAGGGCTTACAGTTGTAAAGAATAACTTTAGCTCCCGTCTTTTGAGCCATTACAACGATTCCATCACCCACACTGTAACGCGGACCTTTTGGACCATCAGGTGTAATGCCGATATCATAGCCCTCTTTTAAACTTTTTATTGCTTGTATCAGCACCTTTGCAGCGTTGCGGTTTGTCGAACCAGCTATTGTTCCAAGTTTGAAATACTCCATTACTTTTGATATCAAAGAGCCATCAAAATGATCACTGATGAGGACATTTGCTTTGGGAATTTTACGAAACTGATAATAAAGATAGGGTTGCATAAGCAGATCACCATGCCAAAAAGCAAAAACGACAGGTTCTGAGGGAATATTTTGTGGAAGATTGAAGATTTTTCTATTTGTAAGGTAAATAAAGCGCATAAGAAGCATCCCGACAAATGGTACAACAACCAAAGCCAATGCTCTTAGTATTCGCTTTTTCATAACTCTCTCAAACGATCTCGCCGATTAAAGAAGCTCTGCCGACCTTGTTGATTTTGACATTTGCCAAAGTTCCCAAAAGCTCTTCACTTCCTTTGACCTTCACAAGATAATTATTGTCACTTCTGCCAGACACATAACCATCTGGACGTAACTCTTCGAAGTAAACTTCATGAACACATCCGAGCTGTGCATCGATTTTTTTATCCAAAATCTCTTGTTGGAGTGTTTGCAAAGCATAAAGACGTTCTGAACCTAGTTCTTCATCTACGACATTTGTAAATTCTGCAGCTTCAGTGAGTGGACGAGGAGAGTATTTGAAACTAAAGATCTGCTCAAAACCTACTTGACGTACAAGATCCATCGTGTCTTGGAAATCTTCATCGCTCTCTCCAGGGAAAGCGACAATGATATCTGTACTAAGTCCTACATCAGGAACCATCGATTTGAGTTTCTCAACACGGTTTAAAAACCATTCTCTCGAATACCCGCGTTTCATATCCTTGAGCACTTTCGTTGAACCGCTTTGAAGAGGCATATGCATCGATTTACATATTTTAGGATTGTTTGCAAACTCTTCTATAAACTCATCGTCCATATGAAAAGCATGTGGAGAGGTAAAACGGATACGCTTTAAATCTTCAATTTTTGAGATACGACGAAGGAGTTCTGTAAAGTTAACTTTTTCATGTTCACCACTAAAACGGCGACCATAATTATTGACATTTTGTCCAAGTAAAAAGAGCTCTTTTACTCCACTTTTGACTGCTTTTTCACACTCACGAAGTATCAAATCTGTAGGAATAGAGATCTCATCGCCTCTAGTTTTTGGAACGATACAAAAGGTACATGCTTTGTCACAACCAATAGAGATATTGATATATGCTTTGTAAGTGGATGAGCGAAAATCTTTAAAAGCGAAATCAGATTCATCATAATTGATATCAATCTCAACTGCTTTGTCTTTATGCAACACTTCACTTATTTTTGAAACATTTCTTGCACCCAAAACAAAGTTTACATAAGGTGCACGTTTAATAATCTCTTTCCCTAAATGTGACGCAGTACACCCGCATACACCTATTTTTGCACCCTCTTTTTTACTTTTGTTGAAAACACCGAGTTCTGAAAAAAGCTTTTGAACAGGCTTTTCACGTACAGAACAAGTGTTAATAAGAATAAGATCTGCCTCTTTTGAATCATCTGTCAGCACATAATCATCTGTCTCATTTAACTCTGCGATCATATGCTCAGAATCACGAACGTTCATCGCACAGCCAAGAGTCTCAATATAAAGTTTTTTACTCAAAATAGATACCCTTACGCCAGTATATGAACTTCGTACATGTACTCGTTATCAGCAAGACCGTATTTTACTTCACGCATATAAAAACTTTTTCCGCTTGCTTCAATGTGATCTTGCAAAGCCAAAAGATCTTTATGTGAATTTTCACGATCAAAGTAAAATATGATTGATCCTTCTTTTGCTGCACTCTCTTCAATTTTTTTCAAGTCAATTTTTTTTGGCTTTTGGTCAATCTCAACACGCGCTAGTTTTAATTCCATGATTTTTCCTCATCTAGTTATAATTATGTGCATTATATTCAAAGTTCAATAAATATTCTATTAAGCACGAGGAGAGTTAAAACATTTTTTAAATTTGTTTTTGCTATAATCACACTCTTCATAAAAAGAAACCCCATTATTAAATTTATTATTTTTATGAAAGCTACCTAAACAAGGGATTCTTATGGAAAAAATTTTAGATATCGTAGATGCTATTGCTCACGAAAAAGGTCTTCAACCTGCAAATGTGCTTGAAGCACTCAAAACAGCTTTTGTACAAACTGCTAAACGCATTATAAATCACAAATTCACTTTTGAAGCAGACATTGACACTAAAACGAAAAAAATGCACCTTTATCAAACGATCATTGTCGTGCCAGATGAGGATAAAAGATTAGAAGACGAAGAACTTAGCGGCGGATTTATCTCTTTAAGTGACGCCCTTAAACTTGATGAAGATGCTGAACTTGAAGATCAACTTCAAATCGACCACGCTCTTGAAGACTACGGTAGAACTGCAGCTGGAAAACTTCACAATGAGATCGAATTCCATATCCAAAGACTTGTAGAAAACGAACTTTACAGCAAATACAATTCTAAAATCGGTACTATCGTCACAGGTCGTGTAACACTTGTAGATAGTGATCAAAATACTTATATTGATATTGATGAAGTACGCGCGATTTTACCTATGAAAAGTCGTATCAAAGGTGAAAAATTCAAAGTTGGAGATCTTCTTAAAGCACTTGTTCGTCGTGTAAATATCGACAAAACAAACGGAATCCAAATCGAACTTTCTCGCACATCTCCAAAATTCTTAGAGCAACTTTTAGCGATGGAAGTTCCTGAGATCGCTGATGGAATCGTTATCGTTGAAAAATCAGCTCGTATTCCAGGTGATCGCGCAAAAATCGCACTTATGAGTATGCATCCTCAAGTTGATGCGGTTGGTGCAACAGTCGGAGTTCGCGGTGTTCGTATCAACGCTGTGAGTGAAGAGCTTATGGGTGAAAATATCGACTGTATCGAGTACACAACGATTCCTGAACTTTTCGTGGCTCGTGTTATGAGTCCGGCTATCATCTCTCATATTGAGATACAAAGAAATGAAAAAGGTGAAGCTGAAAAAGCTATCATCACGCTTCCGGCTGATCAAAAAAGTAAAGCAATCGGAAAAAGCGGTATCAATATCCGTCTTGCTTCTATGCTTACAGGTATGGCTATCGAGCTTGTTGAAAGCGGTTCATCGGCTGAGGGAATAGAGAGCGAACAAAAAGATGGTGTTGACGCACTTCAAGCGCTCTTTAACTAAATCAACAAATATACAGGTAACAACTCCTTACATGTAAGCTTTTACATGTAAGAGATTCTTCTATGTAAAGCCTCTTTTTCTTCCTCCATATCTTTTTTCTTGAAATAGTTTTGATGTATAATCATATCCACGAGGAGAGATTATGAAGAAGCAAAAAATCATTATTGTTGGCGCTGGATATGGTGGTATCAAAGCATTAATACAGCTCTCTACATGTAAAGATATCGAACTCTTACTTATCGACAGAAACTCTTATCACTATCTTCAAACAGATGTTTATGATTACATCGCCAGCCAGATTACTCTCTCAGATATTGCCATCGATCTTTACACTTTTTGCTCCAGTTTTTCTAATGTGACTTTTATCCATGAAGAGGTATTGCGCGTTGATTTTACCAATAATAAGGTCGTGACAAACTCTAACCGTTACATGTATGACTTTCTTATCCTTAGCAGTGGTGGACAAACGCTTATGCCCAGCTCCATCGAAGGATTACGAGAAAATTTCCATGGCATCAAATCTCTCGAAAATGCTCTGCTTTTTAAACAAAAATTTGAGTATTTTATCTATAAAAAGATAGAGAATGAAGGCAAATGCTCACTCGATTCAAACTTCAACATCGTTATCGCCGGCAGCGGACTTAGTGGCGTGGAAATAGCCGCTGAGATGGCAAACTATGCAAGAGAGTTTTACAAAGATACAGGCTATTTATGTTCTGGTATCAGTATCACACTTGTGAGCTCAACCCAAACACTTTTAGCTTCCAACTCACCTTTTATGCAGGAAAATGCCGAGGTAAGATTAAACCAACTCGAAATCAAGATCATTAAAAAAGCTCGCGTTGTAAAAGTAAGTGAAGATGCCCTCTGGCTCAACAACGGAGAAAAGCTCGCGATGAATTTTCTTATCTGGACAGCTGGAATCACTCCAAGCGATCTGATTTTAAAGATGCAAGTGGCAAAAAATAAAAAAGAGCAACTTGAAGTTGATCAGTTTTTCAGGCTTGTGGAGCATAAAAATGTTTATGCCATCGGCGACAATGCGGCTTTATTTGATCCTATGAGTAAAAAACCTTTGCCATCAACAGCGCAAACTGCGGAACTAAGTGCTGATTATGTCTCTTACAATATTAAAAGAATTCTCTCAAATCATGAACCTAAAATAAAAAGTATCAAGCTTCGAGGGTTTTTTGCATCTCTTGGAGGGAAATATGGATGCGGAGAGCTTATGGATTTTGTGAAAATCCAAGGATTTAAAGCCTACTTTTTCAAAAAATGGATAGAAATTTTTTACAGAAAACCGCTGCAAAAAAGATGTAAAGAGGGACTTAAAAAGATAAAAAACTCTTAAGAACGTTTTGCGTATGGATTGAGTTTTAGAAGTATCATATCTGCGATCATATTTCCAAATAATGTTAAAAATGCCGTAATCATCAAAATACCCATAATAACAGGATAATCCCGACTCATAGCACTGAGATAAAAAAATCTTCCCATTCCATCAACTCCAAAGATCGACTCTAAAATCACGCTTCCTCCTATAAGTCCAGGAAAAGAAAGACCCAACAACGTAACAACGGGAGGCAAAAGATTTGGCAATATATAACGTTTGAGTATGATTTTTTCACTCAAACCTCTCGCTTTTGCAAAGAAATAATAGTCACTTTTGAGTATCTCTAAAGTCAAAGAACGGATATAAATAACCATACTCCCAACACCTACAAATATCATGACACCAATTGGCAAAACAAGGTGCCAAGCCATATCAAGATAGTTTGCAACTCCCACTTTTGGCTCTATGGAGTGCAGTCCTGAGAATGGAAACCAGCCAAGATTGACACTAAAAAGGATGATAAACAAAAGTGCGAGATAAAAAGAGGGCATAGAAAAAGAAAACAGAGAAAACTGGCGGATAAGATGATCGCTCTTTTGCCCATTGTACACTGCCGCTTTTACACCAAGAGTGATAGATAAGACAAACACAGCGATCAAAGAGACAAAATTCATAAAAAGTGTTACGGGAATCCGTTTTATAATCTCTGTACTTACATCTTCTCCACTCACAAAAGAGACACCAAAATGGAAGGTAAGCATACTCTTCATCCACTCCAAATACTGCACTAAAAGAGGTTTATCCAAGCCATATACAGCTTTGAGTTTGGCAATCGCCGCTTCTGTCATGTTGGGATTGAGTTCGCCTGCACCTAGAAAACTGTTTGGTGCGATATGAATAGCCAAAAAAGAAACAATAGAGATAAGAAGGAGCATCAAAATCAGATATGCCATTTTTTTCATCAAAAAAATCATAAAAATATTATACTATATTCGTTACAATAAAATTTAGAAAAATCCAGATTGAGGTGCGATGCTCTTAGAACAGTTCAGATCTTTTTATGCTAGACACTATCCAGATGATATGGAGAAGCAGATAGAGTACTTTTCCATCTTTGGAGGTCTTGGATGGCGCATCGATATCGATAAACCGCTCGAAGAACTCATCATCTCAGAAATCCTCGACAACTACGGTCACCTTCATAACGAACTTTCAGCTCTTTCACTTGATGAACCTGAGTATGCACGCTTACTTCATGCTTTGGCAACTGGAGATAGACGTTTATTTAAAGCTTTTAACAGAGCCGGACTCAACAATAAAAACGGTGGTGCGGCGGTTGATTATCTACAAAATAATCATATATTAGAGATGCAGCGTTCACGAGAGAGAGACCCAAGAGAGCTTCATCCAAATCAAAAACTCAAACGTGAAGATGCAAGGCACCGTATTTCACACAAGATGCGTTTCACAAAACCTTTTATCAGATTTTGGTTTTACTTTATCTATCCGTACGCAAGAGAGATTCAAAAAGGAATCTATGAAAATGTTATCAAAAGATTTCAAATTCATCAGCATAGTTATACAAGTTTGGTTTTTGAGGAACTTTCTGAGCTCTTGCTTGATTACTACACAAGAGATGATCAGATCATCACAAGCGGAAGCTACTGGGATGCAAATATTGAGATTGACTTACTTGCCATAACCAAAAGTCAAAAGGTTTATGTCGGCGAATGTAAATGGACAAATCATAAAATAAATAAAAAAGAGTTGCACAAACTTATGGATAAATGTACACGCCTTGAGATATTACCAAGTAAAATTTTATTTTTTGCTAAACGCGGATTTTCTAAAGAGTTATTGCAGATGCAAAGTCCTACTCTCGCACTTTATAGCGCGGAGGATTTTTCCATTTTACTAAAAAATATCTCATCAGCGGACCTTAACGAGGGATTTTTACTTCCTAACTAACATCTCGAAGTGCACTATACGCTTCTTGAATAAGTTGAAATTTCTGCGTATAATGCCCGACCATATTTGGACTGTCACAATAAATACGATCAGGATGATAAACACGAGCAAGTCTCTTGTAGCTTTGCTTGATAAGATCTTTTGACGCACCGACTGGACATCCAAGCACACTGTAAAAACTCATCATCTTCTCGATGCTCTCATCTTCATTATCTCCATAATCAGAGATACAAAAACCGCTATAAAGACGCTGCATGAAGTTCGCATCATATCTGTACTGAATCTCATAATGTAAGACATGACGTCTACTTAATGCGCGTTCGAGTCTTTTTTTTGCTTTTGGATGACTCACATCTACCTCTAGTGAACTTTCCGTAGAAGCTTTTATATGCATCCCAAGCTGACTTTTGAGATAACTCATCACCCAAGAGTTTGGATAAAAAAGCGAAATATCTACCGTATATCTATCTCTTGCATAAAGCTCAACACTTACATGTTGGATCTCTTGCATACTAACTAGCTCTATTTTGATGGGTGTATTTGAAAGTTTAAGCAGTGATTTTTTATAAAAAACTTGGCAGAAATCATTTATCTCGGCGTAAAAATGGCTGAGTGTATCTAAGAACTGTTTTCTGCTATCAAAGAGTGACTGATCTTTAAATATCAAAACAGCTTTTGGTAAAAAAAGCATATTTTTTGAATGCAAGGTCAAAAACTCCCGCATCCAGCTTTGATTGAGGGTTCTAAAATTGGTACGAATTAAGATAAGGTTGTTCTGCAGTACAACTTCCATCATTCCCTCTATTTAAGTATATAGAACACATATAGCAAAAATAGTTCCAAAATCTTTAATATTCTCTTATCAATATTATTGAATATTTAGTTCAAAATAACTTAATTAAAAAATAATATTTTTTATTACTTTGTAACCATAACGTAATTTTCAACATTTATAATGCTGCCAACAAAAAAAAGGGAGAAATTCAAAAATGAAAAAAATCGTATTATCCACATTGGTTGCATTATCAATCGCTACAGTCGCATCTGCTTCAGATATAAAACTTTACTCTGACACAAACGGTCAAGTATTTAATGCTCCAGCTGATGGTCGTACAGAAATGTCTACAGGTACTTCAGTATTTTCTATGACAGATAAACTAGACTTTAGCATGTTGGCATACATCGGTTATGATAACTTTGATTATAGAAAGGCATCGACTCCGGATCTAAGCCAATTTGAAATTAGACGTATGTATTTCCAAATGGTAGCACACATTCTTGAAGATCCAAAAAGCTACTTCCGTATTACACTAGATGAAAATAATCTTGGTGGATATTATGATATGAACATCAAATATGGGTACCTTTTCTTAAATAAAATTTTACCATTCACCGACGTTGAAATTGGTCAAGCACATACAACTTTACTAGATTATGAAGAAGGTCACTCTTGGGCTTACCGTTCAATCGACAACGTATTTACAGAACAAAATAACGCTGGTAAATTAAATGCTTCAGGTGACAGAGGTATCGATCTTAAAACAAATACTCAATATTTTTCAAGTGAAATCGGGGTATACAATGGTGAAGGTTACCATGCTAATCAACCTACTACATCTTCAAACAGCATGGGTATGGATTATGAAGGAAGACTTACTGCTCACATGTTAGGAACAGGAACTGACTACAATAAAAAACATACATATTGGGATGTTTCAGTTATAGGTAAAGATAACACCAAAGGGAATCCAAATGGAACAGATATACAATATCTTGGTGTACACTCTGTATTAAATACTGAACATTTTCTAGTGGCTGGTCAATATATCTCAGCTCCTGATACAAAAACAGGTACACAAACAACACCTTCAGCGCATTCAGGTAAAGGTTACAGTGTAAACGTAGAAGGACGTCTTGGCGAGAAAGATCAATACCATGCATTCGCTCGTTATGACTCATGGACTCCAGAAGTTGTTGCAGGAGCAACTAAAAATGAAGATCGTACATATATTCTAGGTGCAGCTTGGGATATGAATAAAAATGTACAATGGATTGCAAACGTTATTACGATAGATAATCAAAATAATGCAACTAACGTAAATGGAACCATAAATCCAAACGGCAATGAGTACATGCTAACTGCTCAAGTACAATTCTAATCTCTCTTCTCAAATGTGACACCCGTCACATTTGAACCCTCTTTTTTATTCTAAAAGCCTACTTTAAACTACGCTTTGATATTCCAAGTAAGACAACAAATGATTTACTGTAATCGTTATGTAATTTTTATTCTTTAGAATTCCGCCAACAAAACAAGGGGAATAATAAACATGAAAAAAATCGTACTTTCAACATTAACTGCGTTATCAATCGCTACAGTTGCATCTGCTGCAGATGTTAAATTATATCAAGATGCAAATGGTCAAGTATTTACTTCTGCGGCTGAAGGTCGTACAGAGTTAAATATACAACCTGAAACAAAAAAGAAAAATAGCATTACTATTGTTGATCAAAATTCTCCAGACTTTCTTCTAGGAAAAGAAACGCATATCAATATGAAATTTGTAGCTGATGACAATCCAGATATGTGGTTAAAAGCGGGTGTGCGTGTACAAGGTACATTTCAAGATCAAAAAACAGATTATAAAGCTACAGATACAGCAACAAAATTTGATAAAGAAGTATCTGATGCTTACTTAAGACGTGTTCGTTTTGAAGTATCCGCTGGCTTTAACAAATATACATCTTTTGTCATGGATGTAAGAAATGACAAGGCAAACTATCAAGATGTTGGAGAAGAATCTTTTAACGTAGGTGATGCATATGTACAAATCAAAAAACCATTTGACACTTCACTTGTAAACTTCAAACTTTACAGAGCAAAGATCGACGTTTCAAGAACTGAGACAATCAAATCTGCACATACTCTTCATTATGATCGTCCAACCGTAGCAGATGAAGCGGCACAGTTCATTACACATAACAGACGTGGAACAAATGCGCAAATGTTTGGTGACTGGAATAAAAAAGTACATTATCAAGTTGCCTTTGGTGATGGTACATACTCAGGCGCTTTCTCTGATGCTACAGGAGCTAAGTTAGCAAAAAGCACATTTGAGCAAAGCAGTTTCTTCTACGGTGGAAAAGTTTTACTCTCACCTTTTGATGGTTGGGAAGAGAAAGAAAAAACTGAGACTTATTTTGGTGAGGGACAACACTTTAGTATTGGTGCGGCTTATTGGAATAGCCCAGATATAAGTTATAAAAGTACCTCAACTGGTGCAGCAACGACTAAAATCAACCATGAACTAACAAACTTTGAAATCTCTGCTCACTACAAAGGGCTTATGGCTCAAGCGGAATACTTTCACTTTAATGGTGTTGTAAAAAACTTTGCGGTTGCAGGGCAAGGTGAATTAGGTTCATCAAATGGTTGGTATGCAACATCTGAGTATGTTTTTAAAGATCTTAGCTATATAGCTCCATTTGTAAGATATGAAAGCTGGAATAAATATAATGACCAAGCAGGTTATGATTTTACCTCAAAAATCGCTGGGCTAAACTGGTACTTAAAAGGTAATAGCATTAAAGCTGGTATCGCATATCAACAAGATGAGTATGGAAGTAAATTGAAAGATGGAGAAAGAACAGTATCTACTCTCAAACTTACTTCACAATTCTTCTTCTAAAAAATTATTCAAATGTGGCACAAGTCACATTTGAACCCTCTTTTTTATTTTAAATATCCACCAACTTCTTTACATGTAAAGCCACTTTTAAACTATCCTTTGATATTCTGATCTTTCACTAATATAAAATGTGAAATTCGATAATAAAAGGTTATGCCATGTCATTTAAATTCTTAAGTATCGTTACATGTAGCGTGTTGCTTTTTAGTGGCTGTGCTACTATGCAAAAAACTGAAGTGCATGAAGTACCAACTGCTTCAGCTCCTCAAGTCAGTAAATCACTACAGATAAAAAGTGAAGATCCCACAGGGCTCAAAAGAAAAGTCGCTATCGGACGTTTTTCTGATGAGACAAGATATGGACAAAGCTTTTTTATCGACAAAAACAATGATAAGATCGGAAAACAAGCTATGGATATCCTCTCAGCCAAGCTTTTTCAGTCTGGCAAATTTATCATGCTTGAACGTGCAGATATATCAAAAATAGAACAAGAACTCAAAATGAATCACTCTGCACAACTTGACAATTCCGCTGATTATCTCATACTGGGATCTATCACAGAGTTTGGACGCAAAGAGACAAGTGATGTTGGATTTTTCAGCCGTGTGAAAAAACAGGAGACTTTTGCAAAAGTCCATATCCGTATCGTTGATGTTTCTACAGGGCAGATCATCTACTCTGAAGAGGGAAAAGGAACGGCTTATAGTGAAGCTGGAACAGTTATGGGCGTTGGTGCAAAAGGCAGTTATGATGCACAGCTTAACGATAAAGCTATCGATGCAGCTATCTCAGATCTGACATCAAACATCATAGAAAATATGCTTGATAAACCATGGCGTGGATATATCTTAGGATATGAAGATGGGCAACTCATCACATCTGGTGGAAAAAGTCAAAATATCAAGATCGGTGATAAATTTGATGTGTACCAAAAAGGCAAAGAGGTTAAAAATCCTCAAACAAATATGATGATGAGACTTCCTGGTAAAAAATTAGGCTCACTAGAGATCACAGCGACTATGGGAGATACACCTGAGAGTGAAGTTTCTACTGCAAAAGTCACGAGGGGAGACCTAGGTTCAACTCTTTCTTCAAAAGATTTCTCTGGACTTTATATACAAATAGGAGATAAAAAATGAAATATTTACTATCAATCGTAGCCTTGCTACTACTCATGAGTCTTAGCGGATGTGGATATAAAGAGGGCGTGGCAACGGGAGATCAAAAATCTTATCTTTACTTTAACGGGAATGTGCGTGATGTCAAAGTATCCGTCGATGGCGGGGTACAGTTTGACGTCAAATCTGGACGCGACAATCAGTACGAGGTAAAACCCGGCAAACATGTGGTCACTGTGTATAGAAACAATGAAATCATCGTCAATAGAGAAATATTTTTAGGTGATGGAATTGCTAAAGAGATGGACGTGAAATAATGAGGCTATCAAACAAACTAACTCTTATCACTTCTGCAGTTATGATGATACTGATCTCTGGATGTTCAAGCCAGCCAAAACCACTGTATAACTATGAAGATTATAGTGACAGCTATTATCACTACAAAAAAAATGCGGGTGAACAATCTGCTTTAGAATATAAACAAAATTTAGAAAAAGCGATAGAAAATGCTGGAGAGAGCAGTTCGGGAAGAGTCGCTCCCGGTTTATACGCTGATCTTGGATATACCTATCTTAAAAGTGGGAATAACCAAAAAGCTATAGAGTATTTTACAAAAGAAAAAACAATCTATCCGGAATCTGCACATTTTATGGATCGCATGATTCAAAAAATACATGCTCAAGAAGGAGATAAAAAATGAGATTTCAAAATTTAACTGCTTTTGGCGCGTTACTTCTTACACTTTTTCTCTTTAGCGGTTGTGCTCCAAAAACAATCTCAAAAGCAGCAGTTTATCCCAAGATGTATGACGAAAAACCAAGATCAATTCTTATCCTTCCTCCGATGAATGAAAGTACCGATGCCGAGGCAAAAGAGTACTACATGACAACCGTTGAAATCCCTTTTGCGCAGATGGGGTATTATACTTTTCCTGTAGAAATGGTCAGTGATGTTATGAAACAAGAGGGTGTCTATGACACCGAACTCCTTTACCAGATGCCGATGAATAAATTTCAAGAGTATTTTGGAGCAGATGCCGTTTTATTTACAAAGATTAAAAGGTGGAATGTCTCTTATATGGTTTTAGCATCTAGTCTTACTGTTTCTATCGAATCCAAAATAGTTTCTACTAAAACATCAGAGGTACTATGGCAACACAGTGGGACTGTCGTAGTAGATTTGAGCGGTGGAAATAACAGTGGTGGCGGGATTGCTGGCTTATTGATACAAGTAGTTGCGACTGCTGTAAGCACAGCGGCGGCTGACTATGTAAAATATGCAAGAGTTGCAAATGTAAGATTAGTTTCAACACTTCCTGTTGGGCCATATCACCCACTTTATCTTCAAGATCAAGATGCACGCTGATACAAAATAGATAAACTCTTCCTCCCTCTTATATGGGAGGATTTAATCTTTTACCAAATCTCCATAACACTCTGGACGGCGATCTCGTATGAGTCCCCAATAGTGCTGAAACTCTCTATTTTTTTCTAAGTCATACTCAGCGTAAAGTATCTCTTCTTTGTCGCGACTAGCTTCTGCAATCTTCGCACCTGAGGCATCCGTCATAAAAGAGCTGCCAAAAAAGTTGAGTGAACAGCTTTCTCCATCTTCTTTGCCATATCTGTTTGCCGCGATTACTGGAACGATATTTGTAGAAGCATGCCCCATCTGCACTCTTTGCCAGTGATCTTTTGAATCTACATGTATCTCTGGTTCGCTCCCGATAGCTGTAGGATAAAAAATAAGCTCTGCACCTAAAAGCGTCAAAGCACGAGCCGTCTCACAAAACCATTGATCCCAACAAATACCCGCACCGATGTGTCCATAAGCTGTATCCCAAACTTTAAAACCACTGTCTCCCGGTTTGAAGTAAAACTTCTCTTCATATCCCGGACCATCTGGAATGTGTGTCTTACGGTAGTTTTCAAGTTCACGACCATCAGCGTCCATAACAACAAGCGAGTTAAAATACTCACTCCCGCTTTTTTCAAAATAGCTTACTAAAAGCACTACATGTAACTCTTTTGCCAAAGCAGAAAAAGTTTTTAAAAGCGGATGATTTTCACGCTCTTGCGCCCATGAAAAATATTTTTCATCCATATCTTTACAAAAATATAAGCCTTCAAAAAGCTCCGGAAGCAATATAATATTTGCGCCATTATTAGCGGCTTCTCTTGTTAATCGAACAGCTTTTTCTATATTTGAGCCTTTATCTTCGTTCATACTCATCTGGATGGCAGCGACTTTTATCATAGAATCTCCTTGCTTACATGTAAGCGAAATAGTATTATAAAAAAACTATCAAAAGCGTTAAAAATGTCTTACTTATTCCAAAGAGTTTCTTTCTTTAACAACTGTTTATTCTTTTTAAAGATCGAGTGCATGTCATGTAAGATAGATGTCAGTACATCGATGGTATCAAAAGTAAAAGCGCCTTTGTTGAGCATCACACATTCCGCACGGCTCGACATCGCGGCATCTGTGACCTCAGCGCGACTTGGAAGATTATTTTTCATCTTGCTTTCAAGCACTTGAGTTGCCCAAATCACAGGGACATGCGCCGCGTCACAGATATCTAAAAGTGCTTCTTGAATATGTGGAAGATTTTCAAATCCTACTTCTATGGCCAAATCGCCACGCGCTATCATGACACCGCTATTTTTGGATTTTAAGAGCTGTTTTAAGATACTTGGCATATTTGCCACCGCCTGTTTCGTCTCTATCTTTGCGATGATCCCGATATCTTCTCTATTGTGAATTTTGAGCAGATCTTGAAGCTCTTTAATATCCTCGGCGCTTTGACAAAATGAAATACTCAGACTATCTGCAAAGCCGATCACTTCAAGTAAATTTTCTTTGTCAAGTTCTGTGAGAGCGGCAGTTTTAATATAGCTGCTTGGAAAGTTGATCCCTTTTTCCTCTTTAATAACTACGCCGTTTTCTTTGGCTAAAATAACCTTACATGTAATCTCATCCTCGCCCATTTCGACAACTTCCAAGCCCAATTTTCCATCATCAATAAAAACTTTATCGCCCAACTTGACATATTCAAGTATGCCATTGCTTCCACAGCCTATCAGTGCAGGTTCAATATTTTTGCCATCTTCATCTTTTCTGCCAGCCCTTCCAAAAAGATCTTTTTGTGTGATCCGCACAAGATCATCAAGAAAAACACGAATTGGTTCACTCTGCGTTTGAAGATTTTTAATTCCACTCTCTTTTTTCTTGTGAATCAAGAGACTTTTTGTATTCAAAAACAATTTTTTCTCTATCATACATTTTGCAATATGTTTATGAGTATCGATCACACGGATCACTGCCGTCTTTTTATTCATATCATAAGCTTGTATCAAAGAACCCTCTTCGAGTGACTTGAAAAAATGTTTATCTACCACGATTTGTGCTGGAAGTTTTTGCAAAGTTTTTGGGTCTAATACTTCGGGTCTGCTCTCTTCGTCTTTGTAGCAAAGCCAGACCTCTTTTGAAGTTTTATTACTGCCTACTTCAAGTGGAAGATCTATCTTCCTGATCTCTCCTGTACGGATTTTTGGACCTGCGAGATCAACAAAGATCTTCATCTTTTCATACTTTTCTTTATGCACATTTTCAGATGTGATAATATCTGCCATCTCTTTCCAGATTTGTGGCGTGTCGTGAGCGGTATTGATACGAAATATATCGACATGAGAAGTTGCAAGTTTTCGTATCAATTTTCCCTCATCCTCTGTCGCGTTTGATGGAAGCGTTATCATCAAAGAGGTTTTTTGACGACTCATTTTCGAGCTTGATTTTCCGCCAAAAAGTGCTTTTGCATTGTCTGATGCAATGTTAATAGCATCCTGAATAAAAAGATGATGAAACTCTTCCATCAACTCCCTTGAAATCTCTTCATAGCCCAAAGAACTGCACAACTGATCATGCAAAGTGTCGATGCTCGCCGCCACATGTGAATAAGAACGTCCAAGCGAAGAGAGAGAAAGTAAAGAAAGTTTTTCCTGTAATGAAGTATAGTCATCACTTCTGAGTTTTAAATATTGGTTTAAATTTAAAAGACTCTTATAGCGCAGTTCATTTGTATCTGTCTCATTACGAACCTCAAGCAAACTTATACGCAGTTTTTGTAACTCATCATACACTGATTGCATCAACTCTCTATCTAACATCACATCCTCCAAAATAGGTAAATCTTAACTATTCTAGCATAAGCAGGATACGCTTTGATAACATTAAATTGGTTATAATTACTGCACATACTCAAATAAATATGTATACTATCAAAAAAGATAATGGCAGACTTGTGCCATAATAAAAAGGATTACTCATGGATGAACTCACTCAAGCTTTTTCAATCGCACTTATGGATCCTCTGACGGTACTAAGTAACAAACTCACTTCAGAGCTACCAAACATTGCAGCTGCACTCGTGACCTTGATCATAGGCTATTTTATAGCAAAAACTGTTGCTTATCTTGTACTGCGTTTTATTGAAAAAACACGTCTTGAACAGATCGTAGCACAGAGTGGATTCCTCAAGTTTTTCAATATTACAGAAAAACTTAGCTTTGCAGTGTTCTTCTCTAAACTTTCGTTTTATATTTTAATGATAACTTTTGTTATGTCAGCAGCGGAAATGCTTCATCTCAATGTTATGGCAGACTCGTTAAAAGTAATCTTACTTTATCTACCAAATGTATTTGCTTCACTTCTTGTACTTCTTTTTGGTTTTTACATTGCCAATATTGCAAAAAATGTGATCATCAATGGCGCAAAAGGGATGAATATTGATTATGCTGTCCCTCTTGGAAAAACAGCATATGGCGTTATCGCAATTATCTCAATCTCGCTTGGTATCGGGCAACTTGGTATCGATACGGAGCTTTTAAATATTGCTGCGGAAATCTTTCTTGTTGCCATCGCTGCATCTTTGGCGCTTTCTCTTGGACTTGGAACAAGAGGAGTTTCTGCTCAGTTTATTGCAGGAGCGTATGTTCGTGATATGTATGAGCCCGAGGACAGAGTAGAAGTGGATGGTGTCATTGGAACAGTTTTATATATAGGAAGCGTAAAAACAATCATTGGCACTGATGAGGGACAAGAGATTTCCGTCTCAAATGAACGACTCCTAAAAGCCAAAGTTATCAAAGGTTAAGAGAGATATGAACCATCTACAAGAGCATCGATTTTGGCTTAATGCCAGAGAGATTATACACTCAAGGCTAAGCCTCACGGAAGATAAAGCTGAAGACACTGTCATAGATGATCGTATTCGTGGCAATATCAACATGCATGGGAGCAATCTCTGGATCTTGATGTTTGCTATTTTTGTGGCGTCTGTAGGACTCAATGTCAATTCAACGGCTGTTATCATAGGTGCCATGTTAATCTCTCCGCTCATGGGACCGATTATGGGGATCGGCTATGGAGCTGGGATCAATGACTTTGTTTTGATCCGTACCTCTTTTAAAAATCTTGCTATTGCAACACTTATCGCTCTCTTAACCTCAACACTTTATTTTTTAATCTCCCCTCTTGATACAGCGCAATCAGAACTCTTAGCACGCACAACACCAACTGCATGGGACGTACTTATAGGCTTTTTCGGTGGACTTGCTGGCATCGTCGGTGTGACTAGAAAAGAAATTAGCAATGTCATCCCTGGTGTTGCTATCGCAACTGCTTTGATGCCACCGCTTTGTACTGCTGGATTTGGACTTGCTACTGGTCACTGGAGCTACTTTTTTGGAGCTTTTTATCTTTATACAATCAACTTTGTTTTTATCGCTCTTTCAGCTTTTTTAGTAGTACGCGCATTTAGTGTCGCAAAGAAAAAATATGTCGATCCCGATATTGCCAAACGAGCACAACGCTATATCATGATAATCGTTATTGCTACGATCTTACCAAGTTCTTATTTGGCATATCAACTTGTCGGTGAAGAGGTCTTTAAAGCACAAGCAACATCTTTTATCAATGCACAAATGAATTTTAAAAATACCAATGTTGCTCAAGTAAAAATCGATACAAAAACGCGTGTACTTAAAGTATTTCTTATCGGAGATCATATTCCAAAAAATGAACTTAACAACATTAGTGCTCGTCTTAATGATGCAGGTCTAAAAAATACCATTTTAAAAGTCTACCAAAATGGTGAGAGAGAAACGCTCAATGTTTCAACGCTCAAAGCAGATATTGTGACAGAACTCTATAAAAATTCTCAAGTCGCAATTGACAATAAAGATAAGCAAATCTTAACACTCAAAACACAAATTCAGAAGCTTTCTACAAGCCGTGAAAACTTTAAAGAAGTTCCACAAGAGCTCGAAACACTTTTTCCAAATATTAAAAATGTTTTCTTATCTCAAGGCTATGATGTAGAAGCAAAAGAAAATAACCGAAGTGAAACGAAACTTATCCTCAATGGTGAAACTCGTAAACGCTTGAGTAAAAAAGAACGCAATCAAATCGAAGAGTGGCTCAAACTACGCATGAAAAACACAAATGTCTCCGTCTATATTCACTAAACGGATATAGAGTGACATTTTTCACTGACCTTTTAAACAAGCTGTGAAGCAGGTAGTCCAATATAATACCCTTGCATGTAATCAACGTCCATCATCTTAACAGTATTAAATAGTTCCTCTTGAAAGACTCTTAAGATACTTGCGATTTCATTATGATTTAGAATTTCATATAAAGTATTTTTCAGTGAAGTGAGTCGAAAGTCAGCTAGTTAATTTTAGGTGGAAATTGCACTTGTTTTTAGAATTGGCGCTTATATTTAGAATTTGCAAAGTTAAAATGAGAAGAGTTTAGGTGGTGGCCAATCTCGGATTGCAAAAAAGCACCTATTCTATACAAGAATATACCAATAATACGGACTTTAAGAAAATAAAACTTCTCAAATATTGGGTACTTTTATGTATATTTTGGCACAAAAACGACACAAAATATATTCATTAAAATGTTTGATAACCTCAAGAAAATATCATCTTTTATGTATTGTAATTTCTAGTTGGCAATATTGACAAATGCCAAATCTCATATGTTGCAATTTTTTACTTAAAAAGAGAGTTATGGTTTCCAACATGAACCAATGCAAGTTCTAAGATATCATCATTGATCTTATAGATCAAAAGTAAATCAGGCTTTACATGACACTCTTTCAAATCTTTAAAATTTCCAGTGAGTTTATGCTCTTTGTATTTCTCATCTAGCGTTTGATTATTAGCCAATAAAACGATCACTTCTTTTACTAACTCTTTATCAATAGAAGATAATTTTTTATACTGCTTCTTAAAAGATGTTATTCTAAATATTGAATACATTACTTATCTAAATCTTCAAATAATTCATCGACACTTTTAAAACTTTTTCCCTTGTTGTTTTCTAGTTCATCAATTGATTTTTTGAACTCTTTTGTCGGCAACTTTACATCAAACGGCAAACCTTTATTTGCCACTATCAAATTAGTAAAAATATTTACAGCATCAGTAAAATTAAGACCGACATTTTTCAATATCTCTTTTGCCTCAGCAAACTTATCAGCATCAAGTCTTAAACTAGTTTGTATTTTATGCATAATTTATCCCTTTTTGTAATTATACACCATTTGGGATATATATATTAACTTATTTGAGAGTATAAATTAATTGTGATAAATAAAAGTGAAATATTAAGCCTATTCTGTATAGAATTTAGGCTATTAAATAGCTACAACACTGTAGGAGTTTCCTTGCATAAAAATGAAATATCACAACGATTAAATATAATGGATTACCAACCTTCAAATTACAGAGAGGTGGAAAATGGGGTTAAGTAGTAATTCAATTATTCACTTTACAAATAGTAAGGAAGCATTACAAGGTATTCTAACTGAAAATTTTAAAATTTTTTATTGCAAAGAAACAATAGTTTTACATAAAATTTTATTTGAATATCATGTGCCTATGGTAAGCTTTTGTGATATTCCTCTGTCGGAAATTAAGAATCATATAGACAGTTATGGTGCATATGGTATAGGCTTAACAAAAGAATGGGCAATTAAGAATAGATTAAATCCTGTTATGTATATGGAGCCAAATTCTTTTTTATCTGAGAACTATATAAAACTTAAAGAAAATTTTAAAAAGGGGCAATATGAAACCTATTCTAAAATCCCCAATGATGAACGAGTCTTGTATGATTTTTTCAGATATATGAAAAATTACCAAGGAAAGTTATCAAGACAAGGGACAACCACAGAAGATTATAGATTTTCTGATGAAAGAGAGTGGAGATATGTGATATCACATGAAGAAAATATTGAAGGCATGTATCTCCCACATCACTTTGATAAAATAAAAGCCAATGATAGTATAAAACAGTATCGATTGAAATTTGATCCCAATGATATTAAATATGTTATTATAAACGACGAAAATGAGATTGAAGAATTTCTCGACTTATTTCAAAAAGAAAAAGGGAAGAAATATACGTTTTATGATATTCAACGATTATCTACTCGCATAATAACATCAGAACAAATAAAAAAAGATTTTTAAAACATTTTTCATATTGGAAACTTTTTCATCATTTCAGAAATAATGATTTAAATAATTTGTTCATTTAAGCAATACATTTTCATCAAACATTTTATGATACAATTACACCATCAAAACATTAGGATATTTATGAATAATACCGATAAATCAGGTGTAATCCTTAAATTTTGGAATGAAATAGAGCAAAGTAAAACATTTAAAGAGGATGATTATTTAGAAAGAAATGACAGTGAGTCATTTGATGAATATATGCAGAGATGTTTAGAAGATACGATTCTAAAACACTCAGATAATGAATTTGCAAAGCTACTTTATAAACGTCTTAAAATAGATGGTATATTTAAAGTTGTTAAAGATGACACTAACTCCAATGGAATTGAAATCACTTATAAGAATGAATATCTACCATATAGACTAGATTTAAAAGAACACTCAACAATGGGATTTAGTCTAGGTGATGGAACTTCTAGTGCACGGCAACTCTCTCTTGCCATACTTGCAACTGCTTCTAATGATAAATATGCTCTAAAATATTATGATGATTTTAAACCATTTTTATTAAATATTTTAAATAATCCCAAAAATATTTTGGGCAAAAGAGAAATATCATATATACAAATCCAACAATGGCTTATTAATAAAAAAAGGGAAGATATGAAAAATATAGTTAAATATGTTTGTGCTGAACTCAATATCACTCAAAAAGCACTTGCCGAAGAGATAGGAGTAAGTGAGGGAACCGTCAACCGTTGGTCTGCAAAGCCTGACGAAGTGCCATTACAGACTCAAAAGACATTAAAGATACTCCTAGAAAATGCTCAACTAAAAGAGAATCAGGAAAAATTGCAAAAAGCAATTTCATTGCTAGAAGAAGTAAAAAACTCTCAAAATATTGGTATATAGTATTATATAGCCAATTATTTATTGGTTATGCTCTTGACAAAACAATCAAAATATAGGTAATATTTCAATATGCACAATCAAAGTATTGGTTTGTGTGTAATTTATTTGAAAGGTTACCAATGAACTTAGAACTAATCCAAGAGATAAACGAATTAAAAGAGAACAAACGTTCTTATACAGAGATAGCAGAAATTACTGGTCTTGCTAGAACTTCAATTGTATTATCACTTCGTCTAAGTCAAATCTTTCATTCTTCATACTCACAAAAAATCTCATTATTAACTAGCGCCATCGAACTTTTAAAATCTGCTATTGAAAAATACAAAGATAGTAACTCTCAAAAAGAACAAGAGATTAAAAGATTAAGTTCACTTACTGATATAGATTATGCAAATGATATGTTGATGAAAAAGTCTGAGTTTAAACGTCTTGAAAATGAATTGGGTAAATATAAATCTGAGGTGGATATTTTAAATCGCAAACTGCGATATAAAGAACAATATCTTAAAAACTTGTCATTCATTGATAAGGTGAAAATACTATTTAGCTAAGGAGTTAAATTATGAATGTAGAAATAACTGGAACATATCTCAACGGATACGCGAAACCTGAGTACAAGGATAAAACGACATCTGAAGTATATCAAGGCGATTATGTTGTACAGATACAACAGAAAAAAGTGTTATCAAATTCGGCAGTACAAATGGAATACTATGACATCCCCGTGGATAGAGCATTGGAAAAACAATACGCTGATAAAAAAGTCGGAGATACTGTAAAAGTAGTATGTAATGTATATGGCGAGAACTTTGCACAGATAAAAATAGGCAAAGCGAAGTAGTTATTTAACAATAAGCATCAGAGAAGCCCATCTTGGCGGACGGCTTCCCTGACTGTCATTCCTCGGAGGGAAAAACTTATGAATTGTACCAAAAATATGTATAAAGAAAAAAGTGCCATAGGTGAAGCACATAAAGTCGGCTCGGCACGCCTGAGTGCGAGAGACTATGTGTGCTGTGCCGTAGGCACCTTGACTAATTATAAAGAAGTTGTGGACATTGATATGACAGCCGTCATAAAAGAACGCCACAGAATCATTCACTATGGTTTGAATAAATCGAATTTAGATGAAGTGCAGACTAAATTAAAAAACCAAAAAAGCTTTTTGGACTTGAGTTTTATCTATGACAGAATAAATAAAACTCATATCCCACTTGCTGATCTGATAATATCTCCATACCATTCGCCAACTCGCTACTATTCAGAAATTCAAAACAGAGTCAACACTTTAGAGAAGATTGCAAAGCAGAGAGGTCTAAAACCGCTCTTTATGACATTAACACTGGCAAGTGAATATCATAGATGTAAAACAACTAAAAAGGGTAAATTGACACCTAACCCCAAGTTTAACGGCACATCGCCAAAACAAGCAGTCAAAGAACTCACAAAAATGTTTGCAAGACTGCGTCAAGATAGAGTGTTAAAAGAGTTGTCAAAAGAAAATCGTATCTATTTTCGTGTAAATGAACCGCACAAAGATGGAACACCTCACACCCATATTCTCTTATTTATTCCTAGTGACACAATTGATAGAGTCAAAATAGCATTTAAAAGATTGTTTGACAGTAGAGGCAATGATATACAAGATGATATCAACAACTCAACTGCATATATTATGAAATATATTAACAAAACGCTTCCGCTATCCAAACAAGAGAAGTTAAGCGAAAAAGAACTTTATCTAAATGCTTGGTACTCTAAAAATAGAATTGTACGTTTTAACAGTTCAAAGACTCTTGCACCTCTTGGTATTTACAGACTACTACACAAAAGATATTCATTGTTTGCACTCACAAAGCTCATAAATGAAAATCACTTTAAAATTTATGTGACACTGGACACTAACAAAGTAATTGAAATACTAAATGAGTTTGACGAAATAGTTTATGCTCGTAATGATAGTTTTAACGTTCATCTTAAAGGGAATAATTTGCAGAATTATTCGCAAACAAATAAGAATGCGTTAGGAAAGTCAGCATGACAGTAGAATTTGAAAGTTTAAAACTCTTGCCACAGATATATGAACTGTTAAATAATCTTTCTTCACAGCAAAGTAACACTGCAAAAAGGTGGATGAGCGTAAAAGAATTAAGTGTATATCTCACATTTGGAAAAGACAAAATTTATAAGATGGTGGATGTCATTTTTATTGAAAGTGAGCATTATTATAAAAAAGAAAATCGCTTGTTATTTGATAAACAAAAAATAGATGAATGGGTTGTAAATACTCCCTCTAACAAGCTGAATACGAATGATACTAAGATGATTATTGATGATGTCTTATCATCTTTATCAAAGAAATAAAATATTTTTAATTATTAAGACCTTATAATACAGTTTCTTGAGTCCGTATTATTTGGTTTTTATAGCAAGGATAACTATGAAGATCATATCAAGAAACAACACACTATATTTAGACTTTTCACATAATGGTCAAAGAGTCAGAAAATCTGTAAAAATGGAAGATACGGTAAAAAATCGTTCTATCATACAAAAGCAGATTATCCCTGAGATTCAAAGACAGTTGGTGATGGGTGAGTTCTTTGAAAAAGAAACAACATATACACTAGATGAATTTGCAAAAATAAGCTTTTCATTACATAAAAGTAAAAGAAAAGAACTGACACATATTAGTTATGTAGAAGATTATAATCTGCATATTTCTCCCCTGCTTGGAAAAATGTATATCACTGATCTATAAAGATCACAGCTACTAAACTGGCAAAATCAATTATCTGAAACAAGAGCCTATAGGACAGTTAAAAGAATAAGAACTATTTTAATGACTATACTTGAAGATGCTTATAAAGATGAGTTGATAGAAAAAAATCCTTTAAAACTTGTCGCCGTTCCTACTGGTGATGATGTCATTGTAAAGCAACCTTTTACATTTGAAGAGATATATCAAATTTTGGATAACGCTCCTGAAATCATAAAAGCTTTTTTTGCGATAGGTTTTTTCACTGGTATGAGAACTGGGGAGATTATAGGTTTGAAATGGTCTGACATCAACTTTGAAAAGAAAATAATCGAAGTCAGAAGAAGCATACGTCAAGGCAGAGAAACAACTCCAAAAACAAAATCAAGTATCAGAGATATTGACTTACTTGATGTATTAGAACCTTATCTGTTAGATCATAGAAACATATCTTCAAAAGAGAGTGTTTATCTGTTTGAAACAACTCGAGGGGAACCTTACAAAAAGACAGATAATATATCTTCGCATTTCTGGAGAAAAATATTAAAAGGGCAAAATATCCCTTATAGAAACATGTATCAAATGCGACACACTTTTGCAAGTACTATGATTTCAAAGGGTGAAAATATACTTTGGGTTAGTAAGATGCTTGGACATAAAGATAGTTCAATGACACTTGATGTTTATGCTCAATACATGCCACAAAAAGATTTCACACATGGTTTAGGATTTTTACGTTAGACACACTTTGGCACAAAATTGGCACAGTAGCTTTTTTTGAGAAAAAAATTGAAGTTTAAGAAATAAGAAAAAATGATACTTTAGGTGGTGGCTTGTCTCGGAATCGAACCAAGGACACAGTGATTTTCAGTCACTTGCTCTACCGACTGAGCTAACAAGCCATGTGTTAAAACGGATTTAAAAAAGCGGGGTGGTGGCCAATCTCGGAATCGAACCAAGGACACAGTGATTTTCAGTCACTTGCTCTACCGACTGAGCTAATTGGCCATAAATACAAAAAGTGGCTCCGAATACTGGATTCGAACCAGTGGCCAAGTGATTAACAGTCACCTACTCTACCGCTGAGCTAATTCGGAATATTTATGAGCCGCAATTATAGGCAAATCAAACTGAATTGTCAAGATTTACGGCGTTTTCTTGCTATATTCTTCGATAAAACTAAAAACTCAAGATTTCCGACCCTATTAATAGCTATATCTTCATTTTCAAGCAAATTTTTTAGTCTTTTTTGACTCTCATCATCAAAGAGTAGTTTTATATCTTCATAGGTCAAAGGACGTTTATCCAGAGTATTTAAGATCTCATCATCACTGTAATGACTTTGACAACTCTCAGCATGTGTACGTGAAGAGATATGAATAGGCAAGGAGGGATCAAAAAGCTTTGAAAGCTCAAAGAGTTCTCCATAGCTGATACCTTGCACAGGATACGCTGGAGGACGATCTATGGTGCCAATATCAATGCGTTCTACATCAGAAAGTTTTTTTAAGACTTCATTGATCGCTTTGACCTCTTCTCTGGAATCATTGATGCCATACACAAAAAGTACTTCGATATACAGCTTACCAGTAAACTTTTTTGAGAACTCCAAAACCTTACATGTAAGCATCTCAATATCGATACCAATATGTGGTCTGTCTATTTTTTTGAATACTTCCAAGGATACTGCGTCTAGAGAAAGTTTGACTTGATCAAGTTTTAAAAGTGTATTAAAAACTTTTTCATCGATAAGTGTTGCACTGTTAGTCAAAATAAGAATCTCTTTATCTTCTTTAATCTTTTGAATTTCATCGATAAGCTCATCAAGATAGGGATAAAGGGTCGGTTCGCCATTTGCAGTGAGTGTAATAACATCAATATTTTGGTGTTCAAGAAGTGCGGATTTCAGATCATTGATAATAGTTTCAACATCAGTGACTATTACTTGATGATCAACCGTTGCAGAGGGAGCAAGCTCACAATAAAGACAGTCAAAATTACACTGCTTTATCGCGCTCGAGAGATCGATGCCAAGGGAGTTTCCAAACCGTCTCGAATGGATCGGCCCAAAGATGGTTTTATTTTCCACTTACTCTATGACATTCATTAATAAAGTGTTTCGCATTTTCAACAGGGACATCAGGTAAAATTCCGTGACCCAAGTTAAAGATATGACGTTTTCCGCCCATGATCTCTTGAAGTGCTTCTACACACTCAGTCGTTGATTCTTTTGAGTAAAGACGACATGGTTCCATATTTCCTTGAAGGACATATTTGTCTCCGAGTTTCTCTTTTGCGTAAGCCATCGGCGTTGACCAGTCCACACCAAAAACATCAAAGTTTCCATACACTTTATCTAAAAATGCAGGAACACCTTTTGGAAACATGATGATTGGAATATGTGGATATTTTCCTTTGAGATAATCAGCGATCTCGACCATATATTTCCAAGAAAATTCATCATATTTTGAAGGCTCTATAGCCGCAGCCCAAGAGTCAAATATCTGAACAACATCGATCCCCGCTTGAATCTGTTTTTCCATATAAAGCTTCACAACTTCAGTCACTTTTGCAAGGATTTTATGAAGTAATTCAGGGTTTGAGTACATCATCTTTTTACAGATATTATAAGTCTTTGTTCCCTCACCCTCTATCATATAAGTTGCTAACGTCCAAGGCGCACCCGTAAAACCTATAAGCGCTTTATCTTCAGCCAACTGCTTTTTGATAAGTTTGATCGTATCATATACATAAGTAAGTTTAGAAGCTGCTTCATCACCACCGATGAGTCTGTCCAAATCTGCTTCATCTCTGATTGGATCTGAGAATTTCGGGCCCTCACCTTTTACAAAAGAAAGATCCATTCCCATCTCATCTGGAATAACTAAGATATCACTAAAAAGTATCGCAGCATCTACACCGACAATATCAACGGGTTGAAGAGTAACTTCACATGCTTTTTTCGGATCATGACAAAGATTTAAAAAGTCACCAGCTTGCGCGCGGACTTCCATATATTCTGGCAAATAACGACCAGCTTGTCTCATCATCCAAACAGGAGTATATGGAGTCTCTTTTCCAAAACACGCGTCTACAAATATTTTACTCATAAATATGTCCTTAATTTTATTAGATCAATTTTTAATCGTGATGTCCGACTTTACTTAAAAAGTATAAGCCAACACTTATCGCTGTCACTGAAAGTGCGAGATACAACATCTCTAATGCTCCATGATACTCAGTATGTCCAACTCTTTGAAAGAAGGTAACAACCAAAACCATTACGATAACTTTAGAGATTTTATCTTTTAGCTGATCGAGTGAGTGGATAGCAAGTATCTTGTTGTCTCCATCATCCTCTTTAGCAACATCAATATCAGAGATAAAGAGTTCATACAAACCAAATGAAAACAAAAGCATCACAACGCCGATAAGATAAAGATCCACAGCGCCGATGATACCACCGACAACATCTTCATGAAAGCTTTCTACATGCTCATGGTTGTAGTAAGTCCAAAAAACTTTTTCTGCCGTATCATAAACATCAAAACTCGCTACCGCGAAAAGAACTCCAGCCCCGACAAGACCAAAAATAACGGCAAGAAGGATGATAAATCTCGTACTCCATAAACCGCTTTCAAATATTCTTTCTAACATTATTTCGCCTCTTGCATCTGTACCCATTTTTGGGCTATGCGCACTGCATTTGTAGCCGCACCTACTCTTAAATTGTCCGCTACTATAAACATGTGAAGCATATTTTCATCAAAAAGATCGTTTCTAATACGTCCGACAAAAGTTTCATTTTGATCCATACTCAAAATCGGCATCGGATAAACACTCTCACTCGGAGTATCTAAAACAATAATATTTGGAGCTTTTTCAAGTATTTCTCTTGCTGCCTCTGCTTGAACTTTATTTTCAAATGTCAGAGTAAGTGATTCTGCATGTCCACGAAGAGTCGGAACACGAACACAAGTCGCACTTAAAGCGATATTTTTATGCATGATCTTTGTTGTTTCATTGACCATTTTGAGTTCCTCTTTTGTGTATCCATTCTCAGTAAATGAATCGATCTGAGGAATAACATTGAGAGCTATCTGGTGAGGAAACTTTGTATGCTCCGCTTCATCAAGTTTGAATGCAAAAAATGATTGCATCTGGTTGACTAACTCTTCCATCGCGGATTTGCCTGCGCCTGAAGTAGCTTGATATGTTGCAACATCAACGCGCTTGAGTCCATAAGCATCATCTAAAGGTTTGAGTGCTTGCACCATCTGTATCGTTGAACAGTTAGGATTTGCGATAACACCTGTTTTTTCCCAAAGCGCGATATCTTCAGGGTTTACTTCAGGAACAACAAGAGGAACATTTTTGTCCATTCTAAAGTGACTTGTATTATCTACGACAACTGCACCCGCTTTTACAGCAAATGGAGCAAATTTTGCAGAAACACTTCCACCAGCACTAAAAAGAGCTATTTGAATATTTTCTTCTTCAAAGATAGTTTCGGTAAGTTCTTTGATCGCAAGATCTTTACCGTTAAATTCAACGCTCTGTCCAAGACTTCTTGCACTTGCCAAAGGTACGAGCTTTGCCAAAGGAAAATCAATCTCTTCTAAAACTCTTAAAATCTCTTCTCCAACAGCACCATTTGCGCCTACAACCGCAACATTATATTTACTCATATTGTTCTCTCCAAAATAATTTCATTTATCGTAATCCACGACTCTCTAAAAAAAGAGATTCAGGGGTTATCTCATCGCCATCACTAAGTATCACTGCTCTTTGTACAACAGAGATAAGTTCTCTGATATTGCCCGGCCAACCATAGTCAAAAAGTTGTTGCTGCGCATCTTTTGAAAATGCTTTTTGGGCAAATCCATATTCCTGACAGCTTTGAACAAGAATATTGTGTGCGATTGGCAACACCTCTTCTCTTCGCTCTCTTAAAGGCGGGATATTTAAAGGGATCGTATTTAAACGATAGTAAAGATCCTCTCTAAACTCACCATTTTTTATCTTATCATTTAAGTTGGCATTTGTCGCCGATATTATACGAATATCTATCTTAATAGATTTGGAAGAACCAAGGCGTCTGACCTCTTTTTCTTGCAAAGCGCGAAGAATCTTTGCTTGAACACCATAAGGCATCTCAGCGATTTCATCTAAAAAAAGTGTTCCGCCGTTGGCATTTTCAAAATGCCCAGCTTTCGCTTCAGTTGCATCCGTAAAAGCACCCTTCTCATATCCAAAAAGTTCACTCTCAATTAAGTTATCTGGAATTGCCGCCATATTAATAGCGACGAACTCTTTTTTAGCTCTTAAAGAGTTTTCATGAATATATTTTGCGAACACCTCTTTGCCTACGCCGCTCTCACCTAAAAGAAGTATCGTCGCATCTGTTTTTGCTGCTTTATCGGTGATGGATAAAATACGAGTCAGTGCTTCAGAGCTTGCTAAAAAAACGTTTGGTGCAGTTGATTTTCCAATGATTCCAGTTTTTTTTACCACTTTTGAAACTTCATCGGCGCGCTTAATAGCTTTGATCAAAGTATCTATTTCAAAGGGTTTCAGTAAAAAATCCTTGACCCCAAGCTGAATAGATTCTATAGCTCTTTGCAGTGTTGCATTACCCGTCATAATGATCACTTCATATTTACCATTTAAAGCTTTTACAAACTCAATTCCATCCATTCCGGGCATATTGATATCTGTAATAATAAGCTCAAAACTCTCATCAAGTGCCCTAAGAGCATCTTTTGGATTTTTAAAAGTTTTTATCTCAAACTCTTTATACTCATCCATTGCTATCTCTAAAGATTTACGCATATTAATATCATCTTCAACGATGGCAATTTTCATCATAAACCTCACTTTTTCAATGTTTGAAACTACTCTTTAAAAGGGGCTATTTTAACTAAATTATCATTAAACTCGACTGTAAAGCAGGTTGGCTTGAGGGTGACGGTGGTGAGTGAACTACTCATACCATTAGAAAGTGAATCAAAATTTCTTACATGTAAACCGAGTATATTGATATATGTAAAGAATTCGTCATCATGGGATAAAATTATTTTTTTGAGATCTTTGGTATCGTTTGATAGAGGAAGATAAAGAGGATAACCCACGTGATGCCCCCGACAAGGAGTCATCGTTTTGGATATGTCCAAACTGTCATTTAAGAGTGTCGCATCTTCGACAGCGTAGCGATACGAGATAATATACTCATCACCGCTAAGATAGCTAAAGCAAAATATTAACGCGCAAATTGCGCATAAGTAAGTACTATTTCCATCTCTACTTCGCACAGACCCTCTTTAAAGCTTGTTTCAACCACATTAGCATTACGGATCGTAGCATCTACCGATGTACGTACAGTTGAACGTTGCATCATCATGTTATTGATTGTGTCTTGTCCCTCTACTCTTACACCTTTTACTTTTTCAGCAATCTGACGGTATCCATCAGCAATAGCTGCACGTTTTGCTAGTGCATATGCTTGTGCTGGTGATGATGTATTGAGCGGAGAAACACCTTCACCAACAACGCTGATACGGATTTCATGCGTTGGAGAAACTTCATTTACAAGTACATTATCTCTTATCACATCATTAGGATCAACAGGAGCTTTCATACATGTAGTAGTGCGATTAACATCTACTCCCTTTGTACAGTGTACATCATTTGCGTACACTGAAACTGACATCAGCAGTGTCGCTAAAACGAGAGAATATTTCATTACATTTATCCTTAAAAGCAAGTTAGTTGAAACAGTTTAAGCATAAACTATTCCAATTCTAAAGTTCCACTCTCTTCACCTTCAAACTCTTCATCCTCTTCCTCTTTTGGACAGCGTGAAATACTTGCTACATCATCACCTTTGATGATATAAACACCACTTGTATTTCTTGAAGATTTTGAGATTGTCTGCATATCAACACGAATCATTTTACCACCAACAGTAAGAGCCATCATGTCCATATTTTCATCAACCATCAAACAGCCAATGACGTTGATACCTGTTTTTTGGTTGAGTTTCATGGCAATTACACCAGAACCACCACGGTTAGTAAGACGGTATTCTCCAGCATCAGTACGTTTACCGATACCTTTTTCACTCACCATTAAAATCTCTTGCTCATCGTTGTCTATCACATTTGCATCGACAACTTTATCGCTGTCTATTTTAAATTTAATACCTCTAACACCACGAGTTGAACGCCCTTGCTCACGAGTTTTTTCTATATCAAACTTGATACACTGTGCTTTTTGTGTGACGATAAAGAGATATTTTGTCTCTTTTGTTGCTATCTTAGCAACGATCAAAGCATCGTCATCATCAAGAACAATAGCTCTCACTCCATTACTTCTAATATTTGAAAACTCAGATAAGTTAGTACGTTTTACGATACCTTTTTCAGTAAAGAATGTCAGTGATTTATCTTCACTAAAATCTGTTGTCGGAAGGATAGAACGGATATTTTCATCAGCGACAAGGTTTAAGAGGTTCACAACCGCTTTCCCTTTTGCAGTACGACTTCCCTCAGGAATCTTATACACTTTTAACCAATGAAGTTGACCACGGTCTGTGATGAACAGTAAGGTGTCATGCGTGTTACATGTAAAGAATTTTTCTATAAAGTCATCTTCATAAATCGTAACAGCAGTTTTGCCTTTTCCGCCACGACGCTGTTTTTCGTACTGCGCAAGAGGTACACGTTTAATGTAACCACGGTGAGTGATTGTTACAACCATCGGCTCGTTAGGAATTAAATCTTCGATATCGATATCATCATAATCATCTTCGATCTCAGTACGACGCTCTATAGAATATAATTCATAAACCTCATCAAGCTCATCTTTGATAATACCATGAAGCACTGCCTCACTTTTTAGAATAGACTCTAGGTATTCAATCAGAATGGTTAGTTCACGAAGCTCATTCTCAATTTTTTCTATTTCAAGACCTGTTAAACGCCCGAGTCTCATAGCTACGATACTTGAAGCTTGAATTTCAGAGAAATCAAATTCGCTAACCAAGTTATCTCTTGCTTCTTCTTCACTCTTAGAAGCACGGATAACACGAATAACATCATCAATGATATTGATAGCTTTGATAAGTCCTTCTAAGATATGAGCGCGCGCTTTCGCTTTTTCAAGGTCGAAAATAGTTCTGCGGATGATAACTGTTTTACGGTGATTGATAAAATGTTTTAAGATCTCTTTGATCCCAAAAATACGAGGTTCTTGGTTCAAAATAGAGAGCATAATGATACCAAATGTCGTTTGCATATTTGTAGATTTATAAAGGTTGTTCAGGACGATTTCGCTCATAGCATCACGTTTGAGCTCAATTACAACGCGAATACCATCACGGTCAGACTCATCGCGAATTTCTGAGATACCATCAAGCATCTTGTCTTTTACAAGGTTTGCGATACTCTCAATCAAACGAGCTTTATTGACTTGGTAAGGAAGTTCATCAATGACGATAACGTCTTTGTTTGCTTTTTTCTCGATATGAGTTTTAGCACGAACTTTGATACGGCCGCGTCCAGTCTCATACGCATCCATAATCCCTTTTTTACCAAAGATCGTTCCACCTGTTGGAAAATCTGGTGCTTTGATGTATTCCATCAATTCATACAATTCACAATCTGGGTTTTCAAGCAAGAGTTTCAGTCCGCCAATGATCTCTCTTGGATTGTGTGGAGGAATATTAGTCGCCATACCGACCGCGATCCCGCTTGAACCGTTGATAAGAAGGTTTGGAACACGTGTTGGAAGAACGTCAGGCTCTTGCGTTGTTCCATCGTAGTTGTCGATCATATTGACCGTATTTTTCTCTAAATCTTTAAGCAACTCTCCAGCATATTTTGTCATACGAGCTTCCGTATAACGCATTGCTGCGGCATTGTCACCATCGATAGAACCGAAGTTTCCTTGTCCATCGACAAGTGGCATACTCATAGAGAATGGTTGAGCCATACGAACAAGTGCATCATAAACCGCTGTATCACCGTGTGGGTGGTACTGACCGATAACATCACCAACGATACGCGCAGATTTTTTATACTTTGCACCAGCAGAGAGGTTAAGTTTATCCATCGCATAAAGAATACGTCTATGAACAGGTTTTAAACCATCGCGAACATCAGGAAGCGCACGCCCGATAATAACACTCATCGAGTAGTCAAGATAACTGCTCTGTAATGTGTCTTCTATATTTATGTTTTTGATTTGACTGTTATCTAATAAATCGTTCATCAATAATGCCTAGAAATAATTTTCGCCCATTTTAGCGAAACTAGGCTTAATATTCCAAAAGCGGGCATTTTGTCATATCTATGAAGAACAACTCAGTTTTAACGCTTTGAAGTGATGTGGAGTCGCTTTTGCGTATCTCTCAAATTCTGGATGTTCATCAAAAGGATTTTGCGCTACATGTAAGAGTTCATTGACTAAAGAAAAATCTCCGTTTTGCGCTTTTTCTATCGCTTCTTGAAGCATATAGTTTTTGAGCGTATATTTTGGATTTGCCCTCTTCATAGTTTCCTTACATGTAAAGTGCCCTTTGGGTATAAACTCTTTTTCATATGCATCAAGCCACTCATTTATACGGGTTCTTGATATAAAAAGTTGTGTTATTTCATCTCTTGTTTCATATTCTCCAAGTGTTCTATAAAAAAGTGTGTAATCAACTGCATCATTTTGCATAATATTTAAAAGCCACTGTATCAGTTTCGAGTACTCTTTATTTGCATCCAGTCCAAGTTTTGCACACATCAGCGCGTGATATTTTTGTACAAAAAATGTACTATAAGTCGCTAAGACCTCTTTACCTTTATCCAAATTTATCAAAGGAGAAAGTGCAGTTAAAAGCATCATCAAGTTCCAATGCCCAATATTTGGCTGATTTCCAAAACTGTAACGCCCTTCGGCATCTGTATGGTTACAGATAAAGTCAAAATCATAATCATCCAAGAATGAGTAAGGACCATAATCAATAGTAAGTCCTGCGATAGACATATTGTCCGTATTCATAACACCATGCGAAAAACCGACACTCTGCCAATGCGCCATCAATTCCGCAGTACGTTTTACGATCTCTTCAAACATCAAAAGATAGCAGTTTTCACGCCCCACAAATTCGCTATAACTCTGCTTTAACACATAATCAGCCAGCTCTTCTAGTTTGTCATATTTCTTTTTATAGTAAAAATATTCAAAACTCCCAAAACGTACCCAGCTTGGAGAAGCCCGTAAAACGATAGCCCCTTTTTCCCATCTCTCTCTCGCCACATTCTCATCACTTCCGATAAGACCGAGTGCTCTGCTTGTAGGTACTCCCAAAGCATGCATCGCCTCACTCATCAAATATTCTCGGATAGAAGAGCGAAGAACCGCGCGTCCATCGCCCTGTCTTGAGTAGCGCGTAAGTCCTGAACCTTTGAGTTGTAAATGCCAACCATCAAGCTCTCCAAGATTGATCGCCCGTCCATCTCCCAAGCGAGGGACATAGTACCCAAACTGATGTCCAGCGTAACACATCGCATATGGCTCACTGCCATCTAATTTAAAAGTTCCATTTATGAGGGAAACAAACTCTTCACTTTCTAGTTCCTCTTTGCTTACATGTAAGAGTTCTGCCAGAGTTTCATTTGCAGAGATCAAAAATGGCTTTTTAAGCGGAGTGGGCGACACCTTGTGAAAGAACTCCTCATCGAAGTTTAGATAATCTGTTTTTAGTTGTAATTGTTTTAATTTCATAAGTGAGTTTTTACAGAGTAATCACTTTAATAAAGGTAAGTATTCCTACATAAATTGAATTTTGCAGTCTTTTTTCAACTGATTAAATTTTAATCAATAAACTGGTTTCTAGTAGTCAGCCAAGTGATATACTTTTCCTACAAAATTAATTCGCTCATTCATTGAGTAAAAAGGAAATTTAGATGAAAAAATGGCTTTTAGCAATTTCATTGCTCTTACCCGCTCTTGCTTTTGGAGCTGAGGCACCAAAACTTGATACTGGAAATACTGCGTGGATGATTATGGCAAGTGCCTTGGTACTTCTTATGACACCAGCTGGTCTTGCTCTGTTTTACGGAGGGATGACTCGTTCAAAAAACATTCTAAATACTTTCTCAATGGTATTTGTAGGTTTTTCAGTTGCATTCATTGTTTGGATAGTTGCAGGTTATTCACTTGCATTTGGAACTGCGACAGGCGATATGAATAACTTCATGGGTGGTTTTGCTAATGTGATGCTTGATGGTATCAAATGGTCCGATTTAACAACTGTAGGTTTTTATCCTCAGTATGTATTTGTATTTTTCCAAGGAACATTTGCAGCTATTACTATAGCTATTGCGAGTGGTTCAGTGATAGAACGTATGAAGTTTTCTACTTGGGTTATTTTTGCAGCGATATGGACAGCTGCTGTTTATGCTCCAATTGCTCACATGGTTTGGGGTGGTGGATATTTGATGAAAGCCGGTGCTCTTGACTTTGCAGGTGGAACAGTTGTTCACATGAACGGTGGTCTTGCTGGTTTAGTACTCGCAGTATTGATTGGTAAAAGAACTGGTTACCCAATGATTGCTATGAAACCAATGAGCGTTATGCTTACAGCGCTTGGTGCAGCATTACTATGGTTTGGTTGGTATGGATTTAATGCAGGATCTGCATTTGGCGCAAGTACAGTTGCTGGTTTAGCAGCTCTTACAACAACTATTGCAACTGCTGTAGCTGCTGTTACTTGGTTAGTGATAGAATGGTTAGTGTTCAAAAAACCAACTCTTTTAGGTGCTGCTTCAGGTGTTGTTGCAGGTCTTGTTGCGATTACTCCAGCTGCTGGATTTGTAGATGTTAGCGGTGCTATGATGATTGGTCTTGGCGGTTCAGTTATAGGATTCTTTGGTGTTGCAATGCTCAAAAAGATCTTCAAATATGATGATAGCTTAGATGCTTTTGGTATCCACTTCCTTGGTGGTCTATGGGGTGCGATTGCAACAGGTATCTTCGCACTTAACGATAAAGATCTTTTATGGGATGGTCCACTTAAAGCTACTGGTGATAGACTTGCACAGATCGGTGTACAACTTGAATCTGCGGCAGTTGTTGCAGCTTATACACTCATAGGAACAGTAGTAGTTTACTTCATAGCTTCTGCACTTACAGGTGGCGGACGTGTTGATGAAGAAACAGAAGCAGTCGGTCTTGATGAAGCAGTACACGGTGAACGTGGCTTAAACCTATAATATAAGGATTACAGATGAAAAAACTAGAAGCGGTTATCAAACCATTTAAACTTGAAGATGTAAAAGATGCCTTAGCTGAGATAGGCATCACAGGTATGACGGTTAGCGAAGTAAAAGGTTACGGTCGTCAAAAAGGGCACAGCGAGTTATATCGCGGTGCTGAGTATGTAGTAGATTTTCTACCAAAAGTCAAAATGGAGATGGTTGTAGCTGATGACCAAGTTGAAGCTGTTAGCAATGCCATCATCAATGCAGCTAGAACTGGAAAGATCGGCGATGGCAAGATCTTTATCAGTGATATAGACAAGATTATTCGTATTCGTACAGGTGAAACGGATGACGAAGCTATCTAACTAGTGTTACACTTTACGAGCAAAGCCCGTAAAGTGGCAGGGACATTTGTCCCTACAACCCCCTAAAGCTACCCGTATCTCTACGGGAGAAAAATTAATGGGGTTTCTTGAGTAGTATTTTTAACTTTTCCCTCTCCTCCTCTAAGATTCAAAACGGATGTTTTAAGTCCTAACAGGTTAAATCTACTACTCAAGAAACTCTATAAAATTAAACTCTTGTAAATCACAATAAGCATACAATGGTTTCAGACTTTTTTTAAAAGGATGAATATGCTTGATTCTCTTTTACTCCGCATTGCTAAAACAGCGATTCTTCACAGCTTTGATCCCAAATATCAGATTGATAAAGCGATGCTACTACAAAAATATCCCTATCTTACACAAGAGGTTGCGACATTTGTAACGCTCGATTATGATAAAACACTTCGCGGGTGCATAGGTTCCATCATCGCCCATAGATCCTTGATCGATGATATTATCAGCAATGCTGTATCTGCGGCTTTTCATGATCCAAGATTTTCACCCTTACATGTAAGCGAATTTTCCCATCTCTATCTTGAAGTATCAGTTCTCTCTACTCCAAAAATTTTAGATTATGATGATTATGATGATCTGCTCACAAAGATAAGACCGCATATAGATGGGCTGATCCTAAACGATGGAGTTTATCGAGGGACTTTTTTACCGCAGGTTTGGGAGCAGTTACCCCAACCTGCTCAGTTTTTGGAACATCTCAGCTACAAAGCAGGAGCCAATCCATCTATCTACAAAGAACATCCGGCCATTTACACATACACCGTTGATGCAATGCAGGAGAAATTTGATGCAATACTCCCAATATAAAGATGATGAGCATATCGTCTGCCTCTTATGTAAACATTACTGCACCCTCAAAAAAGATGGACACGGAATCTGCGGTATCAACTACAATGTCGATTCCCATCTTGTAAACAAGACTTACGGCCATCCAAATGCTTTACATGTAGATCCGATAGAGAAAAAACCGCTCTATCATTTTATGCCCTCTAGCCGCTCTCTTTCACTTGGTACTGTCGGATGTAACTTTAGATGTCCATTTTGTCAAAACTATTCTATCTCTCAAACTTCTACCGTTGATGAAAGTGTGACTATTACACCCCAAGAGATCGTAGATCTTGCTCTAAAATATGAGTGTCAAAGTATCAGCTACACCTATAATGAACCCACTATCTGGTATCCATATGCAAAAGATATAGGCGTTTTAGCCAAAGCAAAGGGAATTAAAAATGTTTTCGTCTCTAGCGGATATGAATCTCACGAAGTATTAGAAGATATGTCCTCATGGGTCGATGCGGCAAATATTGATCTGAAAAGCTTCTCTCATGAGTATTATAAAAAAGTTCTCAAGACCAATCTTGATGGAGTGTTAGAATCTCTTATCGAGTTTGCAAAAAGTGATATCTGGCTTGAGGTAACTACCCTGCTCATTCCAGGTGTCAATGACTCTGATGATGAAATAGAACAGATAGCAGAATTTATAGCAACGAAACTCGGTAAAGATATACCATGGCATTTGAGTGCTTTTCATCCCGACTATAAGATGTTAGATACTCCGAGTACGCCACTCTCTACGCTCACACGAGCAAAAGAGATAGCACATAAATATGGAATCAACTATGTTTATCTGGGAAATATTGCAAATGACGGCAATACCTATTGTCCTACATGTAAAGCAAAACTTGTTGAGAGAGATGGCTATCAAGCGCATATCGTAGATATTGAAAATAACAGATGCACAAGTTGTGGATATGAGATACAAGGAGTCTGGTTATGACAAGAGAGATGAGTGTTGCAGGGAGTTTTTACCCTGCGCGTAGCAGTGAGATAGAAAGATATTTTGATCATTTTACAAAACTCTATGATGAACAATTTAAACTTCCACAAATCCATTCTAGAGCGATTATAGTGCCGCATGCTGGATATATTTACTCAGGCTATACAGCCAATGTTGCATATAGAATTCTAAGGCAAAGCAAACTACATACACTAGTCATCATCGGACCTTCACACAGAGTTGGGTTTTATGGAGCTAGTTTATGTGAATTTGAAAGTTATATAACTCCTTTTGGAGATTTGCCAAGTGCAAAAGAACTGGCTTCGCAGTTAAAAGAAAACTTCTCACTTTCGTGCCTTCAAGATGCGCACCATGAACACAGTACAGAAGTACAGTTTCCCTATGTAAAATATTATATGGAAGATGTGAAAATTTTAGAGATAGTTTATGGAGAAATAGATCCAAAAGAGCTTTCAAAGATTATCGATTTTATACTTGAAAAAGAGCAAACTGGTATTATTATCAGTACGGATCTCAGTCATTTCCACACCTTACAAGAAGCAAACAAGTTAGATGCAATCTGCGCAGATGCGCTCAAAACACTTAATATTCAAGAACTTTATAGAGGGTGTGAAGCTTGTGGCAAAACAGGTGTAGAAGCGATGATACAAAGTGCAAAGAGAAAAGGCTTACATGTAGAGCTGCTCGATTATCGTACAAGTGCTGATACGACGCAGGACAATCAAAGCGTTGTCGGCTATTTAAGTGCTTGTTTTAGCGGATTTTGATTCTACATTGCAAACTTATGCTAATATAAAAATCTAAGATAGCTATCATTGCAATTGTATTATGATGATAGCAATTAAAAACTATTTTATGAAGTAGTGAAAAGGAGTGATTATGCATCGAGTTCTCAAATATTCCAATATTGAAAACGAACTTCCCAATCTTGTAAAAGTATTGAGAGAAGCTCTTCAAACTGATTTCTTGCAAATACGTTTGATCGACAAAGAGTGTGATAAATATATCAGAGAGTGCAGCAACGGTTGCCCTTTAACTGACGCCACTTATGTTGTCTATTCTCCTCATGTCAAAAAAGAGGATCACCACAATGAACTGTTTGTATTTTTGGATGATACAGGCAATATCTTGTGCCACGTTGGAGGAGATCATTTAGAGCTGTATGGTCTTTTAAAACCAATAAGTAATCTTTCTATCAGTGAAGAATATAAAAATACCCTCAAACCGAGATGATGAATTACGCTAATGCTAAAAAGTAGAGGTAAAAGGGAGGCACAATAAATTCTTAAGTGATTTTAGTGACTGCATTAAGTTGATTGAAGTTCAATGATTACTGTGTTTGTAAGTGGTGCGCCCGAAGGAATTCGAATCCCTGACCGCCGGTACCGCAAACCGGTGCTCTATCCAGCTGAGCTACGGACGCACATTTATTTAAAGAGAACGAAATTATATACAAAAAAGCTTATAGTAATATAAAATTAGTCGAATTTCTTTAAAATCTCTTCTATTTTTCTCTCTTTAAGAAAAAGTTCATATGTTTTTCTTATATATGCTTCAAGCACTTTTTTCACATCATTGTTTCCATCAACATTTAAGTCATATGTCATCTGTTTTTGTAAAAATGGAGCAAACTCATCTTCGATATTAAGATCAAACTTTTTACCATCGACCATAAAAGATATTTTTCTACTCATCGATCGTTAACCCAACATGCTTTCAATTTGACTTACTATGGCTTCTATTTCCATATCTTTATTTGAATTTTCTTGAAATAATCTAGCTATCTCTTGATCTTTTATCTCACGCTCAGCCTGCAATGTCATCAGTTCATTTCTGAGCTTTTCATTTTCTTCTTTTAAAACACCAAACTGGTGTAACATCTCTGAAACTTTTGAACTTAGCCTATCTAACATAAAGCGCTCCTATATATAAACGTAAAAAAATAAAAATTAAATCTTATATCTACTTATAGAATTCTAGCACAAAATATCTAAGTATAAGGATGAAATAGTTTTAGAAAAAAGAAGTTTATAAACGAAGAAATGTATTTTAAACAAATAAATGGTGCGCCCGAGAAGATTTGAACTTCCACACCCGTAGGGCACTACCACCTCAAGGTAGCGTGTCTACCATTCCACCACGGACGCACGAAAAAAGAGTTTGTCAGCCGAAGCTGACAATGAGGTTTTTTAAGTTGATTAACCTAAAAATGGGTTTGCATATAATGCGATAAGAGCGATAACAAGTGTATAGATAACTTGTGCTTCGATCATAGCCAATGCGATGAACATTGTAGTCATTAGCTTTCCGCCAAGACCTGGGTTACGTGCAGTACCAGCGATAGTTGCAGCAGCAGTGTTACCCATACCGATAGCTCCACCAAGTGCAGCAAGACCAAGACCAACACCAGCAGCAACTACTGAGTAAGCTTTTAAAGTTTCGTTTGCAACTTCACCATCAGCAGCGAATGCACCAGCAGCTAAAGCTAACATTAAAAATAGAATTTTTTTCATATCATTCTCCATAAAGATTTTCTTACAAAGTCCGTTCGGCTTACGTATCCCTACTTATCACTTTGAGACCGCAATTATACTCAAAATAACTTTAAAGTTTTATTTAGTTTGCACGACCCAAGCCGATTTTACTTCCTTTAAACTCTAAAATCTCTACTCTTATAGCGTCACCCTCTTTTAAAACATCAGAAACTCTCTCAACTCTGTTATCAGAAATCTTCGAGATATGGATTAGGCCATCAGTTCCACCTGGAAGCTCTATAAACGCACCAAAATCAACGATCTTTTTAACCTTTCCATCTACAATATCACCGACTTTATATTCGACTTTATTCTCTTTTGATGAAGAAGCAATATTTTCTATATGCTCTTTTGCCGCAGAGAGATTATTTTTATCTGTACCTGAGAGTTTTACTTTTCCCACTTTTTTGTCTATATCGATCGCTATTTCAAATTTTTCGATAATCTCGCGGATAGTTTTTCCAGCTTGTCCAATGATATCACCGATGATGCTTGGATCAACATGAAAGATATTTGTCGTCGGTAAAACTCCGTGATTAAATTCGATAGCTTCAACAGCCTCATGCATAATATCTAAGATATGAGCACGTCCTTCTTTCGCCTGATACAATGCTGATTTAAGAACTTCAAGACTAATACCTCCAAGTTTGATATCCATCTGCATCGCAGTGATACCATCTCTTGAGCCTGTTACTTTAAAATCCATATCGCCATCATGATCTTCAAGCCCCATAATATCACTGAGTATGAGATGTTTATCACCATCACTTACCATGCCCATGGCAATACCAGCGATCATATCTGAAGTTTCAATATCTGCCGCGCGTAAAGCCATATAGCCGCCACAAACCGTAGCCATAGAAGATGAACCGTTAGATTCTAGGATTTCAGAAACTAAACGTATTGTTTGTCCATCTGTATTTAAGATTGGTTCTAGCGCACGTTTTGCCAAGTTTCCATGACCTAGTTCTCTACGTCTTGGAGCACCGATTGGAGAAGCTTCACCAACAGAAAATCCTGGAAAGTTATAGTGAACCATAAAACTTTCATTTTGAGTTGCAGAGTCTGTCAAGTTTTCATACATCTGAGCATCTTTAGGTCCGCCAAGTGTTAATGAAACTAGTGCTTGAGTCTGACCACGAGTAAAAAGACATGATGAGTGAGCCGATGGAAGGACATTTGTATCTATCTTGATAGGACGAACTTGGTTTAGAGCTCTTCCATCTGCACGAACATTGTCTCTTAAAATCATATTTCTTACAACATCACGCTTGACAGTTTCAATCGCATTTTTAAGATCAAGCTCATTCCATTCTACATGCTCTTTTAAAATCGCTTTTCTTAAAGTTCTAAGTGCAGTTGAACGTTCACTTTTAGCCATCTGCACAAGTGCGGCTTTGATATCAGCGATATGATGCTGTGCTACGTATGTAAGCATTTGAGCATCAATATGATGAGCTTTAAGCTCTAAAGGTTTTACCACTTTTGTAAACGCTTTCAATTCTTGTTCATAGAGAGTATTTGCATCTCTTAATATTTGTTGCGCTTGAGCAAGAATAGTAATAAGTTCATCTTCTGGCATTGCATTTGCAGAATGTACTTCCATAGTCTGAGCCATCATAGCAGGATCTAAAACAGGATCGACCAATGGACCTTCACTGAGTCCAAAGAAGTTAGAACCTAAAGAACGCATCTCTATCATCAAGATATCATCTTTTGTACCTGAGAGATAAAGATCAAACGTGGAATCATTTAACTCTTTGATAGTCGGGTTAAACTTTAGTTCATCGCCGATTTTTGCGACACGCACACCACTGACTGAAGTCTTAATGTCAATATCAGAAACATAAAGTGCTGCCGAAGCCGCATTGAGTGCAAGAACTTGAAGATCAGCATCTTCATCAACACTTAAAACTAAAATAGATATTTGAGTTGGATGCCCAAAACCTTTTGGAAAAATTGGTCTTAGAGATCTATCAACTATGCGAGATGTCAAAGTTTCAAAATCACTCGGTTTAGTTTCGCGTTTAAAAAATCCTCCAGGAATTTTCCCAGCCGCATAACTTTTTTCTAAGTATTGAACTGTTAAAGGTAAAAAATCATCCTCAACTATTTCTGTTTCATCAATAACTACCGTCGCAAGAATAACGGTATTTCCACTTTTTAACCACGCCGCACCATTTGCCTGACGTGCAACTTCATTAAATGAATAACTCTCTTCTCTATTGGTCAGTGCCAAATCAATATCATATTTCACTTCTATCTCCTAGGTATTTTTCAATCATCTTATTCTTGATTTTTCATAATATTCGTATTCTATCTTAAATGAACTGACGAACTCCTCTATCTTATATGCGAAGTGCCTTATGGGTATAAGCTTTGTTCGTACTTAGTTGCTTGTACTCTTATAGTTAATCTCTGAACCGCCAATAGGCTTTAAAGTAATCGTCAAAAAGATATATTTATCATTATAAGAGGATGCCGTATTGTCGGTATTGAGAACTGACCTTACATTTTCTACATAACGAAGTCCGAAATCCCAACATCTTTTAGAGTACAAAAATCCTATTTCCGCACTCTTCTTTTTCGCAGCTTCAATATCATAGTTATAACTTGCAAAATATTTATAATGCTCATTATATTTATAAGAGAATCCAGAAGTCACGTATTTTGTAAATCTTGGAACTGTGGAAGTAGCAGCTAAAAATGTGTCTTTGTAAAGATACGAGAGGTTCAATGTAAGGTCTTGATTTGTGTAACTCACACTATTTAATGTTTTAGCAATGAGATTTTGATCATAATCATAAAAAGTATCGTTGTAATATTTTAAGTTTTTTGTGATCTTGTAATCAAGTTCATTCTCTATCTCACCGAGTTTACTTTGTCCCCCAGTGTAGGAGATTTGCTGTGCGAGTCTATGATATAAAATTTGTTCTCCCTCTTTATCAAAAAGATACTGAGAAAAATCAAGTGCCGTTGTCTCTGTAACATTATTTATCGTATAGAACTGGCATACATCCGCTGTTGAGTTTGTTTCACATTCGAGTGGAGCTGATTTATAAAAACCATAATTAGAATCTGAACCCGGTCTCGTATACGTCACGCCAAAGACTACTGTATGGGTAAAATCATCATAGGCTTTTGTAAGATTCGTGTTAATGTTAAAGACATTGTACTGTCTTAAAAACATACCGTCTTTATATGCATTTGGATCTTGTCCAACTTCTTGTCCACTATAGGCTTGACCATTAAAAGAGATATGTTCTGCAAATAATTGCGACTGATAACTTAAATTGAGATATTCGTCAAATAAAGAAGTTTGCAAAGTAAGGGGAACATTCAGATCACTTCGTACCGCTTTTTTTCCAAGTTCTCTGTAAAGATTGACAGAGGTCAAATCTACGTTATATAAGAGGTGGTCGCCAAGCAATGCTGTAAGATAGTTATGATACTGCAGAGTCGGTAGCTTCTCTATTGTTTGTGCATTACTTTCTAGTAAAAGATTTTGATAGTATTTAAAGTAACTCCCAAAATAATTATTATCTGTGTTATAAAACATATTGACTTGAGAAAGTACTTGGTTGGCTGTAACATTATTGATAGTATCAGCGGTTGAGAGGTTAATATAATCAACATCATTCATCCAACTCATATTTGCATAGATACCTGACTGCCCGCTCAAATCAGTACCTAACCATTGGTTTAAAAAATCACGGTTTTCATATTTAAAATCAAATCCATAATGAGTCTTATGTGCAAGGCTATTGTAATTAACATAGCTTTTGCTTTCTTGAAAGTATCCTGTCGTAAATGAACCATGTGAGACATTTGAATCTGCAAAGCGAAATGTTTCATAAGAACCAAATCCTCTTAAAGTTCTTAGTTGCGGTTTGAGTTCAAGATCCCACCAATTGTTTACAGCAATATAAATGGGCTGTTGATAGTAAAAACCCTCATCACTAGAAAGCCCAAATACGGGAATCAATAATCCAGAACGTCTCGTATTATCCAGTGAATAGCCAAAATAGGGAAAATAAAAGATAGGAATATCATAAATATAGAGTCTTGCATTATAAAGGTTCATCCACTTGTCTTCACCATTATAATTCGATGAACTAAACTTTATCTTCCAGAGCGGTTTATTTGGATTACATCCTGAGACCATACCCGTTGTTACATCATAATACTTGTCTTTAATATCGCCTTGTTCGCCACTCATCCAAAGCTGGCTTTTTTGTTCAAGCATATAAAAAGGCTTAAACTCGCGCTTTTTATCAGCAATATTAAGTTTTGCATAATCTCCTAAAAGCTGATATTTATCACCTTGTGTTGCTCTCACATTGCCAAAAAGTTCCAAAGTACCAGTTTTTTTATCGTACACAGCATCTTTCGCACTCAGATAATAATCTTTATATACAACTATAACATCATCATTGGCATGGACGATCTCATTTTCAGCATTCATATGCGTCGCATATATTTCAACTTTATTCGGGTCATTTTCAATGCTGGTATTTGTATCAAGAGTTGTTTTTGTAGCAATATTTGTTATGGCAGTGTCATCATCACAAGTCGTATTGGTATCTGCTCCAAAGAGTGTAAATGAAAAAAGAAGAAGAAATAAAAAGAAGATTTTATGCATTTATGACCAATGTTTTTGCAGTAAAATCATGCCAAGTTTGTCTTGTAGGGTTGAGTGCTCCCCACAAGAAACCTAAATAAAATATGATCTCGCTAAGTATACGAAAAACTGCTCGGTTAAAAGCAACAAGCGGTCTTGGTTTTTCAAGTGTTGAGATTTCTATCACACGTATTTTGAGAAGAATTTTTCCAACACTTGCTCCATACATAGAAACAAAAAATGTTTGGTAAATAATTTTTAAAGCCATATATTCCAAGACATAAGAATTTGTTAGAGAGATCATCTCTTCAAATGTTGTCGCCTGAACAAATGAGTTCCAAATAATTGCGATAAAGATAAAGGAGAGAAGAAGCTCATCAATAAAAAAAGCCCATGATCTTCTTGCAATTGTTGCTAGTGTAAACTGCTCACGATCTAATATCTTTTCAATCTCTTCATTCATCAAAAACTGCCTAGAGCGCTTGGTAAGCTATATCTGTACGAAGTTTTTTTCCGACATAATGAACTTGACCGCACAACATATAAGCTCTGTCACGTGCTTGTTTGATAGAATCTCCCACACCCACACAGACTAAAACGCGTCCGCCAGTTGCGTATAGTATTCCATCCTCTTTAGTTACACCTGCATAAGAGATATGTGTATGATTTAAGATCTCTTCATGAACGATATTATCTACAACGATCTCTGCTGGTTTGGAGTCACTATATGGATAGTTTCCACTTGCCATAACAACACCAACTGCAAATTTGTTTTCAAACTCTACGTTAAGCTCATTAAGCTTTCCGGTTGCCGCTTTATAGAAAAGTTCACGTGCAGGTGTTTTCATGAGTGGCATCAATATCTCACACTCAGGATCGCCAAAGCGTACGTTAAACTCTAAAGTAATCGGTTCGCCGTTAACAATCATCAGACCGATAAAAAGAACACCCTCAAAAGGTGCGCCCTCTTTTTGCATTCCATCAAGTGTCGGACGAATAACGCGATCTTTTACTTTTTGGTAGATAACATCATCTACTAAAGGGGTCGGAGCGTATGCGCCCATTCCACCCGTATTTGGACCTTGGTCATTATCTAAAAGACGTTTATGATCTTGTGCCGCTGGAAGCAGGATATAGTCTTTTCCATCACAAATAGCGAACATTGAAAGCTCATACCCATCCAAAAACTCTTCGACGATCACACTTTTGCCCGCATCACCAAAGCTTTTTCCGCTAAGCATCTCTGAAACTGCAACTTTTGCTTCATCATGAGTCATGGCGATAATAACGCCTTTTCCACCACAAAGTCCATCTGCTTTTACAACTACAGGAACAGGAAGCGTATCGATAAATTTAAACGCTATATCAATAGAATCTGTCTCTACATAACGCGCTGTTGGGATATTATATTTCGCCAAAAAGTTTTTCATATATACTTTTGAGCCCTCTAAACGAGCGGCTTCTTTGCTTGGTCCAAAGATTACAAGCCCTTTTGCTTTAAAGACATCGACAATACCCTCAGTTAAAGGGGCTTCAGGCCCGACAATAGTAAGTTCAATATTGTTTGCCAATGCAAAATCTGCAAGTTCATTATAATCTTTGATTGAAAGGTTTTCACCTAGTTGGTCTGTTGCACCGTTTCCTGGAGCAAAATAGAGTTTTTCAACGACAGAATCTTTCTTTAACATACGCCCGATCGAAAATTCACGTCCGCCGCTTCCAACAACCAAAATATTCATACCAATCCTTAACAACAATATATCTTTAATAGTTCACATCAAATATCTAAAAAAATAATTTAGGAAAACTATTCAAAAAGGCCCGAGCAGCCGTTGTGCAAATAGCTTCGGTTCTCAAAGCTAAAAAAAATCAGCAAATCAAGAATCCCATTAGGCGACAGTCTCTCGGCAGAGTTAACGTACCTCAAACGAGATCATCGGCACACAAGGATAACCACCAATTCACTAAAAGTAAATGTAGAACCCTCTCATACGCACTTAGTCGAACCGCTCAGAAGGAAATTATACAATTTTATTTCTTACTTAATGCTATAATCGCGCTATGAATTACTACACAAATGAGCTTCAAGCACTCAAAAAATCTTCTCGTCACAGAACTCGTGAAGTCGTGGATTATACGCTTCAAGATTTTGCTTCAAATGACTATCTCGGTCTAGCATCAAAGCAAGAACTTCACACCCTTACATGTAAGGAACTTTCCCTCAACCCAGTTCACGCACCAAAAGCTTCACTTTTAGTCAATGGCTATCACCAAATACATAAAGATTTTGAACAAGCTCTATGCGCAGCAAACGGCTTTGAAGATGGTGTTGTCTTAGGAAGCGGCTTTAATGCAAACATCGCTTTAGTTGAAGCCTTGGTGCGAAAAGGCGACACCCTTTTTATGGATGAAAAATTCCATGCTTCAGGTGTGTTGGCAAGTAATCAGGAAGGCTTACATGTAGAGTTTTTTAAGCATAACGATACCGATCAACTTAGAGAACTTTTAGCCAATTCCAAAGCCAAGAGAAATATTGTCGCCGTCGAGGGAATCTACTCGATGGACGGAGATTTGATGGATAAAGAGATCTTTGCTATCTGCGATACTCATGATGCTATTCTCATAGTCGATGAAGCTCACAGTAGCGGAGTCGTCGGTGAACATCTTATGGGTGTCTATGATCTTTTTGATATAGAGATAAAACAAAACCACATAAAAATGGGCACGCTTGGCAAAGCATACGGCAGTTTTGGCGCGTACATTTTAGCCTCTACACATATTATAGAGTACTTACTAAACCGTGCAAAACCCATTATTTATGCAACTTCCCTCTCTTTGTATGATACTTTGCTCGCACACAACTCTTTAAAATATATCTTAAAAAATAAAGAAACCCTCAAAAAAGAGATTGAGTTACGTCAAAAAATAGTAAAAGAACTCTTACATGTGAACACTCCCTCACTTATTATTCCCCTCGTTTTAGGCGATAATAAAAAAGTCTTACATGTAAGAGATGAACTCCGTAAAGATGGGTATGTTATCGGTGCTATCAGACAACCAACCGTAGAAAAAGCGATACTGCGTATCATCGCTCGCATCGATGAAGATGCCGCAAGTTTTGAAACCCTCTGCAAAAAAGTAAAAGAGCTTCTTTAAATGCAAGTGTCTAAACTTCATATCACTTTTAACGATAAAACTTTAGTTGATATCAGTTTTGATATCAACACCTCTCTCGCACTTGTTGGACAAAGCGGAAGCGGAAAAAGTCTTACGATAAAAGCGCTTTTAAATATGCTTCCCTCTCAGATGCAACATACCTTACATGTTAAGAGTGATTTTGAACTTATCGCTGGAAAAACGATCGGTTTCGTTCCTCAAAATCCTTTTACCGCCCTTTCTCCACTCACGAAAATAAAAGATCAAATCTTTCTTCCGCAAGAGCGAATAAAGGAACTTTTTAAAGAGATCAATCTCGATCCTACTCTTTTAGAGCGTTACCCGCCAGAACTTTCAGGCGGACAATTACAACGTGTTGTCATCGCCATTGCCCTGAGTTTTCATCCAAAACTATTACTTCTAGATGAACCTACAACAGCACTTGATGCCCAAACTCGCAAAAATATTATAAATCTTGTACAAGATCTACAAAAAAAACTAAACTATAAACTTCTTTTTGTAACCCATGATATAGCCTCTGCAAAACTGTTGTGTGATGAAATATGTGTTATAAAAAACGGAAAGGTCGTAGAATTTGGTAAAATGGCAAAGGTATTACAAGATCCACAAGAACTTTATACAAAAACACTCATAGAAGCAAATTTTGCAAACAGGAATTATCGCCAATGAAAAAATATCTTATTATCGCAGCCGTACTGCTTATCGCTATGCCATTTGCAATGTTTTGGTACTACTATACTCAGGTCAAATTTGATCTAGATAAACTTATCAACTATACACCAGCACTTACAACTAAAATCTATGACAAAAACGGCGAAAAGATTGCCAATATGTTCGATGCTGAAAATCGTTATTATGTCCCGTTTAATCAAGTTCCGCCCCAACTTATAGAAGCGCTTCTAGCTATCGAAGACACGTCATTTTTTGAACATGAAGGTGTAAACTTTGACGCAATCTTCCGTGCAATGCTCAAAGATGTTAGAGCTGGTAAAATGGTCGAAGGTGCAAGTACACTGACACAGCAACTTGTTAAAAATACCCTACTCACTCGTGAGAAAAAAATATCTAGAAAAATGGTCGAAGTTATTTATGCCATGAAGTTAGAGCATGAACTCACAAAAGAGCAGATTTTGGAGCGCTACTTAAATGAGATCTATTTAGGACATGGATATTACGGAATCAGAACAGCATCTGAGGGATACTTTCATAAAGACCTTAAAAACTTGACGCTCAAAGAGATCGCTATTTTAGTTGGACTGCCAAAAGCGCCTAGTTTTTACTCTCCGACAAAAAATTATGAGATATCTTTAGGGCGCGCAAATCGCGTTATAGACAGAATGTTTTCACTTGGCTGGATAGATGAAAAAACGCATGATAATGCAAGTAAAGAACAGCCTCAAGTGTATGACTCAACCCTTACTCAAAATCAAGCGCCGTTTGTTGTTGATGAAGCAGTAAGAGAACTTACTAAAGAGATTCCAGATATCAAAACAGGTGGTTATGATATCTACACAACTATCGATCTGGGGATGCAAAAAAGTGCCAACTTCGCAATAAAACAAGCCTATAAAGAAGCCCTTGCGAGAACAAAATCTCGCGATAGTAACGATAGCAACAATACACAACTCAACGGCGCTATGATAAGCATGGATCCATCAACTGGGATGATCCTTGCTCTTGTAGGAAGTGTTGATTATGCAAAAAGCTCATTCAATAGAGTTATTCAAGGCAGACGTCAACCCGGAAGTGCATTTAAACCTTTTATCTATCAAATAGCTCTTGATCTTGGATATTCTGGCGCTTCTCAGCTAACCGACCTTGCTAAGACATTTGCTTATGAAAAAGATGGCGAAGAGGTAACATGGCAGCCTGAGAACTATGAAAAAGATTATCAAGGGGTTGTGAGTCTTCGAGATGCTCTTGTGCATTCTAAAAACCTTGCAACCATCAATATGGTCACAGATATAGGACTTGGAACAGTTATTCAAAAACTGAAAAACTATGGCATGTCCAATATCCCACATGATCTTTCTATGGCTCTTGGATCGATCACGCTCTCACCTATTGAGTTGGCGCAGTATTACAGCTCTTTTGCAAATCATGGCCTACAAGTTCAGCCGTATTTGATTACAAGAGTTGAAAAAGATGGTAAAGTTGTTTACACACACAAAACTATCCCTGCAAAACAGATCAGCACTCCTGCGCAGACTTATCTTTTAACAACAATTTTACAAGATGTTATCAGACGTGGAACAGGAACTCAAGCAGCAGTCGATGGAATAGAACTCGCTGGAAAAACAGGAACAACGAACAAAAATGCTGATGCATGGTTTGCAGGATTTTCTCCAACTATAGAAACAATTGTATGGTTTGGAAATGATGACAATACACCGATGAAAAGATCAGAAACAGGTGGACGTACAGCAGCTCCTGCTTTTGCAACTTTTTATAAAGGAGTGTTAAAAAGTAATCCTCAAATTCAACGTAGTTTTACAAGACCTGATGGTGTTACAACGGGAGAGTTTGGAGGAAGAACTGAGTACTTTACGGATATCTCGAAGCCGCCAAAAAGTGATACTGTAGAAAAAACAACTGAACAGTTAGTCTTCTAAGAGGAGGATTCTATCTTCCATAAGTGCAGTTCAGGAATTCCTGAACTACTTTTTATCTTTTCTTTCTAGTGAAAAGCGCGGTTTAGCGCGGAGAAAAGTGCTTTAATCGAAGCGATGGTAATATCGCTATCGACACCCACACCAAAGTAAGATGCAAGCTCACTATCTTGTATTTCTATATATGCTACAGCATTTGCAGAACTCTGTTCACCACAAGAGTGCTCTGAGTATGATTTGATCGTAAAACTGTACTCACATTCTTTTGAAAGAGCATTTTTACATGCGTCTATGGGACCATTACCTTGTCCCTCAGAGATGATCTCTTTACCACTGCATGTATAAGTAAGTTTGCACCATACATTTTTATCTTTAGACGTAGGGGAACTGCTTGCAAAGTCAATAAGCTCTATACCACCCGTAGATTCCAAATAGGTTTTTGTAAAGATATCAAGAATCTCATTATTATTAAGCTCTCTTCCCTCTTTATCTGTTGTACCTTGGATGATTCTGCCAAACTCTGGGTGCATTTTTTTAGGCAACTCATACCCAAACTCATGTTCCAAGATATATGCGACTCCACCTTTTCCAGACTGAGAGTTGATACGAATAATCCCTTCGTATGAGCGTCCGACATCTTCAGGGTCTATCGGCAAATAAGGAACTTCCCAAAGAGTATCATCTTTGAGTTTTTGAAATGCAAGCCCTTTATTGATAGCATCTTGGTGTGAACCTGAAAAGGCTGTATACACAAGCTCACCAACATAAGGATGGCGACAATGCGTATCGATCTCCGTACATCTCTCAACCACATCCAAAACTTTATCAACATTTGAAAAATCAAGCTTGCTGTCAACACCTTGTGTAGTCATATTTAATGCTAAAGTGATGATATCAACATTTCCGGTTCTCTCACCATTACTAAGTAAAGTTCCCTCTACTCTGTCAGCTCCAGCAAGGAGTGCAAGCTCGGTAGCCGCAACGCTTGTGCCGCGATCATTATGAGTATGTGTTGATATTAACACATGTTCACGATTATCCAAATGTCTGCTCATCCACTCTATCTGATCCGCATAGATATTTGGTGTTGCAACCTCAACAGTTGCTGGAAGATTGATAACGACTGGTCTTTCTTTACTGATACCCCAACGCGCTGTTACCGCATTACAAATACGCGCTGCAAACTCAAGTTCTGTTCCGGTAAAGCTCTCTGGAGAATACTCTAAACCAATCTCTCCATCATGTGATGCTTCATATTTCTTGACCAAATCAACACCTTCAAGAGCAAGAGCGATAATCTCATCTTGGCTTTTTTTGAAAACGATCTTTCTTTGTGCAACTGAAGTTGAGTTATAAAGATGAACAATCGCTTTTTTGACCCCTTGTAAAGATTCAAAAGTTTTCTCAATCAAATGCTCTCTAGCTTGAACCAAAACCTGAATCGTAACATCATCAGGAATCAATTTATCATCCACTAAACGGCGTAAAAAATCAAACTCTACTTTTGAAGCAGATGGAAATCCCACCTCGATAGTTTTAAATCCAATTTTGAGTAAGAGTGCGAATAGTTCAAGTTTTTTATCCATGTTCATTGGTGTGATTAGCGCTTGGTTGCCATCACGAAGGTCCACGCTACACCAGATTGGTGCTTTTGTTATGCTATTTGATGGCCATTTACGATCTGGCAAATCTATTTTTGGATACGGGCGGTATTTGCCCTGTGTTATTTGACTCATAAGAATCCTTTTCTTGAAATATTTAGCCGCACTCTTATATACAACTATTGGCGCAATTATATCTAATTTTATAAATGAGAAATTTTAAAAAAGGTTTGAAAAAGATTATTTAAGAGAGGAAAAAGGGTTACGAGTAAGCCAAAAGGCTTACTCGTAAAAGGGTATTAGCACTGATAAGTAGTTTTAAACTCATAAGCTGTTGGACGACCTTCATCTGGCCATACATCACGCTCAAATCTGTAATGTTGATACGCGTTGATAAACTCATCCGAAAATACTGGTTTCAAGAAATCGTTATCGCGGATAAGAGCCTCTAGTGCACCACGAAGAGTATGTGGCATTTGAGGAATCCCTTTTTCACGAATCTCATCTAAAGAAAGTTCATAAAGATCTTCATCCATTGGACCAACTGGGATATCTTTGTTTTTGATACCATCAAGTCCAGCCATCATCATAACTGCAAATGCAAGGTATGGACAAGCTGTAGAATCAGGAAATCTCATCTCAATACGAGTAGCTTTTTCGCCAGCACCGTATGGAATACGACAAGATGCAGAACGGTTTTGAGAAGAGTAAGTGAGTACACTCGGAGCTTCAAAACCTGGAAGTAATCTTTTGTATGAGTTTGTTGTCGGGTTAGTAAACGCTGCAACTGCACGAGCATGTTTAAAAATACCACCAACATAGTTAAGACCCATCTCAGAGATGTTTGCATAGTTTCCTTCTTTATAGAAAAGATTTTTACCCTCTTTCCATAGTGATTGGTGAACGTGCATACCATTTCCATTGTCGCCATAAAGTGGTTTAGGCATAAATGTAGCTGTTTTACCGTTTAGGTGAGCAACCATTTTTACAACATATTTGTATTTTTGAACATTGTCAGCTGCACCGATGATATCAGAGAAAACGATACCGATCTCATGTTGCCCTTGAGCAACTTCATGGTGACCAAGAACTACTTCAAGACCAACTTGCTCTAGTACTAACATCATCTCAGCACGTAGATCAACAGCAGAATCAGTAGGAGCTACAGGAAAATATCCACCTTTTACACCTGGACGGTGACCTGAATTGTACATATCTGGGTAAGTTGTGTTTGAATTCCATCCACCCTCATCTGTATCAATTTTGTAACCTGCTTCATTCATGTTATCAACAAATTTTACATCGTCAAATACAAAAAATTCATTTTCTGGACCGAAGTATGCAGCATCAGCAATTCCTAAAGACTCAGCATGTTTGAGTGCCGCTTTAGCGATTGAACGTGGACATCTTTCATACATTCTATTTTTGTAGATATCATATACATCACAGAAAACGATGATTGTAGGATCAGCTGTAAAAGGATCCAAAAATGCTGTTGGAACATCAACTTTAAGTAGCATGTCTGATTTATTGATTGGCTGCCATGCATCGATTGAAGAACCATCAAACGGAATACCGCCTTCTAAATTACCTTCGTTTATTGCACTCATACGGTAAGTGACATGATGCCATGTGCCTTTGATATCTGTAAAACGAAGATCTACGAATTGAACTTCATTCTCTTTACAATATGTAAAGAATTCACTTATATTATTAACAAATTTTCCCATTAATCTCTCCTGAACTTATTTATTACGGATATTGTACCGAAGATTTATTCATTTTGAAGGAGTAAGAGTGATTAAAAAATAGGCAATTCTCTTTTTGTTTCGTATGGTTATCTATTTTTATAAGGCTTAAACAGTAGCAATAATGATGGAAGAAGTAAAAGATCAGCGATCAAAGCACTAAGCATTGCCAAAACGGTTAAAAGTCCAAAATAGATCGTAGGTGTAAACTCTGAAAGTACCAACACTAAAAAGCCAATCATGATGGTCACAGAGGTGTAATACATCGCATATCCTACACTCTGATGAGATCGTCTCATCGCTTCGACATAATTAAAGTCTTTTTGATATTCCTCTTTATATCTGTGAAGATAATGGATAGTATCATCAACTGCGATTCCTATCGCGATGGAAGCAATGGTAATACTCATCATATCAAGCGGAATATCAAAAGCACCCATCACTCCGAAGATGACAGATATTGGGATGATATTTACGACCATTGCAATCATCATAATTTTTAAAGAGCGGAACAAAATAAAGAAGACAATTCCAAGTAGAATCAGCATCAATCCGAGTGTTTTGATTTGGGAATTAAAAAGAGATTGAAGCATATTGTTATACAAAACCATCAGATTTGAGAGATGAACATTCTCCTCTTTGAGTCCTAGTTTATGCACTAAATCAGATTTGATTTTTTTTAAAAGCTCATCTCTTTTGAGTGCAGGATTTGAATCCACAATACGCAGTGAAAAACGGACTTGATTTGCGTCTATATTGACATAAGGTGTGAGCACAATTGGACGAAATTTTTGGGGAAGTTCATTATACAGCATCGCCATAGCAAAATCATCCAACTCTTTTCCATCATTGAGACCGCGTCCAAGATCTAAAACGGTTCCTAAAGAAAGAACTTTTCCTGCTTCTGGAAGTGATGATAAGTAAGCATGAACCTTACGTACGACATCCATTTTATCTGCACTAAACCAGTATTGGTGTTGATTTTTGATTGCATTATATTCATCTTCAAACTCATCTAACTCATCCGTAGAAGCTTTTTGAACTTTCTCTGCTTGAATCTTTTCCTTTGGAAAATCAACTATCACATCTAAAGGTGTTGTTCCACCAAGTGATCTGTCGATGACTGCCATACCTTTGTAAATTTCTGTCGATTCTTTAAAATAATTTATAAAACTGTTTTCGACACGAATATGAAATGCCCCAATAACACTTAAAATAAAAATCGTAAGACTCACACCTATAATGGCTTTTTTATGATGGTATACCAGATAAGAGCTTGCATGAGTGATGGGAAAATTGATTGCATGAGAAGGCGTGATCTCAGATTTTTTCATTAAAACCAAAATGGCAGGAAAACTCAAAAATATCACGATTAATGAGACAAAAATTGCAATACTCATCATCCAGCCAAGCATTATAACAGGCAAAATCCCTGAAAAGATAAGCGAACTAAATCCCGCTATAGTTGTAATAATGGCAAAAAACGAAGGTTTTAAGATGGAAATAACCGTTTTTGCAGCTAACTCTTTTTGAGAAAAATGTGGATGTGTTGAGAGGAGTTCTCTATACCTGACGATAAGATGGATAATCATAGAGATTGTCACAATGAGCTGTAAAGAGATAAAATTTGATGAGACCACAGTCACCTCAAATCCAAGCAATCCAAAAAGCCCTGTTGATGCTACGATAGACGCAGTAGAGATAATGACTGGAATAACAACCCATTTAAGTTCTCTAAAAACACTGTATAACACAAGCACTAAGATAAGTAAAACAATGCCTCCATAAGTTTTGATATCGTTTTTTACATAGCTAATCATATCATCGGCTATCATATCCACGCCGCCGAGGAATAACTGAGCATCTTTGGAATGATTTTGCATAACAAAACGGATCTCTTGAAGATTCTGATGCTCTTTTGCACGTTTCAAATCTCGATATTCTTTAAAGGCTTTGATATCCTTTTCACTCTTGGTTGCATTTTTTTGTTCCAAAAGTGCTTCAAATTTTTTGTCTTTTTTAAAATTAACAACCACTGCCGTCGTCTTAAAATCTTTACCGACGAGATTATTACTATAAATGGGGCTGGATAAAAATTCTGCTTTTGCGAGCGTTCTGTCTGTGGTGTTTGATTCTAAGGTTGGAAGATTTTTTATCAGTTCTTTAAGGGGTTTTGGAGGACTATGAAAAAGTGGAACATCTAAAATCGAAACAACATTATCCACAAAATCAAGTGACTGTAGATCAGTTTTTAAACTTTTAAGATTTGTAAGACTTTCATCACTTAAAAGCTCACTCTTTGGTGTATATGTTATCACTAGAAAATCAGGTGTTGCGTAACGTGCGTTAATCTCTCTTGTATAAATAAGATCTTTATCATTTTCAAGAAGCAGAGTTTCAGCAGATGCATCTACGCTGAGTTTTGGAATATAAAATGATAGAAAAACCACACTACAAAGTAATAAAAAAAGTGTTACTTTAGGATATTTTATAACTCGAGAAGTGTAAAAATTATGAATCATCTATATTGCGTCTGTATTTAATTCTGATAAAAACTGCTCAAAACTTTTTGTTTTTAGTGCTGCAGCAAACTGATTTCTGTAAGTTTGCACAATACTTACACCAAAAATATCAACATCATAGATCAGCCATTTTTTATCATCTGCTTCATAAAATTTATAGACAACAGATTTCTTTTCTGTTTTTGTTATCAAATAACTTTGAAGAATCATGCGCTTATCTTTAACAATCTTCGCTTTTTCGAATTCAAGTTTTTCATCTGTATAAAGATGCAATTTACCTGTATAAGAATTTTTAATTTTTTTATTAAAAACAGTATGAAACTTCGCTTTTTGATCCTCGCTAAGAGCTGTGTATGTTGCCTTACCTAAACATAGAGTTCCCATAAGCTTAAAATCAAAAAGAGGATCAACAAGTTTGATTAATTCTACGTCCTGCTTTGTCTTTGATATACCCTTATCTTTTAATATAGATGTTACTTTTTGGCTGTTGTTTGCCATCATAGTTGTGACGCTCTCTTCAACTCCTGCATGAAGTGAAAAAAACAATCCGAAGATAAAAATAAATAAAAATGATTTCAATATTACTCCTTAATTAACATTTCACGATTTTGTTCATAAGCATCTCGTATAAAAGGGTAAAGATCCAACGCATCTTTTCTAAACTCTTTATATTCATTGGCTCTCAGTGAAGCTTCATTGAAATTTTTGTATGCAATTATACCCCAAGACTCATACAGATTGTCGCTCAAGTTATATGGGCGGTAATCTTGATAGTAAACAGGATCAGCCGCTGTGTCTATTAAACCGCCTGCGAGATCACGCAGATTGTACTGTCCTAAAAATGGCAGTGCGATAGGAAATCCTCCGCCTACTCCATAATAACCAAGTGTTTGTCCAAAGTCCTCATTACTTTTAGAAAGTCCTAGCCAAGTTGTAGCGGGATCAAAAAATCCAAAAAGTCCTACGGTTGAATTGACTCCAAATCTCTCAACATCGATCCATGCTCTTTGAAATTTCAGCTGCAAAAGATTGTTCACAAAAGTAACAGGAAATTTGAGATTATCGAAAAAAGATTTAATCGAAGAGCGTACTACTTCAGGTGCGACGTACTCATATCCTTTAAAAAGATAAGGATCTAAAATATGCATAAAAACATAGTCATTAAAATTTGTAACAACGCGGTTATAGCCACTTAAAGGATCAAAAGGCTCATGCTTTAGTTCAACAAATTCATCGTTAAAATCATCAGCATCTGCCGCAAATAAAGATAAGTTGACAACTATTAAAAATAAAAAAACTAAACGCATATTCACCTCTTACATGTAGTGTCATAATAGCTTTATTCCTCTTTTGAAAAGCTTATCTTGCATCTTGACTTGGAAGTTTAATAAAATGCAAATAGCTATTTTGGTAAAATGTTTCACTTTTAATTTGGCTCACATGGAGAGATTGTATGGATAAAGCAAAATATATTTGGATGAATGGAAAATTCGTAAACTGGGATGATGCAAATGTGCATGTGCTTTCACACACTTTACATTATGGAAATGGTGTAATAGAGGGAACAAAAGCGTATAAAACTGCAAAAGGTTATGCGATTTTTCGTTTAAATGACCATACAAAAAGACTCAAAGAGTCTGCAAAAATGACACTTATGGATATTCCTTACTCTGTCGAAGAGCTCAATGAAGCACAACTGGAGCTTTTAAGAAGAAATGAGTTTCAAGGTGACAATGTTTATATCCGTCCTTTTGCATTTTTAGGTTATGGCGTTATGGGTGTTTATCATAAGCATGCACCTGTTGAAACTGTTCTTGCTTCTTGGGAATGGGGTGCTTACCTTGGTGAAGAGGGAATGGCAAAGGGTATCAAGCTCAAAATTGTTTCTATGACTCGTCCTGCAAACACTTCAAATATGGGTAAAGCAAAAGCGACTGCAAACTACTTAAACTCTCAAATGGCAAAATATGAAGCTATTGATTGTGGTTATGATGAAGCACTTTTACTTGATGATCAAGGTTATGTTGCAGAAGCAAGCGGTGCTAGCTTTTTTATGGTGAAAAATGGTGTTTTAGTCACACCTCCAAATGACAACTCATTAGAATCTATCACTCAAAAAACAGTGATTGAGATGGCTCAAAACCTTGGTATCGAAGTTGTTCGTAAACGTATTTCAAGAGAAGATGTGTATGTTGCCGATGAAGCATTTTTAACAGGAACAGCGGCAGAGATTACGCCGGTACGTATTATAGATGCACGCACTATCGGGAATGGTGCACGTGGAGAGATGACAGAAAAACTTCAATCTCTTTACTTTGATATTGTTTTTGGACGCAACGCACAATATGAGCATTATTTAACTTACATCAATTAAGAGATTCGATAGAATCAAATAAAAAAAAGGAAAAAACAATATGGCATCAGATATGAATGACTATTTCAACAAGAAAAAAAATCAAAGCGGAGGTTCTAGCAGTGGTGACAACTCTTCACCAAAAGCGCCTCGTCCTCCGAAGATAGATTTTAATTTTGGTGGCGGAAAATCAGTCATCCTCTATGTAATCGTTGGCTTTCTCCTTCTATTGGTTATAGCAAAACCTTTTGTCATCATCAACGAGGGTGAACGCGGGATTCTTTCTACAAATGGAAAATATCAAGAGCAAGCACTTCTTCCTGGATTACACTTCATTATTCCTGTTATCCAAAGAATTTTTGTAGTCGATACAAAAGTAAGAATTATCAACTACGCGAGCGGTTTGGAAAAAAATGCCCAAGATGAAGGAATGAGCACAAAGCAAGCTATTACTGTCTTAGATAGACGCGGTCTACCTGTTTCTATAGAACTCACGGTGCAATACAGACTTAACGCTCAGTATGCTGCACAGACGATCTCAAACTGGGGCTTTAGCTGGGAAGATAAGATCATCAATCCAGTTGTAAGAGATGTTGTGAGAAATGTTGTCGGAAACTATGACGCAGAATCTCTTCCAAATGAGCGAAATACTATTGCTACAAAAATCGAAGATGGAATCCGTGATAATGTCAAAGCCCTTCCAAATTCACCGGCGATACTACAGTCCATTCAACTTCGTGAAATCGTTTTACCTGAACAAGTAAAAGTACAGATTGAAAGAGTACAAGTTGCTAGACAAGAGGTTCAAAAAGCTGAACAAGAGGTTGCTCGTGCAAAACAAGAAGCTCTTAAACGTGCCGTAGATGCACAAGGAAAGGCAAATGCCGTAACCATAGAAGCAGAAGCAAATGCCAAAGCAAATCTACTTATCTCCAAATCATTAACACATCAACTTTTACAACTAGAACAGATTAAAGTTCAAGGTGGATTTAACGATGCGCTCAAAGAAAATAAAGATGCAAAAATCTTCTTAACACCTGGTGGTTCAACTCCAAATATTTGGGTTGATATGAAAGATGCAAAAGAGAAGATGACTTCGACTAAATAAGGCTTAGATGTAAGCCCTATCACGCAAGGAAAAAAATGCAAGAAATTTTAAACCGTGTTGACTGGCAAAAGCAGGAACTTCTTCCTGTCATTGTCCAAGATGTTACAAATAATGAAGTCCTTATGATGGCCTATATGGACAAAGAGGCTTTAGAACTCTCCCTACAAACAAATATTGCTCACTACTTTTCACGTTCAAAACAGCGCATCTGGAAAAAAGGTGAAAGCAGTGGACATATCCAAACTATCCACTCTTTTAACATCGACTGCGACAACGACACTCTTCTTATCAAAGTCACTCAAGAGGGTGTTGCTTGCCATACAGGACGCAAATCTTGTTTCTTTACAGAACTGAAATCTGGCGATATACAAACTGAAGTGGAAGTAAATACTGATGCGATGTATGGAGTGATAGACACACTTTATCATACTATCCAGACGAGAAAACATGCTGATCCTTCCACGTCATGGACAGCCAAACTTTTTGCTAAAGGTGAAAATACTATCCTCAAAAAAGTGATCGAAGAAGCAGGTGAGTTCACTTTCGCATTTAAAGATAATGATGAAACAGAGGTGGTCTATGAAGCCGCCGATCTAACATATCATATGCTTGTTGCACTTGCATATAAAAATATTTCACCTGATCGTATAAAACAGGAACTCGCTCGTAGATTTGACATAAGCGGTATTGCTGAGAAGAACTCCAGAGAATCATGAAAGAAAAAATTTTAGAGTTCTTGCACGGACTGACAAATTACGACTATATACTATTTGCAGCTTTGTTCTTTGTTTTTTTGCTTCTGCTGATTTTAACACTCGTTTTAAGAAAAAGAGCTTTTTTTGCTTCTCTTTTTCTTATTTTAAGCCTTGCCACTCTTTTTATCGGCCCTTTTGTTGGCTATATTCAACTGCATGATTACTTATATAAATGTAATTCAAAAATTACTGAAGTCAAAGCCTTGGAATTCACTCCAGCCCTTGTAGTCACAGGAAGCATTACCAATGAATCACAAAGAGATTTCTCTACATGTAAGATAAATATCAATATTTTTAAAGTTGCACACAATCAAATACTTGATGCAATATTTCCTTTTAATCCGTTTCAAACGATGCAGGTAATTGAAACAAATATACTACAAGGTGAGACACGTGATTTAAAAATTATCGTAGAACCTTTTACCTATAAAGAGGATTACAATCTCTCTTTAGGAGTTGATTGCAGATGACTACCTATTTTACTATTTGGCATTACCTCAGCGTTATTGTAGCCTTACTTCTTATTGCTCTAGGAATTTTGATAGCAAAGAGACAAGAGGATCAAAAGATCATTCTTCCTATGATTTTTTCAATTGTTGTAATTGTTATATTAATTGCAAGCATAACACTTGTTGCACTTGATAAATACACAAAAAAAGTAGCTATACTGGACATAAATAACCATAGAATCTTAACAACAGAAAAAATTGTTTACACGGGTATAGTTAAAAATGTAGGAAATTATACTATTGGTACAGTGTCATTTGAGATAAAACTCGTTAATAATGGACATGCAACAGGGAAGGTAAAAGCGGGTAGCTTTTATAAGCCAAGCGGATTTTTAGATTTTTTTAGTGGTGGATCTCATGTTTTATCTCAACCTCAGACTATCACTAAAAAGTTTGTAGTAGCAAGAAATCTTAAAGCAAACCAATCAGAATCATTCAGGGTGATATTTAATTATCCACCCTATTTTCACAATGTAGCAGACTTTGCAAGTGCAACCGCGCACTAATATTTTAAGCCGATTTTCTTTAAAGAAGCATTGATATTTCTAACCTGCTGATTTTTATCTCGGCACCACAAAGGCGCCAAAAGGGAATCATCATCCATTCCTGCCGTAATCCTCTGAACGCTTACATGTAAGGGTTTCATAAGAAGCGCTTGGTTCAAAACTTCTAGATATTCCTCTTCATCTATTGGCGTAAACTCGCCACGCGCAAACTCATTTGCCAAAGCTGTTTTCTTCACAACATAAAGCGGATGGTACTTGACTGAGTCTATTTCCCATTCATACGCTTGCCTAGCTGTTTCAAGCATCATTGCTCTGTCTTCTCCGGGAAGCCCAAAGATAAGGTGTCCACAAACGTTTAAACCAGCCTCTTTAGCTTTTAAAATCCACTCTTTGACATTTGCGCTGTTATGCCCGCGATTGATCCGCTCTAATGTTTCATCATAAACAGATTGAATCCCAAACTCTATCCATATCTCTTTTGTCTTAGCAAGTTCTGCTAAATAATCAAGAGTCTCTTGGGTGATACTGTCACTTCGTGTACCGATACTAAGTCCTACAACATCATCAAACGATAGCGCTTTATCATACAAGGCTTTGAGAGTTGCAAACGGAGCATACGTATTTGTAAATGATTGAAAATAGACCAAGAATTTTTGCGTGTCATATGATTTTCTCTGACGAGTGCTGAGGGCATTAAACTGTATTTCTAACTGCAGAAGCTGTTTTTCTAAAAAGGGATTTTCATCAGAAGTAAGATTGAGATGAAAACCTTTAAGAGGTTTAACAGCATCTAAACTTGGGCTAAAAGAATCATTTTCACAAAAGGTACATCCACCTTTTGCAACGGTTCCATCTATATTTGGACAGGTAAAACCTGAGATGGAAACTGCGGTTTTATGCACTTTTGTGCCAAACTTATCTTGTAAGTATTTACCAAAAGTGTATATCTGTTTTGTTTCCATATCTAAACTATGTACTTCCCTGTAAAACATGCAGTACAGTATTTATCTTCATTTGCAGCATTGACACTTCTCAACAATGCTTCTTCGCTCAAATAAGCCAAAGAATCTGCTTCAATAAAATCACAGATCTCATCAATAGACATATTTGCCGCAATAAGCTTATCTTTATCCGGAGTATCTACACCATAAAAACATGGATCAGTCGTTGGAGGTGAAGAGATACGCATATGTACTTCTCTCGCACCCGCATCTTTGAGCATTCTAACAATTCTTCTTGAAGTTGTTCCACGAACAATCGAGTCATCCACAACGATAACAGATTTTCCTTTGATAATATCTATCATCGGAGAAAGTTTCATCTTCACCTTCAAATCACGCATCTCTTGAGTTGGCTCGATAAATGTACGCCCGATATAATGATTTCTCATAATCCCCATCTCATAAGGGATACCGCTTCCTTGAGAATATCCGATAGCCGAAGGTACGCCGCCATCTGGAACGGGGATAACGATATCTGCATCTACGGGCTTGATTTTTGAGAGTTCAACTCCCATATTTTTTCTCATTTGGTAGACACTTTGTCCATAAACACTTGAATCTGGACGTGCAAAATAAACATATTCAAAAATGCAGTGTTTTGGAGTTGGTTCAAATACTTTGATACTTTGAGGTGCTTTATCATCTTCAAATATCAAAAGTTCCCCTGGCTCAACATCACGAATATATTTTGCACCGATAAGGTCAAATGCACATGTCTCACTGGCAACCACATAACCGCCATTGCCTATTCTGCCAAGGCTTAGTGGACGGAAACCAAATCTGTCACGCATAGCAAACATCTTTGTACGACTTAAAAATACAAGAGAAAATGCACCCTCTATGCGTTTAACAGCATCGATAATACGGTCAACAAGATGCTCTTGTTCACTTTTTGCAATCAAGTGGATAAGATTTTCCGTATCCATAAAAGTTTGAAAAATCGCACCTTTTTTAATGAGTGCATCACGTACTTCTTGTGCGTTTGTAAGATTTCCGTTATGAACTATCGCCATTTCACCAAGATCGTATCTTGCAAATACAGGCTGTGCATCAAGGATGGAATCGTCACCCGCAGTAGAATATCTTGTATGACCTATGGCATTTTTGCCTTTAAGTGTTTCAAGTTTTTTCTCATCAAAAACGCTCATAACGAGTCCACGGTCTTTGATAGTGTGTAGTTTTGTTCCATCAGCTGAGGATATTCCAGCAGCTTCTTGACCACGGTGCTGAAGTGCATGAAGCGAAAAATAAGCTAATTTAGAAGCTTCTTTATGACCAAATATCCCAACTACAGCACACTTTTCATTCATATTTTCAAGCAAGATACAATCCTCGTAAATCTAAAATAATTCTATTTGCGAATTCTACTAAAAAAGAGCTAAAAGAGCCCTTTTCAATTTTAACTACAATTCCAAACAATCAGCAATACTATATAAGCCCTCAGGTTTATTTACAAGCCATTTTGCAGCGCGAAGAGCACCTTTGCTAAAAGTATTTCTACTTGTCGCTGTGTGATTTAGTTCAATAAACTCTCCATCATTGTAAAAACCTACGGTATGGCGTCCAACGATATCTCCGCCACGTAAAGCCATAACTGCGATCTCATCTTTTGTTCGCTCGCCTATATTACCATTTCTTCCGCTTACTCTAACTTTATCAAGGTCCAGACCTCTTGCATCAGCCGCTGAATATGCCAATGTAAGTGCTGTTCCACTTGGAGCATCTTTTTTGTGTCTATGATGTTGTTCGACGATCTCTATATCAAAGCCCTCCAAAGTTGCAGATGCGATATGTACAAGTTTACTGAGTAGTGCAACCCCAAGAGACATATTTGTTGCATACAAAATAGGCATCATTTCACTTGCATCTTTAAGAAGATTCATTTGATGAGAATCTAATCCTGTAGTACCTATGACTAAAGGTTTTGGAGTTTTTATAGCTTCTTCTAGAAGAACTTGACATGCTTGGGGAAGAGAAAAATCCACAACGATATCACAAGCATTTAAAAATGTATGCATATTGTTTGTAACTAAAACTGATGGATCAATAGAAAAATCTAAGTTTTCTCTTACATAGACCGTTGAAAGTGAAATATTTTCTTCTTGCTTTAAATCCTCTATCAATAAACGGCCAACTCTTCCGCTTGCTCCAAAAACTCCAACTTTAATCATATATACTCCTTAATTTTATGTTATAAAATGAAGGAAACCCTCATTATATTTAAAACGTCAAATGAACAAAGTCCATTAGACTACGCTAACGCTGAGTTTTCTTCAGCAGAAAGCTCATTTTCTATTGTGTATCAATGGTTTAACTTCTCGTCTACATAAGAGATGGCTTTAAGTGCTGCTACTGCACCATCTCCAGCTGCACACACAACCTGCTTTGGTGCTTCTATTCTGATGTCACCAGCCGCAAAAAGTCCTACTGTTGAAGTTCTCATACTGAGATCGACTATGACCTCTCCAGCACTATTGAGCTCGCAAAGAAAATTGCCATCTTCTTGCATTAAAACTTGATTATTGACATTATTTCCAACAAAAGTAAAAACTCCAGGAACACCGATCTCTCTTGTTTCTTTATCTTTATTTATAACTCTTATCCCTGTAACACCCATCGCATCACCATACACTTCTTCTGGTGCAGAGTTTAGTACCAACTCTATATTTTCAGTTGATTTCACACGTGCAACTGTATTTGGAGAAGCACGAAATGTGTCACGACGGTGAATAAGATACACTTTTTTACAGATTTTTGCCAAATAAAGCGCTTCTTCTAAAGCAGTATCGCCGCCACCGACAACTGCCACTTCTTTGCCTTTGTAGAAAAATCCATCACATGTAGCACAGGTACTTACACCGCGTCCAAAAAACTTATCTTCTCCGGCAAATCCTGCACGTTTTGGAGTTGAACCAGTACATACAATAATACTGTATGCTTCTTGGGACTTGCCATCACTTGTATGAATCAAAAAGTTATCGTTCTCATTTTTAGAAACACGAGTTACTTCCGACATCTCATGTTTTAAACCAAACTTTTGACATTGCTCTGGCCACGGAATCATCAGATCCATCCCAGTGATCTCGCCTGTAACACCAGGATAATTTTCTATCTCACTACTTTGAGTGATCTGCCCACCGGGCATCCCCTTTTCATACATAATTACGTTTTCTAAACCGCCGCGAGTCGTATAAAGTCCAGCCGTAAGTCCAGCAGGTCCACCACCAATAATTGCACAATCTAATATCATATTTTCCATCTATAGCTCTTTTAATTTTGTATTTATTTGATCTAATGTATCAAGATTTTGTATCATACTATCTTGTTTATAAAGACTCTCTTTGACTTTCTTTATAATAAAAATAGATGGAGAATTATAGATATTAAAACGTTGAATAAACTTCAGATTAGTATTTGTACCTGAGCGTAAGAAAATGGTACTTGGAGAGTTGTCAAAACTATTTTGATAAAAATCAATAGCCAAAACTTTATACTTTGCATTTATATGCGCAAGTTTTTCTTGTGTGTTAGCATCTTTTGAACTGAACATAACGACAAGATATTTTTGTTCACTTGGTTTAAAAACATCATTTTTTTCATAAAAAGTCCATTCATCAAAATCAATAAACTTATACTCTGAAAATTTGTAGTTGAAGTATGCAAACGCACCAGCTATGAGTGCCGCACCAAAGAAAGAGGCAAAAACAGTGGTGACGCTAAAAAGGCGTTTGCCTCCTTTGGCCATCACTGCTCCCTAATTATAATAGAGAGTTTAATTTATCTTGGAATGCTTGTTTTGAAGCAGCTCCAACCATTTGTTCTACCATCTCACCATTTTTGAAGAACAAAATAGTTGGGATTGAACGGATACCAAATTTCACAGCAATATCTTGCTCTTCATCAGTGTTTACTTTACAGATTTTTGCTTTTCCGTCAAAATCTGCAGCCAGCTCTTCAATAACAGGAGCGATCATACGGCAAGGTCCACACCAAGGAGCCCAGAAGTCTACCAATGCAACGCCTTCGTTAATTGTTTCTTCAAAATTTGCTGAAGTTAATTCGATGTATTTTCCCATGGTTCACATTCCTTTTTTTGTTTATATAATGGAGTATTATACAAATGATATCTTTAAACTCTCTTATAATCTGAGTGCTAATACTCTTTTCTTAAATTTCATGCTTTGGTATTTGAATAACAAAGCAAGTTTTCTCATTTGAACTTTCCACTTTTATAGACCCAAAAAATTGTTTTTCTATAATCATTTTACTCATATAAAGTCCGAGGCCAGTACCATTTTTACCCTTTGTACTAAAATATGGTTCAAACAATTTTTCCATATTTTGCGCAGAGATTCCCGCTCCATTATCTTCGATAAAAATAGAAATATTTTCATCTTTACTGCTTACATGTAAGTGTATAAACTTATTTTCTTTTGTAACTGTGCTTAGCGAATCTATTGCATTATTGATGAGATTGAGCACAACTTGTATAAGTTCATTTGCGTATACTTTTATGTAAATTTCATACTCTTTTTCCATGAAAATCTTAATTTTCTTTTCATCTGCTCTCGGCTGTGTTAGATTGAGTACTTTTTGTAAAAGCTCATGGATCTCAACAGTAGTATGTTTTCGATCTGGGCGAAAATATGTCTGAAAATCATCCACAGTTTCAGAAAGGTAGAGGATCGTTTCACTAATTTTACAGAGTGTCTTGTCATACTCAGCTAAATCACAAGTTATTCCCATCATCTTTTTGATTTCTAAATTTGAAATCTGTAAAGTAATAGTTGAAAGCGGCTGTCTCCATTGATGCGCTATCATAGAGATCATCTCTCCCATAACCGCCTGTTTTGACTGTACCCTGAGGAGTTTGTCTTTTTGTATCAGCTCTTCCACTTTTTCATGAACCGTTTTTTCCAAAGATTCATTCATCTCTTGAAGTTCATGCGTTTTAAGTTTTACCTGCACAGCAAGCTCACTGTTAAATCTTTTGAGTTTTCTCTGATAATAGGCCATAATCGAGATAATAAATCCTAGCGCAATAAGAATTTTTAGAACAAGACCATAATCTGTACCCTCTTTATATCTCGTAAGTCTCCAACTATTGACAATATTTTCTATCTGTTGAGGGGGAATATTTCCAATCTCTTTTTGCATAATCGATAAAAGCAAAGACTGATCTTCCCTCACGCCAATACTTCTGCATAAAGGGTTTTCTTTTGCCAAAAAACCATTGATTTTGAATTTGCCATAACCATATTTATTGATAAAATAATCTGCTTTGAGGTCTACTTCAACTGCAGCATAAGCTTCACCATTTAAAACTTTTTTGACTATACTCTTGATGTCAGGGTCAACATTGATATCAAGATATGGGTAAAGTTTTAAAAGATACTTTTTATACATCAGGGAGGCTACGAGAAGTTTTTTATCCCTCAATATTGTAGGATCTCCAATAAAAGGTTTATCGAGTGTACCTATCAAAGTAAAATAACTCTTAAGAAGTGGTTTGGTCGTTACAATGTTTGTAAGTGAGTTACTTCCCGTTGGTACAATGGAGACTAGGTCGCATTCGTAATTTTTTATTCGCAACATCATCTCTTCTTCAGACTTTGAAGCTATGGGTATAAATTTTAGATCCAAATCATTTGCGATAATCCTATAGATATCAGGCATAATTCCCGTATATGTATGATCAGTGTATCCATCATATGGAAACTGATCGTGACGTACACAAATTTTTATCTGGTGATGTTGTGCGAAATAAGCAAGTTCAGCTTCGGTAAATTTCGACTTTCTATCTTCATTGCGACTCACGATAAAATTATCAATTGTCTTATCGCTTTTGATATGATAATTGGTTTTGAATATCTCCATTTGTCTATTTAGAAAGTTTTTATCAATGGAACCAACACTGTATGTATAAGGCAGGATGAGTTTTGTTATCCCTTTTGCTTCATGTTTGAGATCCTCTACCGAGATATCATGAGCATACTTTTTGTGAATAATATTGACCATTTCATCTTGATGAGAGAGTGCATATTCCCAGCCTTTGGTCGTTGCGTCTCTAAACTTCTCGGTTCTTAATTTGTGTTCATGCAACTCTTCATCTGAGGTAAAGAGTTCGAGCTGTAAATTAAATGTTCCATAATCGCTTGGGCTGATAATATTATATTTGACACCCAGTTTGTCGAGTTTATATGGCTGATCTGACACGAATGCGGTCATTGCGTTGATGTTTTTATTTTTGATGAAATCCTCAATATTATAAGTGTGTTTCACAAAGTTAAAACTATCACTCTTTATCTTGTATACATCAAATAAAGGCCTGAAATTAAGATCAAAATCCTCTCTACCAGCAGCCATAATCGTTTTCCCCACAAGATCCTGCGGTGATTTTATGGTGGGCTTTGTGATTAAAACAAGTGCCGAACGTTTAAAATAAGAAGCAAGAAGATTGATATTTTTATTTTGTAGATACTCTATAAGAATATTTGAGTTGTAAACGCCGTACGTCGATCTTTGAGAAAGGACCTCATCGACAATATTGATTCCAAATTTATACTCTTTGAGATCAACATCAAGTCCAGCATCTTTATAAAATCCTTTTTCTTTTGCCGCTATAAACCCCGCAAACTCAAACTGATAGCGCCAGTGTAACTGCACAGATACTTTCTCTAAACTCTGTTCCCCTTTGACTTCGGCAAATAAAAGATGAGAAAGTAAAACAAAAAGGATAAAAAATATTTTCAATTATTTTCCTAATGCTTTTATTGCATCTTCAAAACTTCCTTTTATTATCCTTGTAACAGAACAAGCGATCATGAGATTTATCGGATAATCAAAATCCTCAATCATTCTCCCCTCTTTATCAACATAAAAATCACCCGATAAAGTTTTTTCGCTCGCTAAAAACTGCTCAGGATAAGCAAGAGTAGAATCCATATAACCAACAACCTCTTTGCCAAGTCCATACGCATATCCGCACTCCCAAATCGTTCCGCTGTCAGGCTCTTTTCCACGAAAAGGATTCAAGTTTGCCACTACGATATTAGCTCGCTTGATGAGTTCTACATTGGCTTCAAATATATCAAGCGCTATCTTTTTTTTATCTTGATTAAAATCGATCACATTATCAAGAGGATACATCCCCTCATATCCATAATCTTTACAAATTTGTGCGTACTTTTTACCGATCTCAATCGAGTCTGGCTCAAAAACATCCGGCCCTGCAATATATATTTTCTTCATCTTTTTCTCTTATATGTAAAATAAGTGCAAAGAATAGCAATTTTTAGTAAAACAACACTTAAAATTCTCATTTATAATAGCAAATAGCATAAATTAAAACAATGCAGACCGATATCTCAAAATAGATTTATCTCTACACTCAAATACAACTTCTAAAAAGTGATGTTTTCTATGATCTCAATATTTGTTGGAGTGACGATGATTGCGTCGTACATGTAAGCTGATTTGACACCATTTTTTTTAAGATAAGTGTCACCAGTTTTTAGAAGTTTTTTTAATTTTAACGGTGTAATATTTTGTACAGCAAGCTCATAATCAAGCGCACTTTTCACTTCAACAAAATGCAAAACATCATCTTTAAACGCGATGATGTCAATCTCACCAAATCTTGAATAAAAGTTTCGCTCAACGACTTGATAGCCATTTTCAAGAAGATAGTTGCAAGCTTTACTTTCTGCTATATCTCCCTTTGCTCTACTCATACGACTGGAACGATCTCGACTTTTATAGATTTAAAAGCAGCTGTCAGTATCAGCTCATCACTTTTATCTCCGAAGAGATTATTGATCTTCGACTTTGCATGGTGGAAAGTACAAAATAGTGTCTTTGGCTGTACTTTTTCTGTAAACTCTACAGTGAGAGGAGTTGTTTCTCCATTTTCAGATTTGAGTATGACCCTAGCTGTTGGAAAATCTGCCTTGTCACCTTCAAATACCAAAAGCACATCTTCATCATAACGCTTATTTAGTTTCTCACTTTTTGAAGTCTGAGCCGCATTATTATAGTGGGCAATCGTTCTTCCCGTTGTAAGATGATAACCTGTGAGATCTTTTTCCAAGATTTCTTGAACCATCCCACGAAGTTTATATTGATGATAATGAAATTCCCCAAGCCCATCATCTGTTCTAAAATCTAACTGATGTAGAATCGGTGTATCTTCAGTGTGAACTGGCCACTGTAACCCTCTTTTTCTATGACGTTCAAGTCTAACATAAGAAGCTCCGCTAAAACGACGATATGCCACTTCACGAACCTCATCCCAAACATCATTTGAACTTTTATAGTTAGATGTTCCACCCATTTTATTGTCCAAAATCTGCAACACTTCCCAGTCATCTGGAAGATCAGATTTTACTAAAGGCTGAGAAAGATGCAAACGACGCATTGCATTGATATACACACCAGTTTTTTCATATGCGGACTTCACACCTACGACAATATCCGCGCGCTGTGCGACATCTGTCATAAAAAGCTCTTGCACAAAAAGAAGCTCGAGGTTTTCAAACGCTCTGTCTATTTTATTGAGATTTGGATGGATATGAGTGATATCTTCACCAATGTTTAGCACCGCTTTAATGCGGTTTTCAAGCATCTCATCCACCAACTGAGGCGTCATCAAACCTACCTCTTTTGGCTCTTGATAATCAGGATCATAATATGGAAGCATTCCCATATCGCAAGTTCCTTGAACATTGTTTTGTCCGCGAAGAGGCATCAATCCAGCACCGGGTTTACCGATATTTCCAGTCATAAGTGCCAAATGGGTTATCGCCATAACAGCATATGAGCCATCAAGATGTTCTGTGATTCCAAGTCCCCAAAAGATCATCGATTTTTTAAGTGCATATTCACGAGCGATCTTTGGAATCATTTTTGAAAGAGATTCATACCCTTCGATCTGCTCAAAATATTTTGGATTTGCGTATGGATCATTTAAAATCTTCGCTTTAAAATCCAAAAATCCTTTTGTACACTCTGCGATAAAACTTTCATCATAAAGCTCTTCATCGATGATTGTAAAGGCAAGCATATTTAAGATCAAAAGATTTGCTTCATGAGGCATAATCGCTTTATATTTTGCAAAGCGGTGAAGCTTTATTTCACGTACATCAAAAACTGCTAAGTTATCGTGCTCACGTGCAACATCCAAAATACGATTAGAGATAATCGGGTGAGCTTCAGTCGTATTTGAACCGATAACGATCATAAATTCGCAGTTGTAAATATCATTGTAAGGATTTGTCGCGGCACCTTCACCAATGGTTGTTCTCATCCCTTTAAGACTTGGAGAGTGACATACTCTCGCACAGTTATCCACATGCGGAGAGTTTAAAGTATGGCGAGTAAATTTTTGAAACAGGTAAGAGCTCTCACATGAAGTTCGTGCGCCTCCAATGGAACAGACACTTTTATCTCCGTACTCTTTTTGGATTGATTTTAGTTTCATAGCCGCGGCAGTCGTTGCTGCGTCAAGAGTTGTCTCATACCAAGTCTCATCCAAGTCTATTAATGTAGAAGCTACACACTCTTTAATCTCTGGATTTTTCTCCAAAAATAATTTGCGGATACGTGGAATTCTCAGTCGATCCGGTGAATCAACAAAGTCAAAACCGTATTTGCCTTTGATACAAAGTTTCCCTTGAGAAACCACACCATCTGGATGAGCAAAAATACTCTCAATTTTGTTGGTTGCAACATTTACATTTGCTGCAATATCACAGCCGACACCACAGTAAGTACAGACACTGTCTATTATCTCAATATTTTCCATCTCGCTCATCCCACTCTTATTTATTTTTGGAGTGTATACTTTTTTGTCTTAAAAAGTGTGCAAGCAAAGAGAGTAGCTCTTTCTTTCAATAAACTCTCAGTAAACCTATTTCATTATCACTTCAATTTCACTTGTTGAAGATGAGAAGCGAATACGTCCATCCGTTTTTTCTACCTCTTCAAGAATTTTTACATAAAGATTTGTTCGCGTTGACCTTCGTTGCTTATAATCAACTACATATCGAAGAGTAAATTCTATCCAGTTATCTGTAATTCTAATGCCAACCATCGGATTAATTGATTGATCCTCGATAAGCACTTTTTGACCCAAATGATTCCATCGTTCCTCAAATGAGTCACTATATTTTGCAGTAATCTCTGAAGCAACTTGGAGTAAAAGTTCTCTTGTCTCATTTACAGGAGATCCAAAATGGATTGGCACCATCAATTCATCCCATAAGAAAGGAAACTCTCCAGAATAGTTATAAACCGCATCTTTGAAGATAAAATTATTGGCAATTCTGACAACTCGACCAGTATATTGATCACTTTTTACCCATTCGCCACACTCCATCAACGTAGTGCTCAATACTCCGATATCAATAACATCCCCTATAATCACACCAATTTTTACACGATCACCCACTTTATAAAAAGATGAGAATATGATTACAAGCCATCCAGCAATACTCACTATCACAGATTGCAAAGAAAAGGCTATACCTCCGCCGATAATTCCAAAGAAGACAGCAAAATTACCCATATCTTTTTTAAAGATGGAAAGCAACATAAGTATTAAAATGGAATAACTTACAAATGCTATCCATTTTTGCAGTTTATAGCGGACACTCTTATCTTGTACTTTTTGTGTTATTATTTTTCTTAGTAAAAAGAAAAGTATTAAGAAAACGAATACTGTAATGAGTAGAGGCATCGCCTTTATCATGAGTTGTTCAACCAAACTAGAATCTACCACGCCGCTGAACAAATCATCCATATTCTAATCCTATTGTCTCATTTATAAAGAGAGTCTACAACTCTTTGTCTTAAAAAATATGGCAGAGCAGTAAGAAGTTTTATAAAAATATAAAATCGAAGAGGAAAAGCATAAAAAGATTTTTTCTTTTCTATTGCCTTCACAATTCTCTGCGTTCCATCTTCAAGCGTCATCAAAAAAGGCATTGAAAAACTATTTTTTTGTGTTAAAGGGGTATCAATAAACCCTGGCAAAATTGTAATCACATCTATCCCATGAGGCTTGTATTTATATGCTATCCCCTCAGCATAAGCGTTGAGTGCTCTTTTAGAAGAACTATACGCAACAGAACTTGGCATAGAGATAAGTGAAGCAAGTGAAGAGATAAAGACGATAGTTCCACTTTTTTGCTCTTTAAACTTTGGAAGTAAAGGTTCTAAGATAGCGTGATTTGAGAGAAGATTTGTATCATAAAGTCTTTTAAAATCGTCAAAGGGAGTGACTTCAAGAGAATGTCCGATGGAGATTCCAGCATTTAAAATTACCATATCAACAGAGCCTATACTCTTGATATTTTCTTGTAAAAGCTGAAATTCTGTGATATCTACGGCAATAATTTCACTCTTACATGTAAGCATATTTTGAAGATTTAGAAGTTTAGTTTTATCTCTAGCTAAAAGGATTAAGTGATTATTTTCTTGGTCATAATGGCGGGCAAGTTCTCCTCCTATGCCACTACTTGCTCCGGTGATGAGTATCTTCAAACGATACGGATCATAACCGGTTTGGAGTTTACAAAATCGAGTTCTTTGATACTTGAAATCATATTTTGGATATCTTTTTCTATCGCTGTGTGTGTTGAGATGAGGAGATTTGCACTCAAATCACGTGAAGGACGTTGTAAGATTGTCTCTATTGAGATATTGTGATTTGCGAAAATAGTTGTAATCTTTGAAAGAACGCCTGCCTTGTCGGAAACATTGATACGAAGATAGTATTTTGATTCTATTTCATCTATTGCTTTTAGTTTCAGTCCGCCCTCTAGTGGCTTGTCGAATCCAAGCATCGGCTTGCTTTTTCCACTTCTTGCGATATCGATAATATTTGCGATAACCGCGCTCGCCGTAGCATCGCCACCAGCACCTGCGCCATAATAAAGTGTTTCACCCACTTTATCACCCACAACGCTGATACCGTTCATAACACCATCAATCTTTGCGATCATCTCATCTTCATCGATTAAAGATGCATGTACACGAAGCTCCACTTCATTACCGATTTTTTTTGCAATACCCAAAAGTTTGATTCTATAACCAAACTCTTTTGCGAAGCTGATATCATCTTGAGTGATGTTTTGAATCCCCTCGATTAAAATCTCTTCAGGTTTTGCATCGATTCCATATGCGATACTCGCAAGGATGAGAAGTTTATGCGCCGCGTCAAACCCGCCAACATCAAAAGTCGGATCAGATTCTGCATAACCGAGCTCTTGCGCTTCTTTTAAAATAGAAGTGTAAGACACGCCCTCAGCACTCATCTTAGTGAGCATATAGTTACATGTACCGTTCATTATCCCCATAATCGACTGGATATGATTTGCTGAAAGTCCATCACGAAGAGCGTTAATGATAGGGATTCCGCCCGCAACGCTTGCTTCATACTCAAAAGCCAAATCGCCTGCAAGTTCTTGGAGTTCATAACGGTGATAGGCTAAAAGCGCTTTGTTTGCAGTAACAACTGCTTTACCGTTTTTAAGTGCGCGCTTGACAACTTCAAAAGCATCCTCAACACCGCCCATAAGCTCTACAACAACATCGATCTCAGGATCATTTAACACATCATCTGCATTGTCACTTAAAATAATATCAAGATCTCTTTTTTTAGACAGATCACGAACAACACCGCTTTTCACTTCTATCTTTGTTCCAGCACGTGCGGAGATAATCTCCTGATTATCTTTTAAGATATTTACTACTGATGTTCCAACAGTTCCAACACCAATAATCCCGATTTTGATCACTCTGCATCCTTAGCGTCTTGAAGCTTTTTCAAAAACAGCTTCACATTTTTTGCAGCCTGACGAATACGCTTATCGTTTTCTATAAGAGCGATACGCACATATTCATCTCCATATTCGCCAAAACCAATTCCCGGAGCTACTGCGACATGCGCCTCTTTCAGGAGTTGTTTTGAAAATTCTAAAGAACCAAGATGTAAAGCATAATCAGGAATTTTTGCCCACACAAACATACTTGCTTGATTTTTTCTCATAGGCCAGCCAGATTTATTGAAAGCATCTAAAAGAACGTTTTGACGATGCTCATATTTGTCTGTGATATCTTTGACACATTGCTGATCGCCGTTTAGTGCGACAGTCGCAGCAACTTGGATCGGAGTAAACATCCCATAATCCAACCAAGATTTAATCTTTTGAAGTGCGCCGATAAGTTTTTTATTTCCTACGAAATAACCAACACGCCATCCAGCCATATTGTAGCTTTTTGAAAGTGTAAAACTCTCTACTGCAACATCTTTAGCCCCAGGAACACTCATGATTGAAGGCGTTACGTAACCATCAAACGTGATATCTCCATAAGCAATATCTGAAATAACATAGAAACGCTCTTTTTTCGCCATAGCAACAAGTCTTACATAAAAATCTTGTGTCACTGTCGCTGTTGTAGGGTTATGAGGAAAGTTTACAAGAACAAATTTTGGTCTTGGAGAATTCTCTTTAAACACACGCTCTAAGTCTTCAAAAAATTTATCTTCATCAACTTTATAATCTTCATCATACGCAAGACCGAACTTGACGACATTTCCGCCAGCTAAGATAAATGCATAAGAGTGAATAGGATAAGTAGGATCTGGAACAACTGCAACGTCACCTGGATTTGTGATAGCATATGCTAAGTGAGCATATCCCTCTTTACTTCCCATAGTTGCGACACACTCAGTTTGTGGATCAAGATCAACTCCATAGCGGCGTTTGTACCAGTCAGCTATAGCTTGAAGAAGTTTTGGAATTCCTTTAGATACAGAATATCCTTGGGTTTTGTTTTTTTTGGCAGATTCAATAAGTTTTTCTCTAATATGTGCAGGAGTGTCCCCATCTGGGTTACCCATACTAAAATCTATAACGTCCGCACCAGCGCGACGCTCTTTCATTTTCAATTCATTCACTTCCGCAAAAACATATTTTGGAAGTCTATCCATTCTATCAAATTTTATTTCATCAAACATTTGTGTTATCCTGCCTAAATAAATTGCAGAATTTTAACATAAATATCTCTATAAATTCTTTAGCATCCCTTGAAAATTATCGGGATGCTTGCGCTTCAATGTTGAAACCATTTTTAATATTGTTTAAAGAATACAAATCGGCTATTTTCATATAGACCGTGTCTGATGGAAGATCAACAGAAACTTGAGATGTTTTACTATCTATTTTTTGTACTTTTAAGAGATGTAAATTTTGATCATAAAATGCAATTGAAGGATACCAACTATTCGCACGATTTGAAGCAATACTTACTTTGCTTACACTAGATACATCAACCCATTTTTCACTCATATCTCGTTCAGAAGTGATATTTGTAGCCAAATCAAGTTTAGCAACGCTCAAATGTGCCTTGTTTATGTCTATCTCATAACTCCAAGAAGCTGGATTTGCTGTTTGGATATCTATGATATGAGATCCTGATTTTGCAAGTTCTGCGTCTAAAACTATTGGATCGAGTACAGAATCTCCACTATACTCTATGCTCCACAAAAACTCAGACCCTGCGATATGAGATTCTTTTGTTATATATTTGTAGTAACCAATATTTCTAAGTGCATCAGAGATGATCTTCACCAAAAATATCGGAGAACCTTTTGTAGAAAAACTTAAAGTGATATCTTGTGATGTTTTTAAAGAAAGATTCACAAGTTTATTGTTTTGGAGCGCTTGCATCACTTTAATGACATCAACGCTATTTCCATTATAATAATTGCTTTTTTGCTTAAAAACAACATCTATAAGCCCCTTGTTAGCGCTATAGCTTCTTGCCCCCAAAATAGAGTTTAGAGATGAGTCTAACGACGTACTATCTGCAAAAAGGGAAAAACAAACGAAGAAAAAAGCAATAAATAACTTTACCAAGCTTTACCCTTATTTAAATCTTTAAAACCTTGACGAGTAAGCTCAGTCAATTCTCCGTTTTCAAATTTAAAATATTTTTTACCGCTTTGACTAAACTCTTTAATCTCAGATCCCAAATCTATTTTCATAAATGCATGGCCAGTTTCTATAAGATAATTTTTTGAAGCATCTAAATCAAAACTTTTACTGATCGTTGCTTGAGCCTCTCTTGAACTCTCTTGATCTATATAATCAAGCCAAAGTGTTTTACTTGGAATAATCTCAAATTTTGTGGCTTTACCAGTAGCAGTTTGAGGCACAGTCGGAGTAGCTTGAACTACAGTTGCAACCTTTTGGGGAGCAACAGAGATGTTTGTATCGGTGGTATTTGTTTCCACAGTGCTATTTACTTCAGAGCTATTCGTTTCATTGGCATCAACCATCGAGGCATTTTTATCAAGATTTGCTTTTGCTGTTTCTATCTCTGTATTGTTTGCTTCTGCAGTTTCACTTCCGCTGTGTGTGAGACTTGATATGATCAAATATCCGACGACAAGAGTAACTAAAAGCGCAGAAAGAATCATTTTTTTATCAAACTTTCCATACTCTTTTGTGTCAATTTTGATATATTCAACTATCTCTTCATCTTTTGCCGTATGTTGCTCAAATTCAGCTAGAACATCTTGAAGGTTAATTTTATATTCGCGTTCCAAAATCGAAATAAAACCTCGAAACTGAACTTTTGGTATTTTATCAAATGATTTATTGAAAATATAATCAATATTTGTTACTGAGATATGTGTCTTTTCATATATCTTTTGCGCACCGATCTTTTTTAACTTTTCAAAATCTTCACTCATACCCGCATCCTGTCCATTAGTATTGCGCCCGCTACACTTACATTCAAAGAATCAAATCCGTTTTCCATCTTAATGGAAATTTTTTCATCCAATCTTGAAACCGCTTTTAAAGGCAAGCCTTCGCCTTCACTACCGAGTATGATCGCACGTTTGCCTGCAGGTTTTATATTTCGAATATCTTCGCCATCCATCACAGCGCCATAAATAGTAAAGCCTGACATCTTCAAGTCATTAATCACATCATAAAGATTTGTCACAACTGTAAAAGGCATATCGCAAAGTGCGCCGCTTGAACTTCTCATGATCGGCTCCATGGCAAGCTGTTTAACACCAGTAGCGACGATACCATCGACTCCAAAAGCATAGGCACTTCGTACAATTGCGCCGATATTTCCAACATCAGTCACAGATGAAAGGACGACTACAAAATCTTTATTTAAAAAAGCTTTGAAGGGTGCGAGGGTAAAATCTTCTATCTCAGCTAACATGCCTTGATGGTTAGAACTCTTACACATCTTGTCAGCAGCATCGCTTGGGATACGCTTTACTTCAAAATCGTACTTCATCAGTTTTGAGTACTCTTTTTTATCTACTTCTTTTGCAAGATAGAGTTTAGAAACAAGTTTGGGATGATTTTGCAATATATAATATATTGGCTGTTTTCCATAAATTAACATAGTGAAATTCTAACCAAAAAAACTTATATTTCAGTTTAGTTCAAGAAGTCTTTTGTGGTAGCTTTTTGTGTATAACACCATTTGTAAACCTATTACTGTACCAAATAATGTGTTTGTTATTCTATATCCATCTGGAACTAAAAAATCTGTTGTTTATTTCCATATATGTTTACTCCGTCTAGTGCTATAACTATTCCCATTATTTTCTCCATCCTTTATCTATAAAATTTATTTCTACTGTTTTTTGCGAGTTTGAAACAGTTGGTGTTTCATCAATTTTTCCATCACCACTACTATTTTCAGTAATACGCCAACAACCAAGTTCTATCCAACTAATCTCATTATCCAGTCCCTTCCACATATAGCTTTTTTCTTTTTTACACTCAACCTCAAGTGCTTTTCCTTGTGTAGAGATTCGTTTATTAGTAATTATTCCTATTACAGTTGATTCTGGTTCTCTTCTTTCTTTTTGAATTATATTTGCATATATTTTACTCTCCGTATAAGCATAAATTTCGTACGCTTCCCATTTACAAATTCCCGGTTTATAATAGTCTAAATCAACAGTTGATTCATATGATTGATTTTTTATATTTGTAGGAAATATTTTTACTTTGCTATTTGGATTACTTACTCCTTCTATCCAGACTTTATAATCACATTTTGGATTTTTATTTATATACTGAATTGCAATCTTCATATTTACATCATTTTCCAACGGAAACGTCCCATAAATTCTCAATTTCTCTTGCGGATTTGGATTTATCTCTGGTGTTTTATTGGAGTTGTAGTACGCTGTTTCTATGTACCATTTTGCTAAAAACAACACTGGCACTGCTATAAGAATGTATTTGATAATTTTACGTTTGTTCATCACGTCACCTCTTTTGTTTGGGTTACATGTAAAGGGTAGTTGGGGATATTTCTAGAGTTCCCACCCACTTGACTCATGTTGCTTACACCATAAGCGTTATATGTCAGGGTTGTAAATCCATCTGCCCCAAAGTATTGGGCCAATGAACCGCCGAGAGAGTGCCCTACTATTGTTGTGTTGTTTGTGGATAGTCCGTAAAGAGCTTCCCACATAGAGAAAGTTGTACTAGCGGATATAAACTGATCTGCAAGAGTAGAAGTTATGGTGGAAACGCCCATTTGGAGGTCTGTACCAGCATCTGTCCAAGAATAAGTGCCTCTGAAAGCGACGACGTATGTAGTACCGACTTGTAGTAATGCCATTTGTAGATCGGTGGATGGGTCTGTGTAGAATGCTGAGACCGTATATAAACCACCAAAACCATCCGAAACTGTTTTTTTAGTACCTACATAAGAAGATAAATCATTATATACTTTATCAGACAGTCCTGCCCCTTGTTGTGCTGTAATAGTTCCCATTTTATTTTTCTCCTTTAAGTTTAATATTTACTTCTATGTCTTTTTGAGAATTTGAAATTTCATTGTAATTGCTAATATCATAACCCAATGAAGGTGTATTTTCCTTCATATCAATTAGACTGTCCCTGATGACAAAATACTTATTCCGCTCCACTTCACACATGTAAGGTTTGTTTTCAGATTTCTGCTCTGAACAATTAACTAAAACTTCATGCTTTGGAATATTTTTATTAACAAATTTAGCAAAATTTATCCAAGTTTCTGCATGTTTAAAAGATAACGCCACATATGAAGCTCTATAGTCACAAGCGCCTCGTACAAAAGAGTCTAAATATACAATTGAGTCAAAAGTTCCACTTCTTACATTTGCTGGGAATGTTATTTCTCGTCTTTGCGGAAATTGTGTTCCTGAAAGCCAATTCGTATCATCACATTTTCGATTATTATTAACATATGTGACAATAAATTCCAATTTTTCATCTTGTTCAAACGGAAACGTCCCATAAATTCTCAATTTCTCTTGCGGATTTGGATTGATTTCTGGCGTTTTATTGGAGTTGTAGTACGCTGTTTCGATGTACCACTTTGCTAAAAACAACACTGGCACTGCTATAAGAATGTATTAGATAATTTTACGTTTGTTCATAACGCCACCTTTTTTATATGTTCACAGAACTAGAGAAGAAAATAAAAATATTTTAAAAGAAAAGATATTTAATATTATTATCGATAGTAGGTGATTATACTAAAAAGTAAGCGTGATTACAAAATAGAGTTAAAAAATAAAAAAATTAGTGGAGTTCAAGAAGTCTTTTGTAGCAGCTTTTTGGATTTTCGCCTGTTATTTTGGAGATGAGCTTTGATGCGGTTTTAATAGGGAGCTCAAGTTCTAGGACATCATTTTGGCTGATATTGGAGTTTATCGCTTCGCCAGATTCAAGGACTACGACCCATTCGCCTTTGTAGTTGCCATCAAGTATATCAAAAATCTCTTTAGCTGTTCCACTCACGTAGCGTTGAAATTTTTTTGTCAGCTCTTTTGCCAAGAACATTTTTCTCATCGGTACTTCTTTCATGAGTTCTTCTAAAAGTTTATCAAGTCTGTGTGGAGATTCATAAAGAATGGTCGTATAACCGTTATAAAGTGCTTTTTGCAAAGCTCTGTCACGATCAGCACCTTTGTGTGGTAAAAAACCGAAAAATAGAAAGCTTGTCTCGACAAATCCACTTGCCACATAGGCGGTTAAGAGTGCATTTGCTCCAGGAAGGACATCATACTTCACGCCGTTTTCAATGCAGTAAGAAACAAGAGCCTGCCCTGGATCGCTGATACCGGGCATTCCTGCATCACTTGCGTAAACAACATTTTGTTCAAAAAAGTCAGGTGTAAGGTTTTGAACAAAATGGTGTTCATTATGTGAATGAAGCGAAATGAAGGTTTGATCTTCTTTACATGGTAGGCTGTAGCGTTCTTTAAGTATGTGGATGAGTTTTTTTGTTACGCGAGTATCTTCGCAAAGTAGAGTGTCGGCTTCACCCAAAGCTTGCATAGCTCTGAGTGTTATATCGCCAATGTTTCCAATCGGAGTTGGAACAAGAGTTAACAAAAGTTAGCTCTCGAATTAGTTCATGTTGTAACGTTTTTTGAATTTATCAATACGTCCAGCAGTATCAACCATACGCTCAGAACCTGTAAAGAATGGGTGACATTCATTACAAATATCTATCATCATCTCAGGTTTTTGACCTTTTGTCACGAATGTGTTGCCACATGAACAAGTTACTGTACAATCAACTAAATTTGGGTGGATATCTTTTTTCATTTAAGAACCTTTTGATACACGTTTGTGTGCGTATACCGATATATTTTTTAAATCCGTATGGGAGCGGATTTTTGAAACCGAATTATATCTAAAATAATTTTCTATTACAACAGCATCTTTGAAGCGACTGCAACAACGGCGGTCTCTGAACGAAGCACCATCGGCGTATCAAGTCTGTAGACTTTTTGAGCGCTTAAAAGTTCTTTTTCCGTTTTTGAAAAGCCACCTTCACTGCCGATGAGAATTGTCTCAAATTTTTCATCACCGTTTAAAGCCGTATCGCAAAAATCAAACACGACTGTATCAGGATATTTTTTGACAAACTCACCGATATTTTTTAGAGTTTCAAACTCCATAATATCTGTTCTGCCACACTGAGAGGAGGAACTTTGAGTGATCCGAAGAAAACGGCTAAAATCAGGTTTGAAATTTTTCTGTGATCTGTCGCAGTAGATAAAGCTTATCTTTTTAACACCCAGTTCATTGAGCATCGGAATTACTTTTTCGACCGAGTTTGTGTCTATCACACACCAGCCGACATGTAAGAGTTTTGCAGACTCTACTTTTTCTTCTTTTGACTCAATAAGCCTTACATGTAAGACTCTTGGATCGATGGAGATGATCTCGTACATGTAAGCCGTCTCAAGATTTTCACTCGAACGAAAAGTAAGAATATCGCCCTCTTGATGACGTCTTACTTTTACGAGATATTTATGCATTTCGCCTTTGATAGTTATCTCTTGGCGACCTGCTTCTTCGTGTGTGACGTAGATCAAAGCCACATCCAGATAGAGATTGCCAAGATGATAAAAAATTCAACAAAAAGGATCTTCTTCGCATAATCTCTATACAAAGGAATCGCATGCGGAAGGTCTTTGAGATATTTGAGCGGCTTAACTCTTTTAACTTCTAAAACGATAAACGCAATACCAATCACGATCATCGCGATATTTGCCAGAGTAAACTCTAAATGTTTTGCGGCCATCATGATCGTTCCCGTAAAGAGAATAAAAGCTAAGATCACAGCACTTATTGGTGTTAAATATGCCATTTTTTTACGGTATGGCAAAACGCTTTTCGCTTGAAAAAGCAACAAAAAATTGAGTCCCATCAAAACCAAAAGCGCGATAACGCTATAGTTGTGATAATCTATAGTCATATTGTACATGTAATTCATAAGCGAATTTTACTATAATATGTTTAAAAAAACGCGTTATTGGCAAGCAAGGATCATTATTATGGCTGTATCAGTAGAAGTTGCACTGCAATTAATTTATGAAAATATAAAACTTAAAACGACGAAAATTCTACCACTTGAGCTGGCACTTGGACATATTATTTCGCAAGATATTACTGCTACTTTGAACCTTCCCCCTTATGACAACTCTGCGATGGATGGTTATGCTATCAAATGTGACGAAATGGGTCAAAAATTAAATATTTTAAAAACAATTTTCGCAGGGGACAAAGAAGAGTATATTTTACAAAATGGTTCAGCCTATAAAATAATGACGGGTGCAAAAATCCCCTTTGGTACTGAAGCGATTGTCCCTATTGAAGAGGCACAGACAGATGAAGAGTTTGTCACATTTTCTAAAGATGTCAAACATGGGATGCATATACGTTTATGCGGTGAGGATATCGAAGAAGATGATCTCATCATTGAACAAAATACCCTTTTATGTGCTCACCATATTACACTTCTTGCCTCTCAGGGGATCTCACATGTAAATGTTTACGCCAAACCTCGCATTGCACTTTTTGCTTCTGGAAGTGAACTCAAAATGCATTGGGAGAAGCTTGGAATTCATCAGCTTTTCAATACAAACACACCCACTTTTATGGCTCGCGCCAAAGAGCTTGGCTGTGAGGCGGAATTTTTAGGAACGACGGAAGATAGTGTAGAAGCATTGTGTGAGATGATACAAACTGCGCTTGATTATGATCTTATCATCACTTCAGGCGGAGTGAGTGTCGGTGATGCGGACTTTACAAAAGAGGCTTTTTCTTGTTTTGATTTTGAGCCACTCTTTGAAAAAGTGGATATCAAACCTGGCAAACCGACCACTTTTGGACGCATCGGCAATACTTTCATCTTAAATCTTCCAGGGAATCCTCTTGCAGCCACGCTCAATTTTGAACTTTTTGCAAAAGCGGCTATTTTGGCATTGAGCGCAAATAGTGAAAAATATATCAATTTTATAGAAACAAAAATGGGAACTGAATTTAAAACAAGAGCAGGAAAAAGAAGTCTCATTCCAGGATATTTTGATGGTTCATCTTTTTCTGCAGTAGAGAAGTTTGCACCAGGGATGATCTCGCCGATGGCGGTCTCAAATGGATTTATCATGATCGATCAAGAAGTATCTCTTCTTGAAAAAGGTCACAATGTAAAGTTTATCTCTTCAAGATTTAGCTTTACATGTAAAGAAATAAAAGATCTTATTACACGTTAAACACTCGTTGGATTTGTAAAACTTTTTTGGTTTTTGATATCTTCAAAAAGGTTTGCATCTCCAAAATCCGCTCTCACTTCATCGCTGAAAATAATCTCTTCTAAAGTAATTTTACCCATCGCCTCTGAGTAAGCATCCTCTTTAAAACACTGCGCATAACCAGTTTCTGTTTCATGAACGATGACGCTGTGAAGTTTGACCTCTTTTTCCCCGTTGACCTTACATGTAAGCGCTAAAAGTACATCTATCATCAAAAAAATCACACGGCTAAACTGCTCCGCAGATGGCGACACTGGAAGTTCTACCCATCTTGAAGAGTGCTTTTTCATATCTTCGATATACTCTTTATTGTCACCATTCCAAAGTGTGATCGCGTGATCAAAACTCTCAACAAGTGCTTTCATATTTTGCTTCATCAGACCAAAATCATAAATCATCTGACCGTTGTCCAAAAAGTTTGATTCAAAAAGAACTTCCACTTTATATGAGTGCCCATGCAATGAACTTCTACATTTTACTGAACTGCATCCACGCACGATATGTGCATTTTCAAATTTAAAAAGTTTTCTTATTATCATTTTATACTCCGTGATTCTGATCCCAAATTCTTATGTGAAGTCTGTCGCTGTAAGTGTAGCCTTTGACTTTGCAAAACTCAATGAGCGGCTCACAGTTTTTTTCTATCTCTTTTTTACTTCCGCCAAGAGGCATACAATAAACTTGTAAACGTGGTGCGTAAGAGATGATCTCGTCTATCTCATCATCAAGACCAAGATCGATCGATTCTTCATCGATTGAAAACTTAAAAAAAGCCTCTTTTGCATTTTGTGCGTAGGAAAAAATCGCGTCTGGTTTGATCCGTTTTGACAAACTCTCGCCTGAATTTGAAAGCTTCACTGAAAGTGCATATACACACTTTTTATAGATTGGATACTTATCAAAATCGATATGGATCGTTGCATTTGTCTCAAAAGTAACGCGATGATTCTTCTCTATAAGCTTTGTTATAAATGCCACAAAAATCTCATCATCATAGCTTAAAAGTGGCTCTCCGCCTGTGAGAACAACATCTACACCCTCTGGAAGCTCATACAAATCCATTACATGTAGGAGTTGTTCTGGTTTGCTTATTGGAATCCAGTTGGATGAAAAGTGCTCACGATTGACTGCATACACAGTATCGCATCCTAAAATTTCAATACCGTTTTGTGAAGTTTGCACACAGCCAAATCCTTCACAACGCATATTACATCCGCCAAAGCGATAGAAGAGTGAGGGCACACCCGTATAACGTCCTTCACCTTGAATGGAATAAAAATGTTCTACAAGATGGAGCATTTTACATCACCCACCCGTCTCATAAAAAGCACGAGTAGAAACTTCATCACTTGCTTCACTCCAGCGGTTTTTCTCAGGTTTAGTTCGCACCACTTCTTTTAATACCAAAGCA
>Ga0268283_1000043_pt1 | contig 127630 bp, 108 predicted proteins | sample saktaG_13_FD_190140 | JGI IMG/M metagenome (GOLD analysis project Ga0268283, IMG submission 190140) | Saline water microbial communities from Sakinaw Lake, British Columbia, Canada - sak_2013_06_06_36m | ecosystem: Environmental > Aquatic > Non-marine Saline and Alkaline > Saline ...
TCTGAACACCCCATCTTCCAGTACCCCGGCTATCAGAAAACGCTTCACATAGCGCAGCACCCGCTTGTCGGCTATCCGGTGGCCCAAAAACTCCATCATCCAGTCGTGCTGAACATTGTCGAAGAAGCCCTTAATGTCAGCCTCTACGATGATATGGACACTGCCACCTTCCACCTCCAGGCTCAGCGTACGCAGTGCATCGTGACAACCACGTCCCGGCCGGAATCCATAAGAGTCTTCTATGAAATCCCCCTCATAAATCGCCTCCAGTATCCGGACAAGCCCCGACTGCACCAGCTTGTCTTCCAGGATAGGAATCCCCAGCGGCCTCTGCTTCGTGCTTCCCGGCTTCGGGATGTACACCCTGAGAACCGGCTGCGGAATGTACGACATCCTGTGCAACCGTTCAACCAACATAGACAGATTGGCATCCAGTTCCATTCCGTACTCTTCTTTGGTGACTCTGTCGATACCCGAGGCGGCATCCTTCCTCAGCCCCTCAAAGCATCCCCGCAAAAGCTCTATGTCCATCAGGTGAAACAAGCTGGTGAACTGACAATCCGGCTCCTTGCGGGCCTTCTCGGCTATCCGCTGCAATTTCGTTTCCACGCTCTCACTGTTGCTGAGCACAGTTCATGTCTCCTTATCAACGGTTGTAATGATGTGGCGCCCTTTCCTCCAGCGGCATTACCCGCCTTCACAGGTACTATTGCGCCATCCGACTCCCTGATACCCATTTGCCATCCTTCCTTTATTATCGGTTGTCCGGCATACTCGCATCCATGCAAGAGGTTTCAGGGCCTCCCGGGTTTCCGCATGTTCACTATGTCCGGCATGCCATGCTCTCAGACCCCGAGGAAGCTCCACCGGCTTGCCACTTACGCCGGCTTTGTATTGATTTCCGCTGATGTTACGGCGTCATCCTTCCCATATGTATTTATATCGGGGCTCCATCACTTCAGCCTTTTGGCTTACGGCCTGCCGTCTTGCTGTCCTACGCTTAACCACAAGAGGTTACCCTCATGGGTCCAAGGACTCGCTACCCGGTGACTGGCTAATCCTTCCGGGACGGGCTTTGCACCCGCTAAAACACGCGACCTTGCCCGGCCGCACAACATCAAAAATATTTATAGTTCCTTAGCAAAGCTAAAAAAATACCCCGTTTCGTGATGTGAAGGGTGCGGAATGTAAGGTCCAAAATCTCTCGATGGATTCTTACGGCACTCTTCCCTTTTAAAAATCCTATCGCGTGGGAGACACTGTATTTAGGTGGAATCTTCAAGCGCATATGCACATGGTCCGGCTTTAAATGCCCTTCCATAAGTTCGACTCCACGCTGGCGGCATAAATGCCGAAATATCTCCCCTACTTTTTTCCGAAACTTTCCATACAACATCTTCTGTCATAATGCGTCCTTATTCTTTGCAGATATCTTCCCTGCGAATTTCAGGGAGTTTGCTGACCAACCAGGAAATTTCCGGGTCATTTTCAAGCCAGTGTTTAAGCCCTCCCAACAGCATGGCGGCATAGGGGCTGTCCGAACCGTCCGCAAGATTGTAATTGACCCACAGCCCGCTTTTCCGGCTCACGGCAAGCCCGGCGTCTTCCAGGATTTTCAACTGTCGGGATGCGGTTGGCTGTGGAATATCCAAAGCTTTTTGGATTTCACACACGCACATGGGCTTGTGCTGAAGCATCTTGATGATCTTCAGCCGACTGGGGTCGGAAAGGGCTTTCATGACTTTGACAAATTGATTCATGGTGGTCTCCATATTCGTTTTATTGAATATAGATATTTTGATATCTCATGTCAATAAAGATCTTAATGGAAATTATAAATTATATTGTGAATATGATCAAATGGCAGGCAGATGATTTTGTGGCCCTCTGTGGGAATCAGGAGCCATTGGCGTCGCTTTCCGCCACCTGCCATCCCCCTCCGAGCGATTTGATCAGGGCCGCAACCGATACCAGTTGCTGACCCCGAAGACGGACGATAGAGCGTTCAATTCCCAGAGCCGCATTCTGCGCGGTCGCCACCTCCAAATAAGTCGCAAGGCCGGATCGATACCGGTTGTCAGCGATTTCCAGTTGCCGATGTACGGATTGCTGGGTGTCCAGTACCTTCCCATATTCATCGGTCAGAAGATGCTCTGCCGCAAGATTGTTTTCCACTTCCGCAAAAGCGTTAAGTACCGTTTGGCGGTACTTGGCGACGGTTTCATCATAAACGGCTTTTGTCCGGCGAAGGTCGGCATCCAGTTGCCCGCCCTGGAACAGCGGCAACGTCAGGGTCGGGCCGACGGCCCAGAAATTACTGGGCCAGTCAAAGAGCATGTCCAGCCCCCCGCTTTGAAAACCGGCCAGTCCGCTCAATTTGACGGTTGGAAAAAACGCGGCGGTCGCAACGCCGATATTGGCGTTTGCGGCGGCCATGCGGCGCTCGGCGGCGGCGATATCCGGCCGGCGTTCAAGCAGCTCCGACGGCAGCCCGGCGGGAATGACCAGGGGCGAAAGGTTGAGCGGTCGATCTGAAATATGAAACAGGGAAGCGGTCTTACCGGTCAACACCGCCAGGGCATTTTGATACCTGGCCCGCTGGATGGCGATATCAGGAACCTGGGCTTCCGCGGTTTTCAACACGGTCTCGGCCTGCGCCACATCCAGGTCGGAAACCATGCCGCCTGCCCGCCGGTTTCGCACCAGCTCCAGCGATTTGCGATACACCGCAATGCTGGAAAGCAGCAATGCCTTGTCGGCATCCAGGATGCGCAAGGAGATAAAATCGGCCGCCACTTCGGCCTGCATGGAAAGTTTGATGGATTCTACATCGTCCGCGCTGGCTTCGACCTGGGCCGTGGCCGCTTCAACCGAACGCTTGACCCGCCCCCAGAGATCGATCTCGTAGTTGAAATCAAACGGTACGGTAAGGGTGTCATAGGTCTGATCGGGTTTGCCGCCGACCGGACGGTGTTTGGAATCCCGCTGATCCACCGGTAGGACGGAAAATCCCAGGCGCGGATAAAGCGCGGATTCCGCGACATTGGCGCTGGCCCTGGCCTGTGCGAATCGGGAGACGGCCGCCTTCAAATCCTGATTGGCGGACATGGCGTCGGCTTCCAGTTGGTTGAGTTCTGCTTCACCGAAAATTTCCCACCAGTTGCCACGGGGGAAATCCGCCAGGGGGGTGGCAACTTTCCAGTCATTTACGGGGCCCACATAGGCCTCCGGAATGATCGTGGCCTCGGGGCGCTGATAATCGGGGCCGACCGCGCAGCCGGAAAACAGCATCAGCATCAGGGCCGGAACAAGGCTCATTGTCATCTTCCAGAAATGATCAAAATAACGGGATATGATCATGGTTTTTTCTCCGTCTGGGGTGCTTCAAATACGGTGACCATCATCCCATTTGCCAGTGAATCGGAGGGATTGACGATGACGCGATCCTGTGGAGTAACTCCGGTGATGATCTCGATGGTCTGCCCAAAATCACGTCCGATGGCAACGCTTCGCAAGCTGACCTTGCCGTCTGATTCCACGATGCCGACCCGCGGACCTTCGGGCCGGAACAGCACCGTGTTCGCCGGAAGCGTCAGGGAAGCCTTCATTTTTACATCAATGAAGCGCATCTTGGCATAGCTGCCCGCCAGAATTTCCCCTTTCGGGTTGTCCGCCTCCAGTTCCACCGGCAGCGTTCTGGAGTCCGCCGTGATAGCCCCTGCGGTGCGGATCACTTTTGCCGTAAATTTACGGCCGGGCAGACCCGGCAGCGTCATCTCCGCGGACAGGCCGATGGCAATACTTCGGGCCATCTCTTGCGGAACCTGCACAAAGACGCGAAGCTTTTTGATTTGCGCCAGATGAAAGAGTTCCCGGTTGCCGGCGGCGACGATCAGATCTCCGGAATCAATATTGCGGACCGTGATAATGCCGGAAAACGGGGCAGTCACACTAGAAAACGCCTGGATTTTTTCCAGCCGGCGCACCTCGGATCGGGCCGAATTGGCAATCGCGGTCTTCAGCTTGAGGTCGGCCTGTTTTTCAGCGGCATCCTGTTCGCTGACACTGGCGGTTTGTAGCAGTTCCGCCCAGCGGGCTGCAGTTATTTTGGAGATTCCTAGAGCGGCCTCGGCCTGATCGAGTTGGCCGCGAGCCCGTTCCAGTTCCTGAAGCTGCTCGGGGGTATCGATCGTGGCAAGCAACTGTCCAGCCTCCACGGAATCGCCGATGTCCACATATCGCTGTTTGAGATAACCGCTGATGCGGGCATAAATCGGCGCCTCCACCCAGGGTTTGATCTCCGCCGGCAGCTCAGAATGGATCATGTTTTGGCCGGGTTTGGGAGAGATCACCGTGACAGTGGGAATTGAAAGCTCCCGTGTTTCGGCGTTCAACTCGGTTTGCTGGCGCCATCTGGGGATCAGTCCCGCGATCACGCCCGTAACGATCAATACGACCGCAATGAGAGATATCACCAGAAACTTGACCAAAGATCGCTGACTTTTTGCTGCGGGTTCCGGATTTTCCTTGAAATTGTCTGATTGTTTTGAATTCATAGTCATACCTTATCAATCTTTGGTTTCGATCAAACGGTGATCGGGTTGCAACCTTTTGGGTGCTTTCCTGTGGAGCAGGCTGAATACCGCGGGCACAAAAAAAAGCGTTGCGAAAGTGGCCAGGATCAGGCCTCCGATGACTGCGCGGCCCAGCGGGGCATTCTGCTCGCCGCCTTCGCCCAGAGCCAGCGCCATGGGCAGCATGCCGATGATCATGGCAAGCGCCGTCATGACTACCGGACGCAGACGGCCCACGCCCGCTTCCCATGCCGATATCAACGGATCATTTCCCTGCTCCAGATGGGTCCGGGCAAACGATATCACCAGCACGGAGTTGGCCGTTGCAACCCCCAGGCTCATGATGGCGCCCATCAGGGCCGGAACACTCAATGTTGTCAGTGTCAAATAGAGGCCCCAGATGACTCCTGCCAGGGCGCCGGGCAACGCCGTGATGATGATGAAGGGGTCCAGCCAGCTCTGAAAATTGACGACTAAAAGCAGGTAAATGAACACCACCGCCAGCCCCAGTCCAATGCCAAGCCCGGTGAAGCTGGTTCGCATGGTATCCGCCTGACCCCGCAGGACGATAGCGGATCCTTTCGGTAATTCCTTTTCCGCTGCTGCGATCAGGGGCCGGATGTCTTTTAATACCCCGCCCAGATCACGGCCGCTCACGCCGGCAAAGACATCGATCACCGGCATCACGTTGTAGTGGGAATAAATGGGAGAGCCGATTTTTCGCTCAACCGAAGCGACATTAGCCAGAATCTGGGGGCTGCTGTTCCCGGGTTTTCCGGCGTTAAGCGGCATGGCGTTCAGCGCGGAGAGCGAATCCATGGCGTGTTCCGGAACCCGTATATTGACCGGGTATTGAATGCCGTTTTTCGGATTCAGCCAGTAATTGGGCTGGGTCTGGCTGCTGCCGGAAAGATTCAGCAATACCGATCCGGCCACATCACGTTCGGTCAGTCCGATTTGGGATGCCCTGGTGCGGTCGATGGCAAAGTGCAGTTCGGGCTGGTTGGCCGGCTGCTGGATCCTGATATCTACGGCGCCCGGGATCTTGCGGATATTATCTGCCAGTTTCCCCGCGATCTCCCGTGCTTTTTCGCGGTCCCGTCCCATGATCTGAATATCGATCGGGGCCGGCAGCCCGAAATTGATGGTTTGATTGACGATATCGGCCGGCAGAAAATAAAACGTCGATCCGGTAAAATCACGTCCCAGGCGGGCGCGCAACCGGCGGACATAATCGTCGGTGGGCCGGTGATCCCGGCTGAGGGAAACCAGAATGTCCGCATCGCCGGTTCCTGTCACACCATTATCAAGATAGCTCAGCGGAATGCCGCCACTTGGGATACCGATATTATCCAGAAGTCCGGCAAGCTCCCGGGCGGGGATCACCTCCCGGATCACGGCTTCGACGCTGTCCACGAGGCGGGTGGTTTCTTCGATGCGGGTTCCGCCGGGGGCGCGAACATGTAACCGAAAATGGCCCGCGTCCACGGTCGGGAAAAAATTCTGCCCCAATTGCGGGATCAGCACCCCTGTGCCCGCGCAAAAGATCAGAAAGAGCATCGTAAAGAGGATGCGATGGGAAAGCACAGCGCCCAGCAGGTTCCGGTATCCTTCGCGGAACCTGTCGAAACCGCGCTCAAAGATCATCTGAATCCCCGTAAACGGGCGCAGCCACAGGGACATCTTCCGGGTTTCGGCCGGATGACCCCCTTCGCTGTTGCGGTAAAACCACATCACCAGGGTCGGGATGAGGGTCCGGGAAAGCACATAGCTTGCCAGCATGGCAAAAACGACTGCTTCGGCCAGCGGCACGAAAAGATAGCGCGCCACACCGGTCAGAAAGAACATCGGCACAAAAACAATGCAGATGCAGAGCGTTGAGACAAACGCCGGCAGGGCGATTTCCTGTGCGCCATCCAGAATCGCCTGGATATTGGGTTTTCCCATCGCCATCTGTCGGTGAATATTTTCGATTTCAACCGTGGCATCGTCCACGAGAATGCCGACGGCCAGCGCCAGCCCTCCAAGCGTCATGAGATTGATGGTTTCGCCAAACACGCTGAGCAGGGCAAGGGAGGACAATACCGAAAGAGGAATGGAGAGGGCAATAATAAAGGTGCTTTTCCAGGAACCCAGAAAAAGCAGAATCATCAATGCTGTGAGCGCTGCCGCGATCAGTCCTTCCTTGACCACGCCATTTACGGCGGCGCGGACAAAAAGCGACTGGTCAGCAAATTCCCTGACCTCCAGCTCCGACGGAAGGCCGCTTAAAATTTGCGGCATGGCCTTTTTAACGCCGTCCACAACGCTGAGAGTCGATGCCGCGCCGCTTTTAAAAATGGTGAGCAGCACGCCGCGCACGCCGTTTAACCGCACGACGTTTTGCTGCGGCTGGTAGCCGTCGTGCACCTGCGCCACATCGCCGATCCGGATCACGGCATTGCCCACGGTTTTAACGGGCATATCGTTCAATGCCGCGATCATTTCCGGGTTGCTGTTCAAAGCAATACTGTATTCGGTTTCCCCGATTTTTGCCGTGCCGCTGGGAAGCATGAGATTCTGGGCATTGAACGCATTGACGACATCCAGCGGGGCCAGGTTCTTGGATTCAAGGGCCGGCAGATCAATATCAACGGCGACAACCCGCGCCTTGCCGCCGGCCGGATATGGTACGGATGCACCTCTTACGGTTGCAAGTCCCACCTTGACGCGGTTCATGGCCATGTCCTGAAGCTCCTGTTCGGAAAATTTTAGACTGGCCAGGCTGTACTGAAGGATCGGGACGCTGGATGCATTGTAGCGGAGGATGAAAGGCGGGTTGATCCCCGGCGGAAGAATGCGCAGCACTGTCTGTCCGCTGGCCGTTATCTGCGCCACGCCCTCGGTCACGGAAGCGCCGGGCTGGAGAAACACCTTGATCACCCCGGCGCCATTGTAAGCGGTGGACTCTATGTGTTCGATATCGTTCACCAGGGTGCTGATCATGCGCTCGTGGTTATAAATAATGCGCTCTTCCACTTCCCTGGCGTTCAGGCCGTTATATACCCAGACCACGCTGATGACCGGAATGTTGATCTCCGGAAAAATGTCCGTTGGGGTGCGCAGCAGCACAAACGGTGTCAGCAACAGCAGCACCAGCGCCGCCACCACAAAGGTGTAGGGCCGGCGTAACGCGAGTCGAACAATCCACATAGTTTAATTTCCTTCTGAAAGCATGCCTAAAAAACAAGTACCGAAACCGCCGTTCCCGCAAGCACCACCCACAGGATATCCAGTTTGAAAATCAGAGCTGCAAAAGCCGTGCCCGCAAGCGCGATGTGGGGAAAATCCCAGTGAACATTCAAGGCAAAGCGGAGGGTGACCGTTAGAAGCAGCCCGACAAAAGAACAGAGAATGCCGTCTATGGCCCTGGCAAACCATGGGGAGGCGCGAAGCCTGTCAAAATAGGGAGCGGATCCGACCAGAATCAGGAAAGAAGGCAGGAATATGGCTGCGGTGGCAACGATCGCCCCAGCAGGACCATGCACCAGGTAGCCGACGAAGGTCGCCGTGATCACAATGGGGCCGGGCGTAAATTGCCCCAGGATGATGCCGTTCAGAAAGGTCGGTCCGTCCATCCAGGAGCGGACCTCGACGATTTCATGGAACATGAGGGGAACCGAGGCAAACCCCCCGCCAAAGGCAATGAGGTCGATCCTGGACATGAGTACGGCAAGCTGAAAAAGATCTTTTCGAGAGAAATAGAGCAGGCCAAAACCCAAACCGGTCCCGAACAAAAAGAGCAACAGGGGCCGCGTTGTGGTTGAAATTTCAATCTCATGTCCGGCCCGAAGGTTGGACTGCCGTATGCTGCTCAGCAGCATTCCCAAAAAAGCCGCCAGAAGAATGATGAGCATCGGATTTGCCATGATCCAGAACAGTCCCGCGGCGATGCCGGAGACCAGCACGTTCTTCCAGCTCTTGAGGGATATCTTTCCAAAAGATACGGCGGCATTGGCCACAACGGCCACAATAACGGCCTGGAGACCGCTGAAAACCGAAACCACGGCTGGCAGCGTGTGAGTGACCGAGTAGAGAACCGAAAGCGCAATCATGAGGAAGAACGCCGGAAGGCCAAACCCGATATAGCTTACCATTGCCCCGCGCACCCCCCTGGTCTTCAGCCCGATGAAGGCCGCCATCTGCATAACGGTCGCTCCGGGAATAACCTGGCAGAGGGCAACGCCATCCTGGAAAGATTCCCCATCGAGCCATTGCTTCTGTACGACGGCCATCTTGCGGATATAAGCGATCATGGCCGGGCCGCCGAATGCGGTGATGCCCATTCTCAAGAAGGAACCAAACAACATGGCCAAAGAGGGGGCACGACAAGCATCGTGGGGTTGATCGTCTTGCATGCTTATAACTCGCTCCTGAAATGGTTGTTTGCTCACAAAAATGGATTTTCCCTTGGCAATCATCCGCTCTCCCCAGTCTGGCTCTTCTCAGGAGGTTTTATCCAGGGAGGGCATGAGGAGACGCTCACTTCGATTCTCTCCCTGATGAGACGAAAGAAACGTGTGCGTTGCTCCGGGCTGAGGAGGGCGCTTGCGTGCAGGAGGTGCACGATCACCCGGTCCTGTGCCAACGCCTGCAATTGCTGGATTTCTTTCTGCTTGCTTTCGATGTTTTGCTGATCGGGGATATTGATGGATATAATTTCAATGAGCTCGATCTGTTTTCTCTTTATTTCCTGCTCCAGTGCCTGCAAATGGGGATGGAATTTATCCCGCTCCGACTTGAATTTTGTCAGTTGCTGAGCGGTGAGATCGAGTTCAAGGAAAAGGGGCTTCATCAAATTGTCATCTTTTCTTTCGCCGGGAATGATCTGAAACTTATAGGCGGCATAAGTCCCCACAAAAACTACGTTCAGAATAATTGAAAAGAGAAAGATCAGTATTTTGAGATTTCTTTTCATCGAGATATGCCTCCCACATCAAAAGATGAAGCCAGAATCATGTATGTGTGCTCAAGCGATTCGGGGGGCGACGGGCTGAACCATTCAAATCCCTCCATACCTGCCTCCCTGGATGCAGCAGCCCGGTGACTTCCGGAAAGAGAAATTTCCCGGCTCATGGTCATCCCAAGGAAAAAGGCCAGAAGTACCGTGGTACAAGCGACCAGTCGCACGGGTATCGACAGTTCCGAAAACCATTGGAGCGAAAACCGGTTCCATGCAAAGAAATTTTTGTTTTCGGCGCCGAGCAAAACGCTGCTGCGTGCTTCGGTCATGACACGATCGGCGAATCCATCGGGCACCGGAAGAACACCCAATGCATTGAGAGAATCTCCCACTCCCAGGATGTGCTCGAACTGGATTTGGCACGTCCCGCAGTCATGCAAATGGTCGTCTATCTCACAGCTCAGACTGCTGGATAATTCATGATCCGCATAGGCGTTCAAATGGGAAAGAACCTTTTTGCATCTCATCGGCATCTCCTTTTGTAATCATTAAACGAATGAGATTGAAAAAACCCTCGATATTTTTTTTAAGAACTCAGGATATCTTCAGGTGGAAAAGCTTTAACTGGAGTTTTTCTCTTGCGCGACGAATCAACATTTCAACGGATTTCAACGAGGTATCCATCACCTGAGCAATCTCAGCGTAGCTCAGCCCTTCGTCATGCTTCAGAACAATCGCAGTCCGTTGGTTGAGCGGAAGGCTCTCCAACGCATGCCGGATCTCTTCCCCGCGCTCTCTGGAAACAAGATTTTCCACTGCGGATGGTGAGGTGGATGGCCGGTCGGGAATCATATCCATCAGGCTGGGGCGGCTCTTTTTACGGGTGTCCAGACAAAGCCTGTAGGCGATGGTATAAAGGTAGGTGCGAAAGCTCGCCGTGGGCCGGTAGAGCGGGGCCGCTTTCAGAATTTTCAGAAAGGTCTCCTGGGCGACATCTTCAGCTTCCATCGCGTCGCCAAGAAGCCGGTAAGCTGTCCTCCAAGCATGATTCTGATAACGCAGAACAATTATGTTGAAGGCATCGAGATCGCCATGAGCAACGGCTTGCATCAGTTGATCATCTGAAGCCCCGGTCACGTTATTTTCTTTCACACGATGATTTCGGACAGGACCGTGGCAATTCGCGGCCAGATGGACAGCAGGGTGGCGAACAAGGATAGTCTCAGCAATAACGTAGCCAAAAACCAGGTTTCTGTCATCAAAAGAATCCTTCTGGTTGGGTGCCAGGCACGATACGAAGTCGCCAATGCCATGGCCGGCAAAAGAATAAATTTAATCCAACCCCTCACAGGCAATTTCCATTGCCGGCAGTTTAAACGGCTCCAGCGCTTCCTGAATCGCCCGGACAAACCGGCTTAAGACTTCGGTGGGAAAGCGTCTTCCCTGTGGCGTCAAGTCTTTAAACAATTGCGCGCGTAATCCCCGGCTGATCTCCAGTTGAATTCCCATCCCGCGCCCGCAGATATTGCAGATGTTGGCCGGATCTCTTCCCGGATATTTCGAACTGCAGTCGTCAACCGCGTGGAACCCGGCGCTGGTGAGACGCTGCCGGATGTGTTCCCGTAACTCCAGGTCCATTCCCCCGAGGTAAACGACGGCTTCTGTTTCATGACACCCGTGAATCGAAAGAATGATTTCCGACAGGCACACGATTTCCAGGCCGATGGGCTCGTTAAAAACCGTGCTGGTGAGGTGCAGCGTCCGGTTGCCCGCGCGCTTCATTCCTTCAAAAGTATAAAATGTGTGGTCGCTGCCGGCGATGGCATCGGCAATTTCTGAAGTCCCCGGTTCGATATCTCCGCCGTGAATGCTTAAAATGGCAATTCCGGAGTCTTCAATACGCCACCGAATGCGATAGTCCACGCCTTCTTTTTCGAATGCCTTTAACTGCTCAAAATGGCGATAGTTGTCCATTTCATCCCTTCCTGTCGGTGCGTATGGCAACCTTTACACTTCCGGAAGATACGGCAGCGCTGGCCCGGCCATTCTGGGAATCGAAACCCCGGATTCCATAAAACTCCGCAAATCAGCCGTAATTGTTCTCACTCATCCTTGTGGAGTCCCAACCAGAATAGATCCGTTCATTAAAAATATCTTCCCGGCATTATTTTTGGGTCATCCATCGTACCCAGAGTTTCCCAACCACAATCACCCCCACCGCAAAGCTCACCTCAACCGCATAGAGCATCAGCTTGCCTGGATGCAACCAAGATTCCATAACCGGATCGGTGATCATCATCTCCCCACCGACCTTTCCCAGAATAGCGGCGCCCAGGTAAACGATAAAGGGGTAACGGTCCATCAAAATGGACAAAAGATTGCTGGTCAGGACCACGAGTGGGATGCTGAGACCCAGTCCAAAGAGCAACAAAAAGAGGTTGCCATGGGAAGCGCCGGCCACAGCCAGCATGTTGTCGACAGACATGGTGATGTCGGCAATCACGATGATTCTGACGGCCTGCCACAGATCGGCGGCTTGTTTGTCCACGCCTTCCTCAGGGGACCCCTCCACGAAGAGCTTCACCGCAATCCAGAGGATCAAAGCACCACCCGCCAGTTTGATGAACTGGATTTGAAGCAACTGAGACACAAAAAACGTTGCGAACACCCTTAGCAATACGGCAGCCGCGGACCCTAGCAAGATTCCCTTGCGGCGTTGCGCCATGGGCAGGGACCGCACCGCCATGGCAATAACCACCGCGTTGTCGCCAGCCAGAATCAGGTCAATGATTACGATGCTGAACAGAGCAGAGAGGAAAGCCAAATCGAAGGTCATGACCCCAAAAATTCCCAAGTCCAAATCGTGTTTTCCTTATGTGATGAGATAAAAAATTAAGTTGCATTTTGATAAGGTATTACTTTCCCAGAAGTATCAATATAGGGGGCGCTGTTTATTCTTGTCAAGGGAGATTATGGCATCAGCCAGGGTGATTTTTTGTTCCAACATCTTGGCAGGAAAGCTTCGGCCACCCTGTGCTGCTTGATAGGAGACCTTCGTGGGCCCAAAGTACTCCGATGTGACGCCTATTGCCCTTCCCGCGCCGAAGGTTGGAGCGGCGGGGGCTGAGGCTCCATTGGCTGGGGTGCGGGTGCTGCCGTTGGAGACGTCACCAGAGGTGTTTGTACCGGTGGAGACGTCACGGGCTGTGAATGTACCGGCTGATGGGGTGCGAGTTGAGGATCTGAGCTTAACGGGGCGAAGCGCCGGTCGATTCTGCCTGTTTCCGCCTTCACCCGCTCGATCAATTTGGCGAAGGCCTCCTCCAACGACTTCTCCATGACAACCACCTGTCCCTGAGTCATGATCAGCCGCTTCAGTTCAGGGATCTTCAAGCTCGTCGACGATTTCAGGTAAACAGGTTGAATGTAGATCAGCATCTTCCCAATGGGAAAAATGATCATATTACCCCGCGCAACCTGAGAGCCCGCCTGGTCCCACAAAGTGAACTGCTGCGAAATCGTGGCATCCTGGTTGATAAGGGAGTTGATCTGAGCCGGACCATAGACCAGATCCCCCTTCGGAAAGCTGTAAACAATCAATTTGCCGTAACTTGAGCGGTCGGACCCCGCCAGAGCCAAAGCCCTGAGATTGGCCCGGCCCTTTGGCGTAATCGGAGAAACCAGCACAAAATCAAAGCGATCGGGTTCGATCATGTCCAGCGTGAGGTAATACGATCGGGTAGAGCGTTGTTTTTCGGAGACGAGCCCAGGCGCTCCGACATCCCAGATATCTTCCTGCTGGTAAAAGACCTCCGGATCCGTTTGGTGATATTTTGCATAGATGAACATCTGGCTGTCGAAAAGATCCTGCGGATATCGAACCTGAGAGCGGACTTCCGGGGGCATCTGACTTTCATCCTTGAAAAGTCCGGGATACATCCGTCGATAAGCGTTTATAATCGGGTCCTTGGTGTCAAAAATATAATAATCCACTTTTCCATTATAAGCATTAACCACAATCTTGACTGAATTTCGAATATAATTAATCCGTTCGGCGCCCGAGCCACAAGAAGCAGAATTCGGATAGTATTGAGACGTCGTATAGGCATCCTGAATCCAATACAGATTGCTTCCCGTAACGACTGCATAGGGATCACGGTCCAGAGTTATATAAGGAGTCAGTGTTCGAATGCGCTCCAGTATGTTGCGCCGGAAAAGAATTCTGCTTTTTTCGTTGGTTTTCGTTGTAAATAAAATATCCGAATCCTTCATGAAGTAGGCAAACATCATTTTTCTAAAAGCGGAATTGATCAACACACCTCTGGAGCCATCGAAGTTTTCCGTTACATTGGAGTCTCCCTTGGGATAACCAAACTCCCCTGCGTCGTTCGGAACGATCACATAAGGGTAGTTCTCCAACATGCCGAAATAAACCGCGGGTTGCTCGACTTTGAATCCAAAGTCCGACTCGAGCGGGATTCCCTTGAGAAACCAGGTCATCGGCTCGTCACCGCCCTGCCCGGCAGGGGTCATCACCGCTCCATATCCATGTGTGTACACCAAATGGTCGTTCACCCAATTGCGGGCCCCCTTGGGCAGTTCGGCGGTGTTCATCTCCCGGACTGACAGAAACACCTGCTGATTGTTACCCCGGACGTTATAGTGGCTGACATCGACTCGAGTGAAATTATAATATGTGCGAAGCACCTGCATTTGCTGGTAAACATCGTTCAGGAGTTCTCCATCCCAAACGGGGATGTTCCGAAAGATTCCCTGAACCTTCTTCTCGTCGATGCCTTCGGGAGCCGCTACGGGAGTGACGTCACGCATCTCAACATTTTTCAAATTGTAGGCGGACAACGTGGCTTCTATGTTATTAAGCATATAGGGCGATTGTTTGGATATCGCATTGGGATTGACCCAGTAATCATTCACAAATTTGGGAAGCATCTCGGAATAACGCGCTCCCAATGCCAGGGAAAACAGAACCGCTGAAACGATAAGAGTCTTGATTCCCTTGCCATTCAGAACAAAAACAACTATCGAAATCGCTATGATGGCCAGCAGAAGGATGCATGCATACATAAAAGGGAGGATCACACGCATCTCGGCATATCCGGGTCCCGAGAAGAGCGGCTCATAAATTGATGTATATAGCAGCTCATAACGCTGCAGGAAAAAATCCCATATTTCAATTGCAAAGACAGATAAGACCATGAAGCATACGTGGACTTTTGCTCCCTTTTGAAGACCCTGTTCCCGTGCCTTGAGCAAACGGTGCTCCAGCCAATAGAGAAAAAGAACGCCGATCAACAAAATGGCAAATGAAATGAATATTCGCTTTTGTAGCAATGAATAAATCGGAAATGAAAAAAGGTAGTAACTGATGTCCTTCCCGTACACGGGATCCGCAATAGAGGCTTTAGGCCCGAAAACGAACAGGAGAAAGGCTTCCCAACGTTCGAACAGCGGCAATGCGATCACGATGGCCAGAAGCAGGGAAAGAGGCGTATAAACGCGCATGGATCCGGTGCGGAACATCCGCAAAACTTTCCGGTAGGTTTCTTTTAACTGCGCCTTCGAATCCTCCGGAGGAGGGGTGCCGGTGCCCAAATACCGCGATGCAATCCAGAAGTTGAAAAAGAAGATACAGAAAAATAGCGCGGTTACCCCCACAAATACCAGATACCGGTAAAGCAACCGCTGCACGAAATAGAAGGCGTACCCCAGGGAGTCAAACCACCAGTAGTCCACCATATAGTCGATGGTCAGGAAGCTGCTAACCAGAAACAAAGCCCCAAGCAAGAAAAATACACCCACAACCGCCGCTGACTTTCGCCCCACCCAATTCATCCCGCCCTCCTGTCGATCCATTTTTACTGCGGAGACACTGAAACAACCCCTTCACTGCGTTCATGTGTAGGTGAAATCGTTTAAAAAGTCAATCGGTTGTTGATTTTCACCACAGCCGTTGTCTCATTAAGTTCCTTCAGCGCCTGCAGCGTTGAGTTGCCATCAATAACCCCGTATCTGCCGTTTTCCATCTTCATGACTTCAATCGGTTTTCGTTTTTCTCCTTTTCCGGCCTTTGCGTCCAGCATCAATTGATGGGCGCGTTTCACCCGTTCCGGGTCCGGCGTTTCCCGGGCTACGATATCCGCCAAAGGGACTTCGACACTGTCCGGGGTATTCACAAAATACGGGGAGTCTGCGGAAATGTCGATAGTCATAAAAATCGCTCAGAACCATCACCGGATTTTTTTAAGGGCTTAAGCCAACACATGCCTGTCCAGAACAAAGCAGGTAAAACTTCCCGAAAATACGATCTCATCATTTCGCGTTACGGTCACCGCGACAATTTGTTTTTTACCCTGCCGGGCTTCGGCTGTTGCGGTTGCAATAACCATCTCCCCTGCCCTTACGGGTTTTAAAAACTTCACCTCCGATGACCCCAGAACCACGTTCGGGTGATTCACCGCGATCATGGCGGCATGGTCCGCAAGACCGAAAATGTACCCGCCGTGCACGAGTCCGGTCTCATCCACTGCCATGGAGTTGATCGTCGGAAGTTCCACCCGACTCGAGCCTTCTTCAAGATGAACCGGCGTCCCGAAACATTCCCGGTTGATTCCCCGATGGGTTTGAATGGTCATCATGGTCCGTGTTCTCCTTTGCATATCTGATCGAAACCACTTTTGGTTCTTTGAATACACATAAAAATGCATTCCCCTTCTTTTACGTCTTCCGGTACGGCCGGAAATCCATTACTTATATGCTGAGAAATCGACGCCGCGTGATCGTCCTCTCTCATCAAACCAATCATTCTCGCTAACTGGAGGCGCTGCTACCTTTTCCCTGTCCTTATGTATCAGTCTGATGGATTCTGTCGGACAGGTATGGATACAAAGTCCGCAGCCGATGCACCGCTCTGGAATAATTCGATATGTCTCTTCGTCTTTATCAATTGCGTTTACCTGGCAGCGCTCATCCAAACAGGTTCCGCAAGCAATACATGTCTCGGGATCAATCTCGGCATAATAATGGGAATTGATCACCAGTGAAGCCGGAATGTCATACTTGTTGATGGCTCTCAGGACGCCGCAACAACATTTGCAGCAGTTGCAGATATAATACTGTCCGAACTGGACATTACCCGTCAAATGCACGAGGCCTTCTTCTTCAGCCTTGTTCAGCAACAGGTATGCCTCATCTTTTGTAATGACGCGACCGACCGGATACTTGTCAAAAATTCCCGCAACCGGCGCAATCGCCAGGCACACTTGCGTTGATCTATCACAGGGATGGCCGAGCAGCCCGCGTTCTTTCTTACATACGCATTCATTTGCCAGAAACGATTGGCCGTTTTCGATAATTGTAGAAACCTTTTCATAAGATAAAGCCTCTTGATGAACCGGAATGGTTTTTTCAATGGCAAGCGTTTGCATCAATTGTGGCGTTTTTGAAAAGAACTGTTTTCCATAAACCGGACTGTAGGCATCGCACAGTCCGGCAAACTCCCTATCCATGTGCTGAAGCTGAAACTCATAAATACCAAAGACCCAGGGCAACATCTTAAAAAAGCAGGCATCTCCCATTGCAATACAGAAGAGCTGACCCTTTTTGCCCATTGTCATGAGTTGATCTTCCAGCCCGGCAAGAGGGCGCCCGGTCCGCTGGGCGATCTGCTCGGACGTCTCAAATGTCAAGCGCAGATCGCAAAAAAGATCTGCCTGTTCCGGTGTGAAGATCTTTTTCAAAATCTTTATTTCAAGGCCGTCTTTCGTTGCTGGAAATCCATTCGGCAAGGTATCGAGTACTTTGGCCAGTTTAAGATAGCTGTCTTCGTTCATAAACACTGTCCTTTCTTTCCCGTTTAGAGAAAACCTATTGTCTGTGCAATCCGAGGAACCGATCCTTGAATTCAGCCAGGGTCCCTCTTACGGAAGGATCCAGATCATTCATCGAATCGGTCGTGGTATGGACCCAGAATACCTGTAAACCGATTTTCATCGCAGGCACAATATCGTTGCCCCAATCATCGCCTACCATGAAGCATTCATCCGGACTTCGGCCGATATGTTCAAGAACCTCCCGGTAATAACGGGAATCGGGTTTGGCGGCGTGCATCACCTCGTAGGATGTGATCAGATTGAAGGGAAAATCCGAAACACCGGCCCATTCCATCCGCTGCCGGATCGCGGTCTCGGGAAAGACGGGGTTCGTGGCGATGACCACGTCACACCCTGCATCGAAGGCAGTTTGGATGGCTGCGCGGGCTGAAGGGTTGGGACGGGTGAGCGATCGGAGTTTACCGAACTCCGCCGCATAGAAATCATCAAAAAGGGGCATCATTTCTTCCGCAGTTCGCCCGACCCTCGGAAAGAAATCATCGATGAACGCCTGTCGGTTCGTGATGGCAGGGTCCTTGTTTTTAATCATCGCATGGGTCGCATGTATCAGCGCGGGTATGAATTTATCCGGCGGAACCAGATGGGCCATATGGGGAGTCAGCAAGCCAAAATACGCTTTCAAAAAGCGCTCCACGTTGTTTTCCAGGAGCGTATCGTCTAGATCAAACAAAACCGCGCGAATGGGTTTGCTCATGTCAAGTAACATTCCCTTCCATTTCAAGGATTCATGATTTTCAGTATCTTTATGGATTGATGTCGGTCGTCAAGACGCGAGGGCAGCCCTATTTGGCAGCGTACCCTGCAAACCGCTGCTGATATTCTTTTGGCCGCAGGCCTGTCAACTTTACAAATACTTTCCTGAAAAAGGCAATATCTTCGTACCCGACTTGATAGGTGATTTCATTGAAGGTCCGGCTGCCGTCCTCCAAAAGGCTTTTGGCGGTTTCCACTCGCAATTGCTGCAGATACCCCAGAGGCGTGACACCCGTGGCCTGTTTGAACCGGCGTTCCAATGAACGGCGGCTCATCCGGAATTTCCCTGCCAGCCGGTCGTAATCAATGGATTGCGTGTAATGTTGTTCTATCCACTCCTGAGCCTTAACGACCAGAGGGTCGCCATGGTCCTTGGGAAAAAGAAAACTGATGTAAGGCGTCTGCATTTCCCGTCCCAGATCCAGGATCATGGTTTTGGCGGACTGCACAGCGGTTTGCCGGCCACAAAACTTTTCCACCAGGTAAAGGGATAAATCCATACCGGCATTCACGCCTGCCGAACAATAGAGACGACCCTGGTCGATGAACATTTTGTCCTGTTTCAAATTCACCCGGGGATATTTCCGGCGGAACATCTCTGTAAACCCCCAGTGAAGGGTTGCTGATTTTCCGTCCAGCAAACCGGTTTCCGCCAGTAAAAACACGCCTGTGCAGATACTGGCCACATGGGCGCCCTGGTTGTATTGCCGGCGAATCCAGGGAACCAGCTCGGGACTTGTTTGAAGAATCTGTTCGATATAAGTGGCCGATGCAATCACAATCAAATCTGTTTTTTGAATGGATTCAATACTGCAATGGGGCTGAATCCGGACTTTATTCAGGCACTGGATGGGTTGTCCGTCTGCCGAAGCAATGGTGACGTCAAAAAACGGGGTTTGAGGGGTTTTGCCTACACGGTTCCAGAGCCTTCCCGCCTGGTTCAAGATATCCATGGGACCAAAAATGGTGGTTGCCATGGAGTTATAAAGGCCTAATATGGTTACGTTTATCATTAATTCACCATTTTGGGATCATTTCTTTGGGTCTGAACGAATCGATAAATGTCGATATCACCCATTATAATGCCGTTTATGCCTCTTTTGTTTCCGGATTGCAACCGCTATAATTTATTTTCAGATTGTGCAACTCGATAACCCAATTTTTTCATTTAACTCTTTAACGAAAGGAGACGGTGTATGGCAGATGAACAAATTAAAGCGTCATTGGCCCCTTGCGGCATGAGCTGTGAAAAATGCTTTGCCCATGTGGATGGAGATATCCGCAGGTACAGTCTGAAACTCAAAGAAAAACTGGGGAATTTCGACATCTATGCCAAACGATTTGAAACCATGCTGAATGAGCCGATTTTTAAAAAATATCCGGATTTCAAGGAAATGCTGGATTACTTTGCCTCGGAAAACTGCAAGGGATGCCGCAACGAGGAGTGCAAGCTGTTTAAAGACTGCGGGGTACGTGGATGTCACCAGGAAAAACAGATTGATTTCTGCTACCAGTGCGACGCGTTCCCCTGCAGCAAAACCAACTTTGACGAACAACTCTATAAAATGTGGGTGCTGCTCAACGAGAAAATCAAAAAAACAGGCATCGAGCAATTCTATGAAAAGAGCAAAACCCGCCCCAGGTATATCTGAAAAGCAACCCATGGAAAACCCGGCAAATCCTGGGAAACGATGCATGCCTTGCAAATTGAACGAGGCCGTACTTAATGTTCTTGCCTTCCGGCCTCGACGCTGGTAGGACACACAAAACTCATTTCAGGATGAGAGAATGGAAAAATGGTTTTTTTGCCGTTTCTCCCGGAAACGTTTTGCCTCAATGAACCGGTTTAATTTTGCAGGAAGACAAATCCCAGAAAGATAAATCCGTGATGCCCCTATTTCTCTCTCTGGCCCCCCTCCGGGGCTTTACGAATGCCCTTTACAGGAATCTCTATTCGGTCCATTTCCAAGGGATTGACGCCGCTATTTCCCCTTTTATCAATACGCTTTCGGCAAAACAGATCAGCCGCTCCCATATCAAGGACATTTTGCCTGAAAACAACCACGGGATGCCGGTTGTTCCTCAGATCATCGGCAATGATCCAGCGGGATTCATTCAATTGGCAACAACATTCCACGACCTTGGCTTCGACACCGTGAACTGGAACCTGGGGTGCCCTGCCCCCATGGTCACAAAAAAGCGGCGGGGCTCCGGCATGCTGCCACACCCGGGGCTGATAAAGGCTTTTCTGGACGAAGTCATGCCGCGCATCCCAACCCGGCTGTCGATAAAAACCAGAATCGGAAGCGAAAAAAAAGAGGAGATATTCAATCTTCTCCCCATTTTCAATCAATACCCCCTATCAGAGTTAATCATCCACCCCCGAACCGGAGTCCAGATGTATAGCGGAGAGGTGGATCTGGTTACGTTCGAGCAGTGCCTGCCGCTGTTGAAGATCCCGGTCACCTATAATGGCGATATCTTTGACTACGATTCCTTTATCAAGCTGCAAGAAAGGTTCAAAACCGTTTCCCGCTGGCTTATCGGAAGAGGTGTTCTTTCCAATCCGTTCCTGCCGGGAATCCTTCGATCCGGAGAAGAAAACACCCCTCAACCTGTGGAAAGATTTAAAAAATTCCACGATGATCTGTTTGAAGCGTACAGGGCCGAGTTGAGCGGGCAATCCCACTTGGTAGATAAAATGAAAGGCTACTGGCTGTATTTTTTCAGGTCCTTTGAAAACGGGGAAACCATATTTAAGAAGATTAAAAAAGTCAACACCTTGAAGAAATACGAAGAGATAGTGGGCAAATTCTTGGGAGAGGATGCCATATGGCGCCCCAGGCTCAGATAATAGACCTGTCCTGGAATGTAATGTCGCTTTGCTCTTTTCACTCAGAAATATTCAGCCAGTCCGACAGTGATCCGTTCAAACCGGTGCAGTTCGTCAGGAAGTAGCGTTTGCGGGGTAAAATCGGTAAATAGTGATGAGGCAACGGGTATCGGCGGAGAAACCGGGCGCTTATCAACAATTACCCGGCGCCCCGAGGGGAGGGAAATCTCGAAAACCTGCTGGTGATAATTGCTACCGGCCGGCAAGGTGACTGCCTCGAAATACTGCACACTCCCTGCGTCGAGCGCCCGCAAATAGCCGGCTTCCGTCACTTTTTCGTGATCGGCCAGAATAAATGGGATGCCACGACGACGCGCCGCAGCATGCTGAAAACGCCGTTTATAGGGAAAGGAACAGTAGTTGACCGGCAAATCAATTCCCTGCTCAATGGCATGCCGTACCAGCCGCAACGCAGTGAGTTCCGACTCCAAAACCGTCACCTTCTCGCCATGCACAAACGTGTAGTTTCTGCTCGCCAAATTTCTGGAATTATGGGGCGTCAATCGCAGTTGATGTAAATTCAGATACTGCACCCCTGCCGCAGCCATTTCGAACAATTTATGCCGCATCAACGCCTCTTCTTCCGGGACCGTCGGAATTTCCACCGTCACCGTCGGAATAACGCCAACCGCAAGGTGAAGCTTTGTGAGGTTATAGCCGGTCGCACCAATATCGAAACGGATCTCGCCGAGACCGGCATCGCGTAACTTGGCGGCGATTTCTTGGGTAAGCAGCGTTCCGTTGGTATACATCCAGAGGTGAACTGAATCGCCGCAGCGCCGCCGAACAGCGGTCAGATACGCAAGGGTCCGATCCAGGGTAAGGAGCGGCTCCCCCCCGCTGATGCTGGCCCCGGTGAACCCGAACAAAGCAACGTACTCGGCATAATCATTGGGAGTTGCAAAGGGGATGCCATTTGACAGCGGTTCAGCGGTCTCGTCCTGAGAGGTAGGACAATAAAAGCAGGAGGCATTGCAGCGGCCATTGATGAACAGACATGACCAGGCTCCAGTTGCACAGGTCCGGCAGCCGGGGGAAAGCCTTCGACTATCGACTTTGGTGTCGCAGCAACCAAACTCCGCGTTTTCCCGCAGCCAGGCCAGCAACTCACCCCTTTCGGCATTCGCCGTCGTAGCCTGATCGAGCGTCGGAAACTCCAGATAATCATAATGGCGGCCATATTCTTGGCGATTTGCGGCGATCAACGCGTTATGATGGTCATCAATAATTGTCATCAATTCCCTTTGGGGGCATGGGGAGAAGGCCTCCTTGCTGCTGGGATTGGCCTTCTTTACTATTTTAGAGCCTGAATCATCTTCACGAGTTCATCCGGAGAATAAACGGCAATTTTTGATTTTTTGAAACCATCCATATTTCGTGTCACGATTGCCTGTGCGCTTGCCTGGCAGGCCGTCTGATACAAAACCGCATCTTCAAAGTCTGAAAAAGATGATTTTGCAGCTGCTTCCAAAATCGACCTGTTGACAGGCGCTATCGAAAATATGGCCAACAATTTTGACACCGCGTCTTCAGCCTGTTTTTTACCGACAGCTTTGGCGTTAACATGGCCCGACCCCGTTCGAGTCCCCGTCCGACATCCGTATCTTGTCTGAAATCAGCTTATCTCTTGTCCGATCAACTTGGTGATTTCTCCCTCATTGGGAAATCGGTGTCCTTCAATATTTTGTTTAGAGTAGATCAACTTGTCGTTATACTTAACATCGAATATACCGCCACCGCCTTCGATCAATTTGATATTTGAATCAGGATAATTTGCCTTCAATTCTGCTTCCACACGGGAAGCTTGAGGAAGAAAGTTTCAGGGAACACAATATTCAATAAAAATTTTCATAACGCCTCCATATTTCTGAATGGTTATCGGGGTCGGGCCAAGCTCTCATCTTTAAATCTCATCAATAGCGTTCCAGATAAAGGCATTTTGAACGCCAACATCGCTGTTTCTAAGGAATTTCTGCGACAAGCTGTTTCAGAAATTCGGTGACCGTTTTATTTGTCAATTTGGCTGCAACCTGAAGCTAAAATTCAGCGTCACCCGCTTTGGCCCCTCTTGGCAATTTGGCGACAGCCTATCGCCAAATTGCCTCGTCAGCGTAGGCAAGATAAAGGTGCTCCATATTCCACAGATTGCACGATGAGAAGCCGGTATTCATTCTTTTTTCCGGATAATGGCCATTACGGGACCGAGATCGAATTTAAACTCCGGCGGCGGATTGCCATTACGAGCCAGGGCTTCCCTGGCGATCTGGATGCCCACTCCGAAGTGCTGTGCATAGCCCAAATGACGCATAGCCTCCGCCAAATTCGGATTGCGGTAATCATTCACCCCGGGCCGTCCGAAATTCTCCCGGGTCACTTGTCCGTAAGGACCACCTGGGCTGATCACCTCTATACGATCGCTGTACCAGTAAATTCGAACCGGTGCATGGGTTCCTTCATATATGCGATGCATGATGGCATTTCGAACGATTTGCTGCAGGGCGGCAAGGGGATAATCCGGAATGCGGCGCTCCTTGTCCCCGGATGTGATATCGACCGCCGTCATGATGTGCAGCTTCAGCAATTCATCGATCTGGGACATCATGCGAGGCAATGGCCCTTGAATATCGTGACTGCTGACGACATCAGACCCCAATTGTTCACCGGCAAGGCGCAGAAAAGAGACATACGCCCCAGGCAAGTGCAACAAGGGTCTCTTTCCCAAGATCAGAACACCCAACACGGTCGGAACCAAGGGGGGGCCAAGATCAACCAGACGCAGTAATGCCATCTGTTCTTCCATGGTACGCGAATTCTCGGCAAGAACGTCAGGACTGACTGCGGCAGGCAGGTAGGTCTCTTTGAACAGCGGTTGATCCAGCTCTTTTACATCCACATCCCGCAAAGGTTGAATGTCGGCGGGGGCATCCCGATAACGCCGCCTCTCGGCAAGGATTCGTTCTTCTTGGGGACTGGCAATCGCTCGACGGGGGCCGACTCGCACCCAAACCGTTCCTTTATATCGAACAGGCGGTGCATCGGCAGGTTGGATTAGGACAACCGCCATATCCTGTCCTTTAAGATGTCTTTTTTGCACGGTTAATGAAGGAAAGGGCAGAATGTTTCCATCGGCACGCATGGATGCCAGATTCTGGAGTAATTGATCAGTGATGGACTGCCCAGTTGGAATACCCGCATCATTGACGCCGACAAAAAGCACGCCGGGTTGCTTATGATCCGGCAGATCATTGGCAAAAGCACATATCGCCTGGCGGATTTTATCACCATCTGCAACCGATTCCTTTCGCTCCACGCGGTCAGACTCAATGTCGTCAAGAAGTGCGATTAATGCATCATCTCTCATTTTTTACCAACCTCCATAACCTGGTACATTCAGCACTCATCAGGTGATCCACTGTTATCGGTTTAACAGGTTATCGATTTAATCGTCTCGTCATCCGGTTGCGTCTGGCCGTCACCCAGTTCAAGAAGCGAGTGAAGTCTGTTTCACTAATACAAAAACCCCAACAGCCAAAGTGGGATCTTGTTTCCAATGCCATACTCCTCATCGTCTCTTAGCACAAAGCTTTCCGGAACGTTTGCGATCTGGCCGAAGGACTTATTTTTTCCCCCGACTTCAAAAACATATCGATCCTCCACCAGGAAGTCCCCTTTGGGAGGATAATGCAAGCGATACCCGGCATTGCCGATCATGGCGGCGGCAAAGGTTTCCCGGATCGTTCCTTCAACGGGATTGTCACAGAGTACACTGAAAAGATTCGGGTTATCGAAATACAGTTTTTCCGGCTTGTTCAAAAGGCTTTTGGAATCCACTCTGCGGATGAGGCTTCCTGTCTCCATGTATCCCAGGTAGGCATAAAGGGTGCGAACATTGATACCCGATGCGCTGGCCAGTTTGGTGATCTTAAGTTCCATGGGAGGGGATTGGCAGATGAGTTCCATAATCCGGTTCAGTTTGTGGAGATTTTCCTTGTCGATGGCGTAAATGACCGCCAAATCCGAATCGATCATCTGCCGGACCACCTCGATCAGCTTGATCGGATAATCCCGTCTCCCTTCCCGGTAAAATGGATATGCGCCGTAGGTGAGATAATCCCGGTACAGTTTTAAAATTTTATAGTCTTTGAGATGCTGGACGATGTTTAGGGTAATCCCGGGATGCTCCTGAACAAGTGTCTTCAGGTCCATTGACGAAAAAGTAACGCCGGTTTCCAGTTCAACGAATTCACGAAATGACAGGCAGGGAAGGGAATGGATCACGGCCCTTCGGGAAAGGTCCACCTTGGCATGATCGATGTGCAGTGCCGAGGACCCGGTAAATACCACCTTCAGGGAAAAGGTGTCGTAGATGGCCTTGAGATCGGCGGCAAATCCGCTTTGTTTGTGAATTTCATCGATCACAAGCAGTTTTCCGCCGATTTTTTCAAAGGATTCCGCAATGTCAAAAACCCGTGCCGCATTGACGCGGGGGTGATCAGCGGTGATATAGAGTACTTCCGTAGCCGCATAGCCGGATGTTTGAATGTATTGTTTGACAAGGGTGGTTTTTCCGGCGCCCCTCGGACCCTTGATACCGATAAGCTTTGCATCGGAACTCAACTTTCGATGGAGGAAACGCTTGTATATTTCCGTTTTCATCCCAAGAGTCACATTAGAAAGCAGGATCAAGTGGTCGATATTCATGATGCTCCGCGTTTGTTTCGGGTGAGGGGCGGCAATGAAGTAATTTGTATTCCTATGCAATGAAATTGTATTAAAGTTTGTATTCGAATGCAACAATTAATCCGGGACGAGTAACGCCGTCAGATGCATGCTGATTTAGGCGCCCCTGATGATCCGCAAGGCATGGTATCTCTACAGCCTTCCGGCTTCCAGGAAACTGAAGTATCCGGTCCGGTTGAAGATGATGTGGTCCAGCAGCTCGATGCCCACGATTTCACCCGCCGCTTTAAGCTGGGCGGTGATGTTGATGTCGCATTGCGACGGCTCCACACCGCCGCTGGGGTGATTGTGGGCAACAATGACCGCCGAAGCCCGGTCGGACAGTGCATCCGCGAAGACTTCGCGCGGATGCACCGGACTCCGGTCAATCAGGCCGATCGAAACGACGCGGATGTTCAGGATCTCGTTTGCGCCGTTGATGGCGGCACATAGAAAGTGCTCCTGCTTCCGGTCGGCAAAGTGCCGGATGTGAGGCAGCAGATCCGCCGGAGCCACGATCTTCGCCCCCTCAGGCTTGATGCGGCGGCGGGCGAACTCGATCGCCGCAAGAATCAGAGTGGCCTTGGCAATGCCCACGCCTTCGAACTGCGTCAGGTCTTCGGCCTTCACTTCCAGCCCCTTCTCGTCAATGAGCCGCGCCAGCTTCCCGGCAAGGGTCATGACATCCATCCCCGGCGTGCCCTTCCCTATCAAAACCGCCAGTAGCTCCCGATCGCTCAAGGCAGCCGCGCCTTTTCGGAGCAGCTTCTCTCGCGGCCGGTCGGCTTCGAACATCTGTTGAATGGTCTTGCTCATGTCCTTATGTCCTCATGCCGCTAAATGACAAATGGTGCTGGATCACGGTAACCGCCATGATGTCGAAGATACCCCCGGTGTCCGTGTACTTGAGATCCTTCAGTTCCTCGTATCGGCCGCGCTCGTCGTAAGCGGTCTGAATCTTGCCGTTCACCTGCCAGCGATAAGCGCCTTCAAGGTAGATGCGGTCGTCCCGGTGGGCGGTGACGGTAGTGTGAATGTCTGTGTCGGCGGCTTTCTCCTCCGTAACCTGCTTGATGTAGAGCGCCTCCTCGTCAGTGATGGCAAACCTGGCCTGGATCTCCGCAATCATGTCCTGAACGGACACCTTCTTCGGGGGCGGGCCGGAGCCCTTCTTCCCCGTGCCCGGTTTGAGTTTGACCGTTCCACCGCCACGCTCCACGCCCTGATATTCAACGGCGGCCTTGATGACTTCCGTCCGGCGAATCTGCTTCATCAGCTCGGACACACTGCCTGCCTTGATGAGCTGCGGGCCGACGTATTCGGCAAACGTGGCGAATTGCTGGATCTCCTGCGAAAAGGTGAAAAAGCAGGTGAGGAAGTGAAAGCTCTTCACGAAACGGGCCAGCAGATAAACGAACTCCTTGCGCGCTTCGAGATTGGTGAGCTTTGCATGAAAGCGCGTCCGCAGCGCGTTGACAGAGTACTGCACCTGGGCATCCGTGCCGGTTGCGAGCAGCTTTGCCAGATCGGCGGCATCCATTTGCGTGAATACCCCCACAGTCAGAATCTCCGCGTGCAATTTCGGGCAAAGCTCCGGGTCCGGCTCTTCCGGCTCGAAAGGCGTGCCTTTCCGATATTTGACGAACGCCTTGAGGATCTCCTTGGCGTTGTTGGTAAAGTCAACGACCACGACACGATCCTTGCCCTCAAAACAGCGGTTCAGACGCGACAGCGTCTGCACGGCGTTGCGATCCACCACCGGCTTGTCGAGGAACATGCCGGCCAGCAGCGGCTGGTCGAAACCTGTCTGGAACTTGTTGGCCACGATCATCAGGCGGTAGTCGTCACCCTCGAACCGCTGCTCGATCAACTCACCGTCCTTCAACTCGTTCACCGCATGCTCGGAGATCGCCGCATTGGTCTCCGGGTGGACGAAATCCGAGAAGGCATAAAGCGCCTTGTAGGCTGCGCCGCGCGCCTTGAGCTTTTCCTTGATGATCTGGAAATAGCGCAGTCCGGCAACGCGGGATGTGGTCACGATCATCGCCTTGGCACGTCCGCCGATGAGCGGCTTTACGTCCTTCTCGAAGATGCGCAGCATCACCTCGGCCTTGTACTGAATCAGGCCATCATCCTGGAAGGCCATGTTCTGGAGCGCCTTGGACACGACCCCCTTGGGATAGAGCCTCTCCTCGTCCGGTTTGGGCACGACCGGGCAATGCAGGTTGTAGAGCGTCTTGTAGGAAATGATGCTGGACGCCACATCCACGATGTAGCCTTCGGCAATGGCCTCGGCCTCGGAGTAGGTGTCAAACGGCTCTCCGAACAGGGTGACCGTGGCCGGCGCAGGCGTGGCGGTGAACGCAACAATCATCTGATTGAGGTCATGCTCACGGATAATCCTGGCGAGTTGCTCCTCCGGGTCAAGCTCGGGAGCCTCTGCATCGGGTTCATCCGTTTTGCGGAACGGCAACCGGATGGCCGCACCCATCCGGCCTTCCTGCGAGCGGTGGGCTTCATCAATCAGGAAGGCGACCCGCAGTTTCTTCAGTTCGGGGTTCTTCTCGATCTCATCCAGCACCCAGGCGAATTTCTGCTGCGTGGTGACGATGATCGGCTTGCGGCCCTTCAGGAACCGTGGCAGGTCCTCGGCTTTGCGTGCCAAACCCACGACATCCTTGAGGTGCGTGAAGTTCTCGATCTCATCCTTGATATTCGTATCCAGCGATTTCCGGTCCGTGAGGATGAACACCAGGTCCACGAGTTTTTCGCTCGTACCGGGCTTGAACAGGCTGTGGAGGCGGTCCGCCAGCCAGCACATGGTCAGCGTCTTGCCGCTGCCCGCCGAATGATTGACGAGATACTTGCGGCCGATGTCGCCCTTGGCGGCGAATTGCGCCGAGATGTCATCCGCCACCTTCCGAACCGAACGGCTCTGATGGTAGCGCGGAAACAGGGTAAAAGCCGGATGCTCCGGCTTGTCATCCTCCGCATCTCGGTGGGGTACACGGACAAGGAAGAACGAGAGCGCTTCGAGCAACTGGTCCTTGGCCAACACCTCGCGGTAAAGAAACTCCACCGAATATTCACTACCATTCTTGGAGATGCTTTCGTTCGTCAGGCCCGTGTTATGCCAGCGGAAGTTCTGTTCCCGGCGCGGGTCGGTGGCGGCCATCACCTCGCTGGTGTCGGCAGCAAGATAGAGGAACGGATGCCGGAAAATCATGCGTGCATGGTCGCGGGTAGCGAACTGCGCTACGGCGTCATGCACGGTCTGGTTCTTCTCATGTTTCAACTCCAGCGCCACGATGGGCAGGCCGTTAAGAAAGAAGACGAAATCAATCTCCTGGTTGGCATCCCCGAAGTATAAATGAGGGCGGAAGGTGATGCGGTTCTCGCCATGTTTTGAGACGGCGGCGCTCTCGACGGAGCGGGGCTTGGGGTAGAACAGCCGGAACTCCAGCCCGCGCACCTTCAGCCCGTGGCGAAGGAGCATCCAAAGCGGCGTGTGCGCCAGTTCCTTGCGTAGCGACTTAAACACCTCGTCCCGCGCATCTGTGCTGTAGGCGTCAGTGAGCTTTGTGAGCGTATCGACCTGCGTGGCTGTGAGAAAAGCCCATAGCTGGTCCTCGGCAATGAAGTGCTCGGTGTCCGTGATGTCGGACTGTTCGAGCACGCCATACTTATGCTCACGGACAAGGAAGTCCGCGACGTGCTGCTGAAAGGTCAACTCGGGAGCTTTTTTCTTCCTGGACATGGTCAATCCTCGTCCGCTTTCAGTTTTTTCGGACCACCGGATGTGGCAATGGGAAGGGTACGTACAATTTGTACCCACCCTTTGCCCAGCTCCGGGTCGCGCGATTCGATGAGAGCGAGCACAACATCCTCCACGGCAAACCACCATTCGCCCTCGTGAAGAATTTTTCGTATCCGTTTGCCCTTAAACATGGCCAGTTTGTTGCCTTTTTCAGTGCTCATAATGATCTCCTCTCCAACTGCCCGATTTTTTCGTACGGTTGGATTCAAGGTGGTACGATTCGCTCTGATAACTCGGCACTCATGTTGGACTCCGCTTATTCTGCGCCTGCAGCACGTCTGCCTCTGTGATCCGCCGCTGGCCTGTGACGCATTCGTGAATCAGCGATTTGCGGTAAGCGGTGAGGGTGACGATTTGGGATTCGATGTTGGTGACGATGCTTTTCAGTTCATCGAGTTTTTCGTCAAGATAAGCGCAGATATCTTCCTGTTCGGCCAACGGGGGTAATGGAATGGGAAATTCGCCAACCTTTGTTGCGTTCGTGCAGGCGAGATTGGTTGTTTTTTTCCCCGTGGCCTCGAAGTAATCACGACCATACTTGGCGGCAGTGACGTAGGCGAGGAACATCGGCTTCAGCTTGTGGAGGAAACACCGCACCGCAAATATATGGTTCTGGTGAAGGCACCCCGGAATCTCGCCCTTCCACAAATGGCCACGACCCAGCTTGTCAAGGTCACCGCCCTCGGTCATTAGCACGTCGTCAGGACGAAGTTCAACACACGCCGCTACGCTGGCCGGGAGTTCGATCACTGAAACGTCCGCCAAATCAAGGTGGCCGTCCTGCACGTTGCCGACACGCAAATAGGGGTGTTCGATGAGTGGCCCATCGTATTGCTTGCCGAGGGTGAGGCCGCCTTGAATTTGGGCGATGCGTTTCAGACAAACGAGTTTCCAGCCCCGCGGAATCTGCTCTATCCAGGCATTGCCAGTAGATTCCAGCGCAACGCGCGTTGAGACACCCCGTGTCACGGCACGTTGAATGATGGATTTGCGGATGGCGTCGAGGGTTTCGAGTTGGCGGCGTTTGGCAGCCACCGCCGCATCGATCGCCGAGCAACTCACACCAAGATACGCCGTGATTCGCTGTTGCTCGGGCAGCGTGGGCAGGCATACCGGCAGGTATGCGTATTTGTCTGCGCCGATGTTTTGAATCGTGGCCTGCGTGAAAATGAAGTCCTTCCAAGCCTCATAGGCTGGCGATTTCGTGAAATAGTAAAGGAACTCAGACGTGAGTTTGTGCCTCGCTGGCGACGCTTTGATGAGGTAGCCAGCAAAACATGCCCGCCCTTGGAAATTCTGGAACAAGAATGTCTTCCCTACCGTCGCTCCACTTCGTGCGAAGAGAACGTCTCCTTCGCTCACGTAGTAGTCTCTGGCTATTTCTTCCGGAAGTGACACGAAGGTATCTGTCCGCAAGCTTCCGTCGCTGTCGAAGTCAGTGATGCGGAGGTAACGTGGAAGAGACCTATCATTGCAGTCTCCGGCTTCAGTAGCCCCGTATTTTAACTGCTCAGCCAAAACCCGCTTGAGCGAAGAGACGTTCCAATGCTTTGGGATTTCTCCAAGCCAATCTACACCAGAACTTTTTTTGTCTGTGTAAACGTTCATAACGTTATCGCCAATCCCTCCAGCATTTTCTCCGCCCCCTTCTCCTGCCGCCAGAGCACTGCAAGTCTTTGTGTTTGTCCAGACAAATTATTTCGTTCCTCTCCCCGGAAGGATTGTTCGAACGACGTCGGCAAGCTGCTTGGCTGTCGGCAGTTTGCCTTTCAGATTGCCAGGCAGTTTGGATTGAAGGTGATACTCGGCAACGCCGATTGGATTATTCTTGGTTTTCAGGGCGTATTCCACTTCCACATCGTCTTTTTCCGCGCAGAGAATGATGCCGATGGAGGGCTGGTCTCCGGGACCACGTTCCTTGTCGTTGAGTAGGTTCAGGTAGAAATCCATCTTTCCGGCGAACTCCGGCTCGAACGGCCCGACTTTCAGCTCGAAGGCCACCAGTGCCTTGAGAAAGCGGTGATAGAACAGCAGATCGATGAAATACTCTTTGTTGCCAAGGGCGATACGATGCTGACGGCCGATGAAGCAGAACCCGTAGCCGAGTTCGAGCAGGAACGCTTGCAGACGGGAGATCAGCCGGTCTTCGAGTTCACGTTCCTTTACCGCGCGGCGGAGGCCAAGGAATTCGAGGTTGTATGAGCTTTTGAGCATCTCATCCGCCTGCTCGGCAAGATGTTCCGGCAGGGTGTGTTCAAAATTGTGGGTTTTCTTTTCCACAATGGCGCGCTCGTAAACGCCGGCCTTGATCTGGTTGAGCAGGACATTACGGCTCCAACCGAAGCTAACGGTGGCGCGAAGGTAGTAAAGTCGAGCGGCGGGGTCGATAACTTTCGCCAGCGCATTGGCATGGTGTCCCCATGGCACCTGGGCTACCAATTCTCTCACAGCCTGTGAGAGAATTGCAGCATCTCGGTGTTCCACATTTAGTCCAATTTCTCTCACAACTTGCGCGAGAAATTCCTCTGCGATATGCGTGAGGTAAAACTGTTTCATTCGCCATAGATTCTGGGCAGAAAAACCTCGCGTATCCGGAAACATCCGCCGCAAGTCTGCCGAAACCATTTCCACGACCGCATCACCCCAGCCCAGGGTCTGTTGCCTCTCCACGATCCCTTGTCCGATGTCCCAGTAGAGTAAGATCAGATCGCGATTCATAGCCCGCGTCGCCGAGATGCGTGCGGAAATCACCCGCGCCTTCAGATCCTCGATGAACTGCCGGTATTCCGGCGAAATCATCACGGTCGGGCCGGTAGCATTCTTCATTTCGCCAACCCCTCCAGCATCTTCTCCGCTTCTTTCTCCAGTCTCCAGAACTCCGCCAGCAAGTCCTTCGCCGGCGTGGGCGGCTGATAGCGGTAGAAGTATTTGTTCGGCAGGATTTCGTAGCCGAGCTGCGGGCTGTCTTCCCAGCGGATGATGGGTTTGGCGATCTCCCGTTTCAGGAACGTCGCGATGTCCTCACCGTGCGGGATGTATTCGTTGTCCTGCACGTAATGCCGATGCGTCCATTCGACGGAGAGAATTTCCGGCCGATCCCCCAGAGCCGCTTTGAATTTCTTCGCGGCGCTGTCGGTCGGCTTGAGGACAAACTCCACTGCTTTCTCTTTGTTATCCGCCTTCACCCGCATGCGGAAGGTGAGGTCGCTGTCGTGAAACGCCTGCTCCTTGGCAAGGTTGGCGGCGGTGAACGCCTTTTCGTAAGGCTCGACGATGATGGCCGGCTGGTCGTGTTCGTCGGTCTGCCAGAACACCACCTTGACTTTATGGAACGCAAAGTCCTTTTCGCGAAAGAGCTTCACGTGCTCATCGTCAAAGCCGAGTTTCCAGCCCTTGTGGTAACGCTCCGCGATCCATTGCCGGTGCGCGTCCGTCATGCGGTTGCGCTTGTTCCCGAAGGACTTCGGCTCCTTCTCAAACTGCCGGCGGGCATCAATGAGCATCACGCGCCCGCGATGAGAGGCGGGCTTCTCGTTTCGCAGCAGCCAGATGTAGGTGAAAATACCGGTGTTGTAGAAAAGCTGGTCGGGCAGCATGACAATGGCGTCGAGCCAATCGTTTTCCAGAATCCAGCGGCGGATTTCGCTCTCGCCCGAACCGCAGTCGCCATTCGAGAGAGGCGATCCGTTGAAGATGATGGCAATGCGGCTGCCGCCCTTCTCAGGCACCTGCATCTTGCCCAACATGGTTTGCAGGAACAGCAGCGCGCCGTCGTTCACACGCGGCATGCCGGCTTGATAGCGGGTCTTCACCAGTTTCCGGGCTTCCTTCTCGTAGCCGTCCTTGCCACCCCAGGTGACGCCGAAGGGCGGATTGCTGAGCATGAAGTCGAAACGGAACCTGGTTTCGGGAAGCTGGTCGCCCGGCTCCTTGCTGTGCGCCTCGTGGGGGATGAGCGAGTTACCGAGGAAGACCTTGGCCTGCTGGTCGTTTTTGATGAGCAGATCGGCCTGACAGATGGCGTAGTTGGTCGGCGAAAGCTCCTGCCCGTGGACGGTGACGAACTTCTCGACGTTGTCGCGCTGTGCGGGTGTGGCGGCCCGGTCCAGCAGGTGTTCCTTGGCCACGGACAACATGCCGCCGGTGCCACAGGCGGGGTCATAGATGGAGAGGTGTCGGTCGGGGATGGGAATTTCCAGCAACTCGACCATGAGCCGGATGACCTCGCGCGGGGTGAAGTGCTCTCCAGCTTCCTCACCGCTTTGTTCCGAGAAACGCCGCAGTAGTTCTTCGTAAATGTAGCCCATCTCCAGACCGGAGAGTTGATCCGGGCCAAGCTCCAGTTCCTTATATTGATTCAGAATCGGGGCGAGCCGGTTGTTCTTCACCATCGTGGTGATAGTGGCCCGGTAATTGAAATGCTCGATGATGTCGTCAACGTTCTTCGAGAAGCCGTTAATGTAGGCACGGAAGTTTGCCTCCAGCAGCGTGTGATCTTCTTCATAGACCTTGCGCAGCGTCCATTTGGTCTTGTTCGAGAACGTCGACTGCCGGGGATTCAGTTCGAGTTCCTTGACCAGCTTGGTGAGTTCCTCCTCGGTGAGCTTGGGTCGCTTGGCCAATACATCGGCGCTCTTGGCATCGCGCCAGGCCAGCAGTACGCACTCCAGCCTCCGGATAACGATGATCGGCAGGATGACGCCCTGGTATTCGTACGCCTTGAACTTGCCGCGCAGGCGCTCCGCAGATTTCCAGATGTCGCCGGCAAGGTTGTCAAGCTTCGGTTTGTTGAGCGAGAGAGCCACTATGAAGTCCTAAATTTAGTTGAAGCCAAGCGCGATGGGTTATCACAGGCTGCCTTCGGCAAATGCTTCCAAGGTCGTTTCGTTCGGGATTTCAAGTATGCCAAAACAACGTCGAATATCTTCATCTTCCAGAATATATCGCACGACGGTCAATCGATCTTTTTTAGGCAATGCACGAAATACGCGGTGAAACGCCTCTGCCGTACTTATTGACATAGATCGAGATTTTGCTGACTGTTTCCTTGATGTCAACATCTTCGGATTTTCCTTTTTTTCAATTCCTGACGCCCAGGGCAAGCAGAGGCACCAGTCGTTTTCATATTCATGCGCGCGCTCCATCTTGCAAAGCACGATGACGATGCTTGAAAGTAACATTAACTTCAACATCCTCATCAAGCTTTCCGAGTATGGCTATCATACGATCAAGTGTAAAGCGTTCGAGCCGAGCGTTACGGATACGCGAAAATTCGGAATGTGCCACTCCTGTCAGCTTTTCGGCTTCACGCGTCGATAGACCGCGTTTATCAAGCGTGCGGATTATCTCCGCTGCAAGAATGGCTCGTGCCTGTTCGACACTGGCATTAGCACGGCGAAAATCACGGAACACATTGCCGCTCCCTCGCACAATTTCAAAGTCTTCATTCATTGCAATGTCTCCTTTAATCGTTTCAGGCGCTCGCGGATAATATCAACGTCCTTCTGAGGCGTTTTAGTTCCGGTCTTGGATTTCTTCTGAAAAGCGTGGATGACCCAAATGTCAGCATCAATCTTAACAGCGTATATTACACGGAAAGCGTCCCCGCGATGCTTCAACGCAATTTCAAACACGCCGCCGTCAACTCCCTTGAACGGCTTCACCTTGTCCGATTTGCTTCCTTCGGCAGCTATAGTAAGTGCAGTCAGCATGTTGCCTTGCACGTCTTCGGGAAAATATTCGAAATCCCGCCGCGCCGCCCTGATCCATGAAATTGATCGCGTATCTCTCATTTACTGAACGTTGATATATTTGTCAACATAAACAAGTATTTTCTCCACAATGTTTCTAAGAACGATCCACATTATTTACCTGCTGACATATCCACCTCTATCTTTTTATATTTCTTATATATTTTATAATTTTCTGACAAGTATTATTTGCATTTGAATGCCTTCATTCCTGTAATCATGTAATTTAAGAGATTAATGCGTTACAGGAGAATTACCCGAATTCCACGTTCACTCAACCTGACGGGCCAATGTGACAGATTTGATATTGAAGGGTGTGTGAAGCATTGCGCAAACTTGACTTTCATAAGGATTGTATATAATTAGAAGCTATCTTTGTGACATTGGGTATGGGCTATGGGAAATAAATGATTATCAAGTCCAAAATCAGGGAATGATTTGATGATATTGATAAAAAATGCGGAGCTTTTTGCACCCGGCGCAATGGGCCGTTGTGATATATTGACGGGCGGCGGGAAAATACTGGCCATTGAAAAAAGCATTCAGGCCGGCGTGCTGCCCGGCGAGGTTGAAGTCATCGACGCCAAAGGGCTGGCGGCGGTTCCGGGCTTTGTTGACGGGCATCAGCATTTCACCGGCGGCGGGGGCGAGGGGGGCTTTCACACGCGCACGCCTGAAATGCGGCTAAGCATGAATACGGCAAATGGCGTGACTACGGCGGTGGGACTGCTGGGAACCGATTCTCTCACCCGCTCTGTGGAAAGCCTTTATGCCAAAACCCAGAGCTTTAATGCCGAGGGCATCACCGCCTTCATGCTCACCGGCGCCTACTGGTATCCTTCACCAAACATTACAGGAAGCGCGGCCCGCGACCTGGTCTATCTTCAGCCGGTCATCGGCGTTAAACTGGCCCTGTCCGATATGCGCGGCCCCCATATCGAGGCGCGGGATCTGGCGACGCTGGCCTCCGAGATCCGGGTTGCGGCGCTGATTGCCAATAAACCGGGAATCATTACGGTCCACACCGGCATCAAACTCGTGGGCCTGGATCTGATTTTTGAAATCGTTCAAAAACACGGCATGCGGGCGGATATGTTCGTCCCCACACATATCAACCGCAAAAATCCGATACTGACGGATCAGGCACTGAATCTGGCCAGGCAGGGCGCGGTGATCGATGCCACATGCTGGAACAGCCTGCCTGCCGAAGATTCCGTTCACATGTCCGCCGCCGACTTTGCCGTCATGGCGGACGACCAGGGCCTGTTTGACCAAGTCTCCTTCAGCTCCGATGCCGGGGGCTCGCTTCCGGTTTGGAACGCGGACAAAAGCCGTATTGTGTCCATGGGAATCGGGGCACCGGACTCCCTGCTGTTTGAACTCTCCCGCCTGGTCAATCAAATGGGAATGAGCCTTGAAAAGGCGCTTTGTCCCCTGACCACTACACCCGCCCGAATTTATGGCCTTAAGGGCGTTAAGGGCGAGTTAAAGGTGGGCGCCGATGCCGACATCGTGGTGCTTGACCCGGATAAGATGATCATCGAAGATGTCATGGCAAAGGGGGTAATCATGGTCCGAAACCGTGTCATCGAAATAAAAGGGTATTTTGAATAACCGGCCCGAACCCACTTTAGAGATGCCGCCGGATGCGATCCTGACCATCCGGGATTTGTCGCTTAGCTTTCCCACCTACGGCGGCTTTACCTCCGTGCTGCACAATGTGTCGTTTTCCGTGAAAAAAGGCGAGACACTGGCCATCGTTGGAGAATCCGGGTCCGGCAAAACCGTGACCCTGCGCCGGGTCATGAGTCTATTGAAAAACGTCCGCACGGATTCCGGGTCCATCACCCTGAAAAAGCAGGACGGCGCCATTCTGGATATTACCGACATTTCAAGTGCCAAGGCCCGGGAAATCCGCGGGGTGGACCTGTCCATGATTTTCCAGGAGCCCATGACGTCGCTGAATCCGCTCTTTACCATCGGAAATCAACTGGAAGAGGCCATTCTCACCCATCAAAGCATTTCGAGGCAGGAAGCGGCGGCAAAGGTGCATGAACTTCTCAAGATCGTGCGGATTCCGGATGCTAAAAAAAGAATTCACGAATATCCCCATCAAATGTCGGGAGGGATGCGCCAGCGGGTCATGATCGCCATGGCCCTGTCTTGCAGGCCCCAGATTCTGATCGCGGACGAACCCACAACAGCCCTGGATGTGACCATTCAGGCCCAGATTCTGGCCCTGATCCGCTCCCTTCAGCAGCAGTTTGAAATGGCCGTGATTTTTATCACCCACGACATGGGCGTGGTGGCCGAGCTGGCTGATCGCGTCATTGTCATGTACAAGGGACGGATTGTTGAAGAGAACGACGTTTTCACCCTTTTCTCCAAACCGTCCCACCCCTACACCCGTGCGCTTTTAAAGGCCGTTCCAAAGCTGGGCTGCATGACGGGCCGGAAGAATCCCGCCACCCTGCCGGTGCTCGACATGGAACACGAGCTGCAACGAAAGGAAGGCGAGGCACTTCCTCAGGAAAAGGAGATCGACACCGCAAATTATCAAAAACAGCCGATTCTCGAGGTCCGTAACCTGACCACGCATTTTGTGTCGAAAAAGACTTTCTGGGGCCGGCCCACCCATCTGGTGTATGCCGTGGAGAATGTCAGCTTTCAATTATATCCAGGAGAAACCCTCGGCATCGTGGGCGAATCCGGATGCGGCAAGACCACTGCCGGGTATTCCCTCTTAAAACTCGTTCCCGCCTCGGGAGAGGTACTTTTTGAGGGCCGGAATGTCATGACCCTCACCGATAGCCAGATGCAGAAACTCCGGCAGAATATCCAGTTTGTCTTTCAGGACCCGTTTGCCTCGCTCAATCCCCGGCTGACCATCGGCGCCTCCATCGCAGAACCTTTGATCATCCACGAGACCCTGGACAGCAAAGAGCGGGACAAAAAAGTCGCCGATCTGCTGGAGCGCGTGGGCATCCCCGCCGGCAACGCCACCCGCTATCCCCACGAATTCTCGGGCGGCCAGAGACAGCGCATCGCCATTGCCCGCGCCCTTGCCACCCGCCCCAGGCTGATCGTTGCCGATGAGGCGGTTTCCTCCCTGGATGTCTCCATTCAGGCCACGGTGCTCAATCTGATGATGGAGCTGCAAAAGGAGCTGGGTCTATCCTATATCTTCATCTCCCACGACATGGCCGTGGTGGAACGGGTAAGCCATCGCGTGGCAGTCATGTATCTGGGACAGATCGTGGAGATGGGAAGCCGAAGCGACATTTTCGAGAACCCGCAGCATGATTATACCAAAAAGCTGCTTTCGGCGATCCCCATTGCCGATCCCGGCCAGCGAACTTATTTTAACATGTTGACAGGCGAGATTCCCAGTCCGGTCCGCAAAATCGGCGACCCCCCTGCCCGCTTGATCTACCGGGAAGTTTCGGCGGGTCATATCGTTGCGCAATTGCCCAAGGAATGCTTGACGTGAGCTCTGGGAGTTATCCCAAAACAGGTTTTCCATATTGGGTGATTCCGAACGTTATGCCCAAATACGTAAGGAGTTAAAATGATACAAAATATACTCACTGGTTATATTGAAAGCGCACTATCCCATGCTGAATACAACATACTTGAGGACGGAACATTTTCTGGCCGAATACCACCCTGCAAAGGAGTAATCGCTTTTGGGAAATCACTACGGGAATGCGAAAAAGAATTACAATCAACACTTGAAGATTGGATTCTTGTTGGCTTGAAACTAGATCACCCTATTCCAATAGATAAGTTTTCGAAAAGAGGGAAATGGCATGCCACGTGATGTCCGTTCTCAATTTCCAACATCAGTGGCGGTTGTTCGGCACAAAGGGCTTTCATTCGCGGGCAGCGGGGATGAAAGCGGCACCCGGAAGGCGGGCCGATGGATGAGGGGAAATCATTTGGCACCGGGATGTCCGCCAACCGCCGGTTTCCAGGGGCCGGTTGGGGGATGGCATTGAGCAGAGCCGCCGTATAGGGATGGGCCGGACGGGAATAGAGTGCTTCGACCGGGGCCAGTTCGCAGACGGTCCCCAGATACATGACCGCCACCCGCTCGGATACCCTTTTGACCACCGCAAGATCATGGGAGATGAACAGCATGGCAAGACCGAAATCCGCTTTGATCTTATTCAGCAAATTGAGGATCTGGGCCTGGACGGATACATCCAGGGCTGAAACCGGTTCATCACAGATCAGCATATCGGGGCGTGTCATCAGGGCCCGTGCAATGCTCACACGCTGGCACTGACCGCCGGAGAGCCGACCCGGAACCTGATCCTCATACTGTCCCGGGTTTAGCCCGACGGCGGCCATCATGCTCCGAACCCGGGATGTGATCTCGGATTTGTCCTTTATGCCCATAACACGGATCGGCTCGGCAATGGATCGTCCGATCCGGCGACCCGGGTTCAGGGAGGAGACGGGGTCCTGAAACACCATCTGAATCCTGGAGCGGATGGCCCTGAGGGACCCGGCATCCATCGCGGTCAGATCGCGACCCGCCAGGAGCACTCGGCCGGATGTCGGCGATGGAAGTTGTACGATGGCGCGGGCAAGGCTGGATTTGCCGCACCCCGACTCGCCGACAAGTCCAAGGGTTTCCTTCCGATCTATCCCGAAACTGACGCCGGATACGGCGTGAACGGTTTGTTTGCGCCCGATGTTGAAGGAGACGTGAATATCCTTGAGCTCGAGAACCGGCCCGATTTCAGTGGGGTGGTGCGCTGTCATCTTCAGTCCCGCCCATCGCCAAGGGGGAAGAAACAGGCGAACCGGTGATCATTGTTGTTTTTGCAGCCGGTCAACGGCGGCGCGGCGCGATGGCAAATGGGACGGACATACTGACACCGATCTGCAAAACCGCATCCCATTGGCGGATTCGACAAGTCCGGCGGCTGTCCCTCGATCGTCCTGAAGGGTTCGCCCGCGGGTGCGTCCAAACGGGGGACGGCGCCCATGAGGCTCCGGGTATAGGGGTGGCGCATCCGGCTGAACAACAGGCCGGTCGGGGCATGCTCGACGATTTTGCCCCCGTACATGACAGCCACCTCGTCCGCGTGGTTGGCGGCAATGGCCAGATTATGGGTGACCAGGATGATGGCCATGCCGGATTCGCCTTGCAGCCGGTCGAAACGTCTCAGAATCTCCGCTTGAACGGTTACATCCAGAGCCGTGGTGGGCTCGTCGGCAATGAGCAGCTTGGGCCTGCAGCACAAGGCCACCGCAATCACTACTCGCTGGCGCATGCCGCCCGAGAGCTGATGGGGGTAGCAGTCCACATATCGATCCGGATGCGGCATCCCCACCTGGCGGAGGCAGTTCACCACGGCGTCGCACACGTCTTTTCGTGCCGTGGCGGTGTGCAGGCGCAGGTTCTCGCCGATCTGTTTTCCCACGCGCATGACAGGGTTCAGGGCAGTCATCGGGTTCTGGAAAACCATGGCCATATCCCGGCCCCGGATACGGCTCAGGGACTTTTCCGAAAGTGCTCCCATATCGACTCCGTTAAATCGCATCTCCGCGCCCCGGACGATATGCCCCCCCGGCGGCAGGAGGCGGATCAGCGCACGGCAGAGCATCGTTTTACCGCACCCGGACTCGCCAACGATACCGAGGGTCCGACCGGACGCAAGGGAAAACGACACATGGTCCACGGGGTGCATCAGGCCTTTTCGGGTATCGATCCGGACGCTCAGGTCCGCCACCCGCAGAAGGGTTTCGGGCTTCGGGTTTGGCGTTTCCAGACGCGGTTTGAGCGGTAGTGTCTCTGTCATTGCGGCCGGGTCCACCCCCGCAGGGTATCGCCCAGCACATTGAGCGACAACACGGTAAGGAAAAGGACCGTCGCCGGAATCAGACACACGTGAGGGGCTTCGCCGAGCACCTCCCGCCCCGCGGCGATCATCCCGCCCCAACTCGGTGTCGGCGGCGGCACGCTCAGGCCCAGGAAGCTCAGCACGCCTTCCACCACAATCATCAAGGCCATGATGATCAGACCGTAAACGCAAAGGGGAATGGCCACATTGGGAAGGATTTCCCTGACCAGGATGGCGCCATTGTTGTTCCCGATCATTTTGGCGGCGATCACGAACTCCCGGCCGGCCAGTTGCAATGTAGCTGCCCGGGAAACCCGGCAGAAGGCCGGAACAGAGAGAAACCCCAGAGAAGGGATCAATGTCCACAGGTGGGTGCCGAAATAAAAGCCCACGGCCAGCAGCAGAACGAGTCCCGGAAAGGCCAGGATCACATCCATGAATCCGATGATGATGGATTCCGTAACGCCGCGGAAATATCCCGCCACCATGCCGAGTAACCCGCCGATGAATAGGCCGATGAGGGGAGCGGTGACCCCCACCGCCAGCGACACCCTGGCCCCGATGATGACCCGGGAAAGCATGTCCCGGCCCATGGCGTCCGTACCGAGCCAGCAGACCCGGCTCCGGGCTTCAGGCAAGGCCCCGGCCGTGGTCTCCGGCATTATGAGCACGGTTCCCGGCAATGCGTTCTGATGGTCATAGTCCATGATATCGGGCGCGGGCATGGGCATCCATCCGGCCGTTACGGTACAGAGAGTGACGAACAGGAGCCATGTCAGCGGCATCCAGAAAGTCAGCAAGCGGAAGAACACGGCTTTCCTCCTCACTCTGTACCGCACTCAGGCATTGGCACGCTCCAATCGAATGCGGGGGTCCAGGACGGCATACAAGACGTCCACGAGCAGGTTGATGCTCACATATCCGAGGGTAATCCAGAGCGCACACCCCTGTATCATGAAAATGTCCCGGGAGTAGATGGCCGTCACAAGCAGCCGACCGATGCCCGGCAGTGCGAAAATCGTTTCCACAACCAGGGCCCCGCCGATGAGGTGGCCCATCTGGAGTCCGATGACCGTAAGCAGGTTGAAAGAGGAAGGGCGGAGGGCGTGCCGGAACAGGACCTGGGCGCTGCTCAGTCCTTTCGAGCGAGCCATGAGGATGAAGTCCTCCCCCAGGGTGGTAATCAGATCACTGCGAAGGACCCGAAAGAGGATGACCCACTCCACCAACGCGATGCTAAGGCTCGGAAGAAGCAGACTTCGCACGTTCGCCGCCAGCCCGTCGGAAAGCGGCGCAAAGCTGGTTGCCGGCAGCCATCCGAGGCGCAGAACGAAAAAGAAGACCAGAAGGATGGCCATCACGAAATTCGGAATGGAAAGGGATGCAAAACCCACGGTGGTCAGAATCCTGTCGACCGCGCCGCCTGGCTTTCTCGCGCAGATCATGGCCGCCGGGATCGCCAAAGACAGCGCCATCAACTGGGCAAACAGCAGCAGTTCGAGAGTAACGGGCAATCGCTCCACCAGGGCATCCCACACCGGTTCCATCGTAATCATGGACAGACCCAGATCACCGCTTGCGGCGCGCCCGATCCAGCGAAAATAGCGCACGATGGCAGGGGCGTCCAAACCCATTTCATGCCGGATCGCCGCAACGGTTTCAACCGATGCCTCCGGGCCGGTGAACACGATGGCCGCGTCTCCCGGCAGAAGATCGATCATGGCAAAGGTGATTGCAGAGACAATCAGAACGGTTAAAAGAAAATGAAGCAGCTTTCGCCTGAGGAATGTCATGAAATGCAGCCTTATTCCCGGTCCGAAAAATTGAGAGAGCAAAAATTCGGCCGGATCGCAATGTCTCCTACCGGATTTTTCCAGGCCGTGTATCCCGCGCGGTTCAGTGCATCCACGGCGCCATCGGCAAAACCTTCTTCCTCGATCTGCCGCCACAGCCGGGACGCCCTTTGCGCAAAATCCGCTGCCGGCGCCCCGCCTTCCGGGGCATAAAGGAAGCCATTGGCGTGGCGCTGAAACAGGCCATGGTGCGCCATCAACGCGTCCAGGCGTTCCGTGAAACCCCGCCAGAAGGACCTGTCAGCGCGGACCTGCCGGATCACGTCCGCAAGCAGCATGGCCTCGGGGTCATCATCATGCAGGGTATACCACGGCATGACACTGATGGGCCTCAGATTGTCCAAACCCAAGGCAAATTCCGTCGGTTCCAGGGTCCGGTTGTCTCTTTTATAGACAACATAACGGCAACAGGCGCCACTCATCAGATTGGCACCCACAATCAGGATGCCGCTATCGGCGAGCAGTACCCCGGCCCGTGCCAGCATGCGTTGCCGGGTTTCCGGTTCAAAGTAAATAAGGGTGTTCATGCACCGGATGGCGTGTGCGGGAGGGACCCGTGCGTCTTCCATATCCGACTCGATAAATGTGACATTGGATGCTTCATAATTTCGAATGGGATGGTGAACGAGTGTGTGTCCGTTCTTCTCCACGGTTTCGCTGGCCCGATCCGAGTTCTGGCCCGAGGTCTGATCCAAGGTCTGATCCAAGGTCTGATCCGGCGCCTTGGACAACAGGGGATGCAAATCATCGAAGATCTTCTCGAATCGCAAACGGACTTCCGCCGGCTTCTGGTACATCCGGATCCCGGCAAGGTCCATTCTTGGCTGAAAATACTGAAACACCCCCTGCCCGTTGAAACAGGCATAATTGCCGTCTCCTTCATAGACCACATAGTCGAAAAAGGATCGATCGACACCGAAAACGCGCCAACCCGAAAGTGCCGCCGCCGCATCCAAGGTCGTGATCGGCGGAAAACCACAACCCATATCCACAAACACGGGATTCACCAGCCCGTTGGGCCAGGGATGTTTGACAACATAGGCATCGATTTTTGCGTTGCGTTTAGGGAGCGTCAATGGAGGCGCCCGGCCGCTCCATGCACAGGGCAGAAACCCGGGCATAATGTTGGAAAGCTGCCAGATGAGCGTGGGGGTGAAGTCCGTTGCCGGAAAATCGGCTTTTTGCATAAGAATCAGCATGCGTGAGATGAAGCGTTTCACATCAGTGGGCAATGCCGGGAAAGAGATGGCCGCAGCCATCTCTTCCGGCAGGTGTCCCCCCAGATATCGGGCTACAAGTGCATTGAAGACATGTGCGGGAGGTTGATTCATGCCGGCCCTACCTGTCTATCCAGACATCCGCGAGTGGAAGGAATCCGTACCGCCATTTGGGCAGATTTTTAAGATCCTTGCCGGCAAAAGCATAGTGTATCGGCGCGCACAAGTAGAGAAATGGTGCGTCATGATTGACTTGCCGGGTAATCCTGCAAAATGCCGCTTTCCGCTCCGCCGGGTCCATGCTCGTGCGCAGAGCAAGAAGCAGTTTGTCCACTTCTTCATTCGCATATCGGGTGATATTCCATGGGCTCTCGGAATGAAACGCCGCCATTGTGTAGGGTTCAATTTCATCCGATCCCAAAATGCCCCATGTGGCAATGTCATACTCTTTGCTGAATATTTGCTTGGTAATTGCGGCCCAGTCCGCGGGAACCAGTGTCACGCTGACTCCGATGGGTTTGAGCATCTGTTGCAATATTTCGCCGGTTTCACGCCCCCGGACCGTCGGCGAGTGAAGGTATGCCACCTCCACGGGTTTTCCATATTCGGCGATCAAGGCCTTTGCTTTTTCCAGATCAGGATGCAGGTATCCGGTTTCATCGCAACTGAGTGCGTCACCATACCAGTTTTCAGTATATTTCATGATATTCTTATAGGAGGTTTTCAGGTATTTTTCCTGATCCCAGGCATACGCGAAGGCGCGGCGAACCCGCACGTCGTTCAGGGGGGGCTTTGATGTGTTCAAAGCCAGTATATAGGCACCGGCGGGCTCACGGAGAATGGCGGCGAATTTCGGGTTTTCGCTCAAGCTCTTGACATGACTGGGCCGATCGGTAATCATCAGGTCCACCTGGCCGGAGACGGCCGCAGCATACCGGGTCTCATGATCCAGGATGGTCCGCAGGACAATCTCATCCAGGTAGGGTTTTCCCGCCTGCCGGTAATGGGGATTCCGCGTCAGAATGATGCGATCACCGCTCTTCCATTCCTTGAAAACAAAAGGGCCTGTTCCCACCGGCGCTCGATTCTGGACGTCGTCCACCACGGCCTTGGGGGAGGGAATCAGGGCCGCAAATCCGTGTGGTGAAGCCAGCGAGGCCGTAAACGACAGCCAGGGATGAGCCAGGTGGAAGCGCACTTCATAGTCACCGGTTTTTTCAACCGATGTGATGGGACGAAGGAGTATCAGGGCGCTATAGCGGTTTTCCGGATTCAAAATACGCTGCCAGTGCCGGACCACGGCATCGGCATTGAACGGGGTGCCGTCGTGAAAGGATACGCCTTCGCGGAGTCGGATGGTCCAGGTTTTGCCGTCGGCCGACGGTGTGGCAGACAATCCCAGAACCGGAATCAATTGGCTGTCCTTGTCCATCTCGAACAACCGCTCCATCACCAGGTTTGCCGCCATTCCGCCAATGCCCGCCATGGTTCTTGTCTTAATGGCATCAAATCCCGTGGCATCGATCTCATCCGCCACCTGCAGGCTGCCACCCTGTTTCGGGGCCGCGTTTGCTGTTTGCGAACCTGCGCTGATGGTGAGGGTCAGAACCGCACAAAGCACAAACCCTCCCCTGAGAAACGACTGCGAGCACATCCGTTGGAAGTAGCTTGATTTCATACATTTCTCCTTTTCGAGTAATATGTTGTCATTTCCGAACAGTCAACATGGCAGACCGACTCGTTTTTAAAAACCGAGTCGGTCTTTAAAAACGGTATTTCGGGAATATCCAAATCCCTAATCCTTGAACCCTCCCACGAACATCCGCTTCGCGTTCAAAATCAGCGCACTGATCTCTTCATCGGTAAATTCGTCGTAGAATGAAATGTTGATCAGGATGGCCAGCCCGTAGCAGAAGATGACAATATTCTGATGGAGACCCTCTTTTTGGCGATCTGACAATTTTGAATATTCGGGATCATTCTTCAACACCTCGCGGTTGGCTTGCCATAAGCGTTGGCTGTATTTTTTATGGATTTCCGTATGTTTTTCATTAAAGAAACATTTGAATAGTTTTTTTTCATTTTTGGCGAAAAGAACGTATCCGAGGCTCGGAAAGGATAAACCCTTCTCTCCGCGAGTGTTGATCGAGTAGTGGAACAACAGTTCATATGCTTTTTCGATCACCGCCTCTTCAAGATTGGTCATGGATTTGAGAGAAGAATAAATCGGCCCGATGGAGGCATTCAGCTTTTGGGCGATGGACCGTTGTGTGAGCGCCTCCCAGCCCTGCTCACGGACAATGTTGAAGGCGGCTTCCACAATATCCTCTTTCGTAAATTTTGGTTTGGGTGGCATGTCTCGAATAATCCTGTTAATGAACGTTTTAATTAAATATCGTTTGATAGATATCAATAGATATATTTCATTGTCAACTCTTTTTTATTGTCAGAGCCTCCTGCAAAACCGCCCAAATGATGTTTGCTGTTTTCTACACCATTTTCAGTCAGGAAAACGGTGTACCGAGCAACAAGATTGGTTGATAAATTAATCATGGAATGCTAACAAGCTTATGGATATCAATCCGATATACAGATTACCAGTAAAAAACAGCCCGCCATAAGCGACTTTGTCTTTTCGAGTCAGGCGGGGGTTTGGAGATATCTGGAACACCAGATCATAACTTGTTAATCTTTCCAAAACAAAGAATGGACACCCATAGGATATCTGTCTATAATTAAAATCTTTGAGACACGAGGGAATATCTGTTTGAAATCAGTGACATTGGTATCAACAATCAAGATTCGACAAGGAGAAAATGTATGAACGTTAAAAAGACGACCCTGATTCTGCTGAGTTTTCTGCTGTTGTCCGGCCCTGCCTTTGCCGCATCCAAAGACATCATTTATGGATCCGAATCCACGGCAAAGTCCCTGGACCCGCATGACACGTCGGATACCTATTCCGGCGCGATTGAAAAAACCATGTTGCAGGGCCTTATGGGTTTTGACAAAGACTTGAAGGTGATTCCCCTTCTGGCCGAAAGTTATACGTTTAACGATGCGGCCACGGAGTTTACCTTTAAACTCCGCAAGGGCATCAAGTTCCATGACGGCACGCCCTTTAACGCCGAGGCTGTCCGGGTGAACATTGAACGGCTGATGAGCGGAAAATACAAGCGAAGCAGCCTGATGAAGCCCGTCAAGGAACTGGTTGTCGTGGACGATGCCACCGTCAAATTCGTATTAAAAGAGCCATTCGGCGCGTTTATCAATGCCGTCGCCCATCCGGGTTCTCTACTCATGAGCCCTGCCGCCATTCAAAAATACGGGGATGATGTGAGCAAGAATCCCGTTGGAACCGGTCCCTTTATCTTTGTCGAGTGGGTTTCGGGAGATTATGTCAAGGTCAGGAAGAATCCGGAATACTGGAAAGGACCTGTCAAGGTGGATTCCATTACATTCCGGCCTATTCCGGAAAGCGGATCCAGGCTTGCCATGCTTCGTGCCGGTCAGGCCCAGTACATCTATCCCATGCCGCCCGAGCTTCTCAAGGTTGTTGAAAATGACAAGAACATCGACATCATCAAGCGGCCTTCCATCATCGAGCGGTATATGGTTTTAAACACCCTATACAAACCCCTTTCCGATCAGCGGGTGCGCCAGGCCATCAATTATGCGCTGGATAAACAGGCCATTATCCGCATTGCCTTCGGCGGCGCCGCCGTTGAAGCGGATTCCATCATTCCCCCCGATCTTCAGTACTATAAAAAACAGTCCGTCTGGCCCCATGATCTGGCAAAAGCAAAGGCGCTGATGAAGGAAGCCGGTTATGAAAAAGGGTTTAATGTCGTATTCCTGACCCCCAACGCATCCAACCGGCTGCGCGCAACGGAAATGGTCCAACAGCAGCTTAAAGAGATCAACATCACCGGAGAACTTCAATCCATGGACATGGCCAGTTATTTCAACAAGCTGGAAAGCCACCGGGCGGATGACCCCAATGTGCCCCCATTTATCGCCTTTATGGGATGGTCTGCTTCCACGGGTGATGCGGACTGGGGAATCCGTCCCCTGCTGGCGACCGCGTCGTTTCCTCCCCTTACCAATTACGGATTCTTTTCAGACAAAGAACTGGATGGCCTGATTCAAGCCGGTCTGGCTTCCGCGGATCCCAAGATTCGCCAAGAGGCCTATGCCAAGGCCCAGGACACCGTTTGGGAGAAGGCGCCCTGGGGATATCTTTTAGTGGAAACCCTGGTGGCTGCCAAGAACAAAAAACTTAAGGGCATTTATCCGCTGGGCGATGGCAACTTTTCTGTGGAAGATGCGGAGATGACGGATTAATATCGGTCATTTTTCACGATGCTGAAATATTTCCTTAAACGGCTCCTTGCCATCATACCGGTGCTGGTGGTGGTCTCCATTCTGGCGTGCGGATTCGTACGTCTTCTGCCCGGAGACCCCGCCCGCATGATGGCCGGTCAGGATGCCGACTCCGAAACCATCGAAAATCTTCGCCGGGAACTGGGACTGGACCGCCCCCTTTTAGCGCAGTATGTAACATATATGGGCAAGGTGTTCCGGGGCGATCTGGGCATGAGCCTGAAGTCCAAACTGCCGGTTTTTGATGAGATCGCCCTGCGTTATCCGCCGACCATGATTCTGGCCGTTGCCGGAATGGCCTGGTCGGTGCTGTTCGGTGTTTTTTTTGGGGCCATTGCCGCCATTTACAGCGGCAAATGGCAGGACTATACCGCCATGATCGTCTCGGTATCCGGTATCTCCATTCCCCAGTTCTGGCTGGGGCTTTTGTTGATCCAGCTTTTTTCCGTGTATCTGGGCTGGCTTCCGGTGACCGGATATACCGGAAAATTTTCGGAGCTGATCCTGCCGTCCATTACCCTGGGTGCCACCGTGGCCGCCATCATGGCCCGATTTACACTATCGGCTTTTTTGGACGTGCTGGATGAAGAATACATCAGCACGGCAAGGGCCAAAGGGGTGAGCGAACAGTTGGTGATGTGGAAACATGCCTTTCGAAACGCCCTCATCCCGGTTGTCACCATGATCGGTCTTCAGTTCGGGTTTCTTCTAGGCGGCTCCGTGGTGGTGGAGATGGTCTTTGCCTGGCCGGGCATGGGCCGGTTCATGATCGAAGCGGTTGCCGTACGGGACTATCCCGTGCTGCAGGCCCTGTTGCTGCTTTATTCCTTTCATTTTGTTTTTATCAGTCTTCTGGTGGATATGGTGTATGCCCTGATCAATCCTGAAATCCGATATGAATAAGAAGGGCTATAGGCTATGGACGACGGGCTGAACACCTGAGAAAGTATGTATGACAGAAATCAAAATGACCCCTTTCGGAATATTTTTTCATAAATTCAGGCAACGCAAAACCGCGATGGTTGCGGGCGTGTTTATCGTGATCCTGGTGCTGGTAGCGGCTTTCGCGCCGCTCATCGCTCCCTATAACCCGTTTCTGACCAATTACAGCCTCTCCATGATGCCGCCCAGCGCGGACCATCTGGCCGGAACCGATCTGTACGGCAGGGATATCCTCAGCCGGATTATTTACGGCGCCCGGATATCCCTTGCCGTGGGGTTTACATCGGTCCTGATCGGCGCCCTGGCCGGCGTCACCCTGGGGCTCATCAGCGGTTTTTTCGGCGGGTTTCTGGACGGCCTGATCATGCGGACATCGGATGTCCTGTTCGCCTTTCCCGGTATTTTGCTGGCCATCGCCATCGTCGCCATCCTGGGTCCCGGGCTTGTGAATGTGGTGGTTGCCGTATCCGTATTCAGCATGCCCACCTTTGCCCGCATCGTGCGCGGCAGCACCCTGGCCCTCAAGGAAAGCCTGTATGTCCGGGCCGCGAGAAGCATCGGCGCTTCCAAAAAACGCATCATGTTCGTGCATATCATGCCCGGCACCCTCAGCAGCGTGATCATCTATTTTACGCTTCGCATCGGCACCTCCATCATCACGGCGGCGAGCCTGAGCTTTCTGGGTCTCGGCGCCCAGCCGCCCACACCGGAATGGGGCGCCATGCTGGCGGAAAGCCGGGATTACATTGGGGTGGCGGATCACATGACCATTTTCCCCGGCATCGCCATTTTCCTGACCGTATTGTTTTTCAATCTCTTTGGCGACGGCCTGCGGGCTGCGCTGGACCCTAAATTGAAGTAGATTCTAATGAAACCGCTCATTGCCGTCGTGGCGCACACGGAAATCAATCGCTTCGGCATTCTGGCCAATAACATCTCAGCAACTTATACCGAAGCCGTGGAAAAGGCAGGCGGTCTGGCGATGATTCTTCCCTTTACGCAGAATCGGGAGTTCATCCCCATTTTGGTAAAAAAAGCCGACGGGTTTCTTTTCACGGGCGGCATCGATGTCGATCCCGCATTCTACGGCGAAAAGGGGGTTAGCGCGCTGGGACCGGCCGACCCGGATCTTGACCGGTTTCAAATGGCCGTACTTCATGAAGTCATGGCTTGCCGGAAGCCGGTACTGGCCATCTGCCGGGGAATCCAGTTGATCAATGTGGCCCTGGGTGGATCCCTTTTCCAGGACATTCCTTCCCAGTTTTCGGCCCCTACCCTGCAACACATGCAGGATACGCTTTCCTTCGATGTGAACCATCCGGTGACCATCGCGCCCGGCTCCAGGCTCTTCGACCTGTTCGGTCCCACGCTCATGGTCAACAGCCGCCATCATCAGTCCATCAAAAACCCCGGCAAGGATCTGATCATCACCGCCCGGGCCCCGGACGGGGTGATCGAGGCGGCCGAGCACAAAACCCTGCCCATGGACTTGGTGCAATGGCATCCGGAGCTCATGCTGCGGAAAAACGATGACATGCTCTGTCTTTTCGAATCGTTTATCAACCGTTGCAAGATTGTTTCGAAATCAGTCATTTGAAGCGGATATCGCCTCAGATGAAAAACCCGATGGAGGTGAATTTGTATCGATGGGTATTTTGGGTTTTTATCATTTTATTTGCACCCTGTTCACTGGACTGTGCTGCGGCTGATAAGCAGGATTTCCCCCTGAATCCTGTTCTGAATCAGGGCAAAAAATGGCGAATTGCCTATTATGAGGGTGGACCCTATACCAATTACCCCGACAACCTGAAGGCTCTTGCCATTGCTTTGAGCGACATCGGATGGCTGAATAGATTTTCCATCCCTGATTTCTCCGATCGAAGCAATACCACTCACATGTGGCAATGGTTATGCCACAACATCAAAAGCGATTATATCCAATTTGTCTCCGATGCCTACTGGTCCGGCAACTGGAATGAGAATCTGCGCAAGCACAATCGAAGCGCCGCCCTTAAACGGATGAATAAAACAAAGGATATCGACCTGATCCTGGCTATGGGCACCTGGGCCGGTCAGGATTTTGCAAATAATGAGCATGCAGTACCCACCGTGGTCATATCCGCCAGCAACCCGATCAATTCCGGCATCGCCAGGAGCGTCAATGATTCGGGTTTCGACCACCTCAATGCCCGGGTCGATCCCGCCCGCTATCAGCTTCAATTGAAGATATTTTACAATGCATTTCATTTTAAAAAACTGGGGCTTGTATATGATATGGAAACATCGGCAGGTAAATCCTATGCCAGTATCGACGATGTAAAAAAAAGCGCAGCCGAGCACGGTTACGAAATCATCACGTGTCATGCCCCTTCGGCAAATACCAGCACGCGTGAAGCCAAAGACGCCATAAACAAATGCTACACCGAAATTGCCGCCAAGGTGGATGCTGTTTATATTACGGCCCACCGCGGCATGACTCTTGACAATCTGCCCGTCTTGCTGGCGCCATTGAACGCAAAGGGCATTCCGACCTTTTCCCAGCAGAATTCCGAAGAAGTCCGATATGGCGTGCTGATGAGTATCTCCCAGGCATGCTTCAAGTATGTCGCCCGCTATCATGCCGAGACCATCGCCAAAATTTTTAACGGAGCCAAAGCACGGGATTTGCCACAATTATTCGAAGATCCGCTGCGTATTGCACTCAACCTGAAAACCGCTGCCATTATCGGATACAATCCCCCAATGGAGATCTTGGACGTGACGGATGAAATTTTTGAGGAAATCCAGGTATCACAAGCAAAAACCGAATAAGTCGTTCCCATGTTTCGATTCTCGATATTAAAAAAATTCATTCTGGCGTTTCTCCTGCTCTCGATCGTTCCGCTGGCCGTGCTGGGCGCGTATACCTGGCACTCTACCTGGAAAATCGGCCAGAGCGCGATTGCCAGCAGCACGATGCAACTGGAAAAGCGGGCACTGGAGTCCATCGAGCTTCAGGCCATCAATCTGGCCAATCAGGTCGGTCAGTTGTTGCTGTCCTGCGAGGCGGATCTGTTCACGCTCCAGATGCTTCCAAGAGATGCGGATACCTATCGGCGATTTTCCATGAACCATCACCGCACGATCTGGACACGCGAGAGCAAAAATAACAATATCTCTGATAGTTATCATGACATTCCGCTCTATCGGGAAATGGCTTTCATCGATGCGACGGGCCATGAACGGATTCGCGTCGTGGACAACCGCATTATCGACGGATCGGAGCTGCGGGATGTGAGCAACCCCGGAAATACCGAATACCGGAAAGAGCGCTATTTCGAAGAAACCCAAAAGCTTCAAAAAGGACAAATCCACGTCTCGCATGTCACCGGATGGTATGTCACCCAGGAAGAGCAGCTTAATGGCGCGGACAGCGTGGAGACTGCGGTCGGCGGAAAAAGCTTCCAGGGGGTCGTCCGGTTTGCCGTCCCCTGCATCGGAGAAAACAACGATTTTCAGGGGATGGTGCTGCTGTCCCTGGATCATCGGCATCTGATGGAACTAACGCTTCATGTTCTGCCCACGGAAGAGCGCTTTGTGGTTTTTCCCAGCTACGCCAGCGGCAATTACGCATTCATGTTCGACGATGAAGGCTGGATGGTCTCTCATCCCAAATTCTGGAATATCCGGGGCATGCTTGCGGACGGCGGCCAGTTCAGCCTGACTGCCCCCGACTATACCCTAGAGCACGTTGTCGCCGGAAAAGTCCCCTTTAATCTGGATCACGTGGCCTTCATCAATCCCAATTATCCGCTGATTGCCAGTGAGGTCAGGGCCGGCCGGGCCGGCGTCACCAATACGTTCAACGTCGGGGGTATCCCCCGGGTCATGGCCTATGCGCCGATCCTGTACAAAAACGGCCCCTACAGCAGATTCGGTGTTTTCGGCGGCATCACCATCGGCGTACAGACCGACAAATTCAAGGAACCGGCACTGCTGACCAGCGCCAAAATCGATGAGATTGTTCTGCGAACCAAACAAAACAGCCTGATGATCATCGGCATCACGGCTCTTGCCGCCATATTGCTGGCCTTTGTGCTATCCAGAAAATTGACCCGGCCCATCCTACTTCTTTCCGACAAGGCAAAGGAAATCGCCACCGGCCATCTTTCGGATGACATCAACGTATCCACGGGAGATGAACTGGAGCTGCTGGCCCAGAATTTCGTCCGAATGGTTGTGGAAATCACGGACCATCGAAAAAGCCTTGAGCTCTCACTGTCCGAGCTGGCCGAGTCCAAGATGTTTGTGGAGCAATATACCCGCGAGTTGGAAAAACAGGTCAGAATCCTGAAAAGCGTCCACTCCCTGAGCCATTACCTGAGCAATGAATTCGATCGCGAACTCGTGCTTCAGCAGGTGCTCCAGACCTGCGTCACGGGACTTGGCTTTGACCGGTCCATTCTCTATCTGTACGACCCGCCAACCCGCCGCCTGATCTGCCACCGGACATTCGGATTTTCGAACGAACACGAAAAACGCGCCAAAAGCGCCTCCTACGACATTGATCTCCATGACTGTGTTCCGACCAAGGCGTTTCGATCCGGAGAAACGATTTTCATCAGCGATATTCACACGGACCGGGCCGCAACCCCCTTGGACGTCAAGATCTGCGAAATTGGAGAGTTCGATTTTTTCGTGTTCACGCCCATCCGAAGCGGAGACCGGATGATCGGCATCCTGGGTGCGGATACGGCCACCAGCCGCCGCCAGATCAATAAAGTAGAGATCGAATCCTTGCAGATCGTTGCCAATGACGCAGCCCGGGCAATCGAGCGCTCCGAGCTGTACCGGCGGTTTCTGGCCGAACGCGATTTCATCCAGTCCATTTTTGCAAACATCACCAGCGGCATCATCACGCTGGATGAAAACAGAAACATCACATTTCTGAATCCCTACAGCGAAAACGTGTTTAAAATTCAACAGAAGGAGGCGCTTGGCAAACATTACCGGGAGGTATTCGACCGGCTGCCATCCTGGCTACGGGTGATCGATGATTTTCTCCAGGCCAGGGAAGAGAAGCAGTCTTTGGAACATCATCTGATATTTCCGGACGGCAAGGCGATTTTTCTGGAAACGCATTTCTCAAAAATTCGTCAGGACGACCAGAGCCATATCATTGATCTGCTCTTTCTGCGGGACATCACGGCCAGAAAACGCATGGAAGAGCACATCAGGCGCTCCGATCGATTGATCAGCGTGGGGGTGTTGGCTGCCGGCATTGCCCATGAAATGAGAAATCCCCTCACCGGTATTTCGCTTCTTCTGGACGATCTTCACGATCATATCGAAGATCGCGGCGAGAACCGGGAAATGATTCAAAGAGCCCTTCAGGAAATCGACCGGCTGGAGAATCTCATCACCGGCCTTCTGGATTTCGCAGCTCCATCAAAGCCCGCGCAGCTCACCGCCCGCCCCATCCAGGATGTATTTCAGCACCTGTTTTTTCTGATAAAAAAACAATGCGGGAACCAGAACATCAAACTGTTTGAGCACATAGAAGAAGCCTTGCCCCAGGTCAAGCTGGACCCGGAACGGTTGCTTCAGGCCCTTCTCAATCTGCTTCTGAATGCCATTCAGGCGATGCCGGATGGCGGAGAAGTCAGACTCCGGGTGAACAATATCGATGCCGAGGAATCCATGTTATCCGAGCCGGCGATTCGGATTGAGGTCAGCGATACGGGAAAAGGGATCCTGCCCGATGATATTCCACTTATTTTTGATCCTTTTTTCTCCCGCAATCCCTCGGGCCATGGCCTGGGACTTGCAATAGCACATAGCATCATTCAGGAACACGGCGGCCGGATTTCTGTTTTCAGCGAACCGGAAAAAGGCGCCACATTCCGGATCGATCTGCCCGTCGTGGCGCGGGATTAGCATTATTATCTTTCATTCGGCAGTCGTTTTCAACCGGGGCGGTTAAACCATGGAAAAAATCCTTATTGTTGATGATGAACCCTTCATTTGCGAGAATTTAAAGCGCATCCTGGAAGAGGAAAACTACGCAACCGTGGTGGACCGGGACGGCCGCAATGCCCTGAACATCATCAAACAGGAAACCGTCGACCTGGTCTTTCTGGATCTGAATCTTCCCGACATATCGGGGCTGGATATTCTGGTCAAAATGAAACAGTGGGACCCGGATCTTCTGGTCATCATCATCACCGGTTATGCCTCCGTGGAATCAGCCGTCAAGGCCCTGAAACTGGGGGCCTACGATTACATCAAAAAACCATTCAAAGCGGATGTGATCAAGTTGATCGTCAAACTCTCTCTGGAGACCCAGCATCTTAAAAGAGAGGTCAGCACGCTGAAAAAACAGACCGGAGATCTTTTGGGTGGTCAGGCGCTGATCGCCGAGAGCCCTGTTTTTCTTGAGATGCTGAAACAGGTTCGCGAGGTCGCCCAACATTCGGAAACCACCGTGCTCATTACCGGGGAAAGCGGCACGGGAAAGGACCTGATCGCCCGGACCCTGCACAACCTGAGCCCGCGAGCGAATCGGGCTTTTTTTGAAATCAACTGCGCGGCCCTACCTGAAAATCTTCTGGAAAGCGAACTCTTCGGTTATGAAAGCGGGGCCTTTACCGGCGCCAAAGGCAAGAAAATCGGGATTTTCGAGGCTGCCGACAAAGGCACACTGTTTCTGGATGAAATCGCCGAGATGAATCTCGGGCTTCAGGCCAAGCTGCTTCGGGTCCTGGAAGACAAGAAAATCCGGAGAATCGGCGGTATTCAATCCCATGAAATCGATGTGCGGATCGTTGCCGCGACCAATCAGAATCTGCGGGAAGCCGTGAGCGACAAACGGTTCCGCGAGGATCTGTTTTACAGGCTCCACATCGTTCCCATTCATCTGCCCCCGCTTCGGGAGCGGCCGGAGGATATTCTGGCGCTGACCAAGACGTTTCTGGCAGAGTTCAACCGGAAATTCGGAAGAAAATTCAAGGACATCGCCCCGGATGCGAAACAACTGCTGCTGGACTACCGCTGGCCGGGAAATGTCCGGGAACTGCGACATGTCCTGGAAAGAATCTGCATCATGCACGATGATGAAATGCTGCGGGAAATCCACCTGCCAAAGGAATTGACGGCGAATCATCCGAGGAGTGACTCGCCGTCAATGCTGTTTGACTTCCCGATCCCGTCAACAGGGATCAACCTTGAGGATGCATTGGATCAATTCACGCAGTATTTGCTTCAAAAGGCCATGCGGATGAAGGATGGAAATATTTCCCATGTGGCCAAGCTGCTCGGCGTCCCCAGGGGAAACCTTCGGTACAAGCTTGAAAAATATCAGAAAGGACAATGATCAATAAATTTCCCGGGTATCGTTCCGGTGATCCACCATGTAAAGCAGGGTTGCTTTTTCCTTGAGCGCTGCCTTTAGCTCTTCCAGTTTGATACGATCAATGCTGTACATGCGGATATAGACGTTCCGGTATCCTTCGGGCGCCTTCTCGTAGGATGTCAGAATACTGGCCACTCTTCCCCCGAACTGGCGGATGATCTGGGCAACTTCCAGGATGGAACCCTGGCGGTCTTCCAGGCAAAAGGCAAACTGGATCCCCTTTTTCCCGATGCCCGTCAGGGAAATAATTACCTTGAACAGATCGGTATGGGTAATGACCCCGACGACCTTGCCATCTTTATCCACAACCGGGACACCGGATATCTTATTGGCCAGCAACACTTCGGCGGTTTCTTCTATCGTGAAATCCGGCGGAACCGAAATCGGATTCGACGACATGATGTCTTTGATTTGAATAGTTGAGAGCAGATAGAGAAGCTCGTGGATTTCCAGGGTTGTGGCATCGGATGGAGAGGCCTTTTTCAGATCCCTGTCCGTTACAACGCCCACAAGCCGTTTTTTGTCCATGACCGGCAGCAGGGAAATCCGATGCGTTTTCATCAGATTCATGGCCTCCTGCATGGAGCTGTTTTTATCGATCGTAATGGCTGGTTTGTTCATCCAGTTTTTTACAAGCATGGAAATGACCTCCGGAATGATTGTTGGATTTTGTCTGAATTGTTTCGAGTTTCGTGCTTTGAATTTCGAATTTATATTCAGACACTAAATACCCAGATACGCCTTCTTGATGTGATCATTACCCAGCAGGACCTCGCCCTTGTCCTTGAGCACGACCCGGCCAGTTTCGAGCACATAACCGCTGTTTGCGATCCTGAGGGACTGGAACACATTCTGCTCAACCAGCAGAATCGTCACACCCTGCCTGCTGATCTCGGAAATGATCGCGAAAATGGACTTTACCAAAAGGGGCGAAAGCCCGAGTGATGGCTCATCGAGCAGCAACAGCTTGGGGTCCGCCATGAGGCCTCGCGCAATGGCGAGCATTTGCTGTTCCCCGCCCGACATGGTACCGCCAAGCTGTTTTTCCCGTTCCTTGAGTCGCGGGAGCATTGTAAATACCCGATCCATGTTTGCATCGCGTTTCAGGCGCGCTTTTCGGGTATAAGACCCCATCCTCAGATTCTCGGTGACCGTCATTTGCGGAAAGATTTTTCTGCCCTCGGGGACCTGGACCACACCGAGTTCAACCACTTCATGCGCTTCGAGTTTCGTTAAGTCCACGCCGTTGAAAATGATGCTGCCGGTTCCGGGCTTCTCCAGTCGGGAGATATTCTTGAGGATCGTCGATTTTCCCGCGCCGTTTGCGCCGACGACCGTAACGATTTCGCCTTCCGTTACCTCGATGTTCACATCCCATAACACCTTCAGGTCACCATAACTGAAATTCAGGTTCTCGATCTTAAGCATTACTCTCCTCCGAGATAGGCGTCAACAACGGCCTTGTTGGAAACGATTTCCTGGGGATTCCCTTCGGCCAGTTTCTCGCCGGAATTCAGAACCACGATCCTGTCGGAAATACGCATGATCGCTTTCATGTCGTGTTCGATGACCATCTGGGTGATCCCGAGATGCTTGATGTCCAGAATTAACTGGATGATCTCCTCGCTCTCGGCCGGATTCAGCCCCCCCATGACCTCGTCGAGCAGCAGCAGCTTGGGCTTGGTGGCCAGAACGCGAGCCACTTCCAGTTTCTTGCGCTCGCCGATGGGCAGGCTGCCGGCAAGGACTTTTACGCGGTTTTCAAGACCCACGACCTGGATTTTTTCCATGGCCATGTCGCGCGCTTTTTTAAGTGAATTCGTGCGGCACAGGGCGCCGACCATAACATTGTCCACCACGCTCATTTTCGCAAGGGGACGCACCTTCTGCCAGGTTCGCGCCATGCCGAGCTTGCACACGGCATCGGGATGCAGCCCGTTCATGCGATGCCCGTCGAAAAGGATCTCTCCGCGGGAAGGCGGATAGTAACCGGTTATGCAGTTGAACAGCGTGGTCTTTCCCGCGCCGTTCGGGCCGATAAGACCCATGATCATGCCGGCAACCATCTCGAAGGAGACGTCGGAATTGGCTGCCAGTCCACCAAAGAATTTGCTGACGTTTTTGATCTCAAGAATAGTCATCAGATCGCCTCCTTTCGTCGCTTAGCCAAAAGCTTTTTTCGGATAAAACCCAGAATACCGTCCGGCATGAACAGGATGACGACAACCAGCAGGATGCCGTAGATCAGGACATGGGCATGAGACAACTGTTCCTTCAGAAAGGAACCGATCCCGGAATTTTCATTGACCAGCCCGGAGTCGATCAACGCCTGGGCAATCATGTTGCTGCGCAGGGCTTCAGAAAACGGCACCAGCACCACGGCGCCGATCACCGGCCCGAAAATGGTGCCGATTCCGCCGATGATGCAGATCATGACGATCTGGACCGACAGATCCAGCGCCAGAACCGTGCTGGGATCGATAAACCCAACGTAGAGACCGTAGATGCTGCCGGCCAGAGAAGTAAACACCACGGAGAAAGCCAGCGCCACGTTTTTATAGACGGTCAGATTGATACCCAGCGAGTGCGCGGCGTCCTGATCTTCGCGGATTGCCTGAAAGTAATAACCCAGCTTGGAGTTCTGCAGCAGCCATGTGACAATGATGGCAATGAGCAGGGTGACGAGCCCGATGTAGTAAAAAGGCACTTTGGACATGAAATCGGTGATGACGATATCTCCGATCTTGAACGGCGGAATATCGGTGATCAGAATCCCTTCGGCGCCGTTTGTCAGTTTTTTCAGGTTCAGAGCCGTAACACGGAAGATTTCAGCCACGGCAATGGAAGCCAGAACGAAATAGGGACCGCGTAACCGGAAACAAATGGAGCCGATGATCAGGGCGATTGCAACAGCCACCACAATGCCCGCCCAGGCGCCATACCACGGTGCGATATGCTGATACTGCATCAGGACGATCGTAGTGTAGGCGCCAACGCCAAAATAGGCTGCGTGCCCCACCGAGTACTGGCCGGTATACCCGCCAAGGATATTCCAGCCCAATCCCATGATCACGCTGATAAATATTAGTATCATGATGTGAAGCGCGTAAGTACTCTCCACGAAATTCGGAAGCAGAAAGAGCGCAGCAACCGCCACCACGGTCAGCAGGACCGGAAGAGTGCTCATTCCCCGCATGTTTTGCATGAATGGTCTCATACTGTATAAGCCCTCGTCAGTCTTTTGAAGTTCCCAGCAAGCCGGATGGCTTGAACAGCAGCACCAGCAGGAACAGGATGAATACGATGACATCTTTCCAGCCGGAGCCGAGGTAGACGCCGCCAACAGACTCTGCAACACCGATGATCACGCCCCCGAGGGTGGCGCCGACGATGCTGCCCATGCCGCCAAGCACGGTGATTACAAAGGCCTTCAGCGTGAAGACACTTCCGACCTGCGGAAAGATATAATAGGTGGGCGATATGAGCGCGCCGGCGGTTCCGGCAAGAGAAGCCCCCAGTCCGAAGGCAATGATCGACATGCGCTTGACATTGATCCCCATGAGCTGGGCCGCATCGCGATCCTGGGCCGTTGCCCGGATAGCCTGGCCCGTATCGGTCTTGTACAGAAACCAGTACAAGGCCAGGGTAATGGCGATGGTGATGGCAAAAGAGATGAGCAGCGGGCTGGAGATCGATATCCCGAGAATGTTGAAACTGGCGGACGAATAAGTCGTTGACAGGATCTTGTAGTCCGACGTGAAGGCAAGCATGACCGCATTGCTCATGACCAGGCCCATGCCGATGGTCAGCAGGATCTGGTTCTGTGGCAGGGCGCCCAGCACGCGGTTGATGAACACTTTTTGCAGAAATGCGCCGAACAGGAACATCAACGGAATCGTCACGACGATCGAAACGAAAGGGTCGATGTGAAGCAGTGTAAAAAGAAAATAAGTCATGTACATGCCGATCATCAACAGATCGCCATGGGCAAAGTTGATGACCCGCATGACCCCGAAAATGATGGTCAAGCCAATGCCGATCAGGGCGTAAACACCGCCGATCAGGATGCCGCTGATCATTGATTGAAGAAATACAGGCATAATTCCTCGGTATCTTATAAGTAAAAGGTCATGAATCGGGCATTCACAGCCAGAAATGAAAATGATTCTCCCCTTTTTTCAAAGGGGAGAATCATTTCACGGTAAAGCGACGTTTCACCGTTTACGCTTCACGATTCACGTTTAAGGCCATTACTTCGTCCAGCCCGGGAATGGCCAGATCGGTTTCTTGGCGGCGAGTTCAGCCGGCCACACGGTCTCATGTTTACCGTCCTGTACCTGCTCGACAAGCATCTGAGCCTTGCGCTGGTTCTGATAGCCATCATAGTCCTGGAATGAAACTTCACCAAGGATGCCGTTCCATTTTCCGGTATGCAGTTCCTCGCGCAGCTTCTCCCGGTCACCGCCAACTTTTGCCGCCGCCTCACCCATGATCATCATGGATTGATAGGCGCAGGCCGCGTGATAGGTGGGCGCCTTGCCGAATTTCTTTTCGTAGCGCTGATACCAGGCCTTGGAGTTGCCCCAGGGCACATCCTCGGTCCACTGGGTAGAGGAAAAAATGCCGTTGCTGATTTCTTTTTCGTTTGCGAACTGGGCAACGGAGAAACCGGCTCCCGCACCCAGAAAAGCCATGGGGGATAGCCCGATTTCACGTGACTGCCGCATCAGCAGGATGGCATCCGCCACATAAGAAACCATGAAAACAATGTCCGGATTCGCAGCCTTGGCCTGAGCCAATGTGGAACGGTAGTCCGGAGAGCCCTTGGAATAGGCCTCTTCAAAGACCACTTTGATGCCTTTCTTTGCCGCGATTTCTTTGGCACTGGTGGCTGCCGAAACGCCAAAGTCGGTATTCTCGTTTAAAATGGCAATGGTCTTGGGTTTGCCAAGTCCGGTGGCCAAATCAAGGAGAATCGAAGCGTAGTCACCGGTTGTGCCTGATGTCCGGAAGGTCCACTTCAGGTTCTGCCGGGTAATCTCCTCCTTGGAGGCAGCCGGAATGAGCAGGGGAACCTTGTACCGCTCCGCCATCTTGGCATCGGCATTGGACGTAGCGGACGTGTAAGGGCCCACGATACCGGAGACTTTATCGCGTGTAGCCAGTTTCTCGAGGGCTGCCATGGATTTTTCGGGTTTGCCCGTATCATCTTCCTTGATCAGATCCACATCGATCCCCTTTGCCTTCAGGTCCTCAATGGCAAGGACAACCCCGTTCGACAGGTTCTCTCCGATGGGAGCTTCCGGTCCGGTAATCGAATTGATGAAACCGAGCTTGACGGTTTCCGCCATTGCAACGGCCGGGACAATACACATCAAAGCCAACATCAATGCCACTGATCTTTTCATTGGTCTTCCTCCTGTTACTATTGAATGAGAAAACATTGGACTTTTTTACCTTGCCATTCCAATTTTGACTTATTACGCGCTCATCAATCCTGATTTCGTTGGGTTACTATGCAGGAAAAATGCCATGAAATCAAGAAGACAGAATTTTCGTTTCCCGGCAATCCGAAATGATCCATGCCGCTGGAACGCACAGCGAAAAAACATTTTCACGAATTGATCCCGTACACCCGAGAAATCTCCGACAGATTCGACTTCTTTATATCACATACCGGCGGATTTTCGCCAGAAGATCATTATTTTATTATCATGGATTCATTTAGTGCCCGAGCGTTGATCGACTCTTCCAGAATCCATCGGATATGCGATCAAGTAGTTGTTAAGCGCAACTGAAGTGGCTGATTTACGCCACATAATGGCTGATTTACGCCACTTGATTATTTCCAGCGGTTTTCATTCCATTGACGCACATTGATAGATGACTGAACCGGTTAACGTTACCGATGATTTGGAAAGGGAATCCGTTGTTAATTCATGAAAAGGGATTGGTACAATAATCGCATGTAATCGGGCTTTTGCCGGGTAATCGGAAAAAGCCTGAAGTATTAAAATATCCATTCGCTCGCATATAAGCCAATAATAAGGAGAATCGCACGTCCATGAATCCTTTTGAAAAAGAAGTGCTGCAGTATCACATGGAGCCAAGACCCGGAAAGATCGCGGTCGTCCCCAGCAAACCCTGCCTGTCACAGCGGGATCTGAGCCTGGCCTACACACCGGGAGTTGCGATTCCCTGTCTGGAAATTCTGAAAAATCCCAATTTTTCTTTTGATTATACCTCCCGCGGAAATCTGGTCGGGGTCATCACCAATGGCACGGCGGTTCTGGGACTGGGAAACATCGGCGCGCTGGCCGGGAAACCGGTCATGGAGGGAAAGGCCGTTTTGTTCAAGCGGTTTGCCGATATCGATGTTTTCGATATCGAAGTCAATACAACCGACCCAGATGAGTTTATCCGCACGGTCAAGCTGCTGGAGCCCACATTCGGCGGCATCAACCTGGAGGATATCAAGGCTCCGGATTGCTTCTACATTGAAGAGGCGCTCAAAAAACAGATGTCCATTCCGGTGTTTCACGACGATCAGCACGGAACCGCGATCATCTCCAGCGCGGGCCTGGTGAATGCCTGCATTTTGACGAACCGGAAAATGGAGGACCTGCGCATCGTGATCAACGGCGCGGGGGCCGCGGCCATTGCCAGCGCAGAGCTCTATATTCAACTGGGTTGCCGCCGGGAGAGCATCCTGCTTCTGGATTCCAACGGCGTCATTTACAAGGGCCGCGAGCGCGGAATGAACCCTTACAAGGAGGCATTTGCCCTCGATACGGAACTTCGAACCCTCGATGAGGCGGTCCGCGGGGCAAATGTTCTGGTCGGTCTCTCGGTAAAAGGCGCGTTCACACCGGAAATGCTCAGACAGATGAGCGAAAAGCCGATTATTTTTGCCCTGGCCAACCCGGATGCCGAAATTGATTACGATGAAGCCAAGGCAGTCAGGCCGGATGCCATCGTGGCGACCGGGCGCTCCGATTATCCCAACCAGGTGAACAATGTGCTGGGGTTTCCGTTTATTTTCAGAGGCGCTCTGGATGTGCGGGCCAAGGCCATTAATACGGAAATGAAACTGGCGGCGGTTCGAACCCTGGCCGAACTGGCCCGGGAGGATGTTCCGGATTCGGTGATCCGGGCGTACGGCGGCAAACCCATTCGTTTCGGAGCCGATTATATTATTCCCAAACCATTGGATTCCCGGGTGCTTCTCATGGTAACGCCCGCAGTCGCCAATGCCGCGGTTGCCAGCGGCGTGGCCCGGGTGGGTCTTCCCAGCCCCCAGGCCTATCTGCAGGATCTGGAAACCCGGCTGGGACCCGAGCGGGAAGTAATGCGGAAAATCATTTTCAGCGCGCAGCAGAACCCCAAGCGAATCGTGCTTCCCGAAGGCAATCATCCCACCATTCTTCGCGCCGCGCATCAAGTGGCGCGGGAAGGCATCGCTATTCCGCTCCTTCTGGGAAACGAGGCAGAAATCCGCTTTATTGCCAAAGATATGAACATTCCCCTGGACGGCATCGAAATCCTGGACCATCTGAAGAGCCCGCTCTTTGATAAATTCTCGGATAAACTCTTCGAAATGAGAGCCCGAAAGGGCTGGTCCCCGGCAGAGACAAGGTGGCAGCTAAGAAATCGATTCGTGTTCGGGGCCATGATGGTTCATGAAGGGCTGGTACACGGCCAGGTGCACGGCATCAGCCGGTCTTACCCGGATTCCATCCGTCCGATGCTTCAGGTGATTCCCAAGCGGCCGGGGGTCTCGAAGGTCGCGGGTATTTACATGATGATTTTCAGGGATCATACCCTGTTTATGGCCGACACCACCGTGAATATCCATCCCAGTTCCGAAGATCTGGCCGAGATTGCGATTCTTTCCGCCGAAATGGTCAAGTTTTTTGATATCAAACCCATTATCGCCATGCTGTCATTTTCCAATTTCGGTTCCACCCGCCATCCGGATGCCATGCGGGTGGAACAGGCGGTGGAAATTGTCCGCAAGCGCAATCCGGATCTGATTATCGACGGAGAGATGCAGGCGGATACGGCGGTTTCAGAAGAGATATTGAACCGACTGTATCCGTTCAACCGGTTGGGGTCGCCGGCCAATGTGCTGATATTCCCCAATCTGGACGCCGGAAATTCAGCCTATAAGCTTTTGAACCGGTTGGGCGGGGCCAAGGCCGTGGGACCGTTTTTGATGGGCATCAGCAAACCATTTAATGTCCTGCAGCGGGATACGGATATGGAAAATGTGGTGAATGTCATCGCGTTTACAGTCACCCAGTCCCGATTATGAGACATTTGCATTCCCAACTCGTGTGTGTTAATGCTTTGCTCATCTTTATTTCCTTTTTAGTTCTGGTCACAGAATCAGCACTGTTCTCCTAACTCAAAAGGAGATTTTTTCCGACCTCGATAACATCGCTTTTTTAATTATCCCCAGCATATATGGGGACTTAGCTCTGGAGTTATTCAGAGGGGAATCTGTCAGATGGCTGATATAGAAAAGCTGCGCAATGCCCATTTGGAAGAATTCGAGAAAACCGCGCACATCAATTCGATGGAAGAATACAAACGGCTCTATCGGCGGTCAATCGAAAACCCGGATGAGTTCTGGGGAGAACAGGCAAAAACCTATCTGTCATGGGATAAGATATGGGATTTTGTGCTTCGGTATGATTTCGAAGAAGCCAGGATCGAGTGGTTTGGAGGCGGAGTTCTGAATGCGTGCCATAATTGCATTGATCGACATCTGGAACTGCGAAAAGACAAGATAGCGTATCATTGGGTAGGAGATTCGCCCGGAGAAACCCGGTCCGTAACCTATTCGGATCTTCATGCCCGGGTCTGCAACCTTGCGGCAGAACTCAAGTATCGCGGAGTGAGCAAAGGAGACCGGGTAATTCTTTATATGCCCAGAGTTATCGAACTACCCGTTGCCATGCTTGCCTGTGCCAGAATCGGAGCCATTCACAGTGTTGTTTTCGGCGGATTCAGCCCCAAAGCTCTGGCAAATCGCATCTCCGATTGCAGTGCGAGTGTGGTCATCACGGTGGAAAGCGGCTTTAGATCCGGTAAATTGCTTCCCTACAAAGCCAATGTTGACAAAGCTCTGGAAATTGCTTCCGATGTTGAAACGGTTATCGTTTTTGACCGAACCGGACAAAAAAAAGTGCTGTCATCTTCCCGCGATATCGGGTGGCATGAGGCAAACACAGCCCCCGATCCGCCAACTGATGTCGCACCCGAACCCATGAATGCCGAAGACCCGTTGTTTATCCTATATACCAGCGGTCCTTCCGGAAAACCTGTCGGAATCGTGCATACCCATGGGGGTTATCTGTTGTATGCGGCAATGAGCTCCAGAATTATCTTTGATCTTCGAGAGGATGACGTGATCTGGTGTACCGCGGACTTCGGCTGGATTATGGGACACAGCCTGGGCGTGTATGGCGCTCTGCTGAACGGACAGACCAGCGTCATATTCGAAGGCGTTCCCTGGTATCCGACTTATGACCGTTATTGGGAGATCATTTCGAAATACCGGGTCAGCAAATTCTATACAGCTCCGACTGTGATACGCAAGCTGTCAAGAGCCGGCAATGACTACCCGAAAAAATATGACCTTTCATCACTCAGGCTGCTGGGTTCTGCTGGAGAAATACTTGATCATGAATCATGGGAATGGTTCTATAGCCATGTCGGGTATAAACGCTGCCCTATCGTTGATACCTACTTTCAGATCGAAACAGGCGGTCCGGTAATCAGCCCGCTTCCGGGAATCTCTCCTTCGAAACCGGGTTCGTGTTCAATTCCTTTTTTCGGAACAGACCCTGTGATACTCGATGACAGCGGGGATGAAGCCAGATATCCGAACCAGCGGGGCGTCCTTTGCATCCGCGAGCCATGGCCCGGAATCGCCCGAACTGTTCATGGCGATCATGAACAGTTCATAAGTACTTATTTTACCCAGATTCCGGGGATGTTTTTTACAGCGGATGAGGCCATGCGGGATGAAGATGGGAATTATCGAATTATCGGACGCGTGGATAATGTGATCAATGTTTCGGGTCATCGGCTTGGCACAAAAGAAATCGAATCGGTATTGGAACTTCATGATCAGGTTATCGAAGCCGCCGCCGTAGGGTTTCCTCACCCGATCAAACGACAGGGAATATATGCATTTGTGGCGATCAAAGACATTTCCGCAATATCGGACACCTTGAAAAACGAATTGATAAGCCTTGTTCGGCAAGAGATCGGACCCATTGCAACGATTGACGTCATTCAGTGGACAACCGCACTTCCGAAAACAAGAAGCGGAAAAATACTGAGAACCGTACTGGAAAAAATCGCTGCCGGAAAGACCGACGAAATCGGCAATATTTCCGGAATCGCGGATTCGTCTCTGATTGAAAGTCTGATTAAAAATCATAAGCCCGGAGACTAGACATGATCATTGTCGACAAAAAAGGGAGCCCTTTCGAAGTCAACTCATTTCGATCCTGGGATTACCCTTGTCTTGTTGCGATGTATGATGCGTTTGTTCCCAAAGGCTCATTCCAGGGGATGCCTCCGGTTGTCGAGGAAGTTCGCCATAAATGGATCAAAGGACTGGTCAGTGTTGGTGAGAACTTTCTGGCGTGGCAGGAAGGCAAAGTGATCGGGCATGTTGTTATTTTACCCGATTTTCAAAAAAGGGATGCGGAATATCTGATCTTTGTCAGCCAGGCAGCTCGTGGCAAAGGAGTAGGAAAAGCCTTGACGGATGCCGCGATTGGAAAAGTAAAAGAACTCCGTTTGAAAAAAGTCTGGCTGACGGTTGACGCTTATAATTTCCGGGGAATAAAGCTCTACAAAAAAGCGGGCTTCGAAATGCGCCAAGAAGGTTCTTCCATGACCGAACGGGTGATGGAAATGAACATGGGCTGATCATGAAAAGAACAATATGCCTTTGAAAGTTGCCATAATCAGAGATGCCCGATACCAGAAGCACCAGACGGGTAACAGTCATCCCGAACATCCCAGAAGGCTTGCGTCGGTGTACAGGATGCTTGACGCTGATTTTCCGAAAGGTCTGATCTCCGTCGAACCTGTACCTGTGCCTTTGGAATATCTGGAGTTGGTTCATACACCGTCATACATCGAAAAAGTGCTGAAAACGGCTGACCATGATTTCACAAGCCTTGCTCCGGACACACCGGCAAGCTCGAAAAGTTATCTGTCCGCATGGCTTGCAGTTGGCGGATGTATGAAGGGTCTGGATTCCCTGATTTCGGGTGCATGCGATGTCTGTTTTGCGCTGGTGCGTCCACCGGGTCATCATGCGTTGCCAGACCGCGCCGGAGGCTTTTGTATTTTCAACAATCTGGGGATAACAGCCCGGTATGCGACAAAACAATATCGGATTCGGCGAATCCTGATCATTGACTGGGACATTCATCACGGTAACGGCATTCAGCAATTATTTTACAACAAAAAGAATGTGCTGTATTTCTCTACCCACGACATGCTGTTGTATCCATACACCGGAGACTGGGATGAAACAGGCAAAGACAGAGGAAAAGGCTATACGATCAATATCCCGCTGCCGCGAGAAATAAAAGATGCTGAGTTTCTATATCTGTATCAGAAGATTCTTGATCCGGTCATCAGTCAGTACTGCCCCGAACTCATTCTTGTTGCTGCGGGCTTTGACGCGCATCATGATGATTTGATAGGCAGGTCTCAGTTGACCGAAAAAGCATTCCGATGGCTGACCCTTCTGCTTCTGAACCTGAGAGCCCGGATCAATCGTCCGCCGATTCTTTTTTCTTTGGAAGGCGGATATAACCCCAAATCTTTGACAATCTGCGTCAAAGAAGTGCTGCAGGCTTTGACCGAGGCAGAAATAAACCAGGAGATCCCGGCGGAAAAGACTCAGCGGGTATCGAAACTGGTTGAAAAAACGTATAAGATACATTCGAAATACGGGGTGTGGGGTTGTTGAAGTGACAGATGATTGGTAAAGGGTAAGGGTTTATGATCAAGGCGAGAATCACGGCTGAGAATCCCGAGGCAAATCTCAGGGACTATGATCGATTTTACCAATCTTTTTCATGGTCTGATTTTGAGAAAGAATTTACCTGGCACAAGACCGGGAAAATCAATATCGTACATGAGGCGATTGACCGATGGGCAGAAGACCCGGACAAGCAGCATCAGCCCGCTCTGATATATGAAAAAAGCGGCAATGTTCAGACATACAGTTACCTTGATCTTAAAGAAAAATCCTGTCAGTGGGCAAATCTACTGGCAGGCTATGGGTTCGATTCCGGAGAGCGTTTATTCATCTATCTGCCCTCATGCCCGGAAATGTATTTTGCGATTCTGGGTTGTGCCCGGATGGGCGTATTGTTTTCCCCTTTGTTTTCAACGCTTACTTTTGATGAAATCGAAGAACGTCTTGAAAATGCCAGGCCCAGAGGGATCCTCACGAATTCCGATTTGTGCGAGGGACTTCCGCCCGAAACCGTCAAGCAGATTGCCCACATCTTCATCATCGAAGGTCCTTTGCCCGGCATATTCTCCAACGAAGAACTCATCGAAGGGATGCCTGAGAAAATGCAATCCCAATTTTCCACCCGATGGGTCAAAAGCGAAACGCCCCTTTATCTGCTTTATACATCCGGTTCGACCGGTCCCCCCAAAGGGGTTGTTCACGCCCATCGCGATATGACCGGACATCTGCTCACTGCCAGATATGTTCTGGATTTTCGGCAAGACACCATTTTTTGGACTGACAGCGAGCCGTCGTGGGTAACAGGTACGGTTTATGGTATGTTTGCGCCCTGGCTTTGCGGTTCGACAACCGTCGTGCAGGGAGATCCGTTTTCAGCCTCCAACTGGTATCGAACTCTGGAAAGACACCGGATAGCTGTCTGGTACACCACGCCGTTCACCCTCAGAAGGCTGATTGACTCCGGAGAGGATTTGGTCAGTCGTTATGATTTCTCGCATTTGCGGCATATTGCCGTTGTCGGTGAGGCACTGGTTCCCGAACTTATCTACTGGGTCCGGAAAAATCTGAAACTGACGCCTCACGATACCTGGTGGATGACAGAGACCGGAATGATCTGCCTGGCGAATTTTCCATCAATGGACATCAAACCCGGATCCATGGGCAAACCGGTTCCGGGAGTCGAAGCCGTGATTGTGGATGAAAACGGCAATCCGCTGCCGCCCATGACCATGGGACAGCTGGCTCTGAAGCCCGGCTGGCCCTCCATGATGACGGAAATCTGGCTGGACAGGGAACGATACCGGGCATATTTCAAGTCTAAAGGCTGGCTTCTGACCGGAGATATGGCAGTGAAAGACGAGGATGGATATTATTACCATCAGGGACGCACCGATGATCTGATCAAAGCAGGCGTGAAGCTGATCGGGCCTTATGAGATCGAGCGTGTATTATATCGTCACCCGGCAGTGAACGAAGCGGCGGTAATCTCCAAAGGCGTAAGGCTCGGAGAGCCGTTTCTGAAAGCATTCATCACGGTCAAAAAAGGCTATGTGCCATCCGCCAGACTGAATCAGGAAATAAAAGCTTATGTCATAGCCAATCTGTCTCCTGAAATCGCGCTGAAAGAAATCGCTTTCATCGACGGAATCCCTAAAACCCGTTCGGGGAAACTGCTGCGCCGGGCTTTGCGAACGCAGGAACTGGGACTGCCTATCGGCGATCCCTTCAACATAAAAGAAGATCAGAAGTGATAAACTCGTAACCGATCATGAATTGCCGGGATATTCACCCCCAAACATAAAAATAGTACCTTCCCCCTTTGAAAAGGGGGATCGAGGGGGATTTTTCAGGTAGATAACCTCTGCCAAGAGATCTTTTGGCCCCCCTGGCCCCCCTTTTCCAAAGGGGGAAAATAATGTATTTTCGCTGTAAATCTAAAATTGAGAACCGCGCTAACAATTCTGACAGAAAGGAAATGAAGTATGCTGGATCAAAGCGAGCTTTTTGAGGGAATGGGGATGCTTTTTGTCAAAGACTTCATGAAAGTTGCAATCACAACATCGTATGACAAAGGAGATATTCTTTTTCGTGAGGGCGATCCGGCTCTGTGTTTTTATACGATGATAAGCGGAAAAGTGAATCTGTCTATCAGAACTGGACATCATGTTTACACGATCAGCAAGCCCGGAGAAGTTTTCGGATGGTCAAGTCTTGTGGAACGCGACGTCTATTCGGCAACAGCGGAATGTGTCGAACCTGCATTGCTGCTCAGAACTGACAAGAATGTTTTTTTCAATATGATAGAGGAGCATCAGAACATTTCGAACATCTTCTATAAAAATCTATCAAAAACATTGGGGAAGCGACTTCTGGCTAGTTACAATGTCATTTCATGCGCTTTGGATGAAAAGACATCTCCGTCCTGAACACAGGGCCAACTGAGTCTGCCAACTTTGCAATCAATCGACACCTGTTCTGAAGGCGGCTGTTACAGGACTGTTTTAAAGGACGTTTCATTACCATCCCTTTTATTTTGACATAAATTGTTTTTTGCCATATGTAATCACAAAAATGAGCATTCGAATTCCTACACATAACAATCGAGATTAAGATTGGCGACTTCGGCCGTGAAGCCTTTGACGGATGAATATGATGTGATTATCGTGGGCGGCGGGCCGGCGGGTTTGTTTGCAGCTTATTATTTAAGCGAGCATTCGGACCTGCGGGTGTTGCTGATTGAAAAGGGCAAGACGCCCCTTCGCCGCAAATGCCCCATGAAGGCAAAAGACGCCTGCCAGCACTGCAAACCCTGCAATATTCTCTGCGGCATCGGCGGTGCCGGACTCTTTTCGGACGGCAAGCTCAACTACATCTACAAACTGGGCAAAACCGATCTGTCGCAGTTCATGTCCAAAGACGATGCCCAGGAGTTAATCGATGAGACCGAGCAGATTTTCAACCGTTTCGGCATGGACGGACCGGTCTATCCCACCGACATGGCTGCGGCCCAGGCTATTCGAAAGATTGCCAAGCGCCAGGGAATCGATCTTCTCATCATCAAGCAAAAGCATTTGGGCAGCGATCGCCTGCCCGACTATATTGCCGATATGGCCGAAACCATTCGCTCCCGGGGCATAGTGATGCATACCTCCGAAGATGTACGCGACATCACGACGACCAATGGCCGGATTACCGGCGTAATCACCAATCGCAAAAACTACGCCGCGGCCCATGTGATTCTGGCTCCCGGCCGGGCCGGGGCCAACTGGATGGGCCAGTTGGCCGTAAAATACAAATTGGGATTGTCTCAACGCGGTATCGAGGTAGGCATTCGGGTTGAAGTGCACAACGATATTTTACAGGATCTGTGCCGTATCATTTATGATCCCACATTTTTTATTCAAACCGAAAAATACGACGATCAGACGCGTACCTTTTGCACCAACCGGGGCGGATACGTTGCCATGGAGAATTACAGCCGCTTTGTATGCGTCAATGGCCACGCCTATCAGGACCGAAAGTCGGAAAATACCAATTTTGCCTTTTTGTCCAAGGTGGTACTCACCGAACCCGTTACCGACAATCAGGCTTACGGCGAGTCCATCGGCCAGTTGGCTACCTTGATCGGCGGCGGCAAACCGATCCTGCAGCGATTCGGAGATCTGAAACGGGGACGCCGCAGCACCTGGCATCGCATTCACAAAGGATATATCACCCCTACCCTCACGAATGTGGTCTGCGGCGACATTGCCATGGCCCTGCCCGAGCGGATTTTAACCAACCTCACCGAGGGGCTGGAAAAGCTCAATCGGGTGGTCACCGGCGTTTCCAACGACGAGACCCTGCTCTATGCACCGGAAATCAAGTTTTTCGCCACCCAGGTACAAACCGACTCCCATCTGGAGACGGCAATCAAAGGACTGTTTGTTGCCGGCGACGGTCCCGGAGTGGCCGGCAACATCGTATCGGCCAGCGCCACGGGCCTGATACCCGCCAAAGCCATTCTGGCGCGCAGGCAGGAGCCTGCATCAAGTCAATAAGGCTATCCGGGCCACACGCCTTGGAATGCCCAGGCGGATGATCATGGCATTCCGATGACTGCGCCGACCCTGGACCAGCGGATACCCTCTTCTCCCGAAGAATAGTAGACCTGGCGGACCTTGCCGGTCACATCCCTGAGCGGGACAAACCCGAAAGTCCTGCTATCCGTGCTTTGCCCGCGGTTATCGCCGAGAACATAGACCGATCCGTGCGGAACCGTCTCTTTTCGTCCATCCGCATGCGTAATCACGTCGCCGGGCAAGGCCTCGATCCGTTTGATGAAGACCTTGCTCCGGTCATCGGGATACACAAAAATGATGACATCTCCCCTGTTCGGCGGCATCCGCTGATACGCCGTCTTGTCCGTAATCACCCTGTCCCCTTTCAGAACAACCGGCGCCATGCTTGCGGTCACGATCTTATAGGCTCCGATGATATGGGTTTTCGCATAATCGTTCACAACCCCCGTGATCACCACCGATCCCAGCAGCCAGAGGACGACATGGAGAACCCACGGGTGGTACGGTTTTTTCGTGAAATCCGTCCCCGCCTTTTTCGCCGAGCGATAAGCGGCAACAATCGATAGCGCATAGATGCCCGTCGCCGCAATCAAGGTGAACACAGCCCCTGCGATGAGTCCGCGGTCGGGAAGCAGCACGGTCAGACGAAATCCGGTCATAAGTGTCACCATAAAGATGACGAAAAGACTCAGTCCCTTCAGCACCTCCCCATTGTATATCTGGCCCATCCCCGGCATGACAAGCCCCAGGACAGCGGCTATCCACGGTGTTCTTTCTCTTCTGATTTCGAATTGTTTCATTTTCATTCTCCTTTTGCTGAATAATACGCACCTGCCCGCAAAAGGTTTCCAATCATCGACACAGGGTCGGCGACAAAAACATCAGGGATATCCTGATGAGATTGATAATTCCAATCATTGCGCCGCCCGTGGAGAGGATGATCCGGACCAGTCGTGAAGAAAGCAGGCGCTCTGCAATCATCGTCTGATCCGTAGTCTCGGCTTCGCAGGCACGAACGCTTTGCATCACCTTCAGGACAAAATCCTGTGACGGCTCGAACTCCTTCATATTCCCTGTCTCCTCATGTTTCCCAGCATCAGTTTGATCTTTTCCCGCGCCCTGAAAAGGCGCGATTTCACGGTGCCGGACGACACCCCTTCTTCGCGGGCTATCCGCTCGATCGAATCTCCGCGAAAACTTCTAAGAATCGTGCTTTTGTAAGGTTCCGGCAATTGCTCAAGCGAACGCAGGAGCGCCTGCTGCTGCTCCGCATCGATCAGTTCCTTTTCCGGCGATTGAATCGGCGCTGGAATGTCGGGGATATCATCGATTGAAATATTTGTTCTGCCTCGCCGTTCCCTGATTTGGCTGACGCAGCGGTTTCTGGCGATGATAAACAGCCAGGCGGAGAAGGGTGTTCCGCGGTGCTCATCAAACCGCTGAAGAGACTGGTAAACGCTCAGGAAAACCTCCTGGCCGATGTCCTCGACGCTTTTTTCATCGTCTGTAAGCCGGTAGATGAAGTTCAGGAGTTGCCTGTGATATTTCTCCACAAGGACGGAGTAAGCTTCTATGTCGCCGCGCTTTATACGCTTTATTATTTCGATGTCTTCCACGGGAGATCTCGCTGGTTATTGGTTCCAGAAAGAGATACGCGGAATCGGGGAAAAGGTTCCCGCTGAATTTCGGCGCTTTTCCCCATCCCGTTTTTCACGATATGAGAATACCGGGAGGAAGTCAAATCTTCAAAAAACATAATTGGAGAGATTGAGCGGGTATAAACAAGGGAATTGGATATGTCCTAGCGTGATAGCGGGCTCTTCATACTCTGGATCAGTCCTCGGACAAAGTCCGCCTCATCGTCTACAACGAGGATGGCATCACGGCAGGAGCTCCCTTACGTAGGTCTGTACAGCCAGGAGATTGGCGAAGATCAGACGCCCCTTGTCAATCACTTCTGTTTCCATCAAGTTGCGCAGAAAGATGTTATACAGCCAACCCGGAGCGATACCGGGATTTTTCATCATGATTAAATAAGGTTTCATCAAAAGTCAGCAGACCGGCAAGCCCAACAGTACCCTTGCCCTTTTGTTTAACGGCAAACAGCGCCCGGTCAGCCGAGGCAAGAAGACCGGTTAAATCCGTTGCATGTTCCGGGAAAGCAGCAACGCCGTAGCTGGCCTGAAGCTTCACCTCAAGGCCATAATCCTGCAAGTAGACCGCGCTTTTTATTCGAGACCGAAGATTTGAAGCTTTTTCTGCGGCCTGGAATTGATTGAGTTCCGGCAGGACGATGACGAATTCGTCTCCGGCATAAGCTACGGCGTAGGCCGGCGCCTCTATGGTCTCTTGAATAGTTCTGGCCACCTCCCGGATGGCGCGGCTGCCGTTCAGGTGACCGTAAGTGTCCACCACCTTCTTGAAGTTGTCGAGGTCCATGAAAATAAGTGACAGGGAAGATTGCGTTGCCTTGCCGGTTTCAATCAACCCGGACAGGGATTTATAAAGGTAGCGCCGGTTATAAAGTCCGGTCAGGTTGTCCTGCATCGCCAGATCACGAAATCTCTGCTCGCTGACCCGCAGGGATTCTTCGGCTTCCTTTCGTTTGGTGATGTCTACCATAGCGATTACAATGCAGGCCAATGTGTCTTCATGGCCCGAGACGATCAGCGATTTCGTCAGGACGATTCTTTTGTTGCCTCTTCCTGTCAGAAAAGACACCTCCCTTTCCCTGGAAATATTGCGTTCGGCGATCATCGGAATAATTTCAAGCGCCATTCGATGGTATTCCTCAGGGCTCCCGACAAATGGAAAGCCGTTTTTCAGTTCATCTCGGGTGCCGGCTTCCAGCAGTTTCAGAAAAGCGTCATTAAACTCAACGGTTTTTATCATGCTCATGCAATGGACTGCTTCCCAGGGATTGTCCCGCAGATAGGCGTTGAAATCAGTGACTCCGGATTCGCGCAGGTGGTCGAGATAGATCTTGAGACGGGAGGCGTCCCTTTCTATCAGGGCAACAGGCGTGGAGCGAAACAACAGGCGGTATTTTTCTTCACTTTCCCGGATTGTCGTTTCCTCAGCCCGCACGCATCGCGCTTCAAGCTCTTTCACATGACTGCGCAATGCATCCACTTCAGCAAGGAGTTGTTTCCTGGTATTGATCCTGTTACTCACAACAGGCCTCTTTCAGACAAAGAGAAAATATGGTTTTTCATGATACCTCCCTTGATTTAGTTCATCCAATAAGCTGACAATTTACTTTACACTGCTCAGAGCAATCTTTGTGCCACAAGGGGCTGTATGCTTTTAACATAATGGATTTGCAGACTTATGTTATCATCACAACGGGAGAGCATCATTTGACCATTTTAAAAAGCGGAGAATTTATATCCAGAACATTATGCGGATCTGCCGTTAATGGATATTAATTATCCAGCCGGAAGGCAGCAGAGGACTGCAAAACCAGTTTTCAATCGAATCCGGGAATCCGGTTGTGTTAGAGAATTATTTCATATTACTTTAAAATACGGACGCCGTCTATGACATTTGTGAAACCCGAATTTCTACACACACCCAATCGAGGTTAAAATTGACGACTTCGGCCGTGAAGCCTTTGACGGATGAATATGACGTGATTATCGTGGGTGGCGGACCGGCGGGTCTGTTTGCAGCTTATTATTTAAGCGAGCATTCTCAACTACATCTACAAACTGGGCAAAACCGATCTGTCGCAGTTCATGTCCAAAGACGACGCCCAGGAGCTAATCGATGAGACCGAGCAGATTTTCAACCGTTTCGGCATGGACGGGCCGGTCTATCCCACCGACATGGCTGCGGCCCAGACCATTCGAAAGATTGCCAAGCGCCAAGGAATCGATCTTCTCATCATCAAGCAAAAGCATCTGGGCAGCGATCGCCTGCCCGATTATATTGCCGATATGGCCGAAACCATTCGCTCCCAGGGGGTGGTGATGCACACCTCCGAAGATGTGCGCGACATCACCACGGCCAATGGCCGGGTGACCGGCGTGATCACCAATCGTAACCGAAGGACTGGAAAAACTCAATCGGGTGGTCACCGGTGTTTCCAACAACGAGACCCTGCTCTATGCGCCGGAAAACAAGTTTTTCGCCACCCAGGTGCAAACCGACTCCCATCTGGAGACGTCGATCAAAGGACTGTTTGTCGCCGGCGACGGTCCCGGAATGGCCGGCAACATTGTATCGGCCAGCGCGACGGGCCTGATACCCGCCAAAGCCATTCTGGCGCGCCGCCAAGGGTCTGCATCTTGTCCATGAGGGGCCCAAGACCTAAGTACCGTTTTGGTGAAGCGAAAAAACATATAATTATACCACAAAAGCCAGATAATCACTCACCCGTTCATCTCAGAAATAAGAGTCGAAATGAATCATATATTCATTTATCTCATCAATGGATGACAGTATCTGACCTACCCGGTCACGAATCAGCGATTGCTGTTCCTCCGGAACCTTGAGTGTGATCTTTACCCGACCGTCCCTGGAAACGACATCGACATGGGGAAAATCGAACAGCTTTCGAATGACCGTGGAGGTAAGGGCCAGATCCGCCAAAGCGGCCCTGGATTCGACTGTTTCCTGAAAGGAAGAAAGACCGACAGTGCCGGCGATGATGTCCACCGCATCATCCTCGGATAAATGGCCGATTCTGATGACCAGGTTGTATGCTTCGGGATCGGCGAGATCAACGCCGTAGAGAAACATGGCCCATTTGCGCCTCTCTTCATCGTCTTTTTTCAGGATATAGCGCGCTTTTTCCTCAGAAATGTTTTCTCTGGCCATTTCACCCGCCACCCTGCTTTCGATATCGGAAATAATTCTGACCTTGAGAACGTGTGAAATACTACTGACGAAATAATGTCCCACCAACCCATGATACACGACATTGCTGGCGAGAAAACGATTGAGAATTGCCGACCGGATCGCTGCAATGAAACGTTTCTTGCCATGAGGAAAACGGTCAAGGACGGAATAGGCGTCTTTGAGTTCCCTTACCAGCTTAATTTCCGGCAGATGGAATTTGTCGAGGTTCTCGATGATTTCATCCCGGGACACACAGGCATAGTTTAACCTTTGGGCCAGTTTTTCAGCGATGGATTTGCCGTAAAAATAGCTTCCTCTGGAAATGGTGATAATCGGCATCAGGCTCTCCTTTCGGGTAGATTGTCAGAGGGATCTTGCACCCGCAGATTTCAATATATCCACAATTTCATCATGGCCGTTTAATTTGGCAGTACTTAACGCATCACTGCCATCTGACATCTTCAAGTTCACTTTTGCACCCCTGGCAATCAGGATCTTGACAACATCCACATCACCTCGGCCAGACGCCATAATCAATGCTGTACCGCCATCGGATGCCTTTGCATTTACGTTTACACCATTGGCAAGCAAGACCTTGATACAGTCCGCATTGCCTTGTGCGGACGCCATAATCAAAGCCGTTGCGCCATCTGCCGTCTGTGCATTCACATCTGCGCTATTGGCAAGTAACTGAGCAACGACTTCTGTATTGTCTTCCTCGGACGCCATAATCAACGCCGTGAAGCCATTGTTATCCTTCGCGTTCACATCCGCACCATTCACAATGAGTATTTTGGCACAGTCCACACAACCTTTCTCGGCGGCTTTCATCAACGCCGTAAAGCCATCGTTATCCTTTACATTCACATCCGCACCCTTGGCTATCAACTGGGCAACAATGTCTGCACGATCTTCCCCTATGGCCCTCATCAACGACGTAGTACCTTCATTATCCTTTGCATTCACGTCCGCACCCTTGGCAAGCAACAGAGCAACAACGTCTGTGTGGGCTTGATCGGCCGCCCATAATAACGGCGTGACATTCTCGCCATCCCGCGCGTTCACGTCCGCCCCCTTAGCTATCATCTGGGAAACAATGTCCACATGGCCTTTCTGGACCGCTATTATCAACGCCGTAGTACTCTCATTATCCTTTGCGTTTACGTCCACACCACTGGTTATCAACTGGGAAACTACATCTGCGTGGTCTTCCTGGAGCGCCCATAACAACGCTGTAGCACCCTCGTCATTCTTAGCGTTTACGTCCGCACCATTGGTAATCAACTCAGAAACAATGTCCACGTATCCTTTCTTGGCTGCTATAATCAATGCCGTAGCGCCCTCATTGTCCTTGGCGTTCGGGTCTGCACCGTTCTTAAGGGATTTCTTTATTGCTTTAAGATCGCCTTCTTCAGCCGCCTTCAGAATGTCGCTGTTTACACCAGTTCTTGAGCAGGCGCAAAAGATCAAAATAAAAACAAACACGGTTGCAGTGATTCCCTTTGAAAGTCTCATGAAAAACAGCTCCTGTTTTTTATAATCAAATATTTCTTTGTTTTATTCTATTCACACGTAATACATGTCAAGCAGGATGTTTAAAGCTCATTTGCATATAAGGATTTGATTTCATCCGGCTGGACCCACAGATATTCTGGTGGTTACCATTTTTTTGTTCAGCATTTTCATGACAATCGTACAGATATTGCTGTCTGTCAAGCGAAAAATGCTCATCTACAAATATTCGTAATATTAATAATATAAGTAAGTTGGACGGGTTTAAAGCATCCATGACCAGGTGTTTTCGGGCGAGAAACTTCACTTGCACCATCCCCGGATCATATAGGATGATCCTTGTCCGATCTCCATCATCGCTATGACGGCAGGGATGGTTTCCAAGACAGACATCATGGGTGCATTTTACGTCGGATTGCCGGTAGAAACACCCCTTGCCGATATCATGGTCGGACCGCCCTTGTTTTGCTATCCGGATGAGCGCTCCGGTAACTTCTTGCGACCCGGAGGATTGGCTGGTGAATGCGCTGCGTCAGATGCTTGCCAGAGATATTCAGCGGCTATTCTTGCGATGGAAACCCCGATCATCTCATCGGCGTGCTGAGTTTATCCGATTTATCTTCATTTGTCAGTACGCGGCGTATCGTGTCTTCAAGAGACTTAAGCAGATAAGGCTTACGCAGGAATGCATTGGGCCGGTCAGGATGCTCACCTTCCATAACCTGAGCCTCGTCATATCCGCTGGACAGGATCACCGGGATATCTGGCGAAAGCTTGCGCAGGGCTGCCATTGCGCCCCATCCGTCCAGGTTCGGCATCGTCAGATCGGAAAAAACGAAGCGGATCTCATCCTTGCGCTGCTGGAATATCTCCACGGCCTCAATGCCGTCCTTGGCTTCAAGCACACCATACCCCAAGCGGGTCAGCATGATTCTGGCCATGAAGCGCACCTGCTCCTCATCATCAATCAGAAGCACCGTGCCGCCCGCTTCATACTTCGAGTCCGGAACCGTTTTCTCCTGCGGCAAGGAGGCTTCTTCAGTCGGCACCGGTAAAAAAACCCGAAAGACACTTCCCCGGCCCGGCTTGTTCTCCACCGTGATCCCCCCGCCGTGCGAGCCGACAATTCCCATTACAACGGGCAACCCCAGGCCTCGGCCGGCGAACTTGCTGGTAAAAAACGGGTCGAAGATCTTATCGATATCCTTATCGGCTATCCCGCAACCGGTATCCGTTACTTCCATGCAGGCGTGGGGAACACTCCTGGGCTGCCAGTCGATGGGAAAGCGATGCAATGCGGGAATATCCGCTACGGAAAACGTTTTGACAGCCAGTCTAATGGCACCACTCTTGTCACAAATGGATTCCAGGGCATTGGTAACCAGATTGGTAAGCACCTGGCGCATCTGATTCACGTTTGCCCGGATGGTTGGCCCAGGGGAAGGCAACTCGGAATCCACGATCACATTGCTTGGAATGACGTTCCGAAGTATGGACAAACCCAGGCGGCAGACCTCTGATAGATCCATGGACTCATGTTTTCCGGACGTTTGCCCCAGGTAGGTCAGCATCAGGCTGCTCACCTCGGCCGCTCTGCGGGAAGCCTTCATCGCTTCGGACAGGTTTTCAAGCGCATCGGATCCAGGCGGCATTTCCGTGATGACCAACTCCAGGTTTCCCATCACGGCTTGAAGCTGATTGTTGAAGTGATGGGCGATGCCGCCAGCCATACGGCTCAGACTTTCCACCCTCCTGGCCTGGTGTTTCTGCTGCTCGATCAGAAAACGATCGGCCTGGCTTTGCTTTGCTTCGGTGATGTCCAGGCAAGTTCCCACAAAACGAAGTGGGCGGCCATTGGCATCACGGTGCGTGACTTTGCCCTTGTCCAGAACCCAAATCCATTTACCGGATTTGGCAAGGCATCGGTGTTCGGTCTCGTAATAGGATGTGCGGCCTTCAAGGTGTGATTGAAGCGCCTCCATGACATGGGACATGTCATCCGGGTGGATCAACTTTTCCCACGTGCGTACATGGGGTTCGATCTCGTCCGGGGAATAGCCCAACATCCCGGGCCAGCGCTCGTTGAATCTGACATCTCCGGTCACAACATTCCAGTCCCACATGCCCAGATCCGCTCCCATGAGTGCCAATTGGAGCCTTTCTTCGCTCTCGAGCAGCCGGTGCTCCACTCGCACGCGCTCAGCAAGCTCCTCTTGCACTGCACGGTAGAGCCAAGCATTCTCCAGGGCAGCCGATATCTGGGCGGCATAAAGCATGGCTATTTGAATCGTGTCAGGACTAAACGGCGTTGTCGAAAAGCGCATGGCATATAGTAGCCCTTGAATGCGCTCCTCACGGAGAATAGGGACAGCCAAGAGCGCCCGCACCAGCAGACTGTCCGTTGGTCCCATTGCAGTCGTCTCGACAGCAGCGTGCAAGTCGGGAGTGCTATATGGCTGAAAGCCGGCGAGACGCGAGTCTGCAAGCAGATGTTCCGCCAGACGACTCCATTCATTGCCCCATGCTGGATCAATGCCGAACTGGGCGACACATTGCGGCGTGCCGCTTGAGTCGTTCAATACCAGCGCCGCGGCGTCAGCTCCCACAACCGAGGGCAGCAACCTCACCGTCTCGGTACGGACCGCCGACTCGTTGAGGTTGCTGGAGATCTTGCGGCCGACCCGAACGATCTGTTCCAGTTGGACGCTGCGCTGCGCCTGGTCCAGGGCCAGGCCGATTCGGTACGCCATGGCTACCAGCAGATCGACATCGGAAGATGCAAACGGAGTCGGATGGCAACGAGCCAAAATCAGAACCCCCCTTGCGGCTTGGCTGCCGATCACCGGTATCCAGACGGCCGTTTCGGTGCCCAATTCGCGGAACTGGGATTCCACCGTGGAGTCCATGCTCACGTCCGTCTTCACGATTGGGGCTTTGGTTGCCATTGCAACGGACACATACCCGGCCTCGGTGCCGGACATTGGCAGGCGCATCATATCCTCGGGCAAACCGATCGCCGCCAGAGGGGAGAACGTCCCCGATCCCGCCGGGTCCACAAGCACGACGATATCCGCTACAAACAGCTCGGAGAGCGTTGAGAGCACCCGGTCGAGCATCAGCGCCAGAGGAGCGGGCTCGCTCAGAATGGTGAAAAGACGCGTCAGGCGGGTGGTATCGCGAATAGCCGCCCGTGCAGCCTTTAGTTGCACGTCGTGCGCGTCACCCAGGCAAAGGACATTTTCTCCATCTGCCGACACCGGATTCCCATCTTTGTTGAGGTCGGGCTGCGAAGTCACTCGGGCTCCTATAGTGCCAGAGCCGTCAGCGTGGCGTTGTGCGTACCAAACACCCCCACGGAACGCGCAAACTCCCCACAACAGTAAAAACCAAAGGTTGGTATGCTACCCGCTGCCACCTGCAATCGGCGAGACTCCTCCGGAACACGCTCGCCGAAAATGACCATCCGGGCCGCACAACTGAAGACCAACAGCACCGCAGCCCCTGGATGTGCGTTCAGAGCGGTGCTGGCAACCTCTTCCACGATGTCGAGCAGTGTGTCGGCAGTACCATTCATCACTTGTACCGCACTTCCCGAGGGTGGGACGCAACCCTGAATTCTGAGCGTACCTTGCTCCGTCTTGGCGCGAGCCACCCGAATCACACTCGACCCGTCGGCCTGAAGCATGCCCAGCGGATGGAAGATGGAAGTATTCCAGAACTTGTCGGCATCCAGTTGTCCCGGATTCAGTCCGAGTTGTTCCTCGTAAGCCAGGGCAGCCGGACGCCCACTGATCTCGATGATCTCCGTGCCCTCCGCGCGGGTGACCAGCATGGGGACACCAATCGGGTCCCAGCCATGTCTTGTGACAACGTGCAGTGGCTTCTCGCTGCCAATCCAAAGAGCCACCGCACCATCCTCGACAACCTGGTCGTTGTGGAACACAAACGTCTGCACAAACTTCAACTCGTCGCCAGCAGCTCCCCCAGCAATGGGTGTCCTGGGACCGGTAATGCGATAGATCCCCTGCACAAGCTCCTGGAGGTCTCCGGCAAGAGCATCCGCGAGCAGCAGCACGGCTGAGTGGGGACTGGGGCCTGCATCGGCGCGGCTCGCTCGGGCGATCTCCTGGCCGACCCGATCGAGGTCTCCACGGATGTGGCCGGCCGATGCCACACCAAACCGGTAGGGTCCAGCCGTGAGAACCAGAACACTGACCCCGTCTCCAAACCCCATGTGTTGGCCCTGCACGATTTGACCGGAGCCCGTCGCCCCGAACAGGATCGCAGAACCCGTGATAGACCGGATTCCCGCAAGCAGTTCCGGGAGGTTGTACCTGGGAGTTGTGAAGACGACAACGAGCGCCGGCGGCTCACCAGCCAGGGCCGCGACCGCTGCATGTGCCGCCTCTCGTCCCGCCTCGGTCGCATCCTGCGCCTTGCTCATTCCGGTTCCGGCAAGCACTTTCATCTCTGACATTACCCCTCCTCCTCTACCACATCTTTCATGTTTGTTACGTCAAAATCCTGACAGAAAATTTGAGCATCGAGTCTTATTATGGAACCACCCGGCAACATATTCTCAGGCGGAGGATTTCCATACTTCAATTTGTATTGCTTTCGTTTGCATTCGCTTTGTTTGCTCCCACGGCAGTATTCAGCGATCAATCCATGGCAGGCAGCTACATGGATTTTTGCGTATTTTTTGAAGAATGCACACTCAGATAGCAGTTCACACTCGGCCATCGCGCTCTCCCTTTCCAATCATTGTTTCCAAGGATGAATAGACCACTCTTGTATTCGTGTCCATATCAAATACCCGAGTAAAAGTCCCAAAAAATATGCATCATTCTCTGAATCGAAGAATGCCAGGGCAGCAGCGTGCAAGTGAATTTGCCCCTTGCTGTATTCTTCAGGATAAAACCCGAAAGACACTGCCCCGTCCCGGTTCGCTCTCAACCGTGACAGCCCCGTGGAGTGCTCGCACAATCCCGAGAACCGCGGGCAAGCCCAGCCCCCGGCCGGTGAACTTTGTGGTGAAGAACGGATCGAAGAGATTCTCAATATCTCTATCCGGAATTCCGCAGCCCGTGTCCGCCACTTCCAGACAGGCATAGATGTTTTCCTGCGGCTGCCAGTCGATGGGGAAGCGCTTCGAGGCAGGAATATTCGCCTGAGAAACCGTCTTGACGGCCAGGCTAATAGCTCCTTGGTTCTCGCCGGCGGCCTCCGAGGCATTGGTGACCAGGTTGACCAGAACCTGCTGTATCTGGCCGGCGTTCGCACGGATGACCGGACCAGAAGAGGGGAAATCGGCCTTAAGGGTCATGCCTTTCGGGGCTGCGGCCTGAAGCAGGGTCAGGCTTTGACGGCAGGCCTCGGACAGGTCTAAGGGTTCATGCTTGCCGGGCGTTTGCCCAAGATAGGTCAGCATCTGGCCGCTGACCTCCGCTGCCTTTCGGGCCGCCTGCATGGCTGCGATCAGGCGTTCGATCGGTTTTGCACCCTGCGGCAGCTCTTTCATCATGGCCAGTTCCAGGTTCCCCATCACCGCCTGGAGTTGGTTGTTGAAGTGGTGGGCAATGGCCCCGGCCATGCGGCCCAGACTTTCGGACTTCTGGAGTTGCCGGTTTTGGGACTCCAGGTTTTCCTTATCCGCTTCCGCCTGCCTGTGCCCGGCAATCTCTCTGGCCAGTGCTTCATTTGTCTGTTGCAGATTATCGTTTGCCTCGGAAAGCTGAATCGTCCGTTCGGAGACCAGTTCTTCCAGAAACTGATTGCGGTCCACCAGTTCCTTCAGCGGATAGACTTCGCCCCCACGAACCAGGTGGTAGGGAATGGAAATGCTGCTGTGCGATATTTTCCAGCCGGCGAATTCCTTGCGAAAAATCAGTACCAGGCGGGCTGTCTCTCGTGACAGGAAATGGTCTTCGATTGGCAGGTGTATGATGAAGAAGCCGGTCGCAACGCCGATCGTATCAGCCAGCGACTGGATGGCCAGGTCCTTGAGTTCGATACGGATCGGATCTTTGATCTCGGCGAAGTCCTGGCGGGTAATCGCAACCCATTCTTCCTTGTTTTTGACCAGAGATTTCCCGCCTCCGGTAAAGCCGGAAAAATCCTCGCTGAAATACGTGGCGAGCCGATCATCGCGGGATGAATACATCCTCAGATAGTCGTCGAACAGTTGCCGGATTTTCCGGTAGTCACTTGCATCCATTAAGCGGGGCCTGTTTATCTGCCATACGCATTAGGGGTGTATTACGTTGTCCGAAAATATCTACATGACAGATTCTCTTATATCATAACTATCGATGGAATTACATTGTTTTTGGTAAGAGCATGTGGCGTACCCCATGGCCTGGGCCGCATCCAGCAGCATCGCAGCCTCGGCCACCTGGAAACTGACGCCCTGGAAGGTATTGATCACCATCCCGAATGCCTTGCGCCGGGTGGTGTAATGGGTGGCGATTTCTAGTGCGGTCCGGGCGGATCCGATGGTCATGATGGCCGTTCCCCCCCCGGGGCTCTGTGAGGCATTCCGCGGCAAAGCGTTCTCCCCGAAGAAGCGGCTTGTGGAGCCCGATAAACAAGACAAGAAATAAATCGCTTATTGTTCCGGACCTGCTTGGATGATTTCGGACCGGCCCCTGAAAGAGGAATCGAAACGCGTCAATTCGTTTGACAGGCATGGCAGCTTTATCATAGGGTAATTCGAGAGAAATGTTGGAATGGCAAATAGAGCAAGCAACGGAAGTAAAAGAACATGCAGCGTCACCTTCGTATGATGACCAACTGCGGATTACAGATTGCAAATTTTTACGGCTGCCGGAGGGGTCATGAGAATCAAGGATACCTTTAGTATTGTTAAGGATGGCCGAACTCAACAATATATGCAAGTAAGCATGACTCCAAAAAAATCAAGAAGATGCTGGTGAGGTGACCATATGAAGCGAGATGAACTATAGCGCCACTGCTGTCCGGGTAATTTTCTTAGAATACATGTAACTAACTATAATAACATGTGATAATTGTAAAAAATTATTTTGGGATTAAAATTTTATTCTTCACAAAATTGAGGGGTTCTGCTATGTTTTGTTCCCATAAGTGCCAAATTTTACCGGACAGCATAATAACACTGCATTACAGCCGGATCAAACAATACAATGCCCCGCAATTCTTTCGTTTTGGCTCAATTATTGGCACTGTTGCCCCGCTACGAGTTCCAGCGAATCGTCAACAAGTACAAGGGGGACTACCACACCAAACATTTTAAATGTTGGGACCAGTTGGCGTGTATGATTTTCGCTCATATCCGTCAAGAAAGAAGCTTACGTGATATTGATGTTGCGCTCAATGCACACGCCAGCAAGCTTTATCACACTGGCATCCAGCAATGTCCAAAATCCACATTGGCAGATGCCAATGAATTACGTGATTACAGAATCTTTGAAGATTTTGCCAAAACCCTGATGCAGCGTGCACGCCGGGAATACGCAAACACCGAATTGGCCATTGACGTGAACAATGCAGTGTATGCGCTGGACGCTTCCGTCATTGACTTGACGCTATCGCTTTACCCTTGGGCAAAATTTCGTAAGGCAAAGGGTGCCATCAAGTTGCACACAATGATCGATTTGCGGGGCAATATTCCGGCATTTCTGACCATTACTGACGGAAAGGTTCACGATGTCAAAGCCGCACCACAAGTGCCCATCGAAGCTGATGGAATCTACGTTGTAGATCGGGGCTACGTGGACTTTGGCTGGTTGTGGTATATTAACCAAGCCGGTGCGCATTCTTTGTCACAAGGCTGAAGACATCCATTAAATGGACCCGAGTGATTTCGCGTCCTGTTGACAAATCTCTTGGGTTGCGTTCCGATCAGGAAATATTGCTGTCTACTAAACGATTAACAGCGCTTTACCCAATACGATTAAGGCGGATCAGCTTCCGAGACGAAGACAGAAAAAGGACGCTGGTTTTCCTGACCAATAACTTCGATATCCCGTCAGCGACCATTTCTGCGCTCTATAAGGCCCGCTGGGAAATCGAATTGTTCTTTAAATGGATAAAGCAACACCTCCGGGTAAAAACATTTTACGGCACTTCCGCCAACGCTGTGAAGACTCAAATCTGGGTCGCCATGATTGTGTATCTTTTGCTCGCAATCTTGAAAGAACGATATCGTTTGGAACAAACTCTATCCCAATTATTACACTTTTTGGAGGTTAACATTTTTGAGCAGAAATCAATGCTTTCAATTTTTCAAATGAACTCTCGATCAACTCAAAAATCAGATATAATCGATAAGCAATTGAGATTATTTGATCTATAAGTCACTAATTCGATTTAGATGCTAACGATAGAGTAAATAATAGTGCATAAAACAATTGCTAAAATTACACTTTTAGCGTTTTCTTGAATTTAACATATTGATATCATTAAGTGGTTATCCGGACAGCAGTGAGTACAAATATCAATAAAACAGACAAAGGAAAGTGTGGGATGATCACCCCTTTCATCCTTAAATTATTCACCAGCCAGGGGTGGTCAAATTTCGGTTGTCATTTCGACCCCATCAAATGGCAAGACAAATCACCTAAAAAAGGGGGTCAAAAAAGCATTGTTTACAGCAAAAAAGCCTCAAGGTGAAGTAGAAATGGGGCAGCGCCATTCCGCTGCGGATTGATCGGTTACCATCTTAAACTCGACTCATTTTTGTCTTGACAGAGGGGTCCACTTCATAATCATTTTCATATAAACCATATAAATGGCCATTTTTTGTTCGAATTAACGAGGTCCGTCGTAAAGAAAGATCAATAACCTATTGACTCAAAATCCAACATTTTTATATAACAATGCCATGTAAGGAATAATCGATTACCAAACAAGACTCAGACCGTATTTGCTTTTCACGGGATTCTCTCGATAGCATCGACGACCGTTGCCCTTCAGACAGGCAACGGATAAAATGGAAATCGCTCAATGAACAGCCTGTCCCAGAAAGCAAGGATAAAAATTCGGTTTTTTCAAAACCCCTCACCCCTCATCGATATCCTGAAATATCTGGCCGTCATTCTGGCCGTCATCTGGCTGATCAGCGCCGGAACCGAAAAACTCGGATACAACTGGCAGTGGTACCGCGTTCCCCGGTACATCTTCACTTTCGAGGACGGGCATCTGGCCGCCGGCCCCCTGATCCAGGGCCTGATGGTCACCTTCCAGATCTCCGGGATCAGCCTGCTGCTTTCTTTTGCCATCGGACTGACAGCAGCCCTGTTCCGGCTGTCCGACTCCCGGGCGGCCCGTTTTCTGGCACGCTGCTATCTGGAGATGATCCGTAACACACCGCTGATGGTTCAGCTCTTTTTTATCTATTTTGTCCTGGGTCCGGTCCTGGGGATCGAGCGGTTTTTTTCCGCCGTACTGGCCCTCAGCCTCTTTGAGGGGGCCTATGCCTCGGAAATTTTTCGCGCCGGAATCGTCTCCATTCATAAGGGACAATGGGAAGCCGCCTACAGCCTGGGCCTGAGCAGATTCAATACCTATCGCTGCATTCTTCTGCCCCAGGCCATCCGCCGAATCCTGCCTCCTTTGACCAGTCAGGGAATATCCCTGATCAAGGACTCGGCCCTGGTAAGCATCATCGCCGTTTACGATCTGACCATGCAGGGTCAGGTCATTATCGCTGAAACTTTCCTGACTTTCGAACTCTGGTTTACGATTGCCGCCATTTACCTGGCCGTTAACGTGACGCTGTCGGTTCTGGTCAATCTCATGGAGGATCACCTCGGCGTTCAGGCATCGCCATAAAGGAGGAGCGTTTCGAATGCAGGATAAACAGTTCGGTGCCAAAAGCTCTTTTGGCTTCATCACCGTGGACAGAATCAGCAAGACCTTCCCCAACGGCGTCGTGGCCCTGAGTGAGTTCACCACCCATATCCTGCGCGGCGAAGTGGTCGTGGTCATCGGCCCTTCGGGATCGGGCAAATCCACGTTCCTGCGCTGCCTGAACGGTCTTGAGGATATCGACAGCGGATCCATTGTGGTTGACGGCATTGTGCTGGACGATAACAAGAAAAACAGGCTCGAGATCCGGAAAGAAGTCGGCATGGTCTTTCAGCAGTTCAATCTGTTTCCGCACATGACGGTCCGCGACAACATCAATCTGGCCCAGCGACTGGTCCGAAAAAAAACCCGGGCGGAGGCCACGGAAATGACCATGGATCTACTTCGCAAAGTCAACATCACGGAGAAAGCCGATGCCTTTCCGGCCCAACTGAGCGGTGGTCAGCAGCAGCGGGTTGCCATTGCGCGGGCACTTGCCATGATGCCCAAGGTCATGCTCTTTGACGAGGCCACCAGCGCTCTGGATCCCGAGATGATCGGCGAAGTGCTGGAAGTCATGAAAACACTTGCCGGAGAAGGGATGACCATGGTGGTGGTCACGCACGAAATGGGCTTTGCCCGCGAGGTGAGCGATCGGGTCATCTTCATGGAAGCCGGTAAAATCGTGGAATCGGGGACGGCCGAGCATTTTTTCAACCATCCCCGGGAGGAACGGACCCGGGCCTTTCTCAGTCAGATCCTGACTTGAAGGGCGCCATTTTGAGGAAAAAGCCGAGATTAACGCTGCTGGATGCCGTCATTATGCTGGTTGTCACTGCCATCCTGGGCTACATCGGCTACCGCATTACCGTCGGGCTGCATTACAAATGGAACTGGAGCGCCATTCCCCGATACCTGTTCCGAATCGACGAAAATGGCAATTGGAAGGCGAATCTATTGATGCAGGGTCTTTTTACGACGATTCGACTCAGCATCTGGGCAACCCTGCTGGCCACGATTATAGGGACCATTGCCGGCTTTTTCCGCATCAGCAAGAGCCTGTTCAAACGCCTGCTGGGCCGGACATTCGTGGAGCTGATTCGAAACACGCCCCCCCTGGTGCTGATCTTTATCTTTTATTTTTTCGTCAGCGGTCAGATCATGCCGATTCTGGGCGTGGATGACTTTGCCAGAAACGCATCTGAAAGCACGCAAAGCATGATGACATTTTTGTTTGCGCCGCCGCGTTTTTTATCCGCATTTATTTCAGCCACGGTAACCGTGGCGATTTTCGAGGCAGCCTATATCACGGAAATCATCCGGGCCGGAATTCAGTCCATCGAAAAAGGTCAGTTCGATGCATGCCATGCCCTGGGATTGTCCTGGAAACAGAAAATGCAGTATGTCATCCTGCCCCAGACCATTCAGAGAATCCTGCCCCCCCTGGCCGGTCAATTTATCTCCACCATCAAGGATTCCGCCATTGTTTCGGTGATTTCGATCCCGGAGCTCTGCTTTCAGGGAATGGAACTGATGGCTGCCACTTACCTGACTTTTGAATGCTGGATCACCATCACGGTCCTGTACCTGATTCTAACCCTCAGCCTGTCGCTGGCGGTGGAGCGTCTGGAAATTTTCATGAGAAGGAGCACAGCCTGATTAAAGAACGTCTAACACCAAGAGGAGGTATTATGAGAATCAAATCGTTATTGTCTGCAGAAGCTCTTTTGGCCGTTATCTCTCTTTTTCTGATTGTCTGTCTTGTCTCACCGGCACTTGCCGGAGACATCCAGAACAAGCTCGTTGCCGAAAGCGCCCTTGAGCAGGTGATGAAACGGGGCGTGCTGAAAGTGGGAATGTCCACCTTTGTTCCCTGGGCCATGAACGACAAAAACGGTCAACTCATCGGCTTTGAAATCGATGTGGCCAAAAGACTGGCAGGCGATCTCGGCGTCAAGGTCGAATTTATTCCGACCAAATGGGCCGGCATCATTCCGGCCCTTCTGACGGGCAAATTTGATGTGATCATCGGCGGCATGACAATTCAGCCCACCCGGAACCAAAAGGTCAATTTCAGCATTCCCTATGATTACACCGGTCAGGCCATTGTCGCACACAAACAACTGGCTGCCGGATTCAAAACCATGGAGGACTTCAACCGGCCTGACGTAACGATAGCGGCAAGGCTGGGCTCCTCATCCGTAGCCGCGGTCAAGCAGTTCATGCCCAAAGCGAAACTGACGCTCTTTGACGACGAATCCCAGGCTTACCAGGAAGTGATTAACGGCAAAGCCCATGCAATGGTGGGCTCTGCCCCGACACCGGCATTTCAGGCCCTGAAATATCCGGAAACCCTTTTCATCCCTATCGAAGAGACATTTACCAAAGAGCCCATCGGTTTTGCCGTCCGAAAAGGCGACTTCGACACCCTCAACTATTTCAACAACTGGATTACGGTAGTTGCGGCAGAGGGCTGGCTGAAAGAGAGAAAACACTACTGGTTCGAAACCAAGGACTGGGAATCGACCATTCAGTAAACCGGAAAGGTCAACCTTCAGCCTTTTTCAGTGCCGAATCCACTTTTTGTTCGACCGCATCAATGGTTACATGGATTCCGGATAGGATCAGGCTCAATTTTGCACGGCAGTTTTCCACAAAAACCGGATCCGCGATCCCTCCCAGGTTGATGCGCACGTTGTAGGCCGCAGCGTATGCAGCCGTTCGAACCAGTTGGGCGGCTGTGCCGGCATCGGTAATGCAGTTGACGTTTCCTTTTTCCACCACCTCATTCACATGGTCGGCCAGTGTCAGCGTATGTATCAATGTTTCCAGGGGAACTTCGGCTGCCTTTCGGTTAGCACGTTCAATGGCTGTCTTTCGAGCCGCCTTTTCTTCCGCCGTTTCCCTGGGCAGCCGCATGGCGGCCACGACCTGGTTATAGGCCTCGGTATCCGCGTCCATCAGCGCAACGAAGCGCCCGGCCAAGTGATCCGTCTCTTGAATCAAGCTTTCCATGGCATCCCAGTGGACGCGATATTTTTCCTTGCCACGGGTCAGCCTGGCCACCATGGCGCAAAGGGCCGCGCTCAGCCCGGCGCAAAGGGCCGCCACGCTGCCGCCGCCAGGCGCCGGCGAAACCGACGCCAGCTCCTTGACAAGTTCAGACACGGTCAAATCCGCAAGTTTCATCGGGTATTCCTTTCCGCGTTTATCCTCTCCCCTTTTTTAAATACCGCCTCAACCGGCGAAACTCCGGCATGAATGCGCATTTCGGATGAGTTTACGAATCATCGCTGTCTCCCATCATCTCCAGCAGGCGCAGTTCGATCACCTGGCGGGTGTCAAAGCCGGCGATCTGCATGTAGTACTCGGTACTGCTGAGCAAAGCCGCGGCCGGCACCATGCCGTACACCTCGGTTTCAACGATCTCAACCCCCCAGCGCCGGGCCTCCATGCGCACAAACTCCTGCACCCGGTAGAGCGGATTCTTCTCGTGATCCACGATATTCAGACTGACCTGCACCATGCCACGGCCTGCGAGCGGAAGTCCAATGCCCTTGACATGGCTGAAGCCGCCACCGGATGCGCGCACCGCATGGGCAATGGCCTTTGCCACCTTCAGATCGCTGGTGTTCAGATTGACGTTAAAGGCCACCAGAAAAGGACGGGCGCCGATGACCGTGGCCCCCGCGCTGGGATGAAGAGCGGGCCGGCCCACATCCGGATGCCGCTCCGGTCGATTGATCTCATTTTTCAAGACTTCGTACTGGCCTTTTCGAATGACCTCCAGTTTTTTCCGCTCCGGATTTCGGGCCGCCGTTTCGTAATAATAAACGGGGATGCCGGTTTCCGCATGAAAGCGGTTGCCGAACGCATGGGCCAGATCCACACAATCGGCCATGGTGATGTTTTTGATCGGCGTAAATGGAATCACGTCCACGGCTCCGATTCGCGGATGCCCCCCCTGGTGCTTTTCCATATCGATATGGCGGACAGCCACCCTGGCAGCCTCAATCAGGGCATCCTGAATCGGATCGGGCTCCCCGACCAGGCTGATGACCAGGCGATTATGATCCTTATCCGCGCGGTCATCGAATAGATAACAGCCCTTTTTGTTCCGGAAACAGCCCACGATGGCATCGATCACTTCCGGCCTCCGGCCTTCACTGAAATTGGGAACGCATTCAATCAATGATCTGGACATCTCTGTCATCCTTTTTCTTGAAGTTTTACATAGGCCAGTATTTCGCGGCTTGCTTCGGTATGCAGCTTGATTGCGTCATAATCTATCGCGACATTGTTGAGGTATTGCAACACCAGCGCTTCCCCGACGGATGCACCGGGAAGTATCCCGCCGAAGAAAAAGCCGAGGGCCTCAAATTCAGGGACCAGGTGAAACGTAAGCGGGTCGCGGAGATCCAGATACAGCGCGATAACATCGTAGCGTTTCAGGCGAAATTCCTTTAAAGCATTTTTTACCTCCGAGCCGATGTTTTCGCCATATCGCAGTACCTCTATGGATGCGTAGCCCGGAGGCATCGAGGCAGCGGTCATGGTTTTCAGAATGGACTCCGATTGGCGAACCGCCGCCGGCGACTTTTCAGGGACCTCGAATTGGGGTGTTACACCGAGATTGCCGTAAAGTTTGGCAATAAAGTCCTGATGCTTTGACGGCGCATAAAGCTTCAAGGGGCCGGGCTTTTCGAGATACTTATACTGCACGAGGAAGGTTTCACGCTGGGCAAGCTCTTCCCGAATACCCCTGAACGTTAAACTTGCCGGCACATAACCCAGCAATATCGCACATGCCGTGAAGTCAAGCCGCATGGCGACGCGTTGCGAAAAGGCGTGGCTTGTCACGGCATGGACATACAGACCGGTCATGCCGCGGGATTTCGCCTCGTTTATGAGGAATTCCGTAAGGCGCTGCAAGCATCCCTGTCCGCGAAATTCCGGCTTTACCACGGCCTGGCCGATTTCCGCGCTTTGAGACCCGGCATCTGACCGGAAAATCGCACAGTGCCCCGCAAGTTCTCCGTCAACTGTTACGGCCGTTGCCGATATCAGTTGTCCGCTCTCGTTCAGCTCCACGATGCGGTCCGGATAATAAATGTGCTCGTAGGAGTACGTGTAGCCATAAGCTTTATAAGCCGACCTGGAAACCTCCAAAGCCTCCGATGGCTCCATCAGGTGGACGTGAAACTCGCCAGGTCCTGATATTCGTTCCCGTGTTTGGGACGGCTGCTGGAATTGCTCCAGTTCACAAGCCTGGAAGTAATCTTCGACACTTTTATCCCTGAGGTATTTCACGAGATGAATCTCTTGTCCGTCAGGTCCAAGATTATGAATCGAGAACTCATCCACGAGGTCTCTCAGCAAGGGGATGCCGGGCAACTCCCGAGGCTCCTGCAGGGCTTCCGTCCGAGGCTGAAACAACGGGATCCGTGATGGGTCAAAAAGCATCCCCCTTTCTTTAATGATGATCTGAAGGCCAACGGGAACACGCTCGCAAATGATCTCAAAAGTCTGTCTGGTACCGGGTTCAAAGGTCTGCTCCATCACACTGGCTACCACTTGCTCTACCGCCAGGCCGATCTTCTTTCGCTGGCCTTCTTCAAACCCCAGTTTTTTTGAAACCTCATCTACATACGCAACGGCTACGCCCACGTATGAGCCGTCGTTAGGAACAGTCAGTTCCGAGTATTCACATCGGGCTTGCATGGGTTTCTCCCAAGGAATCAGGCCATTTTCTCCCACTAACCGTTTCAGTCATGGATCACCGTTGAAATTTCTCGATACTGAAGAATGATCGCCTCACCATGATCGGGAACAGCGGGTCAAGACAAGCGAATCGGCACCCGGGGTTTTGCTTCACCTCGCGATGGACGTGATTCAGTGCATCTGTAGCGAATCCCTCGCGGGGATAGCGCTCGATAATATCGATCAGGTTCTCCGGGGCTACCCTCCATTCCTGTGCAATGACCTCCACGAGCCCGCCCACGCGCATAAAATGGGCCACCGGTCCGAACTCATCAAGCGGAACGAAAGCATTTGGGTTCGTGGTGATAGCCACGGCCATGCTATCCTGACGCGATGCGTCCCAGCCGGCGTCCTTTGCGATGCGCCGGGCTTCTCTGGCACTGCCCACGGTAAAGCAATGCTCCGTTTCCGGAGGAGAAGTCTGGAACAGGCCGACATCGTGCATCAACGCGGCAACATAAAGCGCCTCGCGATCGATGGTTTGTTTAAGTCCGCTTAAATCGTAGAGGATGCCTGAGAAATAATAGGTGCGCAGGCTGTGGTTAACTATTTGAGGGGTCGAGACTTCGCGAAGATAAGCCTCCGCCTCGTGTGCGGCACGGGTGTCCGGCGGTGTCCAGGCTGCAAGGTCTACCTTGAGTGGCCTGCGCTCGGGAAGGATTCCCCACCGGCTGAGCTGCCACCGAAGTCGCTGCCCGTAGTGCGACAGAACGACAACGCCCGCGCCGCCCAACACACCTATCTTCTGACCAAAAGAAAGAGGCGGTCCGCCTGCCCGTTCCCACTCGGCAGAACCCACGGGCAGCCGAGTATAAAGCTTTTCCCGCTGCTTGCGTCCAGCGTCTTCTGATCTGGTGTTTTCGGACCGTGCGTTCATATGATCCCCTTATGCCAAAGAGGGAGAAGATTCAGCGTCCTCTTGCCGGCTACAGGTTTTATTGTTTATGGCAGCTTGTTGGCGAACACTTCTCCATCATCTTAGATTTCTTATGTATTTTATGCTTATCGTTTTGACAAGTATTATTTGCACTTGTATCCGTCAATCCTCCAGCCCGAATGAAAAAATAGCGCTCTGGATGATTCTTGTGACCTTGCACATCTGCTCCGCTGTCATGTATGCCCCGCGAAGCCTGTGAACCTGCTGCCTGTATTCCCTTGCATGTTCTTCCGACCAGAAGAAGACGCTCTGCCTTCAAAAAGCGTTGATGATGTTTTCATCTTCAAGTTTGAGAAGGTTGATATCGGGTACGAAGACGATCGGGACGCACCCTTTTTCTTTCACATGATAGTTGAGGTCGCTGTCGATCTCTATTTCCATTGATCTGGAGCAGTGGACGCATTCCGTCCGGATAACGACCGACACGAATTCTTTTCTGAGTCGCCCTTGCACGAAGGGCGTCGCAAACGCGTCGGCTGCTCAGGCTGCGTACAACTGCTCGCCTGACTGAAAAGTCACATGGTGCGGTGTTTTTTCAACCGTCACGGGATATGCCCACTCGATTTCCCCCTGGACGTTTCTAAAGATAAAGGTCATGTGCGATTCCAGGTCATTCAGGATGGCAATCACCCGACTGACGGGAATATTCAATGCATTCGAGATAAATTCCGGTGATAACGGTTTCCCTGCAATCGGAAGTTCCCGGACCGCAAAATGGTGTACCAACCGATGTTCCTCGGACATAAAGGCAAGGTGGTCCGCGTATTTCTTTTTTCCCTTGGCAATCTGCTTTTCCCATAAGAACGGCGGGACGCTGAGCATATATCGCCACAATCCCATCATGAGTTTATTTTTCATCGTCTGGATCTCCTGTTTATTACTGTGATGTTGTTGTCCAATGGTCATTTTAGGCGATGTCATCGCGGCCTGCATCTGATTTTGAACTATAATGTGATAGTCAGGTCAAGTGTTTTTTTTCAGAGCTGTTTTGTCAAAATATCGTTTGAAATTATACAATTTTTGTCGATGGCGCTTGTTTTGCGACCGGTTTCTTTAGAAGAAATCTCTTTAACCAGACGATGACACATGACGCGCGATCAGCAGCTAAATACCTATTCAGTATGGATTCATTGAATTTATTTTCAAATACGCCGATGGTTGATTCCCCACATATTGCTGATAAAAATGAGTTGATTACATTTTCCGGTATGCAAATTGCTTGTATATTCGTTAGCCATAAGCCGACATTATTTGACGTCGGGTTATCTTTCGAAAAATACCGATAGCTTTTACTTTTCATATAAGGTTTTTCGCCTGATGCATTTCAACAAGTCTTTATTGGACAAATTAACCTGCTTAAATCATATTCCGACGCTTCCGCATATTCTTTTGCAGCTGATCAAAACCTGCAACGCGGACAGTGGCAGCCTCAAAGAAATATCCAGAATCATTGAAAAAGACCCGGCGCTTTCCAGCCGGATTCTGAGCCTGGTAAACTCTGCGTATTATTCAAAAAACAACAGAATCCGTAGCGTTGATAGCGCCGTTATCTTTCTGGGAACGAATGCCATCAAAAATATTGCCATATGCAGTTCCGTTCACGAAGTTTTCAAGAAAGTCAAATCAGGAGCAGGCTTTAATTTAAAACACTTCTGGTGGCACTCATTAAGATGCGCGATCCTGGCAAAATCGATCGCAAAGAAACAGAAATTCCACGATCCGGAGGAAGCTTTCTTATTCGGAATGCTTCATGATCTCGGCAAAATCATTCTTTGGGTAAATTTTCCGGAGCAATATGCGGATCTTCTGGAAAAACGAAAGAGTCGCCCCGACTTAATCCTAGCCGGAGAAACCCAGTTGGGCGCCAATCACGCTGAAATCGGAGCCTGGCTGCTGAATAAATGGAATTTTCAACATGATATTGCCAACGCGGTTCTCAGTCACCACTATTCTCCTTACAGTATGCTGAAAGCGACCCCGTTAGCCCAATTTATATACGTGGCAAATTTATTGAGCAATGAATCCGATCAGAAAATCAGAGAAGGCTTAACCGCATCCCAAAAGATATTTGGATTCACTCAATCTGCTGTTGAAGAATTCTTGAGCCTGGCCGATGGTGAACTAATGACAATGGCCGAATCTTTAAACATCGCCATAGAGCCATTCAAGTCAAATGGTTTTGAATATTCGAAAGAGGATCGTGAAAAGGAAATACTCCTTACCAAAGAAGTAGGAGATCAGTCGCTTTTGCTGAGCACCGTCCAGAATCTGCTGGGTGCAACCGATGAGGAAGCGATATGGAAAGAAACCTCTCAGGGGCTGCAGATCCTCTTTGAACTCACCGCGATTCTTTTTTTTGCCTACGACACCGAAAACAACTGTCTCCGGGGGGTTGTCCTTCCGGATGCCGTGAATTCCTTAATGATCAAAGGTATGATTGTCCCGCTGAAGATGGAAGAAAGTCTGTTGGCTGAATGTCTCCAAACCCGAATGATCACCGACTCCTTGAGCCGATCCGCAGTTCCTGCATCCGGCAGATTGGATAAACAAATCATTCGCTTTATAGACAAGGAAGGAATTGCCTGTATCCCCATGGTCGCCTATGGCGAAAAAATCGGTGTGATTGTACTGGGTCTGGATCTCATGGAATTTTCAAACCTTAAATCTCAAATCAAACTTCTGCGAATGCTGGCGGATCAAGCGGCGGTCGCTATTCGTGTTCATCATCTCTGGCGGTCTCAGTTGCAACAAATACAACCGGAGCGAGAGAGTGCTTCATCCTCAATGGATAAAAATAATGTTCATAATATCAATAACCCCTTGAGCGTTATCAAAAACTACCTGAAAATTCTATGGATTAAACTTGCCAGAATCGATATGGCTCAAGATGAAATCAAGATTATTAATGAAGACATCGATCGAGAATCAGTGGGTAAACCTTTATTTTGACATTTCATGGTTATTCAAAGAGCCATTTGTCAAGATAAAGATCTTGACCCCTACAGTTTCCTTTTGTCAAGATAAAGATTTGACCCCTACAGTTCCTACAGTTTCCTACAGTTTCTTATCCCCCAGATCGAGATGAAACTGGTGCATGAAACGATGATAGATCGGCGTAAAGAGTACGCCACAAAACGTCAGAAAAGATACCCCGCTAAAGATGGCGTAGCATGATGCAAAAAGCTTGGAAGCATCGGTTTCAAGCTTATCAACCGGTCCCATGCCGGTCAGGATCATCGAGGCGTTTAAAAACGCATCAACCCAGTTCAGATTGGCTGTAACATGATAACCAACGGTACCGATTCCCAACGAAAATGCCAAGAACAGGCATCCAAACATCCAATACCACCCCAAACGAACTACGAAATCACGTCTGGAGAGCAGTTGAGACATCTTATGTTCAAGCTTGGTTTGTTTCATATGGTTTTCTCGATCTGTCGCAGCAGTTTCAGATACCGTTCCATCGTGTAATCTTCCATAACCCGCTTGCCGGATCGATAGTACGTTACCTGGCCATGACCTTCATGAATCCTCCCCATGGATGCCAGCATGTTTTTCAGGTTTTGAACCGTTCCCCTGTTCCCATCGACAATGACCGTGCCTTCCGGAAAGATTTCCCGGATATGATCCTTGAAAAACGGAAAATGGGTGCATCCGAGAACCACGGCACCATAGCGGTTCAAGTCATAATCCTTCAAACGCTCTTTCAGATATGACATGATGACGACCCGGTCGAACTGATAGGCTTCCGCAAAGGTAACCAGTTCCTGCAAGGGGAGATAATCGACCGCATTGTGGATATCGACCTGGCTCAGCAGGCCGATGAATTTGGGTTCGCGAAGTGTCAGGGGGGTTGCAAATACCAGTACCCGTTTGCCGTCAACGGATTTAACCGCCGGTTTAACCGCCGGTTCCATGCCGATGATCGGAAATCCGTATTTCAGGCGAATATCCTGAATGGCGACGCTGGTTGCCGTGTTGCAGGCCACGACAAGGGCCTTGATATCCTTTTTGGCCAGAAAGTCGACCGCTTCAAAAACACAGCACCGGATCTCTTCCTTGGACTTATTGCCATAGGGAACATTGGCATCGTCCGCATAGTAGAGATAATCCTCATGGGGCAATTGGCGAAGCGCTTCATACAGAACACTCAGGCCGCCAATGCCCGAATCAAAGAATCCAATTCGCATAATCACTCAATCAGCATCTTTGCGCCGGCCCACTTTCAGGTTTCATTATCGAGACGAGACGCGGCTTACCGGTCCAAGTCTATTGAAAGAAACCCATGGGGTCAAGGAAAAACCTCACGGCAGTGCTTAAATCCGGCCAGTTCTTTTAAACGATCAACGGGCGCTGAACAATGTAGGTATTGACAAGATTTTTTGAACATAATACATACCCGAAAGGTCTTTTATCTGTCGGCACGGCCGGATGATTAACGCCCCAAACAGGATATCGGAAAGAAAGAATGCAGCCCGCAGTTACAGCAGCCACCTTATCGCCCTGGGATCCCGGTCTTCTGGCCATGTTGACTTATAGTGCCATGGTGCTGGCTCTGATGGCGCTCCTGTTGTTCTGCTGCTCCTGGCTGGGCGAAAAAAAAGGCGGCCGGGAAAAAGAGCGGGCTTATGAGAGCGGGGTCATCCCGACCGGCCTGGCCCTGCTGCGTTCACCGGCAGCGTTTTACATGGTGGCTGTTTTCTTTCTGATCTTCGATGTGGAGGCCGCCTTTATTTTTTCCTGGGCGGTTTCCTTTTACAGCCTGGGATGGGCGGGCTGGACGCAAATGACGTTTTTCATCGTAATGCTGCTCTTCGGGCTGTTCTACGTGTGGAAGAAGGGAGGACTGGAGTGGGGAACAACGGCATCACCGCCTTCCTGCAACAGCAAAACTTCCTGCTGACCCGTCTGGATGCGCTCATCAACTGGTCCCGCCAGTACAGCCTCTGGCCCATGTTCTTCGGGCTGTCCTGCTGTTTTATCGAAGAGGCCGCGGCGTTCACTTCCCGTTACGATATCGCGCGTTTCGGCGCTGAAGTCATGCGGGGCTCGCCCCGTCAGGCAGATCTTCTGATCATTTCCGGAACGGTCTTTAAAAAAATCGCCCCGGTGGTGCTGCGTCTCTACGAACAGATGGCCGAACCCAGGTGGGTGATTTCCATGGGATCCTGCGCCAATTCCGGCGGCATGTACGATGTCTACAGCGTGGTCCAGGGCGTGGACCAGATGCTGCCGGTGGATATTTACATTCCCGGCTGCCCGCCCCGGCCCGAAGCGGTTTTACATGCGCTGACCCTGCTTCAGGAAAAGATCCGCACCGGCGAACGTCCGGCACGCGCTATCCTGAATCTGAAAGGCGGCAGCCAGGGCACGCAGCAACCCGTGCGGGTGGATGGCGTCAGCAAGAGCCGAGACCCCCGGGGAACCGGCTATGAAGGCCTGCCGATCCGCGGAACCGCCGCAACCCCGCCGCATTTCTGGCTGAATCGCACCGAACTGATGTGGTCCCCTCCGGCGCATCGCATTGAACTGACCTCCGCAGACAGGTCTCTGAAAGCCCAGCTTCTGGAAAGATTCAAAGACGCCGTGCAGCCTGCCGACGACACCTCGGACATGCTGACCCTTCAGGTGGATCCGGATCAGATTCGGGATGTCCTCGGTTTTCTGAAAAATGAGGCCTGTCCCCGTTTTCTTCGCATGGAAGATCTCACGGCCGTGGATGAATCGGCCCGCCGGGACAAGGGTCGCTACCCGGACTTCACCCTGGTTTATCACCTGCTTTCCTTTGATGGCCCCAGCCGGATCCGCATCAAGACCCCCCTTTACGGGCCGCATCCGGCAGCGCCCACCCTCACCCATTTTTGGCCCGGCGCCAACTGGTATGAACGGGAAGTCTTCGACATGTTCGGCATTGATTTTAAAGGGCACCCGAATCTGAGGCGCCTGATCATGCCGCACGACTGGAAGGGTCATCCGCTGCTGAAAACATATCCCGGAAGGGCCACGGAAATGCCCCCTTACACGAAGGCGGATGCGAAGTTTCATCAGCCTCTGGACGCCGGGGTGTTTTTCCGAAAGCCAAACGGCGGGGAAGATCTGCTGCTTAACCTGGGGCCTCATCACCTCAGCACGCATGGTCTGATGCGGTTTGTTCTGGCCCTCGATGGCGAGAGAATCACGGATCTTGATATGGACATCGGCTATCATCACCGGGGGGTCGAGAAAATCGGCGAACGCCAGTCGTGGCACCAGTTCATTCCGTATACCGACCGGGTGGACTACATGAACGGGACGGCCAACAACCTTTCCTACCTGACGGCTGTTGAATCCCTTGCCGGCATTCGGGTTCCGGACCGGGCCCAGTGCATCCGGGTGATGCTGAGCGAATTCTTCCGGCTGAACAATCATCTGATCTGGTTTGCCACGCTGGCGCACGACCTGGGCGCCATGACGCCCAATTTTTACACGTTTCGGGAACGCGAACAGATCATGGACATTGTGGAGCTCATCACCGGCGGTAGGCTGCATCCGTCGTGGTTTCGCATCGGCGGGGTAGCCGCGGATCTTCCGGATGGCTGGAAGCAAGCCGTTGACGCTTTTGTAACGGCATTCCCGCAGCGACTCAAGGAATATGAGTCGCTCACGACCAAAAACCCGATTTTCAAGGCCCGCACCCAGGGCATCGGACACCTTAGCCTGCGGGATGCCATCGACTGGGGCGTGACCGGCCCCATGCTGCGTGCCAGCGGCATGGACTGGGACGTTCGCAAAAAATTCCCCTATTCCGGATACCAGAATTATGATTTTGATATCCCGACAGCAACCGAAGGCGACTGCTACGCCCGCTACCGGGTGCGCGTCGAGGAAATGCGGCAGAGCCTTCGGATCATCCGCCAGGCGGCAGACAAGATGCCGGATGGCACTTATGTCAGCGAAGACTGCCGATACGGCATTCCGCCAAAAGCCGCCACGCTGCAGGACATCGAAACCCTGATTCATCATTTCGTCCATACGACCCGCGGCCCCAAAATACCTGCTGGGGAAGCGTATGCGGCCATTGAATCCCCGCGCGGAGACCAGGGGTATTACGTGGTCAGCGACGGCGCAAATACTGCCTACCGGATGCGGATCCGCACGCCTGCCTTTGCCAATGTCCAGGCCATCCCGCTAATGGCCAGGGGCGCATCCATCTCCGATTTCGTGGCCATCATCGGCTCGGCGGATTACCTGCTGCCGGACATTGACCGGTAGATGAGAGACTTGATATGATACCGGACGATCTCAAGGAAATGCTGCAACGCCGGATCGCCGCAACCGATCACCCGCGGGAGCAGGTCATGGATGTTGTCTTTACGCTTCAGGACCGGTTCGGGTATCTCAGTGACGCGCTTCTGGAAGAGGCGGCGGCGCTTTTGGGAATGACGCCCCTGGAATTGGAGGAAATCGCCACTTTCTATGAATTCATCTACCGCAAACCCGTGGGCAGATATGTGATCCACGTTTGCGATGGCGTGGTGTGCTGGATGCAGGAATATCAGTCGGTCCTGGATTATTTGCGCAAAAAACTGAACATCGATTATGGGCAGACCACGGCGGACGGCCGCTTCACCCTGCTTCCCACCTGTTGCATCGGTTACTGTGACCGGGCTCCGGCCATGATGATCAATCGCAAGGTTTACGGGAAACTGACTCCGGGACGGATTGACGAAATTCTTGAGGGGCTGGAAAGATGACGACACAGGTTCTGTTTAAAAATCGCCGGCCCGACCGCATCGCCACGCTGGAAGAATATTGCGCCAGCGGCGGTTATGAAGCCCTGGCCACGGCTTTGGGAAAATACACCCGTTCCCAAGTGCAGCAGCTCGCCCTGGACGCCGTCCTTCTGGGCCGCGGGGGCGCGGGTTTTCCGGCGGGGAAAAAATGGATGACCGTGGCCGAAACCGCACCGTTTCCCCGGTACATGGTCTGCAACGCCGATGAAATGGAGCCCGGAACCTTCAAGGATCGCGTTCTGATTCATACGGACCCGCACCAGATCATCGAAGGGATGATCATCGTGGGATATTCGGTCCTGGCAGAAAAAGGGATTATTTTTATCCGTTCCTCCTATGAAAACGCGGCCCGGATCCTGGAGCGGGAAATCGCCCGGGCAAAAGAAGCGGGGTTTTTGGGAAAGAATATTCTGGGCAGTGACTTTTCGATGGAAATCGCCGTCCATCGCAGCGCGGGCCGCTACATCTGCGGCGAAAATACGGCACAGATCAATGCCATCGAGGGAAAGCGGGCCAATCCCATTCAGCCGCCGCCCTATGCCACGGAAAAAGGCATCTGGGGGCTTCCCACGGTAACCCACAATGTGGAAACCCTGGCTTGCGTACCGCACATTCTGCGCAACGGCCCGCAATGGTTCAAAAGCCTGGCCGCCACCCCAACCGGAGCCGGCACCAAGCTCTACTGCGTGAGCGGCCGGGTGAACCGACCCGGATGCTTTGAGTTGCCCATGGGAACCCGGCTGAGCGAAATTATCGAAAAGCATGCCGGCGGACTGCCCGAAGGCTGTGAGTATAAGGCCTGTCTTCCGGGTGGCGCCTCCACCCGCTTTCTCCCAGAATCATTCTACGATATTGAAATGGATTTTGACGCCATGAAACAGGTTGGCCACCGCATGGGAACCGGATCGATCATCGTGTTCGATCACAAGACCTGTCTGGTGGGCGCAACCCTGAACATGATGGAATTCTTTGCCCGTGAGTCCTGCGGCTGGTGCACCCCATGCCGGGAAGGTCTGCCGTATATCCGGGATATCCTGGCCCGCATCGAGGCCGGAGAAGGCAGGGAAGAATACATTCCCATGCTGCGCCGGATGAGCGGGTATTTGTGTAATTCTTACTGTGCCCTGGCGCCTGGCGCGGCTTCGCCGGTGGAAAGCCTGTTGACCTATTTTGAAGACGAAGTGCGGGAACACATCAGCCAGCACGGGTGTCCCTTCAAATGAAAGAACGGCCATGCCGAAACTGATCATTGATGACCGAAAAATCGAGGTTGCCCGGGGCGTCAAGGTGATTGCCGCCGCGGAGCAGGCAGGCATCATGATTCCGCGCTTTTGTTATCATCCGGCCCTGGGTTCGGTCGGAGCTTGCCGGATGTGCGCCGTGAAGTTTCTGGAGGGCCCGGTTCACGGGCTTCAGATGAGCTGCATGGTAGAGGCCAAGGACGGCATGGTGGTTTCCAGCACCGACGATGAGGCCGTGGATTTCCGGCGTTTTATCATCGAACTGATGATGCTGAATCACCCGCATGACTGCCCGGTCTGCGATGAAGGCGGCCACTGTCTGCTCCAGGATGAAACCATCTCCGGCGGACACGCCATGCGCCGCTATATGGGAAAAAAACGCACCCACCGGGATCAGTACCTGGGCGAGCTGGTCCAGCACGAAATGAACCGCTGCATCCAATGCTATCGCTGCAAGCGCTTTTATCAGGATTTCTGCGGATATCGCGATTTCGGGGTCATGGGGATCGCCAGCCGCACCTATTTTGGCAGGTATTCGGATGGCCCGCTGGAAAATCCGTTTTCCGGCAACCTCATCGACATTTGTCCCACCGGCGTATTGACGGACAAACCCGCAAGATTCAAAGGCCGGCGCTGGGATTTTCAGCGGGCGCCATCGCTTTGTATTCACTGCTCTCTGGGATGTCATACCGTGGTCAGCGCCCGCTATCGGGAGCTGATCCGGGTGGAAGCGCGTTACAATGAAAACATCAACGGCTATTTTATCTGCGACCGCGGCCGCTTCGGGTTCGCTTTTGCCAACCACCCGGACCGGCCCCGGCAGGCCCGCATTCACGGCAATGCAGCGACTTACAGCGATGCGCTTCGGACAGCGGCCGAACGGCTGTCAACGATTTGCCAATCCGCGGGTCCCGATGCCATTGCCTGCGCAACCTCATCCCGATCCAGCGTTGAAACCCAAATGGGCCTTAAATTCCTGGCACACGCTCTGGGTTGGAGGCGCCCCGGTTATTTTATGGATCGTTTGCAGCAGGACAAGGTATCCGCTGCAATCGGCAGGCTTGATCCGAATCTGGCCATCTCCCTGCGAGAGGTGGAACATGCCGATACCATTCTGGTTTTGGGCGCTGATCCGGTTCAGGAAGCCCCCATGCTCGCCCTGGCCATGCGACAGGCACATCGGGCCGGGGCCAAGATCGCCGTCATTGATCCCCGTCCCATTTCCCTGCCCTTTGAATACGAACACTGGCCCTTGACGCCAAATGACCTGAGTTCGGCGCTTCAGGAACTGATGCGGACTGCTTTGTCCGCAAACGCTGCGGAATCCCAGGGAGCGGATCTACTTGCCGGGTTGGATGCGAGTTCCTCACATCCACCTGGAATTCATCAGTCAACTCCGCACCTTCAGGCTTTGATGGCAATGCTGCAAAACAGCCGAAGACCGGTGATTGTATGCGGTACGGACATCGTCAGTTTATCCGTCATCACCGCGGCAGCCGATCTGGCGCTTCAGCTTCAAGCCGGCAATAAACGCGCGGGCCTTTTTTATGTGCTGCCCGGATGTAATGCCCATGGAGCGGTCATTGCATCCGCCGGCGGAGAACCCTTTTCCGAGCTTCTTGGCGCCATTGAAAATGGACAAGTCAAGGCGCTGCTGCTTGTGGAAACCGACCCATTGAATCATTTTTCAAACCTGGAACGCGTGAAAAACGCCCTTGAAAAACTCGAACTCTTGGTTGTGCTGGATTACCTTCCGCATCGTACGCTGGAGTTTGCCGGGCAGACACCGGCAGCAATGCAACCGTCCGCCCCCGCATCCGGCCCCATGCGAATCATCCTTCCCACGCTGACGCATTTTGAAACGCTTTCCAGCTTCATCAATCAGGAAGGCCGGCTGCAACAGGCCGATTCCGTTCATCGCGGCGGCATGCCCCTGTCGCAGTTGACCGGCGGGAAACATCCGCCACGAGCGTATCGAAAAGACGTCCCCGGTACCGGCGCCAAGGCCGCCTGGCAGATCCTCTCGGAACTGGAAGCCGCCATTTCGACATCTCATCCCGTGGCACCCTCTTTTCGTGACCTCTGGTCCCGGATTGCGTCGGAACTGAACATGGATGATCAAATTGAAAACAACGCGAAGATTCCGGATAACATGCTAATTTTCCTAAAAAATACGAACCCCTACCACAGTTACTGCACACCTCCATCAACCCTAAAAAAGGAAACCGGACATGACGGAATCTTTTAAACCTGACCTAAAAGGCCTTGGAATATCAGCAAAATTCAGCATTCAGATGCTTACAGTAACCCTGATCCCGCTTATTCTGTTCTTGGCAATATACTATGTCCAGTCTTCAGCACGCAGAAATGCACGTGCTGAAGCGTTTCTTGTCGAGAATTCCCATGTACTCGCAAATCAGGTCAACGAATGGGTTGACAAAAATACCAGAGTTCTTAAAACCCTTGCCAGACAGCCTGAAATGATATCCATGAACAGGGAAAAACAGGAACCGATTCTTCGCGCATTCAAGGAAGAATTCCCCTGGGTTTATCTGGCCTTTACAGTAGACTCGAAAGGCATGAATCTGGCCAGAAGTGATGGCAAACCGCTTGTGGACTATTCCGACCGACAGTATGTAAAGGATGTTCTCTCCGGAAAATCCATCAGCCTGGAAACCCTTATCGGAAAAACATCGGGAAAGCCCGCCCTAATCATTGCCGTTCCAATCAAGGTCAATCAATTCACTGTCGGGGTTATCGCCGGAGCCATGACCCTCGACACCATATCCGATGTTGTCGTCAACGCGAAAATCGGGAAAACAGGATATGCTTTTCTGGTTGACCACCTGAACAACGTGGTTTCACATCCCAAAAGCGATTACACCTCGAGCCAGATAAACCTGACAGAGGATCCCCCGATAAAAGCCGCCCGAAGCAATACCGACAATATCACCAAAATTACTTATTTTACCGATGAATCCGGCCAAGAAACAGTCGGGACAGCTACAGTCATTAATTACGGGTGGCTGGTTTGCATTCACCAAGGGTATGATGAAGTTTTTGCCGAAACGAAATTCCTCAAAATTTATGCATTTTTTGTTCTGATAGTCTCTGCGGGAATCTCAGTGCTGATAGCCTTGTTTGCCGGCCGGTCCTTAACCATCCCAATTCTGGCTCTTGCGGATGCTGCCAATAAAATGAGTCTTGGAGATATGGATGTAAAAATTGAAATCAAATCACAAGATGAGATAGGCGTTCTGGCTGCGGCCATCACCCGCCTTCAGACCAGTCTTCGCATTGCCATGAAAATGCTTAAAAAATCCCAGAAAGGCGAATAACGGCCCGCCAGGACAAAGGAAGATGTCGTCCGTGATAACTCAGTGGATTACAGGGTTTGTTCTGTTGATCATCAAGCTTGGCATCGTACTGCTTGCGCTGCTTCTGGGCGCGGCCTACCTCGTGCTGGCCGAGAGAAAGCTTCTGGCCCGGATGCAGATTCGCATCGGTCCCAACCGGGCCGGGCCTTTCGGACTGCTGCAACCCATTGCGGATCTGATCAAGATGATGACCAAGGAAGATGTCATTCCCCGAGGGGCGGATCGCGTGATTTTCCGCTATGCGCCCGCGGTTGCGGCATCGACCGCCATGCTCATCTTTGCGGTGGTGCCCTTTGGAGACAGTCTGACCCTGTGGGGGAACCGGATTCCGCTCGTGATTACGGATCTGAATGTGGGGCTTCTGGCGGTTCTCGGGCTTTCCTCCCTGGGAGTTTACGGGGTAGCCCTGGGCGGATGGGCGTCTAATTCCAAGTACAGCCTTCTGGGCGCTATTCGGGGCGTTAGCCAGATGATCAGCTATGAATTGTCGCTGGGACTGTCCCTGGTTCCGGTGGTCATGATGGCCGGCTCCTTCAGCCTGGTGGATATCGTAACTGCCCAGACCAGCACTCCGTTCATTTTCGTGCAGCCGGTTTCCTTTGCCATTTTTTTTGTGAGCGCCATGGCGGAAATCAAACGCATTCCCTTTGATCTGCCGGAAGCTGAAAACGAGCTGATTGCAGGCTATCACACGGAGTACAGCGGCCTTAGATTCGGATTGTTTTTTTTAGGTGAATATGTCACTTTGGTGACTCTGGGAGCATTGACAGCCGTGTTTTTTCTAGGAGGCTGGCACGGACCTTTCTTTCCCGGAATCATTTGGCTGCTGATTAAGATCGCCGTCGTTGCTTTTGGAATGATCTGGGTCCGGGGAACTTTGCCGCGCTTTCGCTCGGATCAGTTGATGGATATGGGCTGGAAGTTTCTGACGCCCCTGGCTCTGGCCAATATCGTTGTCACCGGCGCAGCCCTGTTGATGCTGACCGCAAAGTAAATGGCCATGAAACATCCGAATATAAAATGATACCTTACCAAACCCTATTCGAAGGCGCTTACGGGCTTCTGACCGGATTTGCCATGACGTTAAGGCATCTTTTCAGACGGCCCATCACCGAGCCTTATCCGGAGTTCAAGCGCAAGCTTCCGGAGCGCACCCGCGCAACCATCATCCTGACGCGTGATCCGGACGGGGATGAACGGTGCGTGGCCTGTTATCTGTGCTCAGGGGTCTGTCCGGTAAATTGCATCTCCATGCAGTCGGCCGAGCGCTCTGACGGCAGACGTTATGCCGCCTGGTTTCGCATCAATTTTGCGCGATGCATTTATTGCGGATTCTGCGAAGAAGCCTGCCCGACCCTGGCCATTCAGCTCACGCCGCATTTTGAGACCTGCCAGCGGGATAGTCTCAAACTGCTTTATGAAAAAGAAGACCTGCTGGTCCATCACGGCGGCAAAAACAGCGACTACAATTTTTACCGCCATGCCGGCGTTGCCATGGTGGGTGACAAGGGAAGCCATATCGGGGAAGAACAACCCGTGGATATCAGGACGCTGATGCCGTGACGGTTTACCTGTAAGGAGCCGGAAGACAGAGGGCAGAAGTTCATTAAAGGATATCGATGACCGTATTTAACATCATTTTTTATCTTGCAGCAGCGATTGTCATCTGCGCGACCGGTCTGGCCATTACCCGGCAAAGCGCGGTTCATGCGGTGTGTTATCTGGTGATTTCCTTTATGGGGACTGCGGTGATTTTTTACATTTTGGGCGCGCCGCTTCTGGCGGCTCTTGAAGTCATCATTTATGCCGGAGGCATCATGGTCCTCTTTCTCTTTGTGGTCATGATGGTCAAAGATCAGCAGTCTCCCCTTGACAAACCGTCACGCATCAAGCAATGGCTCCCCGCCATGATTCTGGCAGGGATCAGCGCGCTCATGGCAGGGCTGCTCGTTTTTGCCGATCCCGGCAACCGGCTGCGCCCTCCCGCTGTGATGGGCACACCACGGGAGTTCGGCAGAATTCTGTTTCAGGAGTACTGGTTTCCGGTTGAAATCGCTTCCCTGCTGCTGCTTGCGGCCCTGATCGGAGCACTTTACCTGGGCCGGCGAGCCGACCATCCGGTGGGTACTCCATGACCATCCCCTTTACGCACATGCTGTCTCTGGCGATCCTGCTTTTTGTGATGGGAGCGGCCTGCGCCATGACCCGGAAAAACCTCTTCATGATTCTGATCGGTGTGGAAGTCATGCTGAACGCCGCCGGAATCGCCTTTGTTGCCGCCGCCATGCGCTGGCTGGACATGAACGGACAGGTCATGGCCTTATTTGTCATGACAGCCGCTGCTGCTGAAATCGCAGTGGCCCTGGCGCTCATCGTGTGCATCCAGCGCCGCACCGGATCCACCCACTCCGATCGATTCAACCTGCTGAAGGGATGACGTGAAACCGGTACTCTTTTTACTGATCTCATTTCCCCTGCTGGGGGCCTTGATCCTGGCGCTGATCGGGCGGTACCTGTCCCGGCGCGCGGTTGAAACCATCGCCTGCACCACCGTGGCGGCAGCCTTTGTCCTGGCCCTGACCGCCTTTCTCCTGTCCGGTCAGAAGGCCCACAGCGTAACTCTGGCCCGGTGGTTTGCCGCGGGTTCTTTTCAGGTGGACCTGGATCTTTACTATGATCCCCTGGCTGCGGTGATGACGCTCATGGTTACCTTTGTATCCAGCCTGGTACACCTTTATTCGGTGGCCTATATGCGCCGTGAAAGCGGCTACACCCGCTATTTCTGCTTTCTGAATCTCTTTGTTTTTGCCATGCTGGTGATTGTCACCTCCGGCAATCTGGTGTTTCTGTATCTGGGCTGGGAAACAGTGGGACTTTGTTCCTACGCGCTGATCGGGTTCTGGCACGAAAAACCCGAGGCGGCTGACGCCGGCGCCAAGGCCTTTGTCGTCACCCGGCTGGGGGATGTGGCTTTTGGCATTGCCATTGCGCTTCTCTGGATCAATATCGGCCATCTTTCCGTTTCCGGCATAAACGACGGCGCCGCCGGTCTCAGCACCCAGGCAGCCGGAATCATCGGACTCCTGCTACTTATGGCGGCGATCGGCAAATCCGCGCAGCTTCCCCTGGCTGTCTGGCTCCCGGATGCCATGGCCGGACCCACACCCGTATCGGCCCTCATTCACGCCGCCACCATGGTCACCGCCGGGGTTTATCTGCTGATGCGGTTTTTCCCCATCATTCAGGGTTCGCCTTTCGTGATGGCCGTCATTGCGTTTGTCGGCGTCATGACCGTCTGCTTTGGGGCCTTTGCCGCCCTGGTCCAAAAGGATATCAAACGCATCCTGGCCTATTCCACCATCAGTCAGGTGGGGTACATGTTTCTGGCCGTGGGCGCGGGGGATCTGGCGGGAAGCTTGTTTCACCTGATCTCCCATGCCTTCTTCAAGTCCCTCCTGTTCCTTGCCGCGGGCTGCGTCATTCATGCGCTTCACGAGGAACAGGACATTTTTCGAATGGGAGGGCTCCGGCAAAGGATGCCGCAATTGTTCTGGTTGTTTCTGGCCGGAGCGGCCAGCCTGGGAGCCTTTCCCCTGACAGCCGGTTTTTTCAGCAAGGATCGCATTCTTCTGGCCGTATTCCTTCAGCCCCAGGCGGTTTATAAGATTTTTTGGGCCATCGCGGCGATGGCTGCCGTGATCACCCCGCTCTATGCGTTCCGGTTGTTTTTTATCGTGTTTTTCGGGCAGCCCCGTGCAGATGCCGGCCATGCCCCGGCACCCGACTCCCGCGTATCGGTCCCCAACCTGATGACCTGGGTTCTGTGGCCACTGGCCGTTCTTTCCGTGTTTGCCGGATTCCTGAATCTTCCCGTCAATTGGGCCGGAAACGAGTGGTTGGCACATTATCTGGCGACGGTTCCGGGCGCTGCGCCGGAACCGCTCGCATCTCCGAAACTGGAATCCGCCATGCAAATGGGATCCGCACTCATCACGATCGTCATGGTGATTTTTGCCTGGGTTTATTACGGCGTCCGCATCCAGCCGGGTGAAAACGGCGAGACGACATTTCAGAACAAACTGCACGCCCTGTTCCTGAACGGCTTTTACCTGGACCGGTTCTACCAGACCCGGATCATTGCACCCTACCGGGCAGCGGCAGGGTTTTTATGGCAGCAGGTGGATGCGGGATGGGTGGATGCGGGGCTGGACCAAAGCGCCCGGTTCTTCCTGACATTGGCGGAAAGACTTCGGCACTGGAACACGGGCAGGGTCTCGCAGTATGTCTCCATGATGGTTACCGGATTTACCCTGATCTTGTGCGGCTTGACCGCGGCATGGTGGTATTTTCAGATATGAACGCATCCCTGCTTGGCATAATCGTTTTTCTGCCGCTGCTGGGCGCGCTGGGCGCGCTGGCATGCCGGCAAAATGTGCGGGCGTGCCGCCTGCTTGCGCTGACGGTGATGCTGACAGACCTTGTTCTGGTGCTCTCGCTTTTTGCGCTATCCCCCCACACCGCCGGAATTGCCGGAAACTGGCTGCGGATAGAAGACTATTCCTGGATGGATTCACTGGGGATTCGCTTTACCCTGGCGCTGGATGGCATCAGCCTGCTGCTGATCCTTCTCACCACTGCTCTCGGCGCGCTGGCCATACTGGTCTCCTGGAAAGAAATCACGGACCATGTGGCCGCGTTTCATTTTTTCCTGCTTGCCATGCTGACCGGGGTTCTGGGGGTGTTCCTGGCAACGGATCTGTTTCTCTTTTACCTGTTCTGGGAGATTCAGGCGATTCCGATGTTTTTTCTGATCGGCATCTGGGGGCACGATCGGCGCATCTATGCCACGGTCAAGTTTGCGCTTTTCACCATTTCGGGAAGCCTGGTGATGCTTCTGGCGCTTTTGAGCCTGCACCTTCTGCATGCCCGCCAGACCGGTGAAACCACTTTTGCCTTGCTGCAACTGATACACACCTCCTTCAGCCGGCCCCTGGAACTGGCCCTTTTCGGCGCTTTTGTACTGGCCTTTGCCATCAAGATTCCGCTGGTTCCGGTGCACACCTGGCTTCCGGACGCGCACACCGAAGCACCCACGGCCGGAAGCGTGATTCTGGCAGGACTCCTTCTAAAGACCGGGGTATATGCCCTGCTCCGCTTTGCCTTTCCGCTGTTTCCCCATGCAGCCCAGTTTTTTACGCCCCTTTTGCTGGTCCTGGGACTTACGGGGATATTCTACGCCGGATGGATTGCCCTGGCCCAAGAGGATTTAAAACGCCTGGTGGCCTATTCGAGCATCAGCCACATGGGGCTGATCGTTGTCGGAATCGTTGTTTGGAATATAACGACCTTGAGCGGCTCCCTGATTCAGATGATCAACCACGGCATTACCACTTCCGCGCTGTTTATCCTGATCGGCATGCTGGATGAGCGCCTGCATACGCGAAAACTCTCCGAACTGGGCGGACTGTGGAAAACCCTTCCCGTATGGAGCGGATTCTTTTTGTTTTTTTCACTGGCCGCCATCGGACTTCCGGGCCTCAACAATTTTGTGGGAGAGATTCTGATCCTGGTCGGAACCTTCACGGAGAGGCCCTGGACGGCTGCTGCCGGATTCATCGGCCTTCTCTGGACAGTGATATACGGCCTGCGGATGCTCCGGAAAAGCCTCTGGGGAGAAGCAAGACACAGACCCGATATCGCGGATCTGACTCGCCGGGAGCTGGCCATCCTGATTCCGCTTTGCCTCGGCGTGATCTGGCTGGGTCTGCATCCGGGACCGGCATTGGAATCATCGGGACGGCCCTGGCCGGACTGAACACGGCAACAGGGCCGCTGGCACTGGCGCCATGAATTACTTTTTAAGAGATCATCAACCATGACCGTATTATCCTGGAAATCCGTTCTCTTCCAGCTTCTGCTGGCTGCCGGCGGCATCACCATTTTCACCGTGGGCGCTTTTGTGAAAAACAAGCCAAAGCCCCTGCTCTTTTCCCTGGCAATCGGCACGGTTCTTTCCGCGGCTGTGGCTGCACTTCTGATCGACGGCGGCCGGACGCCCTTCTTCCAGATGCTGGATGTGGGCGCTTATGCGCGCTTTTTCAATGTGCTTTTTGCCCTGGTCGCCTTTTTCTCGCTGCTGTTCAGCCACCGGCATGCCGGCTTGCGGCAGGTGGCCGGCGATGAATTCTACGGGCTGATGATCCTTGCGGTTCTGGGAATGTCGCTGGTGGCCGGCGCAACCCACTGGCTGGTGTTTTTTCTGGGCTTTGAGCTGCTTTCCCTGACGTTTTATATTCTCATCACCATGCGACGGGATGATCCGCTGGGTAATGAAGCCGCGCTGAAATACCTGATCATGGGAATGGTTTCCGGCGGGTTTCTGGCATTTGGCATTGCCATGTTTTATGCTTCCACCGGAACGCTCGACATGCCCATCGGTCTGGCTGACCTGAAAAATACGGGATCTCCGACGGGGATGCTCCTGTCCCTGGGTCTGATTCTGACGGCAGCCGGTTTCAAGATCTCCCTGGTTCCCTTCCATCTGTGGACCCCGGATGTCTATCAGGGAGCGCCAACACCGGTAACGGCTTTTTTGACCACCGGCTCCAAGATCGCCGTTTTTGCCGGACTCCTTCGCATCCTGATGTTGTCTTCGAACTGGCTTTGGGTCCACTCCCTACCGGTACTGTGGACACTTGCCGCCGCAACGCTTCTGATCGGAAGCGTCACGGCCCTGGCCCAGACGCGATTAAAACGCCTTCTGGCTTACTCGTCCGTGGCCCAGATGGGCTATGCGGTCATGGGAGCACTGGCCATCAGAGAGGACGGGGGTCTATCTGTCATATTTTATTTCACTGCCTACGCCCTGATGGATCTGGGCGCGTTCGGCGCCATCGCAACGCTTTGCGCCTCCCCGGAGAGTGATCTGGATGAACTGGACAGCTACCGCGGCCTGGGGTATTCCCACCCTTGGCAGGCGGCGCTTCTCACCCTATGTCTACTTTCCCTGGCCGGACTGCCGCCGACAGCCGGTTTTATCGGCAAATTCATGGTGTTCAAGGCTGTCCTTCAGGCCCGGTATGCCGTGCTGGCGGTTATCGGAATCGCCTCAGCCATTCTGTCCATTTTTGTCTATCTGAAGGTGATCGTTGTCATGTTCATGAAGCCGAAAAAAGACGTCGCCGTCACCAGCGGCTTTGGCATGGCTGCGCGCATTGCCTTTGCCGTAATTCTTTTCGGCGTGCTATGGGCCGGTGTGTTTCCTTCTCCCCTGCAGACCCTTATTTCCAGGATCATCGCATCGATCGGCATATAGCCCTGTGTCTGCAAATAGAGCACACTGCGTCAGCCTTACCGTAAAATGAAAAAGCGGCGTATGGAACCGTTAAACGGCGCATCCGGCATCCAGATAATGGACAGCATGATTCACGGCACGCCGTATCGCGGGAAGATCAGGAAGTGACTCGTGGATGGCCTCAATATACCGGCGTTCTTTCAACAGAAGAAAGGATTTCCGGAAATTCAGATCAAAGACCCAGCTGATCTGAAGCAATTTGAAATCGTTCAGTGTCTTGATATCATTGACCGATGCGAATCGATAATTCAAAATGGAGCGGATAACCGCCTCGGAACATTCCGGAGGATCCGGCAGGCCCAGTTCAATGGTCTCATTGGGACGGATATCTTTTTCCCGGTAATATTCGGTCACCACCCGCCAGATATCCAGCTTGTCCGCATCCCGGATCAGTTTCATGAATAAAAGCACGCGTTCTGGTTCATTGTCCGGAAGCATGGCTGCATTGTGAAACGAAACGGCCCGGATCAGAATACGACGGTCCTGCAATTCCAGACAGGACAGGACGCGAGCCCGGGCCAGTTCCCTGATTCCCAGCCGTGCATGATTTTCAGAGATTCGATCGAAAAATGTACGGTATTTCCGGTATTGCATGAACCTGCCGATATCATGAAGCAGTGCGATGGCCTCCGCCAGGCAGGTATCTTCCGAAGGCAGACCCAGGCTGTTCGCCAGGTCGGTGATATTCCGGCATACCCGGTGCGTGTGTTCCTCCTTTAAGCGGATATTCCGGTCATCGTCATCATTTCCGGTATAAAAATCCGCTACATAATCTTTAAACCAGGTTTTGAGATAACTGAGTTGAGCAAGGTTCATATCGCCGTTTATTGTATCTGAATATAAATCCACCAAAAACATGCTGTGGACAAGTCGTAGATTTTTCCATTATGAGTGCAAAGCGGTTAGTGATGGAGGTATTTACTGAGTTCTCTGTAGAAATTTTGATGTGACCCGAAAGAATAAAGATACAGCGTCGAACCATCAATCTCGTAAGCCAATAAAACAAGATCGGTTCCGACTTTGTATTTATAAACCCTTATTCCCTGCAGGTCCCCTTTTTTGAGGTCGCCAATGTCAGGTCTCGCCATAATTGTTTTGACGGCTTCATCCAGTTTATTAATCTGGCTCTTCTTCAGTTTCTTTTTCTGTTTGGCGAAAGTAGGAGATTGGATAATTTCGGAAATGCCGCCCATATGTTATTTCCCAAAAACGTACGGGGTTCCAAGTCCGGATTTAATTTCTTCTTTTCCGATTAAAATGTCCTGTATTAATGGAAGAGGTAATTCGGGATTTTCTTCAATTATTTGCCCGATTTTTGCCCAGTACTCAATTTGACCGGCTACCGATCTTTTGAATACCTTGGATTTTATTTTTGCTTTTGCAACGAGTTCATCAGATATTTTGACAGCGGTTGGCATGTTGTCACCCTTATTTTGTGTTTTCGTTTTATTCTGCCATCTAATGCAACCTATTGCAACCAAATATATCATCAAGTCAAAAATGCATATGCCCGACATTACCCAATTACCCGCCCCTTACTCTAAATCATCAGACAAAACATTCCGGTTCCCGCCGTGTAGCGCCAAACTGGACCTCCAGTTCATGTTTGTGCCACAAATATTTTTCATCATCAAAATATTTCGCCCCAACCGGACATCCTTTGACGCAGGCGCAGCATTTAATGCAAATACCTGTTATTTTGGAAACATCGTCTGAATCAATTGATCCCATGGGACAAACCTCAGAGCAAAGTTTGCAGTCGATACATTCGCTGTTTGTTTTGGGAGTCACCTTAAGGATGCTTACAGGATTACCGTTTAGATCCTTCGGTTGATAATATTTTTTGTAAGGTATATTCCCTTTTACGATAATCGCTGAATTTCCACCCGGTGCCTTTGTTTTATCATATATCTTAGCGGCAAAATCTGCCGCCACAGCCATATCCTGTTCGTCAGGCCTGCTGGCCCCAAGCGTCGTTGAAAAGGAATGCTCGCCGATAAATGCTCCAGCGGCTATAACATTAAAACCGTTCGATTCCAGAATGTCCTTGAACTCTATTAACGCAATGTCTCATTCATAAGTGACCTTCCATTTTTTGGCTAACATGAACATCTGCGGCTTGCCCGCAGAATGTTTTGGTTGGGTTTTTATCTCTTAAATGCATTATTTTGGAGTTGAAAGCTGAAGCTTAAGATGATTTTAAGCATCTATTTTACTATTTTCCCTTATATTGCTGCCAGTTAGTATGGTCTTGTCCGACCCGGACCCACTATCTTTTCTGATGAGGTATAGACCGTCACGAATTGTCAGAAACAGCTTTTGCGCACGTTCGTCTGTGTTTACCCTTTCATTAAAGTCTGCTATTGCCCGGCTGTCATCGTCCTGCGGGGTGAATATCGTACCGTACCACAGAGCGTTATCGGCGAGGATCAGACCGCCGTTTCGTAAAATCCGCATGGAACTTTCGTAATATGCGATGTAGTTATGCTTATCGGCATCGATAAAGACCAGATCGGTCTGCCCGTCCGGCAGGGTCTTAAGAATTTCGAGGGCTTCACCCAGGCGAATTGAGATTTTTCTTTTATCGGGGTACCGGTCGAAGAAATCCTGCGCTATCCTTGCATGCTCCGGATTATGTTCAATGGTGAGAACCCTGCCATCTCGCGGAAGAGCCTCGGCCATGGCAAGGGCGGAATAACCGGTAAAGGTACCAATGTCAACGATATTTCTGGCACCGGACAGGTGGACGATCAGTTGCAGGAACCGGCCCTCGACCCGGCCTGTAAGCATGCTGGGATAGGCGGTCCTGGTCAGGGTGAACTGCTCAATCTCTTCAAGAAGAGGAGACATGGGAGACGTATGCGCCGCCGCATATTCCTCTGCCTCCTTGGCAACCACATCCATGAAGCAGTAAATGCCGGTAGAACTATTTCCATTCGATTGTGAAGTATGGTCGGGTTTTTGGCTCATGGGTCCTCCTGCATGCTGAAATAGGATGCTTGACGAATCCGTTATGGATTTAAACCCTGATAAAACTCCTTGCTCCCTACTGCAATACTTTCAGTCCATTTGCTGTCCCGTTCTCGCATCCAGCGATCTCTCAGCGCTTGGTCAATCCATTGTCTGCGAGCAGCCACAAAACCTTCGTACGTGGAAAAACCCGATAACTCACGAAGCCGGTCGTATGCAGTCAGATACCTCCGGCAGAGCCGGAGGCTTGAAAACATTGACCGCTCAAAGCGGTTGTAAACCAATGGCCACCTAAAGGTGGCAGCTAATCAAACAGTTGTAACTGATCAATGCGTTGATCTTCTGCAACTTGCTTCTTAATGTATTTACGGATGGTTTCCTCATCTCTTCCAACTGTTGATACAAAATAGCCTCTGGCCCAGAAACTTTGGCCGGTAAAATTCTTCTTTCGTCCAAGGAACTCTCTTGCAACATGGATTGCACTCTTGCCCTTGATGAAACCTACTACCTGAGCTACGCTGTATTTGGGTGGAATCGATATCAGCATGTGAACATGATCCGGCATAAGGTGACCTTCTTCCACAGTACTCTCTTTCTGGTTAGCCAGATGCCTTAACATTTGGCCAAGATGAATTCGCAATTCTTCATAAAGAGTTTTTCTTCGACATTTTGGTATCCAAACGATATGATATTTACATTATGTGTAGCAGAATTTTATGTTGAGTGAAACAGAAATTTCTTTGATATTCTGGGATTGATGAGTTGATTTACTGCACATAACATTCAATGATTGGCCTCTATGGTGGCAATGATTTTCACCTGTAACAAAAGGAGGCTTATTATGAATTCGATCCCTGTTTCAGAATCACAATCTTTTATAGGGCTTGACTCCCTTATTGCACGTGCTGTCAAGCAGTTGGCAAACTTGGGCTACAGACATAGGACTATTGGAAATTATCAATACGTATGGAAAGAGTTTACTCAATTTACTCTGAAAAACTCGAAAGAGAAAACGTTTTCGACAGACCTTGTCTTTCAATTCCTTAACAGTTGCGGAATTTCAGACAAGTTTGAAACAAACATGACATTTCGTCAACGTCACATCAGGAACGTAATGCATGCACTTGCAGATTTCGCCCTTCATGGATGCTTTCAGCGCCGCAGCCATGTTGTTGAAAAAACAAACCTATCAGCTAATATGGAAGGAAATCTTTCCGGTTACGAGCAATTCTGCCGGGAACAATTCTGGAGTCCTTTGGGGACCATACGTTCCCGGAAGCGAGATATCACAAGGTTTATCCATTATCTCGACTCTCACGGCATAGTATCGGTCAAGGAAATTCAGGCATCGACACTTTCTCGTTTTGTGATATCATGTGCGCACTTGAAACCAGCGACCCTCGCTCGTTTGGTCTCCTCTATTCGGTCGTTTCTACGTTACCTTCATATGACGGGGAGCATCGGTAACAATATGGTCGAACATGTGCCTAAAATCCGTGTTCGATGGGGTGAGAAAATCCCTTCAGTATGGAAAAGTGAAGATGTCGATGCCCTTCTGGCCGCCGTTGATCGAAGCTCACCCTGTGGAAAGAGAGACTACGCAATCTTGCTCTTGGCTGTCAGGCTGGGAATTCGCGTGAGCGACATCCGCAACCTGCGCTTCGAAAACCTTTTGTGGGAACAGGCGCGGATCGAAATTAACCAGGTCAAAAGCAGTGAACCTTTGACTTTACCGTTAACTGAGGAGATTGGCAATGCTCTGATTGATTATCTGCGCTATGGACGCCCTGCAAGCCAGCAGCGAGAGATATTCTTGAGGGCGAATGCACCTTTCAAGCCGTTTGGTCAAGACAACAACCTGTACTACGTCATCACGCGGTATCGTCGAAGAGCAGCTATCAAACTCCCAGTGCAAAATCGAAAAGGTATGCATTCATTACGTCATACTATGGCAAGCCGACTTTTAGAGGCAGGCATATCGTTAGAAACAATCTCCGGCATTATGGGACACATTTCCATGGATACGACGCGGATTTACACCAAGGTCAATATCGAGTCTCTCCAAAGCGTAGCCATTGATCCAGAGGAGGTGACCCATGCATGAAAAAAACATCAAAATCCAGTGTCATAGTCCAATGTCAGAAATGATGGAAAAATTCATCCATGAAAAGCAAGCCTATGGCTACAGATACATAAGAGAGAATCATGAGCTTCTTCAGCTGGATCGTTTTCTATGCAAAATTGGTTTGCAATCACTTGAATTGCCTCGTGACATCGTCGATAAGTGGACAGCAAAACGGGTTTATGAAAAACCGAGCAACCAGAGATTACGAATAATCAGAATTAGACAATTTGCTCTGTACTTACGCCGACAAGGAATCAACGCTTACGTGCCTGAAACCACAAAGGCGGCCGTCAAACGTATAGAATTTACACCTTACATATTTAGCCATCAACAGGTAGAGAATATTTTGCTGGCAGCTGACAGTACCCCAGCGGACAGTCGTTCTCCAATGCGCCATCTGATTATGCCGGAGATCTTCCGACTGCTCTATTGCTGCGGCATGCGGGTTAGTGAAGTGCGTCAATTAAAATTCGCTGACGTGAATCTCGCCGCTGGCATACTTACCGTTCGTAAAGGCAAGTTCAACAAAGATCGTTTGGTGCCCCTGGCCCCCACAATGACAGCACGTCTGAGGAAATACGCATCTGTCTTGGGTGAAAGCGATTCATCTTCGGTCTTTTTTTTGAAAGCTGATGGAAAACCTTACAGCAAAGAAACGGTTTATTATTTTTTTCGTCAACTACTGTGGAAATGCGGCATTCCTCATGGCGGTAGAGGAAAAGGGCCACGCCTTCATGACCTTCGTCATTCTTTTGCAGCCCATAGACTTGAGAGTTGGTACCGGCAAGGTGCAGATCTGAGTGTAAAGCTGCCTCTCCTGGCAGCCTATATGGGTCATAAAAATCTCGTCAGCACTCAATTTTATCTGCATCTTACACCGGATATTTTCCCGGACATTGTCACTCGGTTCGAGCAATTTGCAGGACATGTCATTCCAAGGAGGTTAGAGCAATGAAGCCGACTGATTTTGCGATTCGGTTGACAAACTTTCTTGGTGAATACTTGTCTGCTCAGAAAAACGTCAGCTCGAATACTATAAAAGCCTATCGCGATGCTTTTACGTTGCTGTTACGCTATTGCCGGAACCATTTGGCGATTTCGCCGGAGAATTTAACGCTTGACACACTAAACGCATCTCTGGTTCTAAGCTTTCTCAACTACATTGAAAATGAGGGGAATTGCAGCATTCGTACTCGAAATCACCGGTTGTCAGTTCTGCATGCATTTTTTCGGTACCTCCAAACCGAAGAACCCGGTCGGATTGCCCAATGCCAGCAGATCTTGGCTATCCCCCTTAAACGCTACGCCCGGCCAACAGTGCATTACCTCACGACTGATGAGTTGGCAGAAATTCTTGACAAGCCTAATCTGTCAACCATATGGGGAAGGCGCAACGCAGCTTTGCTCAGCCTGCTTTATGACACTGGAGCGAGGGTTCAGGAAGTGGTTGATCTGTCGGTCCGAGACGTTCGACTCAATCCTCCTGCTCAAATCTGTTTGACCGGAAAAGGACGAAAATCTCGGGTAGTGCCACTTATGTCTGCTACGGTCAATCTATTAGACCAGTATATGAGGGAGCATCGCCTGGACCGCCCAGAGTCCATAGATTCACCGATGTTTTTTAATCGACGAGGAGAACATTTTTCACGTTCAGGTGTTCGCTACTTATTGGAAAAATATACGACGGATGCACGAAAAATCAAACCAGGGCTATTAAAAAATATCAGCCCGCATACCATGCGTCATTCGAAAGCTATGCATTTGCTTCAGGCCGGCAATCCGGCGACAGTCATTCAGTCGATCCTTGGGCATGCTGACATCCGAAGCACGGATATCTACGCCCGAGCCGACATGGAAATGAAACGTCATGCCCTCCAGAAAGCTGCCGAAATGGCTCCCTCAGTAAAGTTGCCATCGTGGCGGGATAATAAGGGGCTGATGGAATGGCTAAGTTCATTATAGGTTGATCTTTTTGGGGATATTATGTGGAGTTATCGATACAAATGTATTGTGAAAACAGAACCTTCTATCATTGACTCCACATAATAAGTGACAGCACATAATGCAAATTATGTGCAGCAGAACATAATTTGCACTCCCAGACCGTATGATTTAAACTATGGTATTCTTTCATTTTAAGCCTTCCTTGCTGTGTACTTTGAGCGGTTCACAGCGACGATGCTTAAATAGAATCCCGTAAATGTCAAACTCTGTGAGTCCCCCGGCATAGCCGGGGGTTTACCCATTATTAATTAACGCACATTTTCTTCGGGGATTCTCAATTTCATTATATCCGCTGAACTCCCATTCTGAAGGGTGATTCACGACACCCGACCTCACCATGTTCAAGTCGATGTAAACGTTACACCTCATCAGATGATCACCACTTTCTATAGCCGTTGCGTGGTAACGATCTTACCAAAAGCGCCCTTGCGCTCCTTTCGTACGTTGTATTCCTGCCTTGTGCGCCCAGCCACCAGTTGCATGGACTTTGGAATCACATCCCGGTCTCCATCGTCAGCCAAAAGCAGGTGAATGTAGTTGAAGTAACCATATAATTCAGGATAACCAGGTGATGTCGCCTTTTCGCCTTGAAAAGCCAACTCAGCCAGGATTGACGATCCTTGGCAAAATTGAGCAAGAACTCTCTTTTGTGGCATTTGTGGGTAATGCGCCAAACATGTCCCAGGATGTAATGTCGCTTTGCCCTCGCCATTAGTGTTCCGCAAAACTCCTCTTATTGCCATCGAAAAAGCTGTTATTGCGCCAAAAACCACATCAATTATCGGTTAATGACCAGCTATGTTAATGTGTTACCATGGCCCGACCCCGACCCCTCAGGGTCAGGGACTATGGGTTTCTCCATAGCAATGCAAAGAAACTGCTGGCTGTTGTGCAATTAATTTTGCGGGTTTTTCTTAAAATTATCAAAGAGCGGCCAAGACCTGTTTTTAAGTGCCCTTGCTGTCAAACCCCAATGACTATTCTTGGTTTTCGTTATCCTGGACTGGAATCAGGGTAACTTACCTTTTTGGCAAGGGCTGGCAGTAACTTTCATCAGGAGGCTTAAAACTTTATGAAATAATTCAGGTTTATTTTAAGCACGTTAAATGCTAATGCGCCCCCACGCCCTGAAAAAAGCATACCTCGTTAAAGCTTCTCTTAAAACCCCTTTCAAAAAAAGATATTTCCTTATATAAAGTAATCGGGCTCGTCCAACCAACGGATAAGATTGTGGCTCGCTTCGCTCTCACAATCTATCCTTATTCGTTGGGCAGCTATATTGTCATACTTTTCATTCCGCGCCCTGAATATAGAAAAAAAGAACCAGAAAACCCCATAAGACGCAAAAAATACTCTCTTACAACGTCTTGACAGTTCTCAAAAATGCTCATTTGCATATCGTAAGGCAATTGGCTAATTCCAGAGTGAATGATTTCATCTCGAAGCGCCTTAATTGAATCGATTGATGGATTCATACTCACATCATTGAACATTTCGATTAATAATCCTTTAAAAGACCACCGGCCACCAGATGGTTTTTGATAGTAACCCGAACTGTATTGATATCCGCAAAATGATGCAAAAGTCGCTTTAAGATTTTCAAGGAGTACGAACATTGTTAAAAGCTTGAGTTCCAATGGTAATTTAAGAACCTGAGATGAAACAAAATAATCGATTGCTACCCTCAGTTTACGAGGTTGTTCGAACGCAAAATAGGATTGCCACACCTGCTCAAGAAATTCCTTGACAGTCTTCCCCGTCTCGAATCTGAAGCATTGGCCTAAAGTACCCTGTACTTGCGATAACACTCCAATAATTTGCAGATGGATTAGCACCTGGGCACTCCCAGCCGCGTAACACTACCTGTGAACAGGTTATAAGAGAAAGAAGGGTGGCGAGACCACGCAATTTTTCAACGACATCCTCAATGTTTGACGGTCTGATGTCGATTGTAACCTCAGTTGTATCAAGCGCTTGTCCCCTAAAGTCTGCGGGATTTGCATTAAGTGTTTCGGGGTGTTGAACAATCAACATATCATAGCCAGCAAAAGACATTTCAATTTGGTTCTTCCAGGTTCCTGCCACACCTGGTGCGAGTTTTTCACCACCAATAAAACAATTTAGAAAATATCCCTTAAAAAGCATAAAAAACCTTTTTAGGTGTCCCCTGGAAGCAGTTGTTCTCGCAACAATTTTTTGATGAATTGAAATTGCAATTTTCCATACATGCCCAAATAACTATGCGCTATATTTCAATCTCTGTGAACCCTTTAGAAGATTTGTATTCTTCATTGTATTTTCTTGCGAGCCAAACATATTTTTTATGGATATTTTCTGATGAACTATATTCAGATAGAGCTTTACAAATAATTTCGTTCAGATAAATTGCCAAGTCGACATGGTTCTTAACACCAACATTTTCCCATAGATGAAGTGTCAATGATAATGGAAATGGATTTATGTATAGACACTCGTCATCATCTTTTTTAATTCTTCGAAGTGGTTTACAATTCTCATTCAATTTTTCCAAAGGCGAGAGATTGCAATAATCGCGTTCGCTCACCGGTTTGCTGCAATACTTTAAGCATAAATCGTACACTTCTTCATTGACTACGACTCTAGGATAAACAGATTCTTTTGATTCAATTTTGTATGCCCCTATTAATGCTGGTCCTAATACAACATTATCGCTATGAAGTAGCTGGCCAAGACAAACTCCTCCCCTAAGAAAAAAGCCGTGTCTCATAAAGGCTCCGGTCAATTGACTTATACTGGTTATCAGAGTTCCAACATGCTTGGGTTGAACAGAAATAACCAAACAATCTGAAAAGAAAGTTGCTTGCTTCGGCGCGATGATTTCAAGAGCAAATTCATCGTTCATTTTTCTACTTTCTGACGCAGATTGTTCATATAAATAGAATGATGACACTATATTTAAGAGCTTTTTTTCAGGTAGCGTTTCCACTGCCTGGGAAAAGCCCAGGATATCGATGAATGCTGTTATTCTGTTTTCCATATTCTTGTCATTTACTCGTTCATTCGCCCAATTTTTTTTCGACGAACCAATCGATTTTGTTCGTTTCGTTTTATGTGGGCAAGAACAAGTGGTTGAGTAGTTTCTGGATATCTTTTCACCATATAAACGATCCCAGGGTGTATCTGTGATATCAGAATATTCATAATGCCAGCATGTTATTCCCTATCTCACTAATATCTTTCAATAAATAATGAATAAATAGTTGGCAAGACATTTCTGGCGGTTTATTCATTTTTCTGTATATCATGCAGATTAAATGAATATGAATATAACAGGTTCTGGATATTATTAGCGGACAGCATCCATTTACAGTTGCAAGCAGAATTTGAGACGGAAAAAGGAGAAATCCTTTACATTTTTATAAACAAAGTGTCGTAACGCCCAATTACTCCCAAAAGCTTTTCCGGTGTGAACGCTCAGAGCTTATTTTATTTTGTATCGAATACTTATCCGAACTCCGCAGATAACGACAAATTGGCGAAAGAATTAAAGTCGTTTCAATGAAACAAAGACCCAATAAATTAAAGTGAAACAATACGTTATGAAAAATAAGCGCTTTTTATGGGATGGAGCCAATATGAGTGGTTCAGATTGCCGTTAATTTTGTTACAGGAAAGCCGATAATGTGTCAATGTTTCATTTGAAACCAATCAGGGAAGGTATTTATTCGCCTGCGTAAATATCGTTCTTGATACCAATGTGCCGGCTGCCGGCCTTTTGTCCCCATTCGGGCCATGCGGGCAGATTATCCGCATGGTTTCATCCGGAGAACTTTCGCTTTGCTTTGATGCCCGCATCCTGGCGGAATATGAAGCAGTTCTTGGGTCACTGCCTGATCCGGATGACAAACCTTTTCTGGAAGTAGCCATTGCCGCACATGCGGAATTTCTTGTCACGGGAAACCGGATTCATTTTCCGTCTGACCGGTGTCAAAATGTTACGGTCCTTTCGCCAGGGGAGTTTCTGGCGTTTTACAAAAATACGGTAACCGCACCCGTTTTATCATTGTGAGAGGTTAAAATGGCTTGAGAGCGAATCCGGGATTTCACGGTTCCTTTTTAAGCGATCACATCTCGCAAGGTTCCGCCCTTGCCTTTTGGGAAGGGCTCCAGTCTCAGGGCGGCTTGTATTTTGTCCCGCTGCTCCGGATTTACGCGCGACTCATCCGCATAGTCAGGCCATCGCGCTACGACATCCCTCACTTCACTAACGATCGTTTCCGCACGCCCGCGCTTCATAGAAGCGCTGTTTGCACACGCTTTGAAATCCTCCAGAGTAAACTCACTCCGTTTGCCATTCATCGTCATTTGATGGCTCGATGTCCATTTTCCGCTTGGTTGATAGCTGTAGGTCATGTCGAACGCGGGTGAGAGTGACCAGCTTCCGGACCGGTCCATCAGGAAGGCAATGTTCTTTACGTGATCATCCTGGTTACGGGCCACGATATTGAAAACCATCCGTCGGAACTGCTCCTCGATGGCGGCCATCGGCAACCCCAGCCGGCGGATTACCTGCAACGCCTGCTCGTAGCCGTATGCGCCTGCCTGGTTGAAATCATAATGCGCCATGCCGCAAAGCGACTGCATGTGCAGCTTGCCGCCGCCATCCAACCGGTCGAACCGCTTCGTCATGAAATGGCGGCGCCCGTTCTCCTCGAACAGGCGGCACGGACTCATGGTGATTCCCGCATCTACCGCCATCCTGTAATAGGCATACTCAATCGCACCGTATCCCTTTGGGTCCTCCAGCTCCTTATCCTTGTTGCCGCTGACCCCGTCGAACTTCATCAGCCA
>Ga0268283_1000044_pt1 | contig 127140 bp, 96 predicted proteins | sample saktaG_13_FD_190140 | JGI IMG/M metagenome (GOLD analysis project Ga0268283, IMG submission 190140) | Saline water microbial communities from Sakinaw Lake, British Columbia, Canada - sak_2013_06_06_36m | ecosystem: Environmental > Aquatic > Non-marine Saline and Alkaline > Saline ...
TTGTACCAGTGCAGATCTTCGGCTGCTTTTGCCCAGAAAATATCCGGGGTTTTGATGGAGGATTCAAAAGCCTCGACATAGGGGTTACTCATGTTCGATTCTCCTTTCTGAATAAAAGAGCCGGAAGAATGCTCTCATTCTTCCGGCTCCGGTTTTTCAAGGGGCAATTATAGATTCGAGACCATCATCTAGAATCCATCAACCATCTTATGAATGGCTTCAACGATTTCCGGATTGGCCAGGGTCATCACATCGCCAACATCCTTCTTGTTGGAAAGAGAGCCCAGTACCCGGCGCATGATCTTGCCGGACCGCGTTTTGGGCATATCCGGCACAATCCAGACTTTTCTGGGTTTGGCAATGGGGCCGATCTCGAAGACGAGAGCCTTGACAACTCGGTCTTCGATATCCTTGCTAGGCGTAAATCCCGGTTTCAAGGATACATAAAGATCCGGAACCTTGCCCTTGATGTCATCGTTAACCGGCACGACTGCGGCTTCCGCGATTTCAATCACCGTCAGGGCCGCAGATTCAAGCTCCTTGGTTCCCAGACGATGGCCGGAAACGTTGATAACATCGTCGATTCTGCCCAGGATTCGATAATACCCATCCGGTGCCTGAACCGCCGCATCCCCGGTCAGATATGGCCAGTCTCTCCAGTCCTTGCTTTTCGGGTCTTTGCAATACCGCTCATAATACTGACGGACAAAGCGTTCGCGATCTCCCCAGATGGTCTGGAATCCGCCCGGCCAAGGATTCTGAATGCAGATATTGCCGGCCTGGCCGCATCCGGATGGCAGTTCGTGCCCATCCTCATCATAAATGATGGGGTGAATGCCGGGCATGCCGGGTCCCGCGCTTCCCGGTTTCATGGGCCTCAGGGCCGGCAGGGTGCTGCAGAGAAATCCGCCGGTTTCAGTCTGCCACCAGGTGTCCACAATGATGGCCTCGCCTTTTCCGACTTCTTTATGGTACCATTTCCACACAACCGGTTCGATGGGCTCGCCGACGGTCGTCATGTGTTTGAAATGATAGTTGTATTTTTTGGGTTCATCCGGCCCGACTTTTCTTAGGCCGCGAATGGTCGTGGGGGCCGTGTGAAAAATGTTGACATCCAGATCCTGGGCGATTCTCCAAACCCTGCCGGCATCCGGATAGGTGGGAATGCCTTCAAAGATAACCGATGAGGCGCAAAGCGCCAGCGGGCCGTAAACGATGTAGGAATGTCCGGTGATCCAGCCGATGTCGGCCATGCACCAGTAAACATCTTCCGGATGGATATCCTGAACGTATTTGGAGGTTCCGGTGACATAGGCCAGGAAGCCGCCGGTGCTGTGCTGGCAGCCCTTGGGTTTTCCGGTGGTGCCGCTGGTGTACATCAAAAAGAGCGGGGCTTCCGCAGGCATCTGCACTGGATCGATGCGTTTGCCGTAATATTTTTTCAACAGATCATTGACAATAAAGTCACGGCCTTGGACAAGCGGGGTGGGGCTGGAATATTTGCCGGGATACCGCTGCCAGATCAGCACTTTTTTCACAACCTGACCCATTTTTGCGGCTTCTTCAACGGCGATTTCAGCCTTTTCCTTGTGGTCGAGCAGGTTGCCGCCGCGATAATAACCGTCAATCGTGATCAAGACTTCGCTTTGCGAGTCCACAACACGGTCTGCAGCCGCCTTGCCGCTGAATCCGCCGAATACCTCGGAGTGAATGATGCCCAGACGGGCGCAGGCCAGCATGGTAATGGGAAGCTCGGCAGTCATGGGCATATGCAGCGTTACCCGGTCTCCGGCCTTTAATCCGCAGAAATCCTGAAGCACGGCTGCAAATTCATTCACCCTAACGTAGAGTTCCTGATAGGTGATGTGCTCGACTTTCTCGTTTTCCAGTTCCGGCACAAAATGGATGGCGGTCTTGTTTTTGTTCAAGGGAAGATGCCGGTCGATACAATTGTAGCTGGCATTGATTTTCCCCCCCACAAACCATTTCCAGCACGGCGCATCGCTGGTGTCCAGAATGGTGTGCCAGTATTCATACCAGGTTAACAGATCCGCATACTCCTTGTAGCAGTTCGGAAAATTGTCCAGGCTGAACCGATCATAGATGCCTTCATCCGTCATGTTGGCCTGGGCAATGAACTTGGTGGACGGATAGTATTTCTCTTCTTCCTGCCAATGTACCGCAATCTGCGCTTCTGATGTTTCTACAACTTCTGCTTTTTCTACTTGTTCTGCCATTGGTCATTTCCTCCCATGATCGTGTTAAAGGTTGTTGCTCTGATTTATTTATTATTTCCGGCTGTAATTACCGCGCAATTCCGCGTGAAAAGACTTCAAAAGCCAGATCCAGCGTCGGCTTAAGATAATCCTTATCCTCGTTGATAATTTTCTTGCTTTCTTCCCAGAGAATGATTCCCGAGAATAACGCCCAAAGAGTGTCTGCCAGTGCAAATGGATGCCGATCGATAAAAACCTCTTTTTTGATACCCATTTTAAAAATATTGGCCATGGCTTCCAGAGAATTCCGGGAAAGGTCCACGATTTCCTCCAGTAGTTCCGGCGTCAGATTTTTCAGCGTTTCACTGGATTGAAGCTGAAACAGATTGATCACGATTAGCGGATCAAAATCATAGACATCGAGCATGGCCTGCTTCAGGGCATCGATATAATTCTCAGGCTTCAGATCCGTATTCTCGATAACATGTTTAAGCCGAATACTCAGATATTGAAGAATTCTGACGGACAGGGACGCGTACAACTCATCTTTGTTTTTAAAATACAAATAAATGGTTCCCGGGCTGAGCTCAGCTTCCCTGGCGATATCTTCCATGGTGGACTTGCTGAAGCCGCTTACCGAAAAGACCCGTTTTGCAGCAACCATGATCTGCTGCCGCCTGCGCTCTTTTTCCCGCTCTTTCCTTTCGTGAATCCCCATAATCAATGAACCTTATTTATTTGTTGAAATATTTTATAAACTATATATTAAACTGTCAAGAAAAATTATAGCTAAAAAATTAAAATCAAATATAATTTATTGCGTTCATCTATTAACAAAACGGATGGGGGGCATCGGAACGGGAGTCCTGTTCTGAATTTTTGGAAAATGCAAGTTATTGCCTGAAATCATAACTGATTTATTAACTGTAAGATATGAGGTGAGTTAGTATACAAAAGACCTCTTCCCCTGAAAAATGCGGATTGAGTGGGGGGACTTTCTAGTCTTTCGCTTTCAAATCCCCCCCCCTTGCCCCCCATTTTGAAAGAGGGGAAGGCGCTATCACTATCAAGCAATGATCAAAATCTCACATTGCGAGGTTGATTTACCGGGCTTTCCAATTGGATAACCCGGTGCGTTGAATTAGGCATTCACCTTTGCCTTGTCCTGCATTTCCGCCCAAAGCGGCCGGCTGGTGCTGTATGCCAGAATAACACCGACAATCAGCAGTGCGCCCGAAATATAAAATGCATAGTTGAGGCTTCCGGTAATGTCTTTGATGGTTCCGCCGAGCCTAGCCATGAAAAAGCCAAGACCCCAGCCAAGGAACACCAGGCCATAATTGAAACCCAGGTTTTTGGGACCGAAAAAGTCGCCGGTAAAGGCAGGCATCAGGGCAAGCCCGCCGCCATATTGCCAATAGGCAACGCCGACAGCCAGGAACAGCAGGAAAATATTCGCAGACCCAATGATGTAGGGAAGGGTAAACAGACACAGGGCGGACAGCCCGCAGTTCACACAATAGGCGTTCACACGTCCGATCTTATCCGAATACATCCCGGTTCCCACACGGCCCGCGGCATTGATCAGTCCCCCGAAAGAGACGAGCAGCCAGGCATTGGCGGCAAAGAAGGGGATCGAGGCGCCCGTTTTGCTCAGCAGTCCCGCTGCATTGGCAATGATCAGGAGGCCGGACTGGGTGGTCAGGATAAACATGAACACCAGTGCATAAAACTGCCAGGTCTTGACCATTTCGCCGGCTTCCCAGTTATGCTTGGTCGAGGCAGCCAGTTGTTTGGCGGTTTGTGCAACCTTGGGCGCGGCAGGCACATAACCCACAGGTGGAATCTTGATGAGCTGGCCGGCAATGATTACCACAGTGGCAAAGAGAACCCCCAGAATGACGAAGCTCTGGGTAATGCCGAAACTGCTGATCAGGTATTTTGCCAGAGGCCCGATATAAAGCGCAGCCCCGCCGTATCCGCCAACCACCAGGCCCGCAATGAGCCCGCGGCGATGGGGGCCGAACCATTTAAGGGCGGCCGGTGTCGGCGCGGCATATCCGATTCCCATGCCGATGCCGCCGAAAATGCCGAATCCGATGACCAAACCGGTATAGCTTTTCATCATTCCGGCGATGATACACCCGACGGCCAGAAAGAGTCCGCCCAGGGTGGCGCCGAATTTGGGGCTGATTTTATCCTGAATTTTTCCACCGGGAATCATCAGAAGGGCAAACATGATCACGCAGAGCGAAAACGGTGTGGCAGTCTCTGCATTATTCAGATATATCCACCCTGCATTTTTGGGATCCGTCATCGGCTCGCCGGCTTTGGTGATAATGTCACCGGCTCTGAGATCGCCTTTGACTTCACTCAGCAGAGTATATCCCTCCTTAACATTTGTCCCGAATTTAACTTTCAAGGCATCGGGCCGGGAAACAGCCTCCTTTGCCTTTACCAGCATGTTCCCAGGTAGTGCTTTATCTGCGTCTGTAGCCTTGGCAGCAGCAATCACCGCTGTTTTGGTCACAACATCTCCGGGGGCCAAGGTGACTTCGCTGACAAGAGCGGCTCCCCACATACTCCAGGCATATAATATTCCCAGACAGAGATTGATGGCTGTGCCTGCGAACGTCGTAATCCAGGCCTGAGTTGGTTCTTTTTCGTAAGTATCCGACATTTCTTATCTCCTTTCACCAAAGGTTTAGTTACCTGTACATTATTAACAGTATCCCAGAGATTTTCATCATTACCCTTCAAGGCTCAAAGCAGGAGGTTGTCCTATGGATTCAGTTCAGGACATGATATTTGTTTTCACTGATTTTCCTCCGGATTGTCAGCCTGCCGTATTCCCTCCTTCCTGTAACCCAAGGGTTACAACTCGCATAGTGTTGTTGCAAACACATATTTCAACTCCAACAAAATGAATATAATTTATTTGTTACGTTTGTATATATTCTATGCATTTTGTTTGTCAAGAATTATTTATTCATTATTTATTTTTTATTAAAAATCATAAAACAATAATATTTACTAACAAGAGCATTCAAAAAGAGGGGATTGGTTAGGGAAAGTCAAATACATCAGGCAGGGACAATAGAATCGATATCGGATGAAAAAAGAGAGAAGGTTATTGAAATTGTAAAAAGTCAGAATTGGGATGGCAGAGTTATTGGGTTGAAATCCGGCACTTATTCAGGATTTCATTCAGGACGGGGCTGGAAGATACCTCTGCGAGTCGGGAAAGACGTTGGCGCAGCTCACCAAGATTATTAAAATTCAGATGAAAACTGAAGGTGGTTCCTTCAAAATCCCGGGGAGGTATCAGCGCCATACCGGACTCAAGGTCAAGGGATCGAACCCGGGCTTCATAATCATTTTCAACAGAGGTAATCGAAGGATACCGGCGGCGCCTTAAGTACTGTCTGAGGTGCACGGTTTTCTGGGATCTGTCCCATTTTTCATGAACCATAATCTGTTGAAGTTCAGGGGTATTCAGAATTTCCTTAACCGTTGAATGTTCCCGAAATGCAATCTCCTGAATCATTGTCAGAATTTCCCGCTGCTTGTTCAAGCCCAGCCTCAGGTATCCAAAGAGCGTTGACAGCCCGATGCCGCAGGACTTTTCCATTTGCCCCAGATCAATGGCCATGGCCATTGAAAGCACATTCGACAGCACCCCCTCCTGAATTTCCGATGCCAAACCGGACAATTGCCGCAGCTTATGAATTGCAGAGAAGTTGTCCGGCAGCCCCAGCAGCCCCGCTGCCAGGCGGTGATCGTCGGGGTCAGAAAAAACCCCGGAAAGCAGGACCAGCGCACGGGATGTTTCAATCAGATTCAGCGGACGCTGCAGCGAATTCTCGGCAATCGCCAATTGGACGCAGGTCAGCTTATCCGTACCCGGCGAAAGCAGCCTGGCGGAAATGCCGGAAAGGCCCAGATGCTTGCAGGCGGCGATCCTTCTGAACCCGCAGACTACCCTGTAGTCCGAATCGTCAGCCAGGAGGACCGGAGGATGCATCACACCCAGCCGGTCAATGGAGGCGGCAAGAGCTCCAATGGCGGATTCAGTGGTAACCTGGAAGGTTTTATCTTCCAGGCGAATCCGCTCCAGCAATACGGTCCGCTCAGTTGACGGCATAGCCGGGGCCTGCAAGAAGCTGCAGGGCTTCTAAATATTTTTTCCGGGTGCCCTCAATCACGTGATCCGGAAGCCTTGGCGCCGGCGGTTTCTGATTCCACTGAATGGACAGGAGATAATCCCGGACAAACTGCTTATCAAAGCTTTCCTGAGGTCCTCCGGGTGTATAAGATGCCCTGGGCCAGAACCGGGATGAATCCGGAGTCAGAACTTCGTCAATCAGGACCAGTTCATCTCCCAGCAAACCAAACTCGAACTTGGTGTCGGCGATGATGATGCCCTTGCTCTCGGCAAGTTCAACCCCTTTGCGGTAAATGGCCAGGCTCAATGCCTTCACCCGCTCAGCCAGGGATTTTCCGATCAATTTTGCGGCCTGATCAAAATCGATGTTCTCATCATGCCGCCCGATTTCGGCCTTGGTGGATGGGGTAAATATGGGTTCGGGAAGCCTGTCGGATTCCATCAGCCCATCCGGAAGATGAATGCCGCAAAGGGTTCGGGTCTGCCGGTAGGATTTCCAGCCGGACCCGGACAAATAGCCCCTGACCACACACTCGATTGGCAGCGGAGCCGCTTTTTTTACCAGCATGCTCCTTCCCAGAAGCTCGTCCGCATAAGGTCTGCAGGCGATTGGATACGCATCCACATTGCTGGTGATGACATGATTGGGAACCAGATCCTTCATCACATCAAACCAGAACAGGGATATCTGGGTCAAAATCTTACCCTTGTCCGGAACCGGGTCCGGCATGACCACATCAAAAGCCGAAATCCGGTCCGTGGCGATCATCAGCAGACTCTCCCCGAGGTCGTAAATATCCCTGACCTTTCCCCGTTGCCGCAGTGTTAATTCAGCAAAATTGGTTTCAATTACAGAAGTTTTCATAATCCGATACCTTAATAGTAAACAGCCATAGGACCGTTCCGGTCACAACAAGTCATCGTGCATGCTCATGGGTACCCGGAATCAGTCGCCAGTAACAGCACCCCTGATTCCTGTCCTTGTAAACTATATATTAAAATGACATCATTTTCTATATGAATTTAAATGTTATCCTCATCCGCCCCGATCATTCCGAAATCAGCACTTTTTCGGTCGTGACCTTTCCGTCTGACAGCGTGACAACGACAAAATGATAGGAAGGATCGCCGAAATACAAATGGGAAAGCGGCGCTCCGGCGCCCCCGGTGATGATGTGCCGTATCCCTGAAATCGTATCTTCATCATAAAGATGGTAATGCCCGTAGAACACGCCGGCCACGTTCCGGTCGGAAAGCGTCTGCAAAAAGGGGTCGGCCCCTTTTGTAAACGTGTGACTGTCTATCCATTTGCGGGTTTGCGGCGGAATGTGCATGAAAACAAATTTCAGGGAATTTTCCATGCTCAATTGGGTTTTCAGAAAGTCAATCTGGTTCGATGTCAGAGAATAGCCGGCGTTATCCAGAACAATGAACCGGACATTGATTCCGGGAAGATCCAGGACATAGTCCAGAGGCCCGATCTGTTGTTGAAACAGCACTTTCCCCTTATCGCTCTTATCCCGGTTCGTCAGTTCGTGGTTACCGGCAGCGACAAAAACGGGCATATCCGGAAGGGTTTGATGAAGGATCGCCTGAAAATGCAGAAACTGTTTTTCGCTTCCGGTGGACACGGCGTCACCCATATGCAGAATAAACAGCGGATGGTAACGATCTGCAGCCAGCAGGCATTTTATAAAGACTTTATCATTGTCGCGGCTGTCCCCCATGACCACAAATATATAAGGTTCTTTTTGAATCCCGGCCAGCCTGGATTCCAGTTTCTGCCGGGATTGCTCATAAAGCGTAGCAGATTGAGCAGCCCCGCAAATCAGGATAAAGATCAGAGTCCATCCCAGATACAGACAATTTCGCTTTCCATTTCCCGCCCACGGATACATCGCTTCTACTCCACCAACTGATTGACGGTTTTTCCTAAAGTTCCGTTTTTGATTCAATGATCACCACTACCTCTGGCTTTACGCTGAAAATAACTTCTTGACAAGAGGATATTGTTGCTGGTATTCAAGTTTAAAAATAAACACCTATTTAATTTATTATGACATCTGTCGCCATCATCCTTATTAGCCTTATTCTCGTCCTCGTAGGGATTATCCTTCCCTACGAGGCGCCGGGTTGATAATGGCCTGATTTTTTCATAATTATAATTTAAAAAAATCCGTTATCAGCCCTGAGAAGCTGATAACGGATTTTTTTTTGCTCAAAACCCATTTTTCACAGGAAACCCAATGAAAAGCAATATCGTCAAAAACGGCATGGAAAGATCCCCCCAACGGTCGCTCTTCAAGGCCATGGGATATACGGACACTGAAATTCACAGACCGCTTATCGGCATTGCCAATGCCGCCAACGACATCATCCCCGGCCACATCCAGCTCAACACCATCATGGAAGCGGTTAAAGCCGGCATCTACATGGCAGGAGGGACGCCCGTTGAATTCGGCGTCATTGGTGTCTGCGACGGCATTGCCATGAACCATGCCGGCATGAAATACTCTCTGGCCAGCCGGGAGCTGATCGCCGATTCCGTTGAAGTCATGGCCACCGCCCATGCCTTTGACGCCCTGGTGATGATCAGCAGCTGCGATAAGATCGTTCCCGGAATGCTGATGGCTGCCGCCCGGCTGAATATTCCGGCTATTTTCATCTGCGGCGGCCCGATGCTGGCGGGAATTCATCCGCAAAGCCATTCCGCCCCAAAAAAAATCGATCTCATTTCGGTGTTTGAATCGGTCGGCGCTGTAAAATCCGGCAAAATGACCGAAGATGAGCTGGGCCTGATCGAAGATGCAGCCTGTCCCACCTGCGGTTCCTGCGCCGGCATGTTTACGGCCAATTCCATGAACTGCCTGACTGAAGCCATCGGCATGGGGCTTCCGGGAAATGGAACCATTCCCGCTGTCATGTCCGCCCGAATCCGTCTGGCCAAGGAAACCGGAATGAAAATCATGGAGCTTCTGGAAAAAGGCATCACCCCCGGCAGCATTTTAACAAAAGAAGCTTTCCACAATGCCCTCACGGTGGATATGGCTCTGGGCTGCTCAACCAATACCGTGCTGCATCTGGCAGCCATTGCCCGGGAAGCCGGAGTGGATTTTGATCTGAATCTGATCAACCGCATCAGCCAGTCAACACCCCATTTGTGTTCTCTGAGCCCCAGCGGAAAGCATCATGTTGAAGACCTGTATCGGGCAGGCGGCATACCCGCCGTAATGCATGAACTCTTGCGCGCCGGACGGATCAACGGTGACTGCCTGACCGTAACCGGCAAGACCGTGAAAGAAGCCTGCGGCCAGGCTGCGATTCTGAACCCCGATGTCATTCGCACCATTGATAACCCGTACCACAAACAAGGCGGTCTGGCAGTTCTTTTTGGGAATCTGGCTCCGGATGGCTGCGTGGTTAAACAATCGGCCGTTCGGGATGAAATGCTCCGGCACCAGGGCCCGTCCCGCGTGTTTGATTCGGAAACCAGCGCCTGCCAGGCTATTCTGTCGGGTCAAATCCAAAAAGGCGATGTGGTCGTTATCCGTTACGAAGGGCCCAAAGGTGGACCCGGAATGCAGGAAATGCTGTCCCCGACATCCGCCATTGCCGGCATGGGACTGGACGCTTATGTCGCGTTGATCACGGATGGCAGATTTTCGGGCGGAACCCGCGGGGCCGCCATCGGCCACATTTCGCCCGAAGCTGCCTCGAAAGGCCCCCTTGCCATCGTTCGCGAAGGCGACCTGATTTCCATAGACATTCCCGGGAAAATCATCAGCCTGGATGTAACAGATGCGGTTATCCAGGACAGGCTTTCCGCCTGGAAGCCGCCTGAGCCCAAAATCACTTCCGGATATCTGGCAAGATATTCGCGTAATGTGTCGTCCGCCAGCACCGGCGCGGTTGTGGAATAGGAGAGTAATTATGGAACCCGTCGAATACACCTTGACCGGAGCCCAGATCCTGATGACGATCCTTCAGGAAGAAGGCGTGGACACCATTTTCGGTTTTCCCGGAGGCGCTGTCATTGACATCTACGACGAACTGGCCAGAACACCCATTCAGCATATCCTGGTCCGGCACGAACAGGGCGCCGTTCACGCCGCGGACGGCTATGCGCGGGCAAGCGGAAAAGTCGGAGTCTGTCTGGTCACTTCCGGTCCCGGTGCCACCAACACCGTAACCGGCATTGCCTCCGCCTACATGGATTCCATCCCTCTGGTGATCATCACCGGACAGGTCCCCACGCATCTGATCGGCAACGACGCGTTCCAGGAAGTGGATATTGTCGGCATCACCCGGCCTTGCACCAAGCACAATTACCTGGTGAAGCGGATTGAGGATCTGGGAAAAATCCTCAAAGAAGCCTTCTATATCGCCCGGTCCGGCAGGCCCGGCCCGGTATTGGTGGATATTCCCAAAGACATCACCAAAAACCGGATTGCTTATACGCCAGCAGAGCCGGTTCGGCTGAAATCCTACAACCCGACTTATCAGCCCAACATGTGGCAACTGGAAAAAGTGATCAGCCTGATCCGGGAAGCCCGGCGCCCGATGATTTTTGCGGGCGGCGGCGTCATCCTGTCAAAGGGATCGTCAGCGCTTACGGCCTTTGCCCGCAAAACCCGGATGCCGGTGACTACATCGCTCATGGGCATGGGCGCGTTTCCGGGAACAGACCCCCTCTGCCTGGGAATGATCGGCATGCACGGAACCTACCGGGCCAACATGGCCACCGGCGCCTGCGACCTGCTGATTGCGGTCGGCGTCCGATTCGACGACCGGGTTACCGGCAGGACCGATGCCTTTGCAGCCCAGGCAAAGATTGTCCACATCGACATTGATCCGACATCGATCAGAAAGAATGTCCTGGTGTCGCTTCCGCTGGTCGGCGATTGCCGGATAACGCTGTCGGAGTTGAACCGGTTGATCGAAGCCATCGATTTCGGCGACCTGACGGAACAACGGCGCGGCTGGCTGGACCAAATCGATCAATGGAAGCAGACCGGCGCCCTGGATTATGACCAGACCACCGTGATCAAGCCCCAGTACGTGGTTGAAACGCTATACCGCCTGACGCAGGGACAGGCCATCATCACCACCGAAGTGGGTCAGAATCAGATGTGGGCGGCCCAGTATTATCACTTTGACCACCCGGATCATTTCATCACGTCGGGCGGCCTGGGCGTCATGGGCTTTGGCCTTCCGGCAGCCATCGGCGCACAGGTGGCAAAACCTCGGAAGCAGGTGGTGGATATTGCCGGAGACGGCAGCATCCAGATGAATATTCAGGAAATGGCAACCGCCATTCAGTATGGCCTTCCGGTTAAAGTGGTGATTCTGAACAACCGATACCTGGGTATGGTCCGACAGTGGCAGGAACTGTTTTACGACAAGCGATATGCGTGTACCGGCATGGAGCATGCACCGGATTTTGTAAAACTGGCCGAGGCTTACGGCGCCTTGGGCTTGAGGGCGACCACCCCTGCTCAAGTTGAGACGGTACTGATGCAGGGCCTGTCTTCACCACAGGCAGCCATCATGGATTTCTGGGTGGATCGGGAAGAATGTGTGTATCCGATGGTTCCGGCCGGCGCGACGCTCACTGAAATGCTGCTGGTATAACATCGGAGGACCCGAAGGCCTGAAAAGCCCTATAGCCGATCTTTTCAGACGGCTGCTTTTACGTATGAATGGAGGATTTCCAACGTGACGGAAGCAAAACATGTCATCACCATGCTGGTGGATAACCAGCCAGGGGTTCTGGCCCGGGTTGTCGGGCTTTTTGGCGGAAGAGGCTTTAACATCGAAAGCCTGTGCGTAGCTGAAACCATCAACCCGGAAATATCCCGGATTACCCTGGTCACCCGCGCCGAACCCCTGGTGATGGAGCAGATTCAAAAACAGCTCAGAAAACTGATCAATGTCATCAAGGTGCGGGACATGGACAAATCCAAGGCGGTGCAGCGGGAAATGGCCTTGATCTGCGTGAAAGCCAAACCCGAACACCGGGCTGAAGTCTTAAGGATTGTGGATATTTTTCGATGCAAGGTCGTAGATACGGGCATCGAGCATTATATCCTCGAGGTCACCGGCGACGAAGGCAAACTGGCCGCAATCATCAATCTGCTGAAGCCCATCGGCATCAAAAAAATCGCCCGGACCGGCATTGTGGCGCTTTTCAGGGAGCCGAAATAAAAGCGTGAGTCGTATCCCGGCAGTTTCAACCTTCAGCCTTCAACACTTAATATATCATCAACCTATCTAACATTTTCATATCACAAGGAGATTTAAATCAAATGACTCAAATCAATTTTGGCGGCGTTACGGAAGAAGTGATTACCGCTTCGGAATTTACCCTGGATCAGGCAAAAGCAGTACTGAAGAATGAAACCATTGCCATTCTGGGATATGGCGTTCAGGGGCCAGGCCAGGCCCTGAATATGAAAGACAACGGATTGCAGGTCATTGTCGGTCAGCGGGAGGGCGGCAATTCCTGGGCCAGGGCCGTTGCCGACGGATTTGTTCCCGGAAAGACGCTTTTTCCTCTTGAAACAGCCGCCCAAAAAGCGACGATTGTTCAGTATCTGCTTTCCGACGCCGGCCAGATGGCGGCCTGGCCAAAGATCAAACCCTGCCTGAATCCCGGAGACGCCCTGTATTTTTCTCACGGGTTCGGCATTGTCTTCAGTGATCAGACCGGTATTAAACCGCCCGCTTTTGTGGATGTGATTCTGGCGGCGCCAAAGGGGTCCGGTAGGACGGTCCGGATCAATTTTCTGGCGGGAAGCGGCATCAACTCCAGCTTTGCCGTTCATCAGGATTATACAGGCAAAGCCCGGGAACGGGCCATTGCCATCGGCATTGCCATCGGGTCCGGCTATCTGTTTCCCACCACATTTGAAAAAGAAGTCCACAGCGATTTGACCGGAGAACGCGGCGTTCTCATGGGATGCCTGGCAGGGGTCATGGAGGCCCAGTACACCCTGCTTCGCAAACACGGCCACAGCCCCAGCGAGGCTTTTAATGAAACCGTTGAAGAGCTCACCCAGAGCCTGATCCGCCTGGTTGCCGAAAACGGCATGGATTGGATGTTTGCCAATTGCAGCACCACCGCTCAACGAGGGGCACTGGACTGGTCGCCGCGTTTCAGGGATGCGGTCAAGCCGGTTTTTGACCAGCTTTACCAGAGCGTGGTATCCGGAGAAGAAACCCGCAGAACCCTGGAGAGAAACAGCGCTCCGGATTACCGCGAAAGACTTCACGAGGAGCTTGAAGCCATCCGCTTGTCGGAAATGTGGCAGGCAGGCGCCGCAGTCCGCTCGCTGCGACCGGAGAACCGGAAATAGGAGTTTAGGCTGAAGCCTCAAAGCCTCAGCCTTCTACCTGTTTTCACGAAAGGATATTTTTATGGAACCGATTCACCTTTACGACACCACCCTGAGGGACGGCACTCAAGGGGAAGATGTCAATTTTTCGGCTGAAGAAAAAATCATGATCGCCCAGCGCCTGGATGACTTCGGCGTCCATTATATCGAAGGCGGATGGCCGGGATCCAACCCCCGGGACATGCAGTTTTTCGAACTGGCCCAGCAGATTGATTTCAAGCATGCAAAGCTTGCGGCATTCGGTTCCACCCGAAAACCCGGTTTTGCCACGGGCGATGACCCCAATGTTCAGGCGCTTCTGGCAGCCCGGACCCCGGTTGTCACCATTTTTGGAAAAAGCTGGGATCTTCATGTCGGAAAGATCATGGGCAATACCCTGGAAGAAAATCTGGCCATGATCCATGATACGGTAGCATATCTGAAAGACCATTCCCGTGAAGTCATTTATGACGCCGAGCATTTTTTCGACGGCTACAAGGCAAACCCGGATTATGCCCTGTCCACCCTGGCGGCGGCTGTGGCAGGCGGCGCGGACTGCATCGTTCTCTGCGACACCAATGGCGGAACCCTGACCTACGAAATCGAGCCGATGATCACCAGGGCACGGCAGGTTATAGCAGAAACAGCCCATCCGTCAAAATCCGATGTCAGAATCGGTATTCATACGCACAATGACTCCGGCCTTGCCGTAGCCAACAGCATTTGCGCGATAAACGCCGGGGCAGTTCTGGTTCAGGGAACCATCAACGGATACGGGGAGCGTTGCGGAAATGCGGACCTGACCAGTATTATCCCCATATTATGCCTGAAAATGAATCGTCCCTGCATCTCTTCCGAGAGCCTTTCAAGGCTGAAGAAACTGTCCCGGTTCGTCAGCGAAACCGCCAACATGATTCCGCAGAACACCATGCCGTTTGTGGGGAAAAGCGCCTTTGCCCATAAAGGCGGGGTGCATGTGAGCGCAATCATGAAACTTCCCCGGGCGTATGAACACATTGAACCGGACCGGGTCGGAAACAAGCGCAAGGTGCTGGTTTCCGATCTTTCCGGCAAAAGCAATGTGGAATACAAGGCCAGGGAACTCGGGGTTGAGCTGAACGGATCGGATCGGCAGAAAGTCGTCTCCGAAATCAAGCGCATGGAACAGGAGGGCTATCAGTTTGATGTGGCCGACGGATCATTCAAGATACTCCTGGAAAAACTGACCGATCAGTTCAAGCCGCTGTTTGAGCTGGAATCGTTCCGGGTGACCATTGAAAAAGACAAAAACCAGCCCTGCTCTGCCCATGCAACCATAAAAATATCGGTTGACGGCAAACAGGAAATTACGGCAGCCGAAGGAAGCGGCCCGGTCAGCGCCCTGGATAACGCACTTCGAAAAGCCCTGGATAATTTTTTCCCCCATGTGGATCACATGCGATTGGTGGATTTCAAGGTCCGTGTCATTGACGGCCGGGCCGGAACTGCTGCCAGAGTGCGCGTGTTTATCGAATCCAGGGATGAAGACCATGTCTGGAGCACCATCGGTGTGTCCGAAGATATCATTGAAGCCAGCTGGCATGCCCTGGCAGACAGTTTTCAGTATAAGCTGGGCAGGATGAAGACTGAAGACTGCACACATTAAAAGGAAGTTTTTCATGTTGACGGATAAGGAACCAACAAATGCCGCGGGACGATTTTTCAGAAATGTCCTGCGGCCCATGCTCGGATAGGTGTTGCAACTGCCTTTTGGCAAAAACGAAAGCGGGCAATTCAGCCTGTTCGTTCACTAACGGATCAATCAGACAAAGATCTTTCTAAAAGGAGCCATATCATGACCGAGCGCGTAATCATTTTTGATACCACTTTAAGAGACGGCGAGCAGTCCCCCGGCGCCAGCATGAATACCGGCGAAAAGCTGCGCCTGGCCACCCAGCTTGAAAAACTGGGCGTGGATGTGCTGGAAGCCGGATTTCCGGCAGCCTCGGATGGCGATTTCGAGGCAGTGTCCCGAATCTCCGGACAGTTGAAACGCACAGAAGTTGCAGCCCTGGCCCGCACCTCCAGAAATGACATTGACCGGGCATGGGGCGCCATTCAGCATGCCGCCTTTCCCCGGATCCATACTTTTATCGCCACTTCCGATATCCACCTGACCTACAAGCTGCGCATGACCCGCGACGAAGTAGTGGCGGCCGCCGTGGATGCCGTGAAATATGCCAGGTCTTTGACCGAACGGGTCGAGTTCTCAGCCGAAGACGGGTCCCGAAGCGACCGGGATTTTTTATGCCGGGTCTTTGAAGCCGCCATTGAAGCAGGGGCCACCACCGTCAATCTGCCGGATACTGTCGGATACGCCATTCCACAGGAATATGCCGAACTGGTTCAGTACGTCATGTCCCATACGCCCAACATTCACAGGGCCGTATTAAGCGTTCACTGCCACAACGATCTGGGACTGGCGACAGCCAATACCCTGGCCGCCATCAGCGCAGGGGCCAGGCAGGCGGAGGTCACCATCAACGGCATCGGCGAGCGGGCCGGCAACACCTCTCTTGAGGAAGTCGTCATGGCGCTTCACACCCGGCCCAATTATCTTTCATTCACTTCCGGCATCAAGACCGAGTTCATCTATCCCACCAGCCGCCTGGTCAGCATGATTACCGGCATTCCGGTACAGCCCAACAAAGCCATTGTCGGGGCCAACGCCTTTTCCCATGAAGCCGGAATTCACCAGGACGGGGTTTTGAAAAACCCCATGACTTACGAAATCATGAAGCCCGAATCCATCGGGCTGAACACCAACAAACTGGTTTTGGGAAAGCATTCGGGACGGCACGCCCTTCGGACGCACCTGAAGGACATGGGATATGATCTGTCAGACGAAGAACTTCAACTGGTTTTTACCAAGTTCAAGGAACTGGCCGACAAGAAAAAGCATGTGGTGGATGAGGATCTGGAAGTGCTGGTCACTGAGGGAATTCTGCAGAGTCATGATGTCTTTACTCTGGATTATCTTCATGTTATCAGCGGCACAACAGTTCTTCCCATGGCCAGCGTGCGAATGATGATCAACGGAAGGCCCATTCAGGGGGCCGAATATGGAAACGGCCCCATTGACGCCGTCTATAAGACAGTTGCCGGCCTTACCGGAACCGGATCGGAACTGCTGCGGTTTTCGATTAACGCCCTGACCGGCGGCACCGATGCCCAGGGCGAGGTCACGGTCCGGCTTCGGGAAAACGGCCTTGAGGCCATGGGAAGAGGCGCAGACCCGGATGTGATCACGGCCAGCGCCAAAGCCTACGTCAACGGCCTGAACCGGCTGGAGTATTTAAAGGCGCACCCGGTAACGCCGATGGAATAAATCAGGGATCAGGCGGGCTATGGGTAACGGGCTGATGGCCTATTACCCATCACCCCTACTCTTTCTGAAGATCAATGGCTATCTGGACAATGGAAGCCACTTCGCTTTCCGGAACTTTTCCGCGAACGATCACCCGGACGACCCGGTTTTTATCCAGAAGAATAACATTGGATGTATCTATTTCCAGACCCCAGGCATTTCTGAGTGTGGCGTCATAATCAAACAAGATGGTGGTATTGTATTTCTTGGCTTTGTTCCCGGCAATTGTCCGGATGAGGACATCGGGTTTCCAGGTGGCCTTGCAATCCGCAATACCGATTCCCTTGTAGGTTTCGTCCTTCAAAAGTCCCTGATCCTTGGCCTTTTTCATGGCATCGGTAAAATGTTCGTTGAGATCCGACTCGTCCGGATCCACATACGTGACCAGCAGCACCTTTCCAGCCCAGGATGCCATTGAAAAGTCTTTTCCTTCCGAATCCTTGAATGACCAGTCCGATGCCTTCATGCCTGCCATAAGACTTTCCGCACTCCCCATGGAACTCCAGAACAGCACTACCCCCATCAGACTCAAGACCATCATCAATTTTCGAATCATGCCAAAAACTCCTTTCTGTTAGGTTTATAACCAAATGAACCTCAATATAATCGCCATCAATCTCCCATTTGCGCCATATATTCATCATATAGCTTTTCCAGCCCCAGCTTATGCCGGGCTTCTTCCTGGCAGAGAATTTTAAAGATATTTCTGGCGGTTTCGGTTTCAGACTGCTGACGCAGTTCGTTATAGAGAGTCAGGGCTTTTTCTTCCCGCTTCATGGCAAGGAGCAGAATGTCCCGGTAGGACATTCCTTTCTGCCAGACAATATCCACCATCAGATCGCTGCGCTTGAGATCTCCGATCCATTTGAATTTGTATTCCCGAGTGACCAGACTGCATTCGCCCGTACAGTCGAGATTTTCAAGAAGATATTGATGCTTTCGCTCTTCCTTGGCAAAATCGAGAAACATTTTCCGGGTTTCTTCACGGGCTTCATTCCCGGCAGCCTCCTCGTAAAAAGAGGCGGCTTCAATTTCCTTTTCAATGGCAAAATCGACAATGGCCTGATAGCTCTTGAATTCCATAACCCCATCCTTTCTTGGTAAAGGCCCCTTAACCGGTTTTCAGGGTGCCGGTGATATCGGACAGTTTTTTGACACGATGTTGAACCATAAACACCTCAATGCCTTCGATGATGTCCAGTGTGGCCCGGGGATTGACGAAATTGGCGGTTCCAACCTGAACGGCCGAAGCGCCGGCAATGAGAAATTCCAGGGCATCGGAGGCCGTCATGATGCCGCCAATGCCGATTATCGGTACCGATACAGCCTGGGCTACCTGCCAGACCATGCGAACCGCCACCGGCCGGATGGCCGGACCCGACAACCCGCCGGTGATATTGGCCAGCTTTGGCCGCCTGGTTTCAATATCAATGACCATGCCGGTCAGGGTGTTGATCAGGGACAGGCAGTCCGCCCCGGCATCCACAACACTGCGGGCGATCCGGGTGATATCCGTGACATTCGGGGAAAGCTTCACAATCAGGGTTTTTGAAATACACTTCCGAACTGCGCTGATCACATCAAAGGCAGCCTGCGGATCCACCCCAAAAGCAATACCGCCGGATTTGACATTGGGGCAGGAAATATTGACCTCTATTGCCGAAATGCCTTCAACGTCCTGGATGTGCCGGGCCAGTTCACAATATTCTTCAATGCATTTTCCGTAAATATTAACGATCAGGGGCGGAGACAGGGTCCGCAGAAACGGCAGTTTTTCGTTGATAAATGCCTGGATTCCCACATTCTCAAGGCCAATGGCATTCAGCATCCCGCACGGAGTTTCCACGATTCGGGGCGGCGGATTGCCAGTGGACGGCTCAAGGGAAAGGCCCTTGACCACAATGGCTCCCAGGCGGTTCAGATCTACCAGATCGACAAACTCGCTGGCATATCCGAAAGTCCCTGAAGCGGTCATGACCGGATTTTTCAGGTTGAGTCCGGCAATCAAAACCCGAAGATCAGGAACTGGTTTTTTCATCTAATGACACCGTTTGCCCACAGCCTTGATGCGGGCTTCAAGATTGAGAAGGTATGCGGGTTCCGGCTGTTTGGGCTCCTGTTTGACATCATACTCGACAGCCTTGATCCTTGTCATGACACGCGGAATATCGCCATGATCCTCTGCCAGATAGGTTTCTACCAGATTTCTGAATTCATCGCAATATTTCAGGGACCGGGGGATGTAGTTTCTCGCATCCTCTCCGGTAAAGGCATACCGGTGCGCCAAACAAATCGCATCCGAATCCAGAAGCTCCAGTTTTTTCATGGAATCCACATACTGATCATAATCCACCAGACAGTCGGAAACTATATAGCCGGTGGAATCCGCGATCCCGGCAGCTTCCGAACAGACCAGGGATCTGATCTGCGGAACGTAATAACTTAAACAGTCCCGCGTATGGCCCGGCGTTTCAATCACCCGAAGGGTCCGATCCGGGGATATTTGTAACACATCGCCTTCCTTCACCGTCATGTCAATTTCAAAGGGGGTAAACTCGACAGAGGTATCACCCGAAAAACCATTTCGCCGGACCATGTTCACTGACGCACGGTTCAGCTCTCGAATCAGCTCAATTGCATTGGGCCTGGCCAATGTTGCTTTGGCCGGTTCCGAGGAGACAACCTTCATCTCCGGAAAATGCGATTTCAGCACCGAAACCGATCCGCAATGGTCAAAATGCGAATGGGTCAACAGACAATAGGCAGGGGTCCGGCTTCCCAGCACCTCGGAAATGGCAGCTGCATAATGGTGTCCAAAAAATGAGAACCCGGCATCAATAATGGCAGGATGTTCCCCGTCCAGCAGATAAACCGGGATATCAGGGTTCCCCAGCATATAGAGACTGTCGACAACACGTCCGGTTTGCGCAATAATCAAAATAATTTTCCTTGTCCGACTATATTTCCATGTTTATTTAATGAATATCTGTATACTAACAGACGACTTTGAGCAAGGTGATATGTCATCGTACGAAATTCAAATGTAATGGCTTCATTCTATCCTCCCGACGGCGGGACGCCGAACCTGAGCCATTTGAACTGAGTCTGAACCTCTCTGGTAACGGCATTGCCGATTCTTGCCATGAAAACATTCTCCGGTTTCAGGCAAATATTGGGCTCATTGGTCTGAAATTCCTGAAATCCAAACGGCCCGAACAGGCGGATGAGCATGGTACGATATTCCTGGGCGGTTTTAAGCGCGCCATCCAGGTCCCAGGTCCATGAATATCCCACCATGTAGGCAATCATGTCTTCAATCCGGGGATGATTCAGCAGCAGTTGAACGATGCCGCGGGCAACTCCCGTGGATCGCCAATCCCTGCACACCTCAATGGCCTTGATCTCGATCATGATCCCCGGACCCAGTTCAGTCCACCGTTCCTCCGGCTCCGGATGCACCAGCACGCCGAACCCGATGATATGCTGATAGTCGATCAAGGCCAGGACAACATTGGCATCCGGCATTCCGGAAATTCTTTCAAGCGTTTCCTTCCGGGTGTAAAGGGATTTATAATGGGGATGAATTCCGAACTGACTGTCGAAACTGCACATCCGGATTTCATCCCTGCTGCAGAACGACCGGATCAGAATCTTTCCGACAGGTGTTTCCCAAACGATTGTTGTTGACGCTGCATCATCCATTCATCCATACCCCCGCTCGCACAGACGGACTCAAAAATCCCCCCAGTTCTTGTGCAGCCGCTTGGTCATGATGACCAGATTGTGAAAATTGCCGCAGGAATCCTTGACATAATTTTTCAACTCCCCCCGCTCGAAAAAATCCATTTTGTGCGCAGCCTCGATGGCCGGGTCTTCCACCCCGACAACAAGATCGGTACGAAGCTCTTCAAGACCCTTGTCCATACCCAGTTGAATCAGGTCCAGAAGCATCCAGGTCCCCAGTCGGATATGGCGGAATGGCGGCAGGATCATCACCTGAATCCGCCCCACATGCCGGGTACAGCCGAAAACCCGAAGGTGAAGACTGGCATGTCCCACGATTTTATCTTCAGTCACCGCAACGATTGAAAAAACCGTCGCGGAATCGATGCCGTCAACCCACTTCCGAATCACTTTCGAATCCAGGACATCGTAGCGCATAAACCACCGGTCCGAATCCGGCAGTTCTGCATAGAACTGGCTCAGCAAGCCCTCATCCTGCTTTTCAAGCGGACGAATGACCGCTTCCTTTCCTTCTTTCAGAACAACTTCCTTGGGATACCTCACGGAATGAATCCTCCTCTTTTTATGTTTCTGTAAAACATGGCCAGCTTTTCAGGCGCAACGCCACAATGATATCCTGCAATCACCAGTTGATTGATCAGCGTGGTTCGAAGCACGCCCAGCTCGATCCACCTTCTGCCTGAAGTCAGGGCCACCGCATCCGCGATCACGATGCGCCCCTTTCTCCTCAGCCTTTGAATGAAATCGTAGTCATCCATGATCGGCATGGGTTTGTAGCCACCCATCTCGATAAAATCCCGCCTGCGAATGAAAATCGCCTGGTCGCCGTAGGGCATTTGAAGATGACGCGCCCGGAAATTGGTTATCCATTCAACCAGCCTGCGGCCCGCAAACGGCTGATCAATACCAAAGCGAAACGCGCCGCCGGCAGCCGAACCACTCAGGATTCTGCGAATGTGAACCGGATATCCGTCCGGAAGCCGGGTATCCGCATGCAGAAAAAGAAGATGGCTGCCCCGGGAAATCCCGGCCCCGGCATTCATCTGAACCGCCCTGCCCCGGGACGCCTGAATGACGGTTGCCCCGGCTCTGAAAGCGGCCTGAACCGTCTCATCCCTGCTGCCGCCGTCAACGACAATCACCTCGAGCGGAAGCCCTTTGCGGGCGCTTTGAATGGCTGCCTGGATCCGGGCCGATTCGTTCAGGGCCGGGATAATGATGGAAAGACAGTTGCCGTTGCGCGCTTTCAGAGCGCTTTCCCAGACATGCAGATCCTCCGGCGTATCCACGTCACTCAGCCGCTTCAGCAGCGCACAGGAAACGCCAAGGGAAGAGAGCGCCTGGCGTGTCTCTTCCAGAACATTCCCCGTCCCCCAAGGAATATCCTGAAAAACATTCGGAAGCCGCTGTTTCAGGCCGACAAGATAATAACCGCCGTCGGCAGCAGGTCCCAACACCACAGGATGGTGATCCAGCGCCTGAAACGCCTCTTTAAGAATATCGGCCGTCAGCTCGGGACAGTCCGAACCCACGAGGACGATGCGATCGCATCCCTGATCAAACGCGTCTTTAAAGGCATTATCCATCCGCTGGCCAAGGTTCAGGCCAATCTGTCCGGCATAGGCCATGTCATTTCCAAGCCAATGGCGCATTTTGGAATCATCACCGCCGGCAAAGCTTATTTCAATGCCAATGCCGGCCGAAGCTTTCAGCTCGCGCGCCACGCCGACAACCTGTTCCGCCATCTGCCGGTGAAGCCCGGCGGCACCATTCGCACCTAACGCGCCAATCAGCCGCGTTTTGGTAATTCCGGGTTCCGGATAGCGGGTAAATATGATCAGTTTTTTTTGATATGTCAAATTGTTATATGCTAATTCTTCATGTTAAACATAAACTATATGGTTTCATGCGATATGGTTTTTTTCATGGAGAAATGCGCGAGGACATGGCTTTTCGTGCCAGGCGCGTGACAAAAACCGTAACCACGAGAGTTGCCAATAGACCGATCCCGTACAGCACCCACTCCGCCGGAGTGCGCGTGCGTCCCCCGGCACCCAGGCCGGCCAGGTCACCGGCCAGCGACCCGATATACACATACATCATGGTTCCGGGTATCATACCCAGCCACGATGCAAAAAAATAGTGTTTGAGGCTGACCCGGGTCAGTCCAAAAACGTAATTGAGAAGAATAAAGGGAAAAACCGGAGACAGCCGGGTCAGCAAAACGATCTTCCAGCCCTCCCTTGCCACGGCTTCATCAACGGCCTTGAATTTCTCGTTTCCGGCAATCCGCCGGGCCACCCATTCCCGGGCCAGATAGCGCCCGACCAGAAAAGCGCAGGTTGCACCCAGAGTCGCCCCAGTCAGAACCGTAATGAATCCCTGAACCACTCCGAACACCGCACCGGCTCCCAGTGTCAGGATGATCCCCGGAAGAAGCAGCACACACGCCAGGATATAGAGGCCAATGAAGATCAACGGGCCCAGCGGACCCAGTCCGGAAATCCATGCCAGCACATCGCGAAAAACCTGTTGAAGATTAAAGGTTCTCCCGGCAACGGCCAGAGCGGCAATGATGACCGCAGCCAGAATCGCCTTGATCATGATCCCGCCACGGCCACGGCCGGACCACACGGGCTCCGTTACCATGCCATCCACCTTGAAAAAAGATTCCTGACCCTGGGCGTCAGCCGCGTGCGATTGTACGCGTCGGCAACCTGCCGGATCGCCTCGGCCTGGGTTGGGTAGGGGTGGATGGTTCCGGCAATGTGCTTCAGACCCAAGCCGTTTGTCATGGCCAGTGTCATCTCGGATATCATATCTCCGGCATGGGTTGCAACAATCGTTGCGCCGATGATCCGGTCCGTGCCTTTACGGACATGCACGCGCACCAGACCACCGGTGGTGCCTTCCAGAATCGATCGGTCAACATCGGTTAATTCACGGGTGAATGTATTGATCTTGATCCCCTTGTCCCGGGCCTGTTTTTCATACAGCCCGACATGGGCGATTTCAGGCTCCGTGTAGGTGCACCAGGGAATGGTCAGCGCGCTGGCCCTGGCCCGGCCGAAGAACAATGCGTTTCGAATCACGATGCGGGCCATGAAATCGGCTGCATGGGTGAATTGATACGGAGAGCAGATGTCCCCTGCCGCATAAATGCCGGGGACGGTGGTTTGAAGGTGATCGTTCACCTGGACGCCTTTATTCGTGCAGAGTACACCGGCATTTTCCAAACCCAGGTTCTCGACATTGGGAATGCGCCCCACCGCGACCAGCAGACGGTCCGCCACCAGATCATATCCCCTGCCATGGGATGCAACGGCCAGGCGGACCCCGCCGCCATCTGCCCGGGAGAGTTTCAGATCCTTTGCGCAGCAAAGCAGCTTGACGCCATCCTGGGCCATGGATTCGAGAACCAGGGCCGAGGCATCGCTGTCTTCCCTGGGCAGGATGCCGTGTACGGTTTCCAGCAGAACCACCTCGGAACCGAAACGGGCAAAGGCCTGGGCCATTTCACAGCCGATGGGCCCGGCACCGATGACAGCCAGCCGCCTGGGAAGTTCGGTCAAAGAAAACAGCGTTTCATTGGTCAGATACGCCACTTCGTCCAACCCCTGAATGACAGGGGCCGATGCCCGTGCACCCGTGGCGATGACCGCTTTTTTAAAGCGCAGTTTCTCGCCCATGACCTCGACTGTATGGGAATCAACAAACCGCCCTTCCCCGATAAAGACATCGATTCCCAGATCGCGGAATCGCCCGGCCGAATCGTGCGGGGCAATCGATGCCCTCAGCCGGCGCATCCGCGCCATGACCCGAGCAAAGTCAACCTGGACGCCATCCGGAACACATACGCCAAAACCTGCGGCATTCCTCACGGCAGCAGCAGCGCGGGATGCGCTGATCAAGGCCTTGGACGGCACACAGCCTACATTCAGGCAGTCGCCGCCCATCAGGTTTCGTTCAATCAGCGCGACTTTGGCGCCCAGCTCTGCCGCACCGGCCGCGCACACGAGACCGGCGGTTCCGGCGCCGATGACGACAAGATTATATGCGGATGCCGGCTTCGGGTTTATCCAGTCGGGAGGATGAACCAGCGCCGCCAGCTCCTGATTGTGGATGTCCCACGGACTGATGATGGGTGGACCCGTATCTTTATTCATCCGCCTTCCTTTCGTTCAATCTCCGATCCTACCGGCATCAAGCCTGGCTCATGGGCACAAGAAGCAGGGTGCCGGCCAGCCGAAGCGCCCTATCCGATTCGCCGAGGCACTGCTCCTTCACGGCTTTCAGAATTTTTCCGCCCGCCGTTTCCTGCCAGAACCAGCGGTTGAACGCATCGCTCTCCGGAGTCGTTGCGCCAGGCTTGGCTATCACCGCTTCAAAATAAAACGCGTTCAGATCCTGGGAAGCCAGACGAAGGGCTACCGGAAAAGGAAGGTCCAGATCCGGAACAGGGGGTGTCTGGCCCAGAAGATAACCGATAAACAGCTCCGATGCGGACGTGGCATCGAAATTTCCGACGGCTGTCCGACCACGCCGCTCAAGCCCGATATCATACCAGGAACGCATCTCGGCCACTTCCCGTCTGAATGCCGAAATCGTTATTTCTATATCCGTTTCACCGTCGGGAACAGGGGCAAAACTGATCGGGCAGGCCCACCCCTCGGACTCCTGAGCACCTTCAGTGACGGGTTCAACCTTCTCGTCGGGAAAATCCTCAAGCACCGGCCCCCCGGATGCCTCCAGCAGTTCAAGCGCCGAAAGGAGTATCCGTCGCTGAAGATCCGGGTGATCCGGGGCTCCCAGTGGTCGGCCCAGTTCAAACGGGACCCAGAGCGCCCGTGGCGGACGGATAAATTCGGTATGTTCCCGGATCAAGCTGATCTGGGTGGTGGGGATGCCTTCTGCTTCCAGATAATGTGCCAGCCCGCCCACGGCGCGCGTGCAGAACGGTCAGACCGGCACCAGAATGGCCGCGTCCACACGATCCCCTTTCAGCAGCACAGCCAGATTGCGGGCCGCGGGCTTCATCAGGGCCGGAGCGGCGGCTCCCATGAAAGAATAGTGATAGTCGGCCACACTGCCGATGATTTTTTCGGCTGCAAGCTCATGGAGGCGGTCCAGTGGAAACACGATATTCCAGTCCTGTTGAAAACCGGTCCGGTCGAAATTGGTCGAGACATGGGTCATCACCAGGTCACTGGCCTGGATGTCTCCGGGTATCACCCGATAATCTCCGGTCATTCCCTCAAACGGGCGATCGCCCCGGCGATGAAGTCCGGCGGTGGAGATGATGGATACCCTTCGTTGCCCCAATGCCGGCCCGGTAACCCATGCCGTAGTTTCAAACGACGGACAGGGGCAATTGGCAATGTGAGTGCGCTGCGGTTCTTTCAATTGATCGAGTCGTGCCATATTCAGTCTCCTCTTATTTTCTGTCTTTGCCCCAGACACTGTCCAGAAACTGATCCCTTCCGGACCCGTTGCGATAGTATTGATACCGTATCGGGTTGTTTTTGTAATAATCCTGGTGATATGCTTCTGCCGGATAAAACACGGAAGCCTGACTGATTTCGGTTACGATCGGCCTGGTGAACCGGCCGGATTTTTGAAGCTTTTCACGGGATGCTTCGGCCAGTCTTTTCTGCGCATCATCAAGATAAAAAACAGCTGCCCGGTACTGATGTCCGACATCCACGAACTGCCGGTCGCCAGCAGTCGGATCAATATTCATCCAGAAGACATCCAGCAGTTTTTCATAGCTGATTTTTTCAGGATCATATGTTATTTCAATTGCTTCTGCATGTCCAGTTCTCCCGGACGATACCTCTTCGTAGGTGGGATTCTCCTTGACGCCGCCGGTGTATCCGGAAACAACCGAAATCACACCCGGCAGTTTTTCAAAAGGCGCCTCCATACACCAGAAGCACCCTCCGGCAAAAATGGCTTTTTCCGTTTTACCGGCATCCGTCCGCCCGGGTCTGGATCCGTCATCGGCAATCGCTGCGAACTGAAGCGCAGCCGAATTGATACAGTAACGCAGCCCGGTCGGCGCAGGTCCGTCGGAAAAAACATGACCCAGGTGGGCCCCGCATCGGCTGCACAGCACTTCGGTCCGGGTCATGAACAGGCTGTTATCCGACAGGGACTGAACGTTCTCGGGCGCCACCGGAGCGGTAAAACTCGGCCAGCCGGTGCCGGACTCAAATTTGGTTTTCGAAAGAAACAGATCCAGATCGCAGCCGGCGCAGCGGTAAACACCATGCTCGTGGTGATCCGCGTATTTGCCGGTAAAGGCCCGTTCCGTCCCCTTCTCCCGCATGATGTGAAACTGCTCGGGCGTCAGCAGCTTTTTCCATTCCGCTTCGGTTTTAACGACTTTCTCTGTCATGATATATTCTCCTTTTTCGACAGAATATACTTGATAAGATGGCGTGGAAGGAGCAGATCCAGCCTGACTTTTGGATGCGTGCACGGAGACCCCCCAAACAAACAACCCCATCATCACCCCGATACATAAATACAAGTTTTTCATTTCATATTCTCCTTACGATGGCGGTGAGAATCCACCCATAAGTGTTTTCGCTCATCATTCATCATTTTTACGTTAAACCGTATCATAAGCATGGGTTTGCAAAATGGAACAGCGGTCATCATCGGTCTGAAAAAACCGGTTCTCAACGCCGGTATTTGCCCTTGACTCCCGGGGTGTCATATCCTATGGTACGCTTAAAACAGTCTTAATGACAAGAAAAGAGGCCTTTATGAAAAAATTTTTTATTGCGTTTCTGATGGTGACATTAGGGATCGCTCCAGCATGGGCCATCTCCAATAAAAAACCGGCCACGCCCGCCAAAGCTCCGGCTCAGACCAACCCGAAAAAGGCGACTGCTCCGGCCAAAACCACCAAGCAGGCTCCACCCCACGCAAAAGTCTCCGCGCAAAAACCCGCAACCGAACCTCTTCTGCCCTTCAAGGCCTTTATAGTGGTGGAAGCGCAAACCGGCAAAATGCTGGAGGGAGAAAACATTCACCAGCCCCTGCCCCCGGCCAGCATCACCAAGCTGATGCTGGCAGCCATCGTGATGGACAGGCTGGAAAGCGGCCAGATCAAACTCGATGACAAGGTGACCGCATCCCAGGCGGCAGCCGGCATGGGCGGCAGCCAGGTTTTTCTTAAGCCCGGCGAGGTGTTCACCCTGGATGAAATGATGAAGGCTGTCATGGTGGCATCTGCCAACGATGCGGCCTATGCCGTGGCTGAATTCATTGCCGGCAGCCGGGAGAATTTCGTCGATCTGATGAACGAAAAGGCCAGCTCGCTCAACATGAATGATTCCCGCTTTCACTCCATGCACGGACTGCCTCCGGCCAAGGGCCAGGAACCGGATATGTCATCCTGCGCGGATCTTTCCATTCTGGCGGGATATCTGCTCGCCCATCCCAAGATACTGGAATGGACTTCCCTGAGAACCGCGCCGTTCCGGGACGGCACCCTGATCATGCAGAACCACAACCGGCTGATGAACCGTTTTTCCGGCATGGACGGCCTTAAGACCGGCTTTTACAAAGAAGCCGGCTACAGCATAGTTGCCACGGCCAAGACAAACAACCTTCGCCTCATCGCCGTGGTCATGGGCAGTTCCGCGGCCAAAACCAGGGATTCCTTTGCCGAAAATAAGTTGAAAACGTATTTTTCCCAGTATGAAATGATCACTGTGGTTAAAAAAGGCGACTCTGTGAATAAAGACGTGGCCCTTCCGGACGGCAAGCAAAAAAGCCTTAAGCCCGTGGCTGCAAGCGATTTTTTCTACCCGGTGCCCCGCGATAAGAAAAAACAGCTCACCAAAGATATCGACCTTCCCGCTCAGGTTAAAGGAGAAATCAAGGAAGGTCAGCGCCTCGGCGAACTGGTCATCCGCTTCAACAAGGACACGGTGGGAAAGGTGGAGCTGATCTCTCCGGTGAACGTGCCCAAAGCCGGATTTTTCTCAAGATTTTTCAACTTCAAATAGGCTGATGGCAAAGTAAAAAGTTCAAGGATATTCCCATGCCTGAACGCGACGCTGTCCGTAAAAACCTTTTAAACGTTTACCAGCGTCTCTCCCCCCTTGAACAGAACCTGATTCACCTGTGCGCCGTTATCTACGAACCCACGACAGAGCCGGTTATTTACAGTTGTTTCCGAAAAACCCGCCTGGCAATCCAATATCCCCATATCACTTCCTTAAAGGATATCAAACCCGTATTGCATCATATTCAGCAACGGGGTCTTTTTACAGACTCATGGCAGTGCCATCCGTATTTTATGGAACTGGCGATACGCCAGGCTGCCGGATACCCGGACACCGTTTATTTTCAGAACCTGGTCGATGCGGTTCATGAAATCATGCCGTTTTCCGATTATCATCGATATGCCGCCGGTTCAGAACAGCATGGCTATCGCCTGATGCGTGATTTTCGCATCGGAATCTACGCGCTGACCCCCCCGGTTTACCGGGAGTGCTACCGGCAACTGACCTCCCAGTACGCGATGGATTCAGATTATGTTGATCCCTTTGTCCGGGTTTTTCAAAATCCGTTTGACCCCGGCTGGTTCAGCATCCTGCCGATAGATGTCCAGATCCGGGCCATGATCGCCATATTTTCACACACCCTGTCTCACCTGGAACCGGATGCCGATGTCCTGAAATACAGCACCCGCCCGGAGTTTCTGAATCATTTGCCGGAGAGCGACAAGGCGGATTTTTATTCTCATCTTCTGACGCGACTGCTTCTTGGGGCTCAGACTGCAGCCGTTCGGGATCTTCTTTCAAAAACAGATGCATCGCCGCTTCTGGGAGGTTTTTCCGGCTGGGCGCATCTTCTTGAAGGTCAAGCGCAAACAGCTGTCCAACTGTTTGAGACGGATCTGGAACATCTCCAAAAATGGACCAAAAACAAGACCGCTTTTTTCAAAGGTCTGGTAGGGGTATTTTATATCCTGTCCCTTTTAAGGCAGGCTGGAAGCGGCTTGTTCGAAAAGATGGAATTCGCCCTGAAATCCGCCCGATCCAACAAGTTTCAGGGAAATGTCCTGGAAGCCCTTTTTACGTTGCTGAACGCCTTCGGCCATATTCAGAAATTCGAAACAGATACCGCCAACAGAATTTTTTCCGGAATCCAGGTTGGCGACAATCCGCTGGTAGCTTATTTTTCGGCCCTTGCAGAATATGGCATCGCCCATACCCTTGACTCAACATCCATTGAGCGGTTATTGCACCTGTTCAACCGCGCCAAAAATGCCGGACTTCACTGGCTGGCCCTGGAATGCGCCGTGCTTTTGAATGCGTCAACAACACCGGATAAGGAGCGGGAGCATTACATCCAATGCATTCAGGCCGAAAACGGCATTCACTCCCTTCTGACCATTATCGAACCGGAGGATCCCTGGAAAACCCGGCTTCATGCCCTCACCTATTCTCTGGGCCCCACATCGCCCAACAGCTTGAAACCCGGGGCGCTTCGCCTGGTATGGGTGATCCGTCTCAAGGATCAGAGCATTGAACTCATCCCCAAAGAACAGAAACGCATGGTTTCCGGAATCTGGTCCCCGGGAAAAATTCTTCCGCTGGCCCGGTTGTTCAGCAATCCTCAAATTGATTATCTGACCCGGCAGGATCAAATCCTCTGCACCTGTCTTCAGAAAGTCAAACTCAATTCCCGCGTCTTTCAGTACTTTTTTGACTGGGACAAGGCGCTTCCGGCACTGATCGGGCATCCGCTGGTTTTTCTGCACGATCAGCCTTCCTTTCCGATTGAAATTGTCAGGGGAGAGCCTAAAATCATTGTGGAATCCCTGGATGCATCGATCCTTCTGAAATTCTCCCCGATAATGATCGAACACCGCATTGCCGTTACCCGGGAAATGACTCCCAGCCGCCTGAGTATTGTCTGTCTGGATGCCGAACAGCATCGTATTGCAAGGATTGTCGGCAATAAAGGGCTTTTGATTCCTGAATCCGCCAAAAAGGATGTCCTGAAAGCGATAGCCGCCATATCATCCGTGATCACGGTTCATTCTGCCATCAGCGAAGCGGCTGCATCCATGATCGAGATCGACCCGGATCCGCTGCCGCATGTTCATCTGACATCCTGTTTATCCGGATTCAGGGTGGAGATTGTTGTCCAGCCATTCATCCGGGCAGGACTCAAGCTCAAACCCGGAGAAGGCGCTGAAACGCTTGTTACCGATATTGACGGCCAGTCGTATCAGATTCAACGGAATCGGATTCAGGAACAGGAAAACGCCCGCGATGTTGTAGCCGGATGCCGGACGCTTTTACAGCTTCCGAACCAGAACTGGCATTGGATGATTGCCGACTCCCATGATTTTCTGGATATTCTTCTTGAACTCAATATGCTTCAACAGCAGGGCCGCGTCATTTTGGAATGGCCCGAAGGCGAAAAACTGCGCGTCACCCGGAAAGCCTCGCTTTCGGATCTGCGGGTGAGAATAAAGGGCGAATCAGGCTTGTTTGAAATCAGCGGGCAACTGGTTGTGGATGACGCCCTGGTTCTTGAATTAGAGGATCTGATTGCCATGATTCCCCAAATCCGCAAGCGGTTTGTGCCGCTTGGAGAGGGTCAGTTTCTGGCATTGACCGAGGATCTGGAAAACCAACTCAAAGCCATTTCTTCCTTTACCGAATTTCGAAACCGGGCACTCCAGTTTCATCCGGCTGCCGCACTGACGATTGACGGCCTGACAAAGAATCTGGCACACCTTGAAACCGACGAAAAATGGCGGCTCCAGCTTGACCGCATCCAGGGCAGCATCACGCATATCTGTCAGGTTCCCGAGGATCTGAAGGCCACGCTCCGGCAGTACCAGATTGAAGGCTTCACCTGGCTGTCCCGGCTATCTTTCTGGGGAGTCGGGGCTTGCCTGGTGGATGACATGGGACTGGGAAAAACCATACAGACACTTGCGATCATTCTGGAGCGAGCGCCAAACGGACCTTCTCTGGTAATTGCCCCTGCTTCTGTCTGTTTGAACTGGTTTTATGAAATCCACCGGTTTGCCCCCTCGCTGAATGGGGTTCGGCTAGAAGATCACCAGCGGGAACAAACCGTTCAGAAACTCAAACCGCACGATGTCCTGGTTGCCAGCTATGGACTGCTGATGCATGAGTCCGATCTGTTGTCATCGATAACCTGGGAAACGGTTGTCCTGGATGAGGCGCAGACAATTAAAAACTTGAGAGCCAAACGATCCCGGGCCGCCATGACCCTGAAAGGCAAATTCAGAATCATCACCACCGGAACCCCAATTGAAAACCATTTGGGAGAGCTGTTTACCCTGTTCAATTTCATCAATCCCGGACTGCTGGGATCTTCGCGGCATTTTTTCAACACCTTTGCCGATCCCATTGAAAAACAGCAGGATTCAGAGGCCAGAGACCGTCTTAAAAAAATCATTCAACCCTTTATGCTTCGCCGGATGAAGTCCCAGGTTCTGGCAGAGCTTCCGCCCCTGACGGAAATCATGCTCAAGGTGGACCTTTATCCAGGAGAAGCTGCTTTTTATGAATCCCTTCGAAAAAACGCCATGAAGCAGCTCGAAACCAGCCGAGCCGGCAAGGGGCGGGATTATCAGTTCCGTGTGTTCGGCGAAATCACCAAACTTCGGCAGGCCTGCTGTCATTCCAGACTGGTTCAGCCCGCCAGCCGCATTCCCAGCGCCAAACTGGATCTCTTTGGACGGCTCCTTTCGGATCTTCTGGAAAACCGTCACAAGGTGCTGGTATTCAGCCAGTTTGTGGGATATCTGACCCTCATTCGGGAATTTCTGGACCCTAAACGGATTCGGTATCGGTACCTGGATGGAAGAACCGCCATGCGGGACCGGAAATCCGAAATCGATGCCTTTCAGGCCGGCGATGGGGAGGTGTTTTTAATCAGTTTGAAAGCGGGGGGGCTGGGTCTGAATCTGACTTCAGCCGATTATGTCATTCATATGGATCCCTGGTGGAACCCGGCCGTGGAAGCGCAGGCTTCGAACCGCGCCCACCGCATCGGCCAGGAGCGGCCGGTGACGGTATATCAGCTGGTCGCCCGGAACACCATTGAGGAAAAAATCGTCGCCCTGCATCAGCACAAGCGGAATCTGGCCGGAACCCTGCTGGAAGGCGGGGATGTCTCCGGCAGAATATCCGCCCAGGAGCTGCTGAAGCTGATTCAGGAAGAACAGAAATTGAAAAAATAGCGGCTTAATTCGGCATTCTTAAAAGTCCCCATGGTTTTCTCCGGAGGGGACTGCCGGATCAAGGCCGGCCCCCTCCTCCCCCACCCATGCATCCAGCAGCTTGTGAGCAACGGCGAGCACCACCGGTCCGACGAAGAGGCCGATGAGCCCGAAGGCCATCAAACCTCCGACCACGCCGGTGAAAATGAGCAGGAGCGGCAGATCCGCACCTTTTTTGATGAGAATCGGCCGCAGGATATTGTCCATGGTTCCCACAACGACCGTGCAGATAAGAAGAAACACCCCCCTTTCCGAGCTGCCGCTCCAGAACAGCCAGAGCGTGGCCGACCCGAGCACCGGCAGGACTCCGATCTGGGAGATGGCGAGCATTAACATCAACGCGGTAAGGAACGTGGCAAAAGGCACGCCGGCAATGACCAGACCAATGCCTCCCAATACCGACTGAGCAAGTGCCGTCACGACGATCCCCAGCGCGACGCCACGCACGGCCTGGCCGGCAAGATAGACCGCGTTTTCACCGCGCGGCCCTGCCAGACGGCGTCCGAAACACAGGATACGCTCAGCCGCGGCCTCACCTTTGGCGTACATGATTGCCGAAAGCAGGACCGTGAGCAGAAACTCCACGAGCAGCATCCCGAAACCGCCCACCTGGGCCACGAACCACTTGATCACCCCGCCGGCATAGGGGCCGACCTTGACGGCAACCCCCTGTATCCCGACTGCGGCAACCTTCTCCCAGATCTCCGCTGCTTTCCCGCCGACAAGCGGCAGGCTGTCCACCCACTCCGGGTGCGGGGGCACCTCAAAACCCGCAAGCGACTTGGCCCATCCGGCAATTTGGTCGGCATTGGAAATGATCGTGCCGATAGCCAATGCAAGAGGCACAACCAGAACGCACAGGAGTACAACCGTCATCACCGCAACCGCCACCGAGCGCTTGTGCCACAGCCGCTTCTGAAGAGCGATCATCAGGGGCCAGGTCGCCACCACGATCGTAGCCGCCCAGACGGTGGCCCCCAGGAATGGCAGCAGGATCCAGATCGTTGACCCGATGAGGGCCACGATGAAAATAACGCTCAGCAAACTTCGGGTCAGATCGCGATGAATTTCAGCCATTACCCCTTCCCCCATACCGATCGGTAGTATCTTGCTTCCTGCCCTTCCAAAAGTGGTAGGGTCGTCGATTTTGTCAGGTTGATCCTCTCCCATCAACTGGATGCGCCAGACATTGCCTGGCGCATCCTGCTGCGCTTTTTGAATGTTTTTTGGTTAGCACCTGTCCTTAATGCTGTCAAGGACATTAACGACGGCTTCAGGACAATTGTGTCCAGATCAATCATCCGAACCCCTTTGGTTTTATCTTTTACTCCCCGTTGTTCATCAAAGGCCATCCCGAACTGTGATTCAACAGAACCGGACGACCGGACAAGTACAAACTCGGGAAATGAGCGGAAAGGATTTGACTCAAACAGACATCATCGTTATCCTGCAATAAAAATAAAATAGGCACACGCCAGGGAAATAAAGTATGGGGGATGCAACCGGATCAAGCCGGAATCCGGGCTGCATGCACTGCCATGTTGATCAGGATGCGAATCAATCAACGTTCAGCTGGAGGAGTGATGAGCAGAAGAATCCAATCAGAGTCACCGTCTACGATAATCTTTGTCAGCTGCCGGGTTTTCATCGCCTGCCTGATTCTGATCGGCTTTGCCACAGGGTCAATCGCCAAAGAAAAAGCCGCCGCCCCGCAAACGCCATCGATTGAATCGCTGCACCCCAAATCCATGAACGACATCAATAAATTGCTCTCCCGACTCAGCGATGAACAGGTGCGGCAGATCCTGATCCAGCAGTTGGAAAAAAGCCTGCCCCCGGCAAATCAGACATCCCAATTGAACGGACAATCCGGGGGGATGCGCAACCTGGAATCCTTCTCCATCTTTGTTGAGCAGCGGATCTCGGAATTGGAAAAGTATCTGCCGCGGTTTTTCTCCGATATGGCGCTAATCGTCCAAAAAGTGTCCGATGGGGCGGGTCTGACAGCGCTGCTTCAGATGTTTCTCTCTCTGGTGGTGATCATTGGTCTGGCGCTGGCGGTAGAGCGTTTTTGCCGGCGATTCGGCGCCGGCATGCGGGAACGTTTCGATGCGGCTCCGCCCATGCAGAGCTTGCAGCGCTTCGGTACCGCCATGATGAGAATCCTGCCGGATTTTCTGGGAATTGTCATTTTCTGCCTGACAAGCGGGATATTGTTTGCAGCAATCCCTTCTTTACATAAGGGAGGCTGGCGGCTTTTGTTCATCGCCGTGATGATGGTCATTGTATTGATCCGCCTGATAATCCTCCTGTCCCGTCTGATTTTGTCTCCTCATGCCGCTCAGTTTCGTCTGGCGCCGGTCTCGGATGCTACAGCCGTCTTCCTTCACCGGAATTTCACCCTGGTGGCCGGCTATTTTGAGGTGATATATGTTCTTTCGCTGTTCCTCCAGAAACTGGAAACCCCTATGGACGGCACCTTTCTCTTCAGCCTGGCGGCTTCCATCCCCTTCATGTGGATGTTTTTGCGATTCATCTGGCAAAGCCGGACGCTGGTGGCGAATTATTTGCGGCAAACGGGCCAGGGGCCATCCGGCGACATTTCCTGGTTCCGGAATCAAATGGCAGCCGGCTGGCATATTCTGGCAATGGGATATGCCGCCATCTTGTGGCTTTTGGCGATCGGGCGGCTGGCGCTGTATGGTCCGCAAAATGATCAGGCCTTTGTCATCAGTTTCTTGATTATACCGCTATATCTGATTCTGGTCCGGGCTGGAAAATGGCTGGTCACGGAGACTCTGGGAACGATCCGGAAGACGGCTGCGGAAGAAAATACCCGGTATTTTACGGTCGCCTTTGGACTGGTCCGTGCCATCATCCTGCTTACACTGGTGGCGTGGCTTTTCCATATCTGGGGAATCGATCTGCCATTGCTGGGTAAAGTGGGCGAAGCAGCCTTCAGCATTCTGATGACCCTGATTCTGGCCCATGTGATCTGGGGCCGGACCAACCGGTACATCCAGCAAAAACTGCAGGCGATGGCTCCGTCCTCTGAAGAAAATGTGGATGACGAAGAGGAATTCAGCGGTCAAACACTGGACCGCAGCTTCACCTTGCTTCCCGTGCTCCGCAAATTTGTGGGAACGGTTCTGATGGTTATGACAACGCTGATTGTGCTCTCCAGCCTGGGCATTAATATTGCACCGCTCATGGCCGGCGCCGGTGTCGTGGGGTTGGCGATCGGCTTCGGGTCTCAAAAACTGGTGTCGGATGTGTTGTCCGGCATCTTCTACCTGGTGGACGACACCTTCCGGGTGGGAGAATACATTCAGGCAGGCAGCGTATCCGGAACAGTGGAGGGATTCACGCTGCGTAATGTCATGCTGCGGCATGACCGGGGAGCCATGCAGATCGTTCCGTTCAGCAAGCTGGGTGCCGTCACGAACTACAATCGGGGTGGCGCGGTGGTGAAATTCAAGCTGAGTCTTCCTTACGACACCAGCATCACGCAGGTGCGGAAAATCATTAAAAAGGTGGGACAGCAGCTCATGGAAGACCCGGAACTGGGTCCGGATATCATACGCCCGGTCAAATCCATGGGGGTGCAAACCGTGGTTGATTCGGTAATGACCTTCCGGGTGAGATTTACGGCCAGATTCGGCAGGCAGGGCATTATTCAGCGCAAAGCCTTTGAACTCATCACCGAGGCCCTGGCTAAAAAGGGAATTCATTTCGCCCATCGCAAGGTGATCGTCGAGATTCCCCACAGTGATCAGAAAGCGTCCGGCGCCGGGGCAGCTGGGTCTGACCCGACTCCGGAAGACGCCGATTATCTCAAAGCCGGCGCCGCTGCAGCCCTGTCGCAAATGCTCGCCGATGAAGAACAAAAAAAAATGGCGCTTTCTAAAAAGACCCGGCAATGATCTATTTTTTTCACATAAACAGCCATGCACGGTGCGGGCGCTACGAAGGATCAATATAATCAGTGGCTCGCATTTATTTTTCATATAAAAAGAGATAGTCTGTGGTATGAGCCAACGTGGTAAGGTTGCTTGTCGAGGAAAGAAGTTTATATCAGCTGAGCATTATCCGAAGGAGAGAGACACATGAAAAGATTCCTGTCAATTGCTTTAGTCCTGATGGCCGCCGTCGTGATGATGTCAACGCTCGCGGTTGCCCAGACGCAAACAGGTACAAATCAAGAGAACCAGTGGCAGTTCGAGTTTACCCCTTACCTATGGCTCTCCGGCATAGAAGGCGATGTCAGAAGCGGCCGTTTCAGCAGCGGCGGCGCGGAGACCTCCTTTTCAGGCCTCTTTCAAGACCTCAACGCCTCCTTTATGGGTGCTTTTGAAGTACGCAAGGGGAATTTGGGCGTACTTCTGGACACGATATACCTGAACGTTTCCGGGACCCAGAACACTCCCGATAGCGCCATTGGGGAAGTAGAAACCAATCTGAAGGTGGGACTGTACTCTCTGGCAGGAACGTACCGCGTTGTGGAAAAGCCGCTTGCGCTCGATCTTCTGCTCGGAGCACGGTACGCAACGCTATCGGCCGACCTTAATGTCTTGCCTGGCAAGTATCCGCAGATTTTAGAGGGCCGGAGTGTTTCCGACAGCATGAATTACTGGGACGGATTTGCCGGAATGCGCGCCCTGGTTCCCTTGAGCGAGAACTGGTCCCTGATGGGCTATGCTGACTTCGGCGGTGGCGGTTCGAATTTCACATTCCAGGGTATCGCAGGAATCAACTACCAGGTTTCAAAGTATTTCGTCATCAAAGGCGGGTACCGCTATATAAAGATCGACGCAGATGACAGCAATTTCGTTTATAACGTGCAATTAGGGGGCCCCTATCTGGGTCTCGGGATACGTTTTTGATGCCAAACAAAAGGAGGCGGTGCGATTAACCGGCAGAGATGACAATGTTCTATGCAGGATAGGGTATGGTATCAAGGATGACCTGAATCAAGTGCGGTTTCCATTACTCCATACCGTTTTATCCCGGCGCTTTCGGCCCGACCCCAGTAGACTGTTGGCAGTCAGAGGTTAAAAAAAGCAGGGCCATTTCCGGCCCTGCCAATTTAACGCACAGTATGGTTAGTTATTTGTTTGAATCCATAGGGAGAGGTCTCCGCAGGATAGCTTATTTCTTGATCATCAATTCCACCCCACTGGGGGCGAGTTTCAGGTTGATGCCTCTGGTCGTTGTGACCAGGTTGATCTTCACGCCGTTTTGGTTGTTCATGTTGGTGGCGCCGACGCCCCCGCCGATGGTGCCTTCCGCGGTGACGGAAGTGTAGTTGCCATCGAAGTCTTCGAGCTTCTTAAGGTTGTAGACATTACCCTTGGCGCTGGCCTTGGTGATCCCGGCATCAATCACGGAGAGCCCCTTGACCTTGACAGGATACTTCTTCCCCTGATAAGTCAGCACACCCTCGCCCCAGCTGAACCCGATTCCAACAGCAACCTGTCCCTGTTTCAGCTCGATGGTGGCATCGGGTTTCTCCACGGCCTTTTTCTCCTTTGCCAAAGCCGGTCCAGAGAAAACCATCAGAACGGTCAACATCAATACGGTCAACATCACAAAACGCTTCATGAAATTACCTCCTTTTTATGTTTGGCTGGAATTCAGCCGTTTATGGGGTTATCAGCCTTGATCTCGATATGCGATAAGATTGTCGGGAAACCGCCATTTTTCTATCTTTCAGTAGCATTGGTCCCGGATGATGTCAATGACTTTCGAGAGTCTATTCAAGGTAATTTTTTCCAGCTTCACTATCGACGCTCCGGGTATTGGGGGATCTGAATTGTTCTTGACCCCTTTCCGAGGCTTTGTTATTGGGTTGAATTCAAAAATAATTTCTTGTCACCTGATGGGTTTTGATCCCAGTGTCTGTTTTCCATGTGTTGAAGAAGTGTTGAACTTATTTAACAACTTAAAAACATTCATTTTTTATAATTGGAGATTGATGAAATATGATCCTGGCAGGCGACATTGGCGGCACCAACACCAGGCTTGCTCTCGTTGAAGCAAAGAATGACTCGATCACCATTCTGTTTGAAGAGACCTTCCCAAGCCGCGAAAAGACGAGCCTGGAAGCGGTGCTTGCAGAGTTTCTTTCTGTGCATCACTGTGATCTCACCAGGGCTTCATTCGGTATAGCCGGCCCTGTTCGGAACGGACGCTGTGAGGCCACGAACCTCCCCTGGGTGGTTGACGCAAAAAACGTTGCAAAGCAACTGGGCCTCAAAATCGTCGGCCTTATGAACGATCTTGTAGCCAATGCCTACGGAATTGCTGTCCTTCAACCCAAAGACTATGTCATCCTGAATAAAGGAGCCCGGAGCGCAACAGGCAACAAGGCGATCATCTCGGCCGGCACCGGTCTCGGGGAGGCCGGACTGTACTGGGATGGAGAGGCCCACCGGCCATTCGCATCGGAGGGAGGCCATGTGGATTTCGCTCCCCGCAATCACCTTGAAATCGAGCTTCTCGACTACTTGTTGAAAAACTTCCGGCGCGTGAGCTACGAACGCCTGGTTTCCGGACCCGGACTCCTGCATATATATCAATTTTTGAGGGATACGGAGAAGGGTGAAGAACCGCCCTGGTTATCGGAACAGTTGCGTCATGGCGATCGGTCGCAAACGATCTCGAAACTGGCCATGGAAGGAAAGAGCCCGCTGTGCAATCAGGCGCTCGATCTCTTCGTGTCTCTTTACGGCGCAGAGGCTGGAAACCTGGCCCTCAGTCACATGGCAACGGGCGGCGTGTACCTGGGAGGAGGCATTGCTCCGAAGATCATTTCCAAATTGAAAGAATCCGTGTTTATGAACGCTTTCACCACCAAGGGCCGTCTGCGTCCCTTGCTTCAGGATATTCCCGTCAGGGTGATCATGAACGCAAAGACTGCGCTTTTGGGTGCTGCCCGGCATGCTGCTTTCGTGTTGGGTGATCGGTGATCGCCGGGCCTTCGATCACGGGACGAAAGAAGCCCAGCTTCCGGCCGTTTCCACAGCCGCCCGCGCGGTTCGGGTGATGCTTTCCCAGTCCTGGTTTTCAACCGTACTTGTCGTGCAAAGCCAGGACCCGCCAACGCAGGCGACATTTTTCAGCGCGAGGTAATCGCGGTAATTGTCGAATGTAATCCCGCCGGTGGGACAGAAAGTAATCCCGGGAAAAGGGCCGGCAATCGCTTTGAGTACCTGAACCCCCCCCGCCACCTGAGCCGGAAAAAACTTGAAATGATCATATCCCAGTTCGATGCCTGCCATCAGTTCGGACACGGTGGCGACACCGGGAATCAGAGCGATCCCCCTCAGGTTGGCTGCTTCCAGCAGCCTGGGAGTGAGGCCGGGACTGATGGCAAACAGCGCACCGGCAAGGCTTACCGCCTCCAGATCGGCTTCTGAAGTCACCGTACCGGCACCGACCATGGCTTCCGGGACCTCCCGGCGGATTACCGAAATGGCATCCAGGGCGGCCGGTGTGCGCAGGGTGATTTCAAGCACCCGGACCCCGCCTGCCAACAGCGCTCTGGCGATGGGCACGGCATGCTCCACTTTTCGGATGACCATGACCGGAATCACCGGCCCCTGTCGCATGACCGTTTCCGGCGAAATCTTCCAATGTCTCTGGTTCATGGCTTCTCCTTCTCCGGCACAACAGTCCGTATGATTTCATCAACATAAGTGTAGATGGAACTGGCGCCTTCCTCCGCACCGGACAGCTCCCTCCTGAGCGGGGCAAAAATCTGCCGGCCCAGACCGAATTTATGGAAAGAAAGGTCAAACGGCGCATATTCCCTGGCTCCAAGCTGCCGGTCGCTGACTTTGAGTTCAAGGCGTTTGGCCCGTACGTCGATCCGGATGATGTCTCCATCCTGCACCTTGGCCAGCATCCCCATGCGGATGGCCTCGGGTGTCAGGTGAATGGCGGCCGGAACTTTGCCGGACGCCCCGGACAGCCGTCCGTCGGTAACCAGTCCCACGGTAAATCCCCGCTCCATAACGATGCTGAGAAAAGTGATCAATTTATGCAGTTCGGGCATTCCAATGGCCCTGGGGCCTTGAAACCTGACCACTGCAATCAGATCACGATTGAGTTTTCCCGAATCAAAAGCCTCGGCCAGTTCATGCTGGCTGCTGAAAACCATGGCTGGCGCCTCAACCACGGTATCCACCCCGTCTGCCAAAGCGGATACCTTTATGACGGCCCGGCCGAGATTGCCGGAAAGAATTCGGGTGCCGCCCGTCGAAGAAAAGGGTTGATCCGCCGGCCGGATGACAGTTGAGTCGGCCGTTTTTTCAGGACCCTTCGACCAGATCAGCCGGCCTGCGTCCATCTCCGGCTTCTGGGTGTATCGTTCAAGCCCGGGGCCGGCCACAGTGAGCACATCGCCGTGCAAATACCCGGCTTGCAGCAGCTCTCTGATCAGCAGCGCCGTGCCGCCGGCCTGCTGGAAGCTGTTGATATCACCCGGACCATTGGGATAAATACTGACCAGCAACGGTACGACGTCCGAGAGATCCGAAAAATCATCCCAGTTGATACGGATGCCCGCCGCCCTGGCGATCGCCACCAGATGGAGGGTCTCGTTGCTGGAACCTCCCGTGGACAGCCATGCCACAATGGCGTTGACCACGGCCTTTTCACCGACCACTTGGCCGATGGGGGTGTAGTGATCCCCCAGATGGGTCAGCGAACAAACCGTGGCGGACGCAGCCCGGGTCAAGGCCTCGCGGAGGGGCAGGCCCGGATTGACAAACGTGGCGCCGGGCAAATGCAGGCCGAGCACTTCCGCGATCAACTGGTTGGAATTGGCGGTGCCGTAAAACGTGCAGATTCCGTCTCCGTGGTATATCCGGCATTCATAATCGTGGAGCAATGTCTCTTTGCTGATTTCCCCCCTGGCATAGCGCTCGCGGGCCTGGGCCTTTTCCTTGTTGGAAATCCCGGAGAGCATGGGCCCCGCGGGGATCATGATGAACGGCAGGTGACTGAACTGCAGGGCGCCCATCAACAAGCCGGGGAGAATCTTGTCGCACATGCCGAGCAGGACGGCCCCATCGAACATATTGTGGGACAGGGCGATGACCGTGGACATGGCGATGACGTCCCGGCTGATGAGACTCAGGTCCATGCCCGCCTCCCCCTGGGTAACCCCGTCGCACATGGCCGGCACACCGCCGGCGACCTGGGCCGTTCCCCCCGCTGCAGCCACGGCTTCCTTGATGACGGCCGGATAATCCATAAAAGGATGATGGGCCGAGAGCATGTCGTTGTATGCCGAAATAATGGCAATGTCGGGGGTGTGCTTATTCAGCAGCCGCTGTGTCTCATTTTCGGTGCTGACCGCCAGTCCGTGGGCCAGGTTGCTGCCGGACAACCGGTGCCGGAACGGCCCTTTCCCCCGGGCCTGCTCCAGATGAAGCAGATACGATTCGCGGTGCGACTTGCTGCGTTCGATGATGCGCCGGGTAACTTTTTGGACCACATTGTTCATGGATCGTCTCCTTTGTCAGGCAGAATGATCATAAAATACATGATTGGGAGCCGCCTTATTGATAACGGATTGTCAGGGCGACCACCAAATCGTAACCGGCACCCTTTTCTGGCCCAAAATGGCCCGGATGGGCATTTCTTCCGGCGATTCCTCGGCAATGGCCGTTTCATAGACCCTCCGTTTCTTTTCGCCCACAATATGCACAAAGATCTGCCGGGAATTCAGGATCGCCGGCAGGGTGAGGGTCATGCGATCGTGGGGCGCTTCAGGCGGAGCAACCGCCATACAGAGACTATCCCGGGCAAGGTCCAACGCCAGGGGCAGTGCTGCAGCCCTCGGAAACAGGGATGCCGTATGTCCATCGCCGCCCATGCCCAGAATCAGCACGTCAAAGGGCAGAAGGATCTGCCGGATACGCTGAACACAAGTTTTCTCACCCGCTCCGGCCGTAAGATCCGGGGTCTTCAGTCCGATGAATTCGGCAGCCGCGGCCTTGTTTTTCAGCAGATGCGTGCGTACCAGATGCTCATTGCTGTCCGGATCATCCGGATCTACCCATCTTTCATCCGTCAGGGTGACACTGATCCTGTCCCACGCCAGATCCGCACCGGATAACGTGTCAAAGAGCGCCACCGGCGTGGTGCCCCCTGAAACCACCAGGCTGGCCCGGCCCCGGCACCGGACCCCCTCATCAAGCAGGTGCTGTATCCGATCCGCCAGCCGGCGGGTCAGATCGGCGGCATCTTCAAATGCCTTGAATTCCCCAAAAAAATCAGCCATCACGGTCTCCTATTCCGCCCATTCCCTGCCATCTTTGGCCAGCAGGGAATGGGCGGCTACCGGGCCCCATGAACCGGCCGGGTAAATCTTGATCGGCGTGCTCTGTTCGGCCCAGGCATTCTGGATGGAATCGATCCATTTCCAGGACCATTCCACCTCGTCCCGATGAATAAACAGAGCCTGGTTGCCGTGCATGGCTTCCAGCAACAGGCGTTCATACGCATCGGCAATCCGTTCGTCCTTGAATGCTTTGAAAAAGCTCAGATCCAGCAGGGTCGACTGGAGTCGAACCCCGATATCGATCCCCGGGACTTTGTTCAGCATCTCAATTTCCACCCCTTCGTCAGGCTGAAGCCGGATAATCAGCTTGTTGGGAGGCAGTTGTCTGTAGCTTTCCCTGAAAATGTTATGGGGTTGTTGCTTGAAATAGATGAGCACTTCGGTTCGTTTGGTTGTCATCCGCTTTCCGGTCCGCAGATAAAATGGGACACCGGCCCACCGCCAGTTGTCGATATCCGCCCGGATGGCGACAAAGCTTTCCGTTGCAGAGTGCGGATTCCCGCCTTCCTCCTCCAGATAGCCGGGAACAGCCCGGCCTTCAATGAAACCCGCCCCATACTGGCCCCGGACGGCTTTTTCAGCCACATTGTCCTGAGTGATGGGGCAAAGCGCTTTCAGAACTTTCAGCTTTTCGCTGCGGATGCTGTCCGCATGAAGGCTGGCCGGCGGTTCCATGGCCACCAGGGTCAATATCTGCATCAGGTGGTTCTGCACCATATCCCGGAGTTGACCGGACTTGTCAAAATACCCCCAGCGGCCCTCGATGCCCACTGACTCGGCCACGGTGATCTGGACGTGGTCGATGGTGTTGTAATCCCAGTTGTTGGTAAAAAGGGAATTGGCGAACCGGAGTGCAATCAGGTTCAGAACGGTTTCCTTGCCCAGGTAATGGTCAATGCGGTACACCTGGTTTTCCTGAAACACCCGTGCCACGGCGTCGTTGATATCCCTGGAGGATTCCAGGTCGGTGCCGATAGGCTTTTCAAGGACCACCCGGGTCTCGGGGGTGACCATCCCGGCCTGATTCAGACCCTGGCAGATGTTTCCGAACAATGAAGGTGACACAGCCAGATAATTGACCAGGACCCGCTGATGCTGATCAACGACCTCCCGCAACCGGCTGAATTGGGCGCCATCGGTCATGTCCACATTGACATACCGGCAGCGTGCCAGCAGCGCGTCAGCCGCCGCGATGTCCAGCGCCTCCTTGACAAAGGTATCCAGGCTTTCCCGGACCTTTGTCAGAAACCCCTCCTGTGTCAATTCATGACGCGCCACGCCTACAATCCGGGTTGCCGGTTCCAACAACCCTGCCTTTTCCAACTGATACAGGGAAGGAATCAATTTGCGCCTGGCCAGATCGCCAAGAACTCCGAATATCAGAAAATCGCAGAGTTTCAAATGTTTATTGTTTTCCATGGAAGGATCTCCAAAGTGTCATGGGGTTGAGTTGGGCCTGCGAAAAACAATCCCTTCATGCGGCATCTCGAACCCTTTCAGGTTAACCGGTTTCTGACTGACGTTCCATATATCACGGCAGTATTCAAGAATAGATCGGTCAGAGGAGAATTTTCCCATGCGGGCTACATTGAGAATGGACATCCGGGTCCACCGGTCCTTGTCCTGAAAGGCCCGGCTGACCTGCTCCTGGCAGGCGATATAGGACGGGTAATCGGCCAGAAGCAGGTAAGGATCCTGATAAAGCAGGGAATCGACGATCGGTGCGAACAACTCCCGGTCGCCGTTGGAGAAACGGCCGGAACGGATCAGATCGATGACGCCCCGCAATTCATCGTTTTGCTCATAGCAAGCCATGGGATGATATCCCGTGGTCTTCCGTTCGATCACTTCCTCGGCCGTGAGGCCAAAAAGGAAAAAATTTTCCGCACCCACTTCATCACGGATTTCAATATTGGCGCCGTCAAGCGTACCGATAGTCAACGCGCCGTTCATGGAAAATTTCATATTCCCCGTGCCGGAGGCTTCCATCCCGGCAGTGGATATCTGCTCGGAAAGATCCGCCATGGGATAGACCACATGTCCGATTTTGACATTGTAGTTGGGAATGAAGAAAATGCTCAATCTGCCGCGAACATCGGGGTCATGGTTAACCACATCCGCCACTGAATTGACCAGTTTGATGATGAGTTTGGCCATAACGTATCCGGGAGCCGCCTTTCCGCCAAAAACAAAGGACCGGGGCGTGATATCCAGGCTCGGATTCGCTTTGAGGCGGTTGTAGAGCGTGATGATGTGCATTACATTCAGGTGCTGGCGTTTGTACTCATGAATTCGCTTGACCTGGATGTCAAACATGGAAGCCGGGTCCACCACCCTGCCGGTCATTTTGTGTGCATAATTGGCCACCGCCTGTTTGTTGTCGGCTTTGACTTTGCGCCATGCATCCCTGAAAGCCGCATCATCCGCCAGATTTTCGAGTTTTTTCAATTCGTCCAGACGGGTGACCCACCCCCGGCCAATGCTATCCGTCAGCAACTGAGACAGTCCGGGATTGCTGAGCATCATCCAGCGTCGGGGGGTGACCCCATTGGTCTTGTTGCTGATTTTTGAGGGCCACATCTGGTGAAAATCACCCAGCGTATGCGCTTTGAGCAATTCCGTGTGCAACTGCGCCACCCCATTGATGGCGTGACTGCCGACGCAGGCCAGATTGGCCATGCGCACATATTTTTCGCCGCTTTCATCAATGATCGACAACCGCCTTGCCCGATCGTCATCGCCGGGGAACCGGGTGCGAACCTCATCCAGAAAACGCCGGTTGATTTCGTAAATGATTTCAAGATGCCTGGGCAGCAACGCGCCGAAAAGAGCCAGGGGCCATTTTTCCATGGCTTCGGGCAACAGGGTGTGGTTGGTATAGGCCAGGGTATGGATGGTAATGTCCCAGGCCCGGTCCCAGTCCATTCGATGTTCATCCACCAGAAGGCGCATCAGTTCCGCCACGGAAATGGACGGATGGGTGTCATTGAGCTGAACTGAAAATCCCTCATGAAAGTTATCCAGGCCGTCGTTTTTTAATAGATGCAGCCAGATCATATTCTGCAGGGAGCACGAAACGAAAAAATACTGCTGTTTCAACCGGAGTTCCTTGCCCTGGAACTGCTCATCGTTGGGATAGAGAACCTTGGTGATGTTCTCATCGAGGATCTTGTCCTCCACGGCGCCGAAATAATCCCCGCTGTTGAAGTCTTCAAAGTCAAATGACTGGGGGGCCACGGCACTCCAGAGCCTCAGGAAATTGACGGTATTCACCCGATATCCGGGGACCGGCGTGTCGTAGGCCACGCCGTTGACCACCCGCCCCGGAATCCATCGCACCCGCAAACGGTCTTGTTCATCCGTGTAAAACTCGGTATGGCCACCGAATTGCACCTGATAGGTTAAATTCGGTTTCTTGATTTCCCAGGGATTACCCTGATGCAGCCACCGGTCACTGGATTCCCGTTGCCAGCCATCGCGGATTTCCTGATTGAACATGCCGAACTCATAGCGGATGCCGTAGCCGACGGCCGGCACCTGGAGGGTGGCCAGGGAGTCCAGATAACAGGCTGCCAAACGACCCAGACCCCCGTTGCCCAGGCCCGGCTCCACCTCATGGGCGATGATTTCCCCGAGATCCAGTCCGCTTTCCTGCAACGCCCGGCGCATGGGATCAAACAGGCCCAGATTGAGGAGATTGTTGGCCAGTTGCGGCCCCATGAGAAACTCGGCGGACAGATAACAGACGATCCGGGTTTGCCTCTCACGGAGGGACGCCATCGTGTTGATAAACAGATGCTGCATCCGGTCCCGGACGGTATGAGCCACCGCCATGTAGTAATCATTAAGGGTGGCTGTAACCGGCATAATTCCCTGGGTGTAAAAAAGGTTGTAGGCAACGGCCCGTTTCAGCTCGTTGATTTTATCGGCATCATTGATGACGGACGATGGGCTGCATTTCGAAACATCCGGGTTTGATTCCGTTTCTTTTTTCTTTTTGATTTTCATGACCATCACCCCATTTTCACAATCATTTTTTGGATAATCCGGAATAAACGTTTTCCGCCTCGGTTACCCAACCCCCCCCCATGGCCTTGTAAAGGTTTATAATCGCCTGAAAAAGCGTGCCCTGGGTCTGAACATAGGCAAGCTCCACGTCGAAGAGGCTCCGTTCGGCGTCCAGCACTTCGATGTAGCTGGAATAGCCATTGTCGAACCGGAGCCGCGCCAGGTCGGCGTATGTCCGCAGTGACGAAACTCTTTGTTTTTGGGCCTCAAGCTGCTTGCGGGTCAGATTCTGGTCCGCAAGCGCATCGTTGACCTCGCGGAAGGCCGTCTGGATGGTCTGCTGGTACTGATACAGCGTCTGCTGCTGCAACGCCTCGGTCACCTTGACCTGGCTGGAGATCCTGCCGGCGGTGAAGATGGGGGCGGTGATCGGGGCGCTGTAAGACCAGACCCTGGCCGACCCGGTGAAGAGGTCGGAGAAGTCGGAGCTGGCGAACCCGAACAGGCCGGTCAGGGAGATGGCAGGAAAGTAGGCTGCCTTGGCCACGCCGATCCGGGCATTGGCGGCGATGAGGTTCTGTTCAGCCTGTTTGATGTCCGGACGCCGCTCCAGGAGATCGGAGGGAAGTCCCTCCGGGATTATCGGCAGCTTCAGATCATCGAAGCGCTTCCCGCGGGAAATCGGTCCGGGGTTTCTCCCCAGCAACACGTTGATGGCGTTCTCCTGCAAGGTGATGGCCTTCTGGATCTGAGGAATGGTAGCCAACGCCTGTTCATATTCAGACCGGCTCTGGGCCAGTTCCATTTCGTTGATGATTCCAGCCTCAAAGCGAAGCGTGAACAGTTCATAGGAGTTTCTGCGGAGTTCGGCCGTCTGCCGGGTGATCTCCAGTTGCTTGTCCAGGTCGCGGAGGTTCACGTAAGAGGCCGCTACCGTGCTGACCAGGGTGAGAATAACCCCCCGCCGCCCCTCTTCACTGGCCAGCAAGGCGGCCCTGGCCGCCTCGCTGCTTCTCCGGATCCGGCCCCAGATGTCCAGCTCCCAGGAGGCGTTCAGAACGACCTGCTGGTTGCCGGTGACAAAGTTGTAGCCGGGGGGGAAGACGTTGCCGCTCTTTTCCGTGACCTGCTGCTGGCCGAACTGGGCTGAAGCGCCCACTTGGGGGTAGAGATCGGCGCGAACCACGCCGTATTGGGCCGCGAACTGATCCACACGGGCCGCGGCGATGAGGAGGTCCTTGTTTTCACGGATTGCCGTGTCGATGAGCTCGTTGAGCACCGGATCATCCAGTTGCCGCCACCAGGCGGTATTGGCCAGATCCTGTGCGGTTTTTTCCTCAACTCGCCAGGATGCCGGCGCCTCCACCGTGGGGCGCTGGTAGTCAGGGCCGACCATGCAGCCGGCCAGGGTCAGGGAAATGATGAAGACTGCCAAGAGTTTACGCATGATGGCCACCTTCCTTTCCGCCGGCGTCGCCTGGAGATACGGGAAAATGGGCGCCCGCATCCCCCTTGTTACCTATCTTCTCAATGACATAGTAGGATACAGGGATCAGGAAGATGGCGATGAAGGAGGCTGCCAGCATCCCGAAGATGACCGTGGTTCCCATGACCTGTCGGGAAATGGCGCCGGCCCCGCTTGCGACGGCCAGCGGCACGCAGCCAAGGATAAAGGCAAAGGAAGTCATGAGGATCGGCCTGAGCCGGAGCCTGGCCCCGTTGAGGGTTGCGTCCAGAAGGGTTTCCCCTTTTTCGTACTCCAGCTTGGCGAACTCGACGATGAGAATCGCATTTTTAGCGGCCAGGCCGATCAGCATGACCAGGCCGATCTGGGCGTAAATGTTGTTCTCAAAGTTACGGAACAACAGGCCGCAGAAGGCCCCGGCAATGGCGATGGGGGTGCCCAGAAGTACCGAGAAGGGCAGGGACCAGCTCTCGTACTGGGCTGCCAGGATCAGAAAAACGCAGAGGAATGAAAATGCGAAAATTGCTACCGGAGACACGCCTTGCTGGGCTTTATTTTCCTGGAACGACATTCCGCTGTAGTCATAGCCCATCTCATTCGGCATAGTCTCGGCAAAGACCGCTTCCAGAGCCTTCATGGCCTGGATTGAACTGTAGCCGGGAGCTGCCGAGGCGTTGATCTGAGACGACCGGTAGAGGTTGTAGCGCAGGGTGAACTCCGGCCCCGCAATGTTGCGAACAGAGGTCAGTGCCGAGAGGGGCACGGTCTTTCCGTCATTGTTGCGGACGTAAAACTGGCCAATGTTATCGATATTGGTCCGGTAATCCCCTTCCGCCTGGACGAAGACCTGCCACTGTCTGCCAAAGCGGTTGAAGTAGTTGATGAAGCCGCTGCCCATGAAGCTTTGCAGGATTTTATAGACATCGGAGATATTGACCCCCTGTTTCAATACCTTGTCCCGATCCACATCGACAAATAGCTGGGGTACGGTGGGAAGGAATGTGGTGGAAACGCTGGCCAGTTCAGGCCGCTTTCTGGCTGCTTCAATGAACTTGTTGGTGTTGGCGGCCAGAAATTCGATATCCTTGCCGGCACGGTCTTCCAGCATAAAGGTGACGCCCCCGGATGTGCCAACCCCCATGATGGCCGGCGGCGGAAAGGCAAAGCCGATGGCGCCGGGGATGTTGGCCATTTTCCGGGAAATTGAAGACTTGATTGCCTCATACTGCTCTTGCGGCTTCTTTCGCTTGGACCACTCCTCCAGGCTGATGAAAAAGAAGGCGCTGTAGGTATTCTGCACCTGGCTCAGCATGCTGTAGCCAAGAATAGCGGAGCAATACTTGACCCCAGGGGTCTGGGTGATGATGTCCTCGGCCTGTCGGGCTACCTCGCTGGTCCGCTGGAGCGAAGCGGCGTTCGGCAGCTGGATTCCGGCAAAAATGAACCCCTGGTCTTCGTCCGGGAGAAAGCCGACAGCGAGCTGCTTGCCCGAGAATCCAGCCAGCACTGCTATTCCTGCCAGTAAGATGAGACTTATCATGGACTTGTGGATGGAAGCTCTGCAGACACTGATGTAGCCGTCGGTAGCCCGGCCAAAAACCCGGTTGAACCAGTCATAGAACTTCTGGAGCGGCCCGGAGCCTTTTACCTTTGGCTTCAGGAGCAGGGCGCAAAGAGCCGGAGAGAGGGACAGGGCGTTGAAGGCGGAGACAATAACAGAGATGGCGATGGTCACGGCGAATTGCTGATAGAGCTGACCCGTGATGCCGGGGATGAAAGCCGTCGGAACAAATACTGCCGCCAGAATGATGGCGATGGCGATGACCGGGCCCGAGACCTCTTCCATGGCCTTCAAGGCCGCATCCTTTGGGGAAAGTCCGTGTTCGATGTGGTGCTCCACCGCTTCCACGACGACGATGGCGTCATCCACGACCAAGCCGATGGCAAGAACCAGGCCGAAGAGCGACAGGGTGTTGATGGAGAAACCGAGCATGGGAAAGACCGCAAAGGTTGCCACCAGCGATACCGGCACTGCCAGGAGCGGAATGAGGGTGGCCCGCCACCCCTGGAGAAAGATGAAGACAACAAGGACTACAAGCGCAATAGCTTCAAAGAGGGTATGCTGAATTTCTTTCATTCCCTCGGTGACCGCCAGAGTGGTATCCAGTGCCACCGCAGCCTCCAGATCCGGCGGGAAGCGCTTTTTGAGCTCTTCCATCAGCTTCTTGGCGCCGTCGGCGGCTTCCAGGGCGTTGGTTCCCGGCATCTGGTAGAGGGCGACAAGCGCACACGGCTTGCCGTTCAGCCGTGATTCCATATTGTAAGTCTGGGCGCCCAGTTCGATGCGGGCCACATCCTTGACCCGAACGATGGAGCCGTCCTGGTTGGCACGGAGCACTATATTGCCGAACTCTTCCTCGTTCTGAAGCCGTCCCTGTGCCCGGACCGCATAGGTGAATTCCTGGCCTGCGGGAACCGGGCTTGCTCCTACCTGGCCTGCCGGGTTGACGGTGTTCTGGGCATTGACAGCGTTCATGATCTCGGGAATGGTGATATTGAGCTTGGCAAGCTGATCCGGCCTGACCCAGAGCCGCATGGCATACTGGCCGGCCCCAAAGACCGTAACGCTGGCGATTCCCTTGATGCGGGTCATCTGGTCATTGATGTTGATATAGGAATAATTGGCCAGAAAGACGTTGTCGTAGGTTCCCTTGGGGGAGTAAAGCGCAAACATAACCAAGGGGGATGATGTGGATTTTTGCACCGTGACCCCGTAATTGCGGACATCGGACGGGAGCTGCGACTCGGCCTGGCCTTGCCGCATCTGGGCCAGCAACTGGTCGGTATTGGCGTCGGTCTTCAAGTCAAAGTACACGTAAAGGGTTGTTGCGCCGTTATTGGCATTGACGGAATACATATAATCCATGTTGTCCACGCCGGACATCTGCTGCTCGATGGGGGTGGCCACCGCCTGCTCCAGCGTAAGGGCATCGGCGCCGGTGTAAGTGGCATTGACCTGGATGGCCGGCGGCACGATGTTGGGAAATTGGGCAATGGGAAGCCTCGCCATGGCAACCAGACCCATGATCACCATGAGGATGGAAATGACCATGGCCACAATGGGGCGATTGATGAAGAATTTTGACATGGTGGGCTACCTCTTTCCGTCCGTTGGTGCGGCGTCCTTTTTCTCCGGTGCATCCGGGGTGAACGGCTTCGGGTTCACCGTGGCGCCGGGACGGACTTTCTGGGTCCCCTCGGCCGCCACGGTCTCGCCCGGCTTCAGTCCTTCACTGATGATCCATTCCGAACCGATCCGAGGACCCACCTTTACCTGACGAATCTCGACCTTTTTATCGCTTCCCACCACCGCCACCAGGTATTTCCCCTGAACGTCGGTCACTGCCCGCTGGGGGATCAGAATCGCCCCTTTCTGCTCCGACATCAGGGCCTTGACTGTGGCGAAACCGCCTGGGCGAAGCACATTCCCGGGATTGGGGAAGAGCGCGCCCACCTTGAGGGTGCCGGTGGAAGGATCAATCTGCCGGTCGGCCAGGGCGAGCTTACCTTTGTTCGGGTAGATGCTGCCGTCGGCAAGGATCAACTGCAAGGGGACGTCCTCCAGATTCTCACCGCTGTCCCGCACCGATAAATATTCCCGCTCGCTGATGTTGATGAAAGCCTTGATCGGGTTGACGCTTGAAACGGTGGTCAATTCCTGGGTAGAGGCCGGCCCCACCAGGTTGCCGAGCTGGGTCTTGGCGATCCCGGCAATACCCGTCACTGGGGAGGTGATTTTCGTAAAATCAAGATTCAACTTGGCGGACTCCACATTGGCCGTGGCCGCCACGATAGCGGCCTTGGCAGCTTCCACCGAGGCCCGGGTGGCCAGCTCTTTACCGGTGGCGTCGTCCAGGTCCTTCTGGGAGACGGCGTTTTTAGCCGCCAGGGGCTTGACCCTTGCCAGGTCGGCTTTGGCGGTCGCATAAGCTGCCTCGGCACGGGCAAGTTCCCCTTTTGCCTGGTCCAGAGACCCCTTGGTCTGGTCCAGAACAGCCTGGAAGGTCCGGGGGTCGATCTCAAACAGAACCTGTCCTTTTTTGACCACCTGCCCCTCGGTGTAGTTCTGCTTGATGAGATAGCCGGAAACCTGCGGCTTGATGACGGCGTTGACGTTGCCGTCCAGAGAGCCGACCCACTCCTGGTAGATGGGAACATCGCGTACAGCAACCGTCACCACTTCAACGACCGGCAGCGGCGGGGCCACAGCCTCTTTTTTATTCTCGCAACCGGCCGTTGTCAGCACCCCACAGAAGAGACAGACGATTATCCTTCTGATCACCATCATCCTCAAACCGGTTTCCAAACGGATTCCTATCAGTTGCATACTTGGCATCCTGTCTCTCACGCCGATAGCCCTCCCTCTATTTCATTCGCAAAAACGATAATCTTCGCAACCGTTGATGTTATTGCACCAAAGGAATACTGCCGGCCAGTTCGTACTGCACAGCGGCCTGAATCTTGTTTTCAATCTGGAAATACCGGGCGGCCTTCATTGCTGACACGGCCTTCTGGAATTTCGGCAAATAAAGCTCTTTTAATGCCACTCGTTCTTTCTCAACGGCCATGGATTCTTTCATGAGTTTCTGGGCAATGTCATTGGTCATGCTTTTATAATTCTCGGCATAATTCATGATGATCTTTAACATCCGCTCATTGATTTTGGTCAGTTTGGCTTGATATTCCTGATAAATCGGCCAGAACGCCTTTGCTTCGGCTTCCGCAAGGTCCATATTCGCAGCCACGACCAGTTTCTTGTCTGCCTGAATTTTTTCCCGCAGAATTTCCATGTTGGTTGTGTCCGCTTTTTGTTCTTCCGCGCAGACCGGTGATGCTACCAGGGCAAAAGCCAGAATCCATGCCGCCATAATCGCGGTGAACCCCAAGTGACGTTTCATCTCTTTCATCTTTGTTTTCCTTTCAAGATACGTTAAATTGATTACAATCCAGTGAAACGAATAACCGCTATCATAAAATCGGCATCGGATATCAGTGCGATGCCGAAAAAAGGTCGGACTGAACCAAGCGGCGCCTTCCTGAATCTCATGGTGAACCCTTTGATAGCGGTTCATAGGAATAGGCTTCTGCCGGAATTACGGAAAAGCTGGTTTCACCCGGCAGTTTCCAGTACATCGCAATGGATGCCGTACCGATTCTCTGGAAATACCTGATCATGAGGGGGTACCAGCCCGGTTTTTGAATATCCAGTACTACTTCGTTTGAAAAATGATCCGTCTGGACGCCTGGTTGATACACGATTCTTTTGTTACAAATCCAGACACAGATTCCGTCATTTGATCTGGTCTTGAGAGTATATTTCCCGGGTTTGGAAAATTTCAAAAAACCATTCATTTGGATTCCGAGGCCCTGGCTGACACCGCTGTCAAAGATCAGATCCTTTTTGCCGAAGTTATGATCGAGAAAAAGGATGGGTTTGCCCACTTTTTCTGTCGTCGTTTTAATGTCCAGTTTCGGCATTTCATCAACAGATTTGAAGATTTTATAAATGTAAATCGGCAATAGACCGGGTTTGAGCACCGAATCTTCAGACAACTCCCTTTCCGGGACAAGACCGGTAACCTCAACCTTAGCTATCGCCTGCCCCATCCCTAATGACAGCAGGATCATCAAGCTTATCCAGACTATCTTTTTCTGAATTTTCATGAAATCTCCTTATAGTAATATATTGATATTTTCGACATGAGCAGCAAAGATATACCCTGCGGAAAACATGTGATACGGAAAAGCAATATGGCTGTTTTACCGAATTGTTGATATTTAATTCTGTACCAAAGGAATGCTGCCGGCCACTTCGTACTGCACAATGGCCTGAATTTTGTTTTCAATCTGGAAATACCGGGCAGCCTTCATTGCGGATACTGCCTTCTGGAATTTCGGAAAATAAAGCTCTTTCAATGCCATGCGTTCTTTCTCAACGACCATGGATTCTTTCATGAGTTTCTGGGCGATGTCATTGGTCATGCTTTTATAATTCTCGGCATAATCCATGATGAGCTTTCCGAGGCGCTCATTGATTTTGGTCAGTTTGGTTTGATATTCCTGATAAATCGGCCAGAAGGCCTTGGCTTCGGTTTCCGTAAGGTCCATATTCGCGGCTACGACCAGTTTCTTGTCCGCATGAAATTTTTCCCGCAGAATTTCCATGTTGCTTGTATCCGCTTTTTGTTCCTCCGCGCGGATCGGCGCAGCTACCAGGGCAAAAGCCAGAATCCATGCCGCCATGATTGCGGTTAACCCCATGTTTCGTTTCATCTTTTTCATTTCGTTTTCCTTTCAAGGTAAGTTTGTTGATAAAAAACAGCTTTTTCTAACTTCTTTTGTAACATCGACCCTGGAGGCAGTCAAATCAATTTATGCAAGGCGCACGCCCTGCGCTGTGCTTTCTCCCGGCTACCCGACCCGTGCCGAAGGAGTGGGAAGCTTATCCCCGGTTATCTTCTGCCAGCGTTCCTCGATCAGTTCTTTCGCCGCAGCTTCGAGGAATTCCGGCGCGGCCCATTTTTTCACATCAAAGTCGTTCTTGATGTAGCCGTGGCTCAGCATGAAGTCCTTCCCGATCTCAACAGAGACCAGGTTCTGGGGCGACAGATTGGGCACGAGGTCGATGTCCTTGATGCCACTGTAGGTATCCTCCACGTCCAGATAAAATGTCTGCTTGTCGAGGATCGCAGCCGCCGCGTGCTTGTGCTCGTTGGCCCAGCGTCCCACCTTGATCATGCCTTTCATGAATGTGACGACGAGCTCGGGGTGCTGCTCGGCCATCACGTCGGTGCAGGTGATGGCGGCAGGGATGTTGGCCACCTGAAGGGTCCAGTCCGGATACCGGGACAGATCCTCGATTGCCTTGAACTTGCCCGTCGCCTCCTGGAGATGCTGGAAGGGTTTGCTTTGGGTATAGATGGCATCGACGACGCCTTTTTCCAGCGCCGTCTCCAGCGGACGGAAGGCCAGATCGTGCTTGTGGTCGCGCTTCAGCCACAATTCAGATGCGTTATCCATGGGATCCAGCATTTCTGGTTTGTTGTACCAGTCATCCGCATAGGGAAATTCCACGATCTTCACATCATTGCGGTTCATGCCGTTCATCCTGAGCATCAGCTCGATGCCTTGTTCCTCCTGAATGCGCCACCAGTCGTTCTTGATGGCGTTCAGGCTCTTCGAGAGACCGATCTTCTTGCCTTTCAGATCAGTCATCCGGTAGATGTCGTCCCTGGCGCGCACCATCATGCAGCCGCCTTCGTGAGGAGCATGCGTCACCCCCAGGAGCCGGGTCCTGCGGATGTCAGCTTGAACGTGGACGGGCGGGAACAGACCGCCGAAGCGGATGAGGTTATCGAGGTTGTGAATGTAGTGCGGGTACCAGTCGTTCTCGCGAACGGAGCGCAAGAAAGCGTATTTGACGCCGAGCTTCTTGTACTCTTCCCGGGTCCAACCCAGTTCCTGGTCGACATTGCTGGCGGAAACAAGGGGACAATTGGTGTAGTACACCTCCTTCCAATTCAATGGGGCGACGTTTAATTTTGTATTTTCGAAAGTAGTCTCTTTCAATTTTGCCCTGGCCATAATTATGTTCCTCCTTTTCTTCAGTTGTTTATATCCGGGCCGACGGTATTGCCGGTTACCTATCTTAAGAGATTGACCCGGTCGCTATGATGAACAATTGAGTTACCTTGTCTTGCCTTATACCGTCGTTGCTTGCCCCGTCTCCATGCGAAATGCCGCGATCGCATGTCGGTTGGTCGGGTACAGCCGGACCGGTGGTGTCGATATCAACCATCGCCTCCACGTCCAGCACAAACCATTTGACAGGTGTGGCGGCTTGCATGACCATTTTCTTCTATCTCTTCCTCAAAAAAAGTGGCATTGGTGAAATAGAGTGGTGCGCCAAAGCGATAAATAATTATCCCGGAAGTATCAGGGGCATGGTCTGTTTCCTCAGGAATAAAATGACTGCTGTCAGGAGCTTCCTTCAACACCCAGGTGCCAGGCAGGGCCGCCCGCCGGATAGATTTCCGACTTTGAATCCTTTCTGCAAAAGGATACGTGTCGCGTAATAGGCGCGCTGTGCGGAACGGCAGATGATGAGAATGTCACGGTTACGGGGAATCTCTTCGAGGCGTGAACGGAGCTGCCCCAACGGGATGTTGACAGCGCCCGGCACGCTCTCCACAACCAGTTCCATCGGTTCACGCACGTCCAGAAGGAATGCATCCCCGCAAGGAATCTCGTGCAGCGTTCAACACCTTTTGCCTTCTACTTGCTTCATGTGCCTTGAAGTTTATGCCGTAGATTCATCTTGCAGAGCTTCTTGTCTTTTCGATGGTCTCGATACCCGTCGAATGCGATATCGTGTCGAACCTGATTTCAGGCTGTTTCAGTGCCATCTCCAGGACCAGGAGCAGGTTGCGGTATTCGTCCGAGCGAATATGGAGGTCCAGATCTTCATCATTTCTCCAAACTCCTTCAATCTTAAGGACGTTCTTTTCCTGCAAATCCTCGTAGATGTTGCAACTGAGACAGCCAAGATCGTCCCTGCATTGATCAGCCATCGATCTGAGGATTTTCAATGCTTCGCCACGTTTTTGAGGTGGTATCGTCATTCTTACGGTCGATAGAATCATGGGCTTCTCCATTTCGTGCTTCGAATTTGAATATATAATTAACCCCCATGCCCGATGCGGGCACAACGATGGATGAAAATTGATCATTTTCATATAAAATGTCATGAAAAGATCAGACTGCCAAATATGTGCCAAGGAAAAATCGGAGAACGATTGTTTTATCAAGCTGCTGTTATTGATTTGTTTTTATATGAAAAAAAGGGGGGAGGACGGTCAAAACGGAAGGGAGGAGAGTGTGCTGATATATTGGCAAAAGACATTATTTTGGCATTGACTTGTTGGAACGCCTGATGCCTAATTTCTTCATTTTCGCTTCGAGGGTTGTTCTCTTCAGACCCAGAACCTCGGCCGCGCCACCCAGTCCGGAGACGCGCCAGCCGGTCTTCTCCAGCACGGCCACGATATGCCTGCGCTCCATATTTTCGAGGTTCCCCGCAGCGACTGTTTCTGAAGATGCACGATTCGGCAGGTCAACGTAAAGGGTTTTACCCTTGTTCAAGATCATGGCGTGTTCGATCACATTCCTTAGCTCCCTTACGTTCCCGGGCCAGGAATAGGATTGAAGGGCTTGCATGGTCTTCTTCGGAATGCTTTCTATCTCTTTTCCCATCTTCTTCTGAAATTCCTTGACAACCGCCCGGACCAGAAGCGGAATATCTTCAGGACGCTCACGGAGGGGAGGAATCACAATGGGAAACACATTCAGCCGGTAGAAGAGGTCCTGCCTGAATTTTCCGTCCTTCACTTCTTGTTCGATGTCCCGGTTGGTGGCGGCAATGATGCGGACATCAACGTGCAGGGGGGCAGTCGAACCCAACCGCTCGAAGCAGCCTTCCGCAAGGACCCGGAGCAGCTTGCTCTGCAGATCTATTGGAAGCTCTCCAATTTCATCCAGAAAGAGCGTCGACCCATCGGCAATTTCGAATCGACCGGTCATCCTGGTCATGGCGCCTGTGTACGCGCCTTTCTCGCGGCCGAACAGCTCGCTTTCGATCAGCGTGGGCGGAAGAGAAGCGCAGTTGACCGTTACCATCGAACGGTTTTTCCGCAAACTCATTCTGTGGATGGCCCTGGCCAGCAGTTCTTTTCCTGTTCCGGTTTCCCCCAGGAGCAAAACCGTAGAGTCTGTTCCGGCCACCTGCTCCGCCTCGGTCAGGACTTTCTTCATCGCAGCGCTTTGCCCCACGATGTTCGCATGCTCAACAAGAAGTCTGACCTCCTCCCGCAGATAGATATTCTCGCTTTCAAGCCGTTGTCTGAGCTCTTCAATCTCTCGAAGATGCTCCAGGAGCTGGCCCTCCATTCGTTTGCGTTCGGTGTCGGCCTGTTTGCGGGCGAGCGCATTGGCAAACACCTGTGCGATATGCATGAGCTTTTTAACAACTGTTTCGGACCAGTCTCTCTCCTCGTGCATGACACCGAAGCTCAACACGCCGAATACCGGCCCTTCGCCAACTGATAACGGGACTAACACGGCGGACTTGGTGCCGCCGTACTTAAGATAAGCCTCCCGGTCCCGGTCTGCTTCCGGCGGAAGGTCGGTCATTTTGGAAATTGTGACCGTCTCACCGCCCAGGGCCTTGTGGGCCGACCATGGAAAGAAATCCCTTGCAATCATCCGCTCTGCAGGTGGCGGGCTTCCCGGAATCTGATGGAGATGGGTCAGCAGCAGCATCCCGGGCTCTCCCTTTACAATCTGCCAAAGTGAGCAGCGGTCGAAATCCAGGAACTCGCAGATACGGCGCTGGGCGTCTTCAATCTCGCTGTCGATCTGGTCGGCGGGCAGGTTGACAAAGCGCGCAGACATGCTGACCAATAACGTCTCGGACTTCAGCCGTTCCTCAAGACTCTCCTCCAATGCAACCAGCCGTTCGTTGGCCTCCTGGAGGCGCTGCTGCGCAACATCAAGTCTCGTTCCTATCGCTTCTATTTCAAGGAGAAGCTGCGGCCTGGTTTGACTGCTTCTATTCATACCATCAACTTTTCAGGCTGCCCCTCAGGCGCTTCGCCCAGTCCGATGATCCGTCCGGCATATTCTTCACGCAGCAACCCCATAAACCCCTCGTCTATCTTTCCCTTCCAGGTGCTCACTTCGGTGAAACGTTTCGGGATGGACACCTTCATCGGATCAAAGCCCGTTGCCAGGCGTGTCTTCCAGCGAAGCTTCTGGATCTGCAGGGAAACCGGCCCGATATTGCCGGCAAGCGCGTCATAGCCTACGGAATGAAGGCATCCGGAAAGCATTTCGTCCGTATAGACGCCGCGTGCGAACAGACAAGCCACCATGGAGGTCAAAAACACTCTTGCCTGTTCGTCCTTCACGAGAAAATCGGCGGCTTTTGAAACGTTCTTGTCATCGGCCTTCTGGTCATAGGAATAACCTCCGGCATCGAGGTGCGAATGCCTCAGACCGAGCGCCTGGGAGACAAAGAACACCTCGCCGGTAGCATACCCCGCCATCTCCTGGCCGAGGACGCAGGCATAATCCGCCCCGCCGTAATGCGCCGCGGCTCTCAGGGTGCCCTGCCCCAGCAGCCGGTAAAAGTCATTCACACCGGTCCCGAGGTTCAGCATGGCCTGTTTGAAGGAGTCGGCGGCACCCATCTTCAGGGGCACAAGGGTTTCCTTTTCCGTGACAATCCCCTTCTCGAGGGCTTCCGTGGCCCATGCCAGCGACACGCCGGCGGACATCACGTCGAGCCCCATCCGTTCGCACACGTCGATGAGGGTCAGGACCTGGTAGGCATGGGTGATCCCGAGCATCGAACCGGCAGCAAAGACCAGCTCATGATCGTAGGAAACCTGTCGATAGAGGTAGCGGTTCTCGATCCCGAATTTTTCCCTCACGAAACCGATGTGGATGCACCCCACCGGGCAGCCCGAACAGGCGCCGTTTCGAAGCAGGGTATCGGCGGCAAATCTCTCTCCGGTAATTCCAGCAATGTCCGGATCACTGGTTTGCTGCAGGTTGCGACATGGCAGCGCCTGCATCGCGTTCAGCAGCGCTACATTGATCGACGTGCCGATGTTGTGATATTTGCTCATCATGTCGGTGGCGGTGAGCTGCCGGTAGACCTCCTGAAAGAGCTCCGGGTAGGCCTTGTTTTCCGGCAAGGGAAAGGCGCCATCCCCTTGAATGGCGATCGCCTTGAGGTTTTTGTCTCCCATGACGGCGCCGCCACCAAGACGGCCGAAATGACGGTAGGTGTCGACATTGATGCAGGCCATGGGGGAACCGCGCTCGCCGGCAGGACCGATGCGCAGGATGCTGCGGTGGCCGGACCCCTTGACCTGGCGGCGCAGGAACTTGCCGCTTGCCAGGGCATCCATGCCCCACAGATAGGGGACTTTTTTAAGCTCAAGAAGCCGCGACCCGACGGAAAGCAGGGAAGGTTCGACTGCTTTCCCGGTTATCACCAGGGCGTCCAGGTCGGCAAACCTCAGGGCAAGGGCGGAACGGCCGCCCGCGTGACTCTCCGCGTATTGATCGTGATAGGGCGACTTGAAGGCGCACACGGTCTTGCTCATCAAAGGGAAATAGCCGGTGAGCGGTCCAATGGCAAAGATCAAAGGCTGTTCAGGGTCATCCCATGGCTTGCCAGGATGCCCATACCTGTTGAACAGCATGGCCGCAAGCCCGCTGCCGCCGGCCACGGTGTCCCTGCCATCGATGTCTACCATGCTGCCTCGCCCGGAGGCAAGATCGACGACCAGCGTTCTGAAGTGGTCTCTGATCACGGTGCACCCTCCCCGGCAGCAATTTCCTCCGCTGCTCCCTTGATTTCCCGCATTTCCAGGCAGTCATGGGGACAAAAAGGCTCGCACCGGCCACAGTGGATGCAGACAAAGGGCTCGCCACAAGGATCGAGGTAGATTGCATCCACCGGGCAGGCCCTGGCGCATTCCCCGCATTGGATGCACCGCCTTTTCCGTACAATCACTCCCCCGCCCTTGCGCTGCGCGTATGCGCCCGTCGGGCAGGCTCGCACGCAGGGGGCGGGATCGCAGGCCAGACAGCTCTTCGCCTCAAACCCGCTGGACAGGCCGCCGGAGGATGCGATTCGAATGCCCGAGGTATCCCAGGAAAGTCGCTTGTGAACCAGGCGGGCGCAGGCCATGGAACAGGAATGGCAACCGATACAGCGGTCCATTCGCGGTGTCGTCAAAATTTTCATGATAAGATCCTTGTTAATAAGATTTATCAGGACTGACCGGGAATTGAACAAAGACGTTGCTCTGACCGCCATTTCTTTGGCCCGGCATGGATCTGGAGAGCGGGTCAGGGCTTTTCCGGAAATGTTGTCTTATTTGGTGTGGTCCGTGTGGCAAAGAAGGCACTCCATATGGCCCTGCTGGTGGTTCATGCCGTCTTCGTATCGCGGAAAATGATCTTCCGGACCGTGGCATTCAATACAGTGGGCGATTCCTTCCGACGGCTCCCATTTTGCAGGCTTCCATTTTCCGTCAAAGTATTCGTTGAGATAGTGCACCACTGTATAGACGACCTCCCCTGCCACTTTAGCGCAGCGCTCGTACTTTTCTTTGGAACTGACTTCGACACCGGCGGCCATCGTCCATTTCGAAACCGATGTGTGACAGAGCGGTGTCATCGCTTGTGCCTGAATCTGCTTGGGGAAAGCCGAAATATCGTCGAACCGTTCCGTCGGGAATTTCATCCCCGCGTACCACCACATCATCCGGTCTATTATGGTTTTATAAGTGTCGTTCTCATCGTAGACAACAAGGTTGATGAGGCACGAGCTGACGCCTAGGGCGCCGCAAAGCGTGCCATGTCCGGCGTACCCTTGCCCTGCATGAGCAAACATATAGTCCGGAAGGGTTGTCCAGGGATAACCGACTTTCTCTTTTAAAAGGCTGGAGTACCCCAGCCAAGTGCCATTCCCTCAGCCTTTCTTCTCGAGATAGCTGCGATAGGCGCGCCGGCCGGCCTCCATGGGATCGAGCATTATCCACGGCCATGGCAGGGACGGCGGTTCAGTCAATTTTGGAGTTTGAGGCAATGCAAGGCTGGTTCCATAACCTGCCATGCCTCCTGCCAGGAAAATTCCTGCTGTCGTCATGAAATTGCGCCGAGAAAACAACCCGGTTCTTTCTTGCTGTTCTTTCATTAGTCCTTCCTTTCATATCCTCTTTAACTTATCCGTCCTATACCCGACGTCATTCACGTCAAACACATGATAGGCCCATGCCGGAACATCCAGATAGAGACCCTTGGCGGCCAGCTCCTCTCCGTTCCGCTCATAAATCGCAGACCCCATCCGATCGGAGAACCACAGTTGTCCGCTAAGGTCAGCCCATGGCATCCCAATGTAACACTGGCTCGGGTGATCCGAAAAGTTGACTGCCGTCAGGAGTTTCTCTCCGTTAATTCCTGTCCAGGAAAAGGCCAAAAAACAGTCGAATGTCCAGTTGCCCTCCCAGGCAGGCGTGCATTCGAGCAGTTGCCAGCTTCCTTCCCGCACCATCGGCTGACGCAGCACAGCCAGCAATTTTTTATAAAAAGCCTCCGGACTCGGGTCTTTGGGTTCCTCCGGACCTCTAACCAAATGGGGGGAAATGCGCTTTTTGCAGCCCTGAATTTGTCCCTGGTGAAAAAAACGCAGCCCCGGGGATAAAAACGTAATGACGGCGGTAGCCTCATGCACTTCGGGCGGGAACGTTGCGGCAGCCCGCGGCTCATCGTGATTTTCAAGGAACCGGGACAGTTTGTTCTGATAATCGGGACCTGCGTGGAAATGCTCGCGCACCGGCCGGGCATGACCCTCGCATAAGCGGTCGTACAACCGTTTGTCGTAGGTATAATCAAATCCCTGCTGTTGCAATGTCCATTCCAGATCCCAGTAAACCTCGGCCATGAAACAGAAGGCCGGGAACTGCTCCCGGACGCGCCGGGTCGCATCGGGCCAAAAAGACGGTGTTCGGATGCCCCATGTCCGTTCAAAAACATCCGGCAAGACCAGCATGGCCATGTCGCAGCGTACCCCGTCACACTGCCCGGCGATTTTCACCAACTCCCGGATCATGGCTTCCTGTGCGGCCGGACTGCCGTAGTTGATCTGCAGGGTGTCGGGCCAGCCCGGAAAATAGGGATCGCGTCCGTGGGCAAGGATCAGATCGCCTTGTCTGCGTTTGACACGGGTATAATTCTGGGGAGACCGGGCCAGATCCGCTTCGGTTCCGGTGATGAAATGTTCTGGATTTTCCTCGGTCCAGGGGTGATCCAGGGCGGTGTGATTGGGGACAAAATCGAGCATCAGGCGAAAGCCCCGCAGGCGAAGGCGTTCACGCAATCTGGCCAGTACATCATCTCCGCCCAGTTGTTCATGTACGGTGTACGCGGTGATGGCGAACCCGGAACCGGCAATGTCCGCTTCCTGCAAATCCGGCAGGGTCTCCTGAAATTCCTTTCGCCACTCGGGGTTGGTGCGGGAAACCTGCCGGCCTGCAGGCCCGGTCTGCCAGACACTCAGGAGCCAGACCCAGTCAAAACCCAGTTCTGCCAGGCCATCCAATTCGGAATCGGGGATATCATTCAGGGTCGCCGTCCGCCCCAGGTTCCGGGAAAGTTCTGTCAGCCAGACGCGGGTATTGATTTGGTAAAGTGATGAATAACGCATATCGGTCATGTTTCCTCCTTACTTTCCCCCCTTTTGTTTTCCGCCCACCTGCTCCCTGACCAACTGCTCGAATACATGTCCACGTTTGGCCTCCAGCAGGTTTTTGGGGTCCATGCGCCCGAAGAAGTCCAGGAGGGTTGCGATCAGGCCGGTCCATCCGGTCTGGTGACTGGCCCCGAGACCCGCTCCGTTATCACCGTGGAAGTATTCATAAAACAAGATCAGATCCCGCCAGTGCGGGTCATCCTGAAATTTGGCCGCCCCGCCATAGACCGGCCGCTGTCCATTAACATCGCGAAGGAACATGCCCACCAGCCGGCGGGAGATCTCCTGGGCGACCTCAAACAGGGTCATGTAGCGGCCGGACCCGGTCGGACACTGCACCTTGAATTCGTCGCCGTAAAAAGTGTACAGATTGATCAGCGCCCGGATGATCAGCACATTGACCGGCATCCACACCGGCCCCCGCCAGTTGGAGTTCCCTCCGAACATCCCCGTATTCGATTCCGCCGGCAGATATTGGACATTATACTCCTGATGCCCCACCCAGAATTTGAACGGATGATCCAGGTGATACCGGGAGAGGGAACGGATTCCGTGAGGCCCCAGAAACTCATTCTCGTCGAGCATGTATCCGAGCACACTCTCCATCTTTTTCTTGTTGAGGATCGACAGCAGTCGCCGTTCGTTATATCCGGTGAAACTCCCGTTGGTCGGAGCAACGTGGGATACCAGCTCCGGGTGGCGTTTCCGGAACAGAGCGATCATTTCCATCAGTTTCGGATAACGCGTCACGAAATCCGCCTCAAAAACCGTGGATGCGCAAAGCGGCAGCAGGCCCACCATCGAACGCACTTTCAAACGCATGGCCTGACCATCCGGCATCCGCAGCAGGTCGTAGAAGAATCCGTCATCCTCGTCCCACATCTCGTCCTGATGCTCGCCGATGCGGTCCATGGCATAGGAAATCCACATGAAATGCTGGACGAACTTGAAGGCGACTTCCTCGTACATTGCGTCAAATTCGCACAGAATAAGGGATATCTCCAGCATGCACTGGCAGTAAAACGCCATCCAGGCCGTCCCGTCCGCCTGCTCCAGGGATCCTCCCGTCGGGAGCTCCGCGCTCCGGTCGAATACGCCGATGTTGTCCAGTCCCAGAAACCCCCCGGCGAACACGTTTTTGCCGGACGGGTCTTTCCGGTTCACCCACCAGTTGAAATTCAGCATCAGGCCCTGAAACGAGCGTTCCAGGAAACGAAGATCCGATCGACCCAGCGATTGTTCATATTTGTACAGCCAGATCGTGGCCCAGGCGTGTACCGGGGGATTCACATCGCTGAAGTTCCACTCGTAGGCCGGAATCTGGCCGTTGGGGTGTACATAGAGATTGCGCAGCATGAGCAGCAGCTGCTCCTTGGCAAAATCGAAATCCACCTGGGACAGGGCAATGGTGTGGAAGGCCAGATCCCAGGCCGCATACCATGGGTATTCCCATTTATCGGGCATGGAGATCACGTCGGCGTTGAGCATGTGGAACCACTCTGTGTTGCGCACGTCATTCCGGGCGGATTCGAGCAGCGGATGGCTTTTGTGTTCCATCAGCCAGTGCTCCAGGTCAAAGTAGTAATACTGCTTGCCCCACAGCATCCCTGCCAGTGCCTGGCGATGTACCCGACGCTCGTTTTCGTTCAGCGACGGAGGCGTAATCCGCTGATAAAACTCGTCCGCATCGCTGATCCGGCTTTTGGTTATCGCCTCGAAGCTGCTGAAGGGATTGTCCATCGGGGAGGCTGCAAGCCGCAGGCGCACCGTACGGCTGCCGCCACCGGGCACGTCAAGGATGTAATGGGCCGCAGCCTTGGTCCCTTTCCGCTCGGGATTTACCGCATCAGCCTGTCCCGATATGAGGCAGGTATGGAACCCGTCCTTGACGTAGGAAGAGGCGTTGGGTTGGCCCCAGAGACGCTGAGCATTGGTCTCATTCTCCGTAAACAGCAGTTCCGGGTCTTCATCGCAATACAGCCGGTACTCGCCCAATTCAGGGTGAGAAGCGCGTATAACTCCCGGCGCCTCCTCCCGTAAACATGGCTTTGGATTCTCCTTTCCCCACGACCAGTTGTTCCGGAACCACAGCGTCGGCAGCAGGCGAAGCCTGGCCGGTTCCGGGCCGCGATTGCAAGCGGTGATATGGATGAGGATATCTTCCGGGCTTTCCTTGGCATATTCCATGAACACGTCAAAATACCGGTTGTCATCGAATACGCCCGTATCGAGCAGTTCGAATTCAAGCTCCTCCCGCGACCGTCTCTGGTTGGTTTCAATCAGTTCCCGGTAGGGAAACTCCCTTTGCGGGTATTTGTAGAGATATTTCATGTAGGAGTGGGTAGGCGTGCTGTCGATGTAAAAATAGTATTCCTTCACATCCTCGCCATGATTGCCCTCGCTGTTGGTAAGACCGTACAGGCGCTCCTTCAGGATGGAATCCTTCTCGTTCCACAGAGCAAGGGCAAAACACAGACACTGTTTGTCATCACAGATTCCTCCCAATCCGTCTTCGCCCCAATGATAGGCTCGGGATCGCGACTGATCATGGGTGAAATACTCCCAGGCGTTTCCGTCTTCGCTGTAGTCCTCGCGAACCGTTCCCCACTGCCTATCGCTGAGATAAGGTCCCCATTTCTTCCACGGTATTCCTTGCTCTCTCGCCTCATTCAACCGCTTCTGTTCCGTCACATCCGTGATTTTTTGCTTTTTCATGTCCCCTCCTCCTTGAGTGATTTCAGAATAGGACTCGGACAGGGTTTCCATCACTGCGTCTCTCTTTCCAATCGTCCCATGGGTCGCACGAGCGCCCGGGCCGGCGCGCCATCGCCTCCGGCGATCTTGATAGGCAGGCAGACCAACTGTACCCGGCCCGGTCGGACCCGCTTCAGGTTCAGCCCCTCAATGACCCAGATGCCGGCCTGGAGCAGGGCCTGGTGGGTTTCTACCCCATCGGCGCGGTAACCGCCGACGGAGAGATAGTCTACGCCAACCAGCCGCACCTGCCGCTCGGCGAGATATTGGGCCGCCGCTGCCGAAAGGTACACGAAGTCCTCGACAAAGCCGTCGGTATCCCAGCAGTGATCTGAGTTGTGGGTCTTGAACAGGACCCGCTCGCCGCGCCGGATGGAGTGCCGCACCAGCTCATCGGTCTTGATGGACTCACGGTCATGGATGGCGATGACCCGAGCCGACCCGATGGCTGCGTCCAGCGGCATGTCGTCAATCCCTATACCGCCGCGGACAAAGTGCGCAGGTGCATCCATGTGGGTGCCAGTATGTGCACCCATCTCAAGGAGCGACACCGTGCACGGGTCACCCCGTTCCATGTCGAGGGCATGGCTGATACGGACTGATGGATCGCCGGGCCAGTTGACCATGCCGGTTCTTAACCTTACCGAAACATCGATCCATGGTGGAGCCATCATCCCCTCCTTTCCAATTCTTTGAACGGGCGGCCGCTCACTCCCTCTGACGGGTGATCGGCCCGAAGGCGCTCACATGCCGGACATCCTTGATTCTTCCATCGGTTTAATATGGGGGTCCTACTCCGGTAGCATTCACCTTAGTGGGGGTTGGTGAGGAAATTTACTTTTATGTTTTATTACTAACACCTGCTCTGAATGCTGTCAATGGCATGATCGCATCGATGCAGAGAGAAAAACTGGCGAGGGCGGACTGGGAGGAATTTGCGATGACCAGCAGCGGATGTGCCTTGTCTTTGATTTGGCGGGGCTCGGTTACATGCTTGACGAGAACGAGTTCTGGGACCGCACGGAATCCGTTCTCTCTATCGGCATCACCTGGATCACAGGAAATTGACCCAAAACATGCCCTGCCAGCAATTTCCCTGGCCATGTATGGCTCTGGAAAGCGGGTCAGGGCTTTTTTCCGGACAATCACTTCGGTCCGTTACCTGTTTTGTCTGAACGGACTTTGCGTTCAGGCGCTACATATTTTCTGCCTTCAGGTCCTTGTCTTCCACCTTTTTCCAGGTGCTGTCCGGATTAAAGAGCTTCATGGCTTGAGCCGTCTTTCCGGTTTGCCTGCCCAGATCTTTCTGATATACCACGCCATCATGATTCACGATAAAGGTCATGACGCCGGAAGATGCATATTGGGCAGGATAGGCCACCAGAGCAAATCCGCCGATCATTTTACCTTTGACCATGTAGTCATAGGCGCCGCCGGGCGCGCTCTTTCCCTGAGCCTTCAGGATGCGAAAATAATAGCCGTGGTATGGCGAAGGCTTGCCCTCCCCCAGTCTCGTGTAGCCTTGTTTGTCAGCCTCGGCAGCCAGCGGACCCAGAGGGCTCTGCTTCCCGCCTTCTTTCACTTTCCAATAGAGGCCGTTCTTCTTCTCCGGGTCGCTTAAGAATTTCCGGGCATATTCCGGAAGCGCATCACCGTCCCTGTCTTCGAGCGCGTATTCCCGCTGAGCATCCACATAGGCCAGGCAGAACTGAATGGTGAGCAATTCATTTTTGCCGATCCTTCGCGCCAGGATTTCTTTCCGGCCTTCCTTGGCATCAAAATGCCACAAAGCATCTTTCTTTACGATCGGAATGGCAAAAGGCCAATCCTCGTTTCCCAGATACAGAAGGACTTTTTTCGCGGATTCCTCCTGAAGCCTGCTCTTCTCTGCATAGAGGCTGACGAACCTGTCGGCCCCCGCATTGTCCGATACCGGGTCTCCGGATGATACAAGATCCTTGTTCCCCGGCCCGAAAATAATTTCCAGCGCTTGAATGTCCTTTGTTTTCAACGCTTCGACCAGAGCCTTGACCGCTTCTTCAGGGGAAGCAAATGTTCGCTGCTTCACGGTCTTCGCATGGGACGGACCGCAAATCATTAATGCAATAAATGCAGCGGCCATGAGGAGCACTCCGCAACGTCTCAACCACGAATCTCTTGCTGTCCTATTGATGTTTAACACCACGGCTTTTCCCTCCGTTCCAAAGTGATGAACTCGTAATAAGTGGTTGTGTGATTCCGGGGCGGCTATCTGCCGCGCCCACCGCCGCCTCGACCGCCTCCTCCTCCGCCGCCACGGCCGCCGCCGCCACCACCGCCACCGCCTCGGGAGGAAGACATGCTTTGATTTCCCCGGCTGCTGGAAGCCTTCGTCTGACTTCCACGATCATTGTTTGAGAAGGCGCTCCGGTCTGTTCCCTGCTGGCCTCCGGCACGATCGCTGCCGCCGTCTTTTCGCTTCTGACCTCCAGCGTTATCGACCTTGCCGCTGTCTCTTTTTTGTTGCGCCCCATCACGGTCAGACGTCCCTGCGTCCCTGCGTCCCTGCGTATCCTGACGTCCGTCCGACGCTGAACGGTCACGGGATGAGTCCGAGCCACCACGGCCGGCATCCTGCCTTCCTGAATCGTCCCGGCCGCGGTAGGCATCCCTGGACTGCGCGTTCCCGGATCCTGCCCTGTCGAATTTCTGAGCTGTTCCCTGGTCCCTGTAGGATACGCCCTTGCGGTGCTCCGGGTTGTGCTTCCACTGTCCCTGGCCCCCCTGGCCCGTCGATACTTTGTTCTGGTAGTTGCCTCGGTTGATATTGTTATTGATGTTCGTGTTCTGATTGATATTTACATTGACATCGCCGTGTCCCCAGTTGCAGTTTCCCCATGCATAGCCCCAGGCTGCCCCGACGGCGACACCCATGCCGAAGGAAAACATAGCCGCACCTGCCGTGTATCCAGGAGGATAATACGTGTAGGGCGGATAAGCCGGATACGCCCAAGCGCCATAAACCACCGTCGGATTGTATGTCGGCACATAGACAACCTGAGGGCTGGCGGATTCAATGACGATTACCTGCGTCTCTTTCTCGACAGTGACTTTCTGTTCCTGGGTGGTCTTCAGGTTGCCCTCTGCCTGGGCCTTGACCCGAAGCTTCTGGACCGTGTCCATCACGTCCTTCTGCTGCGCAAGAAATGCGTCGCCCAGCTTCTGGGTCCAATCCAGCTTCTCATTCATCATGTCCAGCACCTGAGGGAAATTCACCAGAGACTTGATGCTCGGATCCCAGTTCTCCTTTTCAAGCGCCGCTGTCAATGCGTCTGCCTTGAGGTTCTTGTTTGACTTGACCCAGCGCGCCGCCTGGACCACCTCAAGAGGATAGGTCGATGCCATGAAGATCTGAGCCAGAAGCGAGTCCGGGTAAAGCGCGATGGGCGCCACCAGCTGATTCAGCTGTTCCTGGCTAAATGGCTTATCCCCGCCGCCGCTCTGCGCCATGGCCCCTTGAGGGGCAACCAGCAAGAGCGTCAGCAACACGGCCAATGCTTTAATAAACGATTTTCTCTTTTTCATGCCTCCCCTCTCTTTTCCCCACCGAATCTGTTTTTGATCCTCAGGCACTGACTTACCGTACGGGCCTTTTTGGATAACAGCTGCCATGCATGCTGTCAAGTACAATCAGCCTGCCGGAATCATGTTTCGAAGCGCTTCTCTTGACTGTATCAGGGACTTTTCTTGCCCTGCTGGTAGCCACGCTGATAAGCATCTTCCTCGGCATCCTTATGCTTGCCGTAAAGATAGCCCCCGCTGCCACCGACCGCTGCCCCTATCGCTGTCCCAAGGCCAACGTTCCCAGACATTGCGCCGATTGCTGCTCCGCCTGCAGCGCCGATGGCTGCTCCGCTTAATGTCCGCTGCTCGGTTTGTGACATTCCGGCGCACCCTGCAAGTATCATGCTCGTGATTAAAATTAAAACCGTCACGATATTCTTCATGGTTTTCTCCTTATCCTGTTTATAAATTTATTTTTTGCATGGCCACGTTTCTACCAGAAACATGAATTCCGTCTCCACGGGCGACTGGTCCTTGAGCTGCGGGCGGGCACTGGCCCATTTCAAAAACAAGGCAATGGCTTCATTCCGCGTCGGTTCCGGATCGGGAAGACAGAACAGGCGCTTGCCTTCCGGACCCGACGTGTACGCATCGTAATAGGCATAAGCACCAATGAGGTAACCATGGCAGAAGTGGATGGCTTCTTTTGCAAGCGGATCATTGGCGGAAGCGGTGCACAAATTCATAAGATTCTGCGTGGTCTTGACCTTGAAATCCTCTTCCGTCACCCCCGCAGCAAAACCCGGCTGTACAAAGACGGTCACAAACAACAGAACAACAATCAGTATTCGCCACATGGTTTTTTCCTCCTGTTTTCGTTTTTAAGCGCGGCCGTCATCGGCCGGGCGGCTTCCAGCAAACCGTACAAGATCGTCCATGATCCATTTTACGATTTCCGGTCGCAGACTGCGCAATTTGCCGTTACAACGCTTTCCTTGTTCACCTTGCAACGGAAACAACTTCAAGAGTTCACCTTTCATGGGCAACGCAGATAAGACTTTGATTCGAATGTTTTTGGGATAACATCTGCCCTAGATGCTGTCAAGAGCATTTACTTTGTGGGCAGCGGGAGGCAGCTCTTCGCATCTCAACCCTTAAAATACCGTCTAACTGGCGGGCTGAAACTTAACGAATCCTGAGATCCGTCTCGAAAAGGGTACTTGTTCGACCGGTGTTGATATGATAGAGAAACGTGAAGTGGTCTCCATCGACATGCAAAGCGCTGATATATCCGATGCCCCCAACTTATGGATCTTTTGAACAATCTTGAAAGGAACCCAAAATGAAGATTCTTATGCGTACCATGATTCGTCTGTCAGTTGTTGCAACGATGATGACCGTATTGACCGCAAGTTGTTTTATTCAACCTGCCATGGCTGGTGACACTTCGAAATTGGATCGCGCTGTTGATAAGGCGGTGAAAAAACTGTATGCCAAATCCCCTGCGGCCGTTGAGCTCTTCAAAGTAGCAAAAGGTGTGCTGATTTTCCCGAGTATCAAGAAGGCGGGATTCCTGGTTGGCGGACAATATGGAGATGGCGCACTTCTAATGAAGGGTAAAACCGTTGGTTACTACAATACCGTCGCAGGTTCCTATGGATTGCAGGCGGGCGCCCAGGAATTCGCCTATGCCCTGTTTTTTATGGATACCGACTCTCTTGAGTATCTCAACAAAAGTGATGGTTGGGAAGTTGGCGTCGGTCCCAGCATTGTCTACGTGGACGAGGGGATGGCGAAAACAATGACTTCCTCAACTGCCCAGAAGGGCATTTATGCCTTCATTTACGGCCAGAAGGGATTAATGGCGGGGCTGGGTATTCAAGGATCAAAAATCACCAGGATCAATCCCTGATGAACTGTTTAAATTCGACAGGAAAGTCTCAAGGAGAATCTGAATGGCAAGGTTTCATACCGATATATCAGGGCGTGTTCACCGATCGCCTGTCAAGAACCTTTTTCGATGGATCGGCTGGACGCTGACAGTCCTGATCCTGCTGTCCGTTACCGGCTGGGAAACCTTGGCCGTTTATTATTCCAACCTGCCGGAATCACTCAGGCTGCCGGGAGCCATCGGGATCGCCCTGGTCTCTCTGGGCACATTGCTGTGGGTTCGCCCGGCAGGCAGATCAATTTCTATTTTTTTGTGCGTTTTTTCAATTATTGTTCTCTGGTTCTTTTTTATTCCGGCATCCAACGACCGGGACTGGCAGCCGGACGTGGCCCGGCTTGCCTGGGCCGAGATTGACGGCGACCGGATCACGGTGCACAACATCCGAAATTTTGACTACCGCAGTGAGACCGACTATACCCCTGCCTATTACGACAAATACTTCGATCTGAGCCGACTGGAATCGGTGGATGTGGTAGCCGTTTACTGGATGGGGCCGGATATCGCGCATGTATTTTTGAGCTTCGGCTTTGCCGGCGGCGATTATCTGGCCATTTCCATCGAGGCGCGCAAGGAAAAAGTGGAAGGGTATTCGACGGTCAAGGGATTCTTCCGTCAATATGAGCTATACTATGTGGTGGCAGACGAACGGGATGTCATCAGGCTGCGAACCAACTACCGCCATGATCCGCCGGAGGATGTTTATGTCTATCGGGCGCAGCATGGTACAATCGAGAACGGCCGACGACTGTTCCTGTCGTATCTGGACCAGATTAACGCACTGAAGGCCCGTCCCGAGTTTTACAACACCCTGACCACCAACTGCACCACCAACATCTGGCTGAACACCCGCGTCAATCCGGATCATCTGCCATTCAGCTGGAAGATTCTGCTGAGCGGCCATATCCCGGAATACCTTTATGAAACTGGAAGGCTGGACAACAGCCTGCCCTTTCCGGAGCTCAAAAAGCGCGTTCACGTCAATGAACGAGCACAGACTGCGGATAGCGCAGCGGATTTTTCGCTGCGCATCCGGGAAGGTCGGTAAATGAGAATACGATTTCATTTTGGAGCAGCAATAGCCGTGTCCTGGCCGGTCCTGGCCACCTTCCTTCTTGCTTCGGCGCTAACCGCCAGAGCAGACGAAACAGTCCGGCCGGTGGTCGGCGCCAAAAGGCCGAAAATCTGTCTCGTGCTGTCCGGCGGGGGCGCGCGGGGCGCGGCTCACATCGGCGTGATCAAGGTTCTGGAAGAATACCGCGTGCCCATTCATTACATCGCCGGCAACAGCATGGGCTCGCTGGTCGGGGCTGCCTATGCAACCGGAACCAGCGTAGCGGAAATGGAGTCAATCATCGCCCATATCTCAACCGAACTCCTGTTCAAGGAGAAGCCGCCGCGTCAGGAACTGTCCATGCGGCGCAAACGGGATGACTACAACATTTTCTTCGGCCCCGAGATCGGGCTCAAAGACGGCGAACTCGGCCTCCCCAAAGGCTTTGTATCCGGCGTGCAGCTCGAGACGGTACTGCGACAGCTTTCCAAGGCAAAGGGCTTCCACCGTTTCGATGATCTGTCCATTCCTTTCCGTGCCGTGGCAACGGATCTTGTCACCGGCAAAGTCGTGGTTTTCAGCGAAGGCGAACTGGCCAACGTCATGCGCGCCAGCATGTCGGTTCCTGTTGCAGTCGACCCGGTGGAGATCTCCGGAAAATTGCTGGTTGACGGCATGCTCACCCAGAATCTGCCGGTGGAAACAGGCCTATCGATGAATCCCGATATCATTATCGCGGTGAATGTCGGCACGCCGTTGTTGAAGCGCGAAGAGTTGAATTCGATCCTCGGGGTGTCCGGGCAGATGCTCAGCATTCTGACCGAGCAGAATGTCCAGACATCGCTGGCGCTGCTGAAGCCAACCGACATTCTGATTTCGCCGGAGCTTGGAAATTTCTCTACCGGCGACTTTGACAACCTGCCACAGATCAGCCCACTTGGCGAGGCAGCGGCGCGAAAAGTGGCCGACCGACTCGCGCAGCTCTCCATCCCGGCCGAGGAATACGCCGCGCTCCGCCAGCACCAGTTGGTCGCATCGGTGCCGGACCCGCAACCGGTTAACGAGATCCGGTTCGAGAATCTGGAGCGCGTCAACGCAAAAACCGTGCAGGCGACAATGGAGACTCAGGTCGGTCAGCCGATCGACCAGCAAGTACTCGACCGCGACATGCGCCGCATTTACGGCACCGGAGATTTTGAACACGTGAACTACCGGTTTCTGGAGGAACCCGGCAAGCGGGTGCTTGCGGTGGACGCGGTAGAAAAATCCTGGGGTCCGGACTACCTGCATTTCGGTTTGGGGCTGAGCGCAGATTTTAAGGGCGATGCGTTCTTCAACCTCCTTGCCAGCTATCGCAGGACCTGGCTTAACTCGCTGGGTGCGGAATGGCGGAACGATTTGCAGGTCGGCCGCACCAGCAGTTTCATAAGCGAGTTTTACCAGCCGCTCAACGACCAGGCATTCGTCTTCATTGCGCCACGCCTGTCGTTCGAGCGGCGCGTAACGGATCTCTACCAAGGCAGTTCGCGCATCGCAAGTTACAGGGTGAACTCCAGCCTTGCCGGAGTTGATCTCGGCAGCCAGTTCACACGGTATGGAGAGATGCGGCTCGGCGTGGTGGGAGGCGTGCTCACTCCAGAGCTCGACACCGGGCCACAAAACCTGTCGCCAGGGAATACCAATATCGATCAAGGAGCGTTCCGGGCGCAGCTGATTCTCGATCAGCTCGACAGTACGATTTTTCCGCGTACGGGCTGGGGCGGGGGGATACACATGTTCAATTCGAACAGCACGATCGGCGCCGACGACAACTACACCAAGTGGGACGTCGACGGGACCTTCGTCCGTTCATTCGGCAAGCACACATTCAACTTCAGCGCGAAAGCCGGCGGCCGGATCGGCTCTGATGTGCTGCCGCGATACGACCTGTTTCAATGGGGCGGCTTTTTGCAGATGTCGGGCTATGCCACCGGCCAGCTGGTTGGAGAAGATATTAAATTCGCCAGGCTCTTGTATTACCACAAGATTCTGGAAGGAAGCCTGCTAGAGGGGATCTACGGCGGCATTTCGATAGAAGCCGGCCAGATCGGCACCCCTCTGGTGCCCGGCAGTCCGGACGGAGTACTTGGATCCTCGTGCGTTTACCTCGGCGTAGACACCCCGATCGGGCCCATTTATCTGGGCTACGGGCGCGCGATAGACTCCAACGACAGCGTGTATTTTTACCTTGGAAGACCATATTAAAGGGGTCATTTTGTATTCAGGACAAAAGCAGCCGATTTCCAAGATTTCATCCCCTTGCACATGATTAAAGGCGTATAGGTAAAACGACGCGGGTCAATTAAAAATTTATTGAAATCATTAATAAAAGCCTCATATCCCCCAGGATATTCGTCGAATAAGTCCTTGAACCGGTTTGCGTTAACCTCGATCTTCTTCATCCAGTTATAAACATCACCGGCCTTGATCGAGCCAAAAAACAAGTGGTGCGCCACAAGATTAACCTGGATATGCTGATAACCCTGATCGTATAAATATGAATACAGTTTTCGACCGGCATAGATGTCAAAGTTGAATTTTTCTTCCAGCCGGTTCATGAGCCTTGGCAGAAGATTTCCAATCATCGGGGGCAGCTCATAATGGCTGAGGCAATTGTAATCGAGATCAAGCAAACAGAGCACGCCTCCCGGTTTCAGCACGCGACTGATATTTTTAACAATTTCCTGACTTTCGGCCAGAAAATACTCCAGGACAAATCGAACCCAGATCAGGTCGAATTGACCGATACCCTGTAATGGCTCCATAAAATTGCAGACGGAAAAATCAATTCCGGGTAATTGGCCATAATGCGTTTTTGCATAAGAAATGCGGTCTGTTGAAAAATCGATTCCAACAGCGCTTCCCCCCGGCTGCACCATTTCATGAAGAATGGAGGTGGTCTTCCCAGTGCCGCATCCGACATCAAGCACCCGCAGTCCGGGCTTGACACCACACCAATGGGCCTGTTGGCGAACCGCTTCCGGGTCTGTCTTGATCTCAAGCCTGAATGCTTCCTCGGCATTTTCCATTATATAAGCATCAGAGGTCTTCCGTAATTGTCGATGGGCTTCCATCTCTTCTCTCAAACAAGTCACCTCCTGCCAAATTTATTCATGAGTTTAGACCCAAACACGCCGAAATGATCAGGCGCGCTGAAATTCAAAAACAGGAATGGATCAGTATATCCACAATATCTTGTGGTTTATTTTTATTGACACACAAGCGATATTATCATATCCTTCAAAAAATAATACATATCACAGATTCGAACAGATTCAAAGGGACAGGAGATGAATTCGCATGGATCTTGAAACCAACGAGAATCGCTGTGAGGAAAATCAATTCTCTCCCCCCCGCTTTTTTCAACATCTTGATCTGTTCGAGACTTTTGAGGCCGCCAAGGCGATCGATCAGATGAAGCTGATCAACTTGATCCATCATCTTCATTTCACAGGCAGCCCGCTGTTTATTCTCTTGAAGCATCCGGCCTATCAAAACAGTTTACTCGTAAAAGCGCATCCCGAACCTTGTCTCGGAAGTCAATTGACCTGCCGATGGGACGAATCCTACTTTCAATACAAATTGGAATCACACCATCCCCTTTGTCTGGTCATCATCTCCAGCCCATTCATGGTCATAGCTTCCTTTAACCTGCTGCGCAGTGACCAAAACAGCTTCACCCTCCAGTTGCCCGATAAAAGTTTTGCCCTGAATCAGCGCCGGTCTCAGAGATATCCCTGCAGGGGCGTATCGGCTGAATTGATGCAAAGCGACTTTGTTGCCAGGGGAGAATTGATAGACTTCAGCTCTATGGCTTTTCGCATCAAAACAAGCTCCGAAGCGCTTAAACACAATAACTGGTTCAATCCTGATGTTCCCGCATCCATTCGTCTGTGTTCCAATGATCAAACAATCTATTCCGAGTCCTGCAGATGTGTCCGCTGGCGCAACGGTCATGATATTTCAAGGGAAATCGTATTTGCCACGCAAGCCCACCACATCAGCCGCTTTCCTGCAAAAAAAATCCGTAACCCGCGGCGGCACATTACACCGCCCCTGGTTGCCGTATTCAACCATCCGTTATTTAAAAAAAGAATCCAAAGGGATATTTTCGATATTTCCACAACGGGTTTTTCCATCCTTGACAAACCGGATGATGAGGTGCTCGTGCCCGGCATGATGATCCCTGATCTTTCCATTCTTCTTGCCGGCATCCCCATCGCCGATTGCACCGCGCGGATCATCTACCGGCGGATGGAAGCGGAAAACATCCAGTATGGCGTCGCCATTCTGGATATGGACATCCACTCATTCAGCCGCATCAACCACGTTCTCGGTATCAATTCAGACTCCAAGATATCTGTTTCAACAAAGGTTGATCCGGACGCCCTCTGGGAATTTTTTTTCAAGACAGGATTCATTTATCCCGAGAAGTATGATTTTTGCCATGCACATCGAAAAAAATTTATAGAAACTTACCGGAAGCTTTATCAGGAAAACCCTGAAATCGCCAGACATATTACCTACGAAAAAAATGGGCGAATTTATGGACATATATCCATGGTCAGAGCCTATGAACGCACCTGGCTCATACAGCATCATGCTGCCATGTCAATTGAAAACAAGCTGGCAGGTTTTGTCGTATTACGGCAGATTATGCTTTTTGCAAATGGCATGTATCAGTTGTCTTCGGCGAAAATGGATTATGCTATCTGTTATTTCCGTCCTGAAAATAAATTTCCTGACCGTGTCTTTGGGGGATTCGCACGAGATTTTAACAATTCTCAGGCCTGTTCGCTGGATCTTTTTACCTATCTGACACTGCCTGTCACGTCCCCTGAAAAGGATCTTCCCCAGCAATGGTTGTTAAGGGAAAGCACGCCTGTCGATTTATGGGAACTGGAACAGTTTTGCAAGAATCACTCCGGAGGCCTTTTGCTGAATGTTCTGCATTTAGGTAAATCTGATCCCGGCGGCGAGTCTCTGGAGAAAGTTTATGAACGCCTCGGATATTTAAGAAAATTCCGGAGTTATTCTTTGATTTATCAGGATCATCTTCAGGCTGTTTTTATCGTTGATCAATCCGATCTATCGATCAATATGTCAAATCTCCTGAATTGCATCAAAGTGCTGACTGTCGATCCATCGGGTCTGCCCCCGGAACTGCTTTCTGTTGCAGTGTCAAAATTGGGATGTGTTTACAACCTTGACAAGGTCACTGTCCTCCTTTATCCTGCCACTATCATTGAAACGACCGGGATTTCTCACTACAAGCGATACCAGCTCTGGATCCTTAATATGAGTTATATGAATCAATTCATGGATTACGTGCAAAAGCATTTCAGGATGAAGTACGAGTGACAGCAGAACCACGGTATTGAGGAGAAATGGAAGACACCCCTTTATACAATACAAGAATCATCAAGAGTTTTGTAGAATATATCAGCAAATATCATCCTCAGCTCGACATGATTCCAATCCTGGATTATGCCGGGATCACGTCCTGCCAGCTTGAGGATGCCGGACACTGGTTGACTCAAACACAGGTTGACCGATTTTATGAAATTCTTGTGAAAACGACAGAAGATCCGGATCTTGCCAGAAAAGCTGGGCAACACATGCCTTTTAGCAAAGCCGCAGGTGCCGTATCGCAATACGCCCTGGGATTCATGACTCCGGCCGCCGCCTATACTGTTCTCGGGAAAATTTATCCCCACATGAGCAGGGGCTCGACCATGGAAACAAGAAAAATTAGACATAGTAAAGTTGAAGTTACTGCTATCCAGAATCCCGGCGTTGCAGAGAAGCCTTACCAATGTGAGAACCGCCTGGGGACTTTTGAAGGAATCGCCAAGCTATTCACAAACGAACTGGCTGAGATTGAACATACAACCTGCATGCACATCAATCATGACAACCGGTGTGTTTACAAGATCACCTGGAAGGCAACTCCATCGTTTATCTGGAAAAGGGTAGCCAGCTACAGCTATCTTTTATGTTGTATCGTATGTGTATTTATTTTGTACACCATGCCGAGTGGTTACAGTGCTCCGGCCGTCTTGTCAGTGATTCTGATCGTCATGTGCATATCCCTGTATCAGGTTCATCTGAAAAAAAACGAGCTGTCCCTGACGCTTAAAGATCACGGCGATATGGCGAGTAATCTTCTGGACGAGATCAATGCCAGATATAACAATGCCATGCTGGTTCAGGAGATCGGGCAGGCAGCCTCCAATATTCTGGACATTGACAACCTCCTTAAATTCACGATGGATACAGTTGAAAAGCGATTGAATTTTGATCGCGGATTAATCATGCTGGCCAATCGGGACAGGACCCGCCTGATTTACAGGGTGGGATATGGATATAACCCTGACGAAAAAGCGTTGTTAAAAAATACCTTATTTCATCTGGACAATCCAAAATCAAGAGGACCCTTTATCCTTTCCTTTAAACAGCAAAAACCTTTTTTAATAAACGATTTTAAGGAAGTCGAGAAAAATATTTCGGAAAGAACTCTCGAATTCGTCAGAAAAATAAATGTTAAATCATTTATTTGTGTTCCCATTATATATGAAGGCAAGTCCGAGGGCATTCTGGCCGTGGACAACCATCGCTCGAATCGACCGCTGAATCAGAGCGATATCAATCTTTTTTTAGGTATCGCACCCCAGCTCGGGATCAGCATCAATAACGCCAGATCTTACGAGTTGATCCGTGAGCGAGAGCAGCAGTTCAGATCCCTCAGTGAGAACGCCCCGGATATTATTTATACGATTCATGCCAATGGAACGTTTGCTTATGTCAATCCCGCCTGGGAAAGAATTTTGGGGCATCGGAAAGAAGATGTCGAGGGAAAACGGTTTATCCATTTCGTAAAAAAAGAAGATGTGAGAAGTTTTATCCATGCCTTTAAACAGATCCGTGACAAGAAACATAGAATTGTCGATTTTTACGGCTCGATATTGCACAAAGATGGCTCAGAACGGCTGTTTCACATGAGTGGCGCACCGAATATCGATTCTGATGGGAATGTTACGGGCGCCGTGGGTACCTTCAGAAATATCACTGAGCTTAAGAAATCAGAATTGGAACTCAGGGAAGCGAATCAGAAATTATGGCAGGAAATCGAAGAGAGGAAACAGGCAGAAGCTAAAAGAGTGGAACTTGAGCAACAGCTCATACAGGCCCAAAAGATGGAAGCGGTCGGAACACTTGCAGGCGGCATGGCCCATGATTTTAATAATCTGCTGATGGGCATTCAGGGATATGCTTCCTTGATGATGTTAAATACCGATGCAAATCATTACAATTACCAGAAGCTGAAGAATATTGAGCATTATGTGGTTCGCGGCGCAGACCTGACCAGACAATTGCTGGGGTTTGCCAGGGGGGGGAAATACGAAATCAAGCCCACTGACATGAATCTGCTGATCTCTAAAAGTTCTCGAATGTTTGGCCGCACAAAAAAGGATGTTGCGGTAACCACCCAGCTGGAACCCAATATCTGGATGGTGGAAGTTGACCCGGGGCAGATTGAGCAGGTACTTCTCAATCTTTATCTCAATGCCGCACAAGCCATGCCGGGAGGAGGACGCATCGATATTGGAACTCAAAACCACATCATAGACGAAAACGAAGCACAAAATAGTTACTACAAACCCGGAAAATATGTCAGAATCAGCGTGAAGGACACCGGAATCGGGATGGATGAGAAAACAAAACAAAGGATTTTCGAGCCCTTTTTCACAACCAAGGAGATGGGGCGGGGAACGGGCCTGGGTCTGGCCTCCGCTTATGGCATTGTTAAATCTCACGGCGGTTTTATCGATGTCGAGAGTGAAATGGGCCAGGGTAGTGATTTCATCATCCACTTGCCGATTTCTGCAAAAGCGCCTCAAAAGAAAGAAGCCATCCATCAAGAGAAGCTGCTCAGAGGAGATGAAACCATCCTGCTTGTCGATGATGAGGCTGTTATGCTTGAGGTCTGCACCGAGATGCTTACCAAATTAAATTACAATGTCATTTCAGCCAGAAGCGGAAAAGAAGCCGTTGAATTATTCATGGCAAAAAAAGACGAGATTCATTTGACGATTCTCGACATGGTCATGCCCGAAATGAACGGCAATGCAACGTTTAACCTGCTGAACCAAATCCAGCCTGGCATGAAGGTGCTTGTTTCCAGCGGGTACAGCCTTTCGGATGAAGCCGCCCGTATTTCGAAGCTGGGATGCAACAGTTTTATTCAAAAACCTTTTGATATTTATAAGATATCATCCAAAATTCGTGAAGTTCTGGACAAAGACGGGTTAACAAAACCTGTTGATATCATCACAAACTGCTGACGACCTTATTTCGGCCTTCTTTTTTTGCCTGATAGAGATTTTCATCCGCTATTTTAAGCATCTGCTCAAATGACTGCGGAACGGGTTGTGTGACGGAATCCATTCCAGTCACACCAAAACTGGATGTAATGTTTATTTGGGCATTTTCACAATAAAACGGTCCATGCAATACCGTTCTTCTGAGTTTTTCTGCAACGATCCCGGCATTGGATACGGTTGTTTCAGGCAGTATGATCATAAATTCTTCCCCGCCAAACCGAGCGATCCAATCCAAATCGCTTCTGACAACGTTCTTGAGGATTTCAACAAAACGAATCAGAACTGCATCTCCGGCCTGGTGACCATGGGAATCATTGACCTTTTTAAAATGATCGATGTCCGCAAGAATCATGGAGAGCGGCCTGCCATATCGGATGGCTCGTTTGATCTCCATTTCAATCTGTTTATTCAGATACCCCCGGTTATAGCATCCGGTCATGGGATCCTGGATAGACATTTTTTCGACTTTCTCATTGGCTTCTTTCAACAGTTTGATCGTTTCCCGAAGCTCCCGGTTCACCCTGTTTCTTTCAATGTGCACGTTGATTCGGGCCAGGAGTTCCTCTTTGGCAAAGGGTTTGATAAGATAATCCGAGGCTCCGACCTTGAAGACTTCCAGTATCTCGGAAAGATCCGACATGGCGGTTAATACGATAATCGGTATATCCTGCCTGGCAAGATCCTGCCGAATATGCCGGCAGAGCTGCATGCCATCCATGTTCGGCATGACAAGATCGGTGATGATGATATCCATCTTATCCCCGGCTGTCCGCATGATCTCGCAGGCCTGCTTGCCGTCTTCGGCCTCATGGACTTCAATACCTTCGCGGCTCAGGCATAATGATGCAATTTTTCTGGCGACAATGTTATCATCGGCGACAAGAGCATGAACCCCCTTCTGCATCAGGGGGGGGTTCAGGATTTTGTTGGCGACGGCAAGGATTTCCCCTTTCTGAAACGGCTTGGCGATAAAATCCACGGCGCCCACCTCAAAACCTTTTTTCCGATCCTCAATCGTGTCGTTACCGGTAACGAAAATAACGGGCACGCGATGATCTTCACAGTCAAAAAATCGGGCATAATGCGGCTCTCTCAGCTTTCGACACGTTTCAAAACCGTTCATCTTCGGCATTTCGATATCAAGCGTAATCAGATCCGGAGGAGATGGAGAAGCGGAATGGATAAGAGCCTCAAATCCATTTTTAGCTTCAATGACCTCGTATCCCCCTTCCTCCAGCTCCTCTCGAATATGCATTCTTATCGTCTGGCTGTCATCCACTACAAGTATCCGTCTGGATAAACCGGTCATAAGTCATTCCTTCTGCCTGAGTCGCCCTGTTATTTCTTAAGCTGGTAAAAAACCGATCTGAGATAGCGTTTGGGTTCAAACTGAGGGGCGATGCCTGTCAACGATTCGGAGGAGCCGATAATCAGCCCTCCATCGGTTGCAAGAACGTTTTCAATATGACGAAAAAGTTTTTTCCGATCATCCATCGTGAAATAGATGGCCACATTTCTGCAAAATATGACATCAAACTTCCCCAGGCCCACAAAAGGCTGCAATAGGTTCATCTTTTTGAAAGATGCCATGGCCCGGATTTCATCTTTGATCTTCCAGGCCTCGCCTTCGCGAATAAAATATTGATCCATTCGTTCGGACGTCAGTCCCCGATCCATTTCGAACCGACGATATATCCCCTGGCTGGCGCGCGCAATTACCATACCGGAAATGTCGGTTCCCAAAATCGTCACGTGATACTTATTCAGATCAGCAAGAATCTCCTTTACCGCAATGGCGATGCTGTAAACTTCCTGTCCGGTAGAGCATCCGGCGCTCCAGATCCGAAGAGCAACCGGACAACTGGAAAACGCCTTTTGCGTTTTTCGATCCACAATATCCGGCAATATCTTATATTTCAGCATTTCAAAAGGAGTGTTATCCCTGAAAAAAAAAGTTTCATTGGTTGTAATCTGATCAATGATCCGTTTCTCAATGGTCCGGGTGCCGTCCATTTTGGATTGTTGATACAGATCGCTGAATGTCCGGCATGCATATTCTTTCAGCAACGGACCCAGCCTGGATTCAATCAGATAGAATTTGGCCGAATCCAGAGAAATGCCCGATATGTCATAAATATACCTTGCCCACAATCTGAATTCGGTCTGGTCAATTTCCAGCATGGCCCTCTGATGCAGGGTTCAGGGGACAGGGTTTCATTACCTGCCCCCTGAACCCTGATATTTAAATGGTTCGGCAGATTTCCTCGGCGATAAGGTCCAATGGAGCAATCACATCCACTATCCCGATTTCGACGGGCTTTCTGGGCATTCCATAGACCGCGCATGTCGATTCATTCTGGGCAATGACCACGGCGCCGCTTTGCTTCATCAGTTTCAACCCCTCGGTTCCGTCATAACCCATGCCTGTCATGATAACCCCTGTAGCATACTTTCCATAATGACGCGCAATGGACCGAAACAGATAATCCACAGAGGGTTTACAGTTATTTTCAGGGGGGTCGTCGGTCACCCGAATCACCAGCAGGTTGCCCATATCTGATGCCGCCACCTTCATCTGTTTGCCTCCGGGAGCAATATAGACGGTATTGGCTCGAATCACTTCACCATCGATCGCTTCCTTGACTGAAATACCGCCCATCGAATTGAGTTTACTGGCAAGCGCATCGGTAAACATGGGCGGCATGTGTTGGACGATAAATATGGGAACGCCGATATCCGAGGGAATGCTGGGGATCATCTTCGCCAGTGCTACCGGGCCCCCTGTTGAAATGCCGATGGCAACCGCTTTGGACTTATCCGAGTTTCGCCGCAAAAGCATTGGACCCGAACCAGTAATGATTTGTTCCTTCTGATGAACCGTGGTCTCCTTTACAATCGGCTTTATTCTCTTTGATCGAACCAATGTTTCCAGCATGGGCGCAATCTCTGATCTGAAGCGCTCCCTGTTCTCCTCCAGGTTCCCCGAACTGGGTTTGAAGATGAAATCAAAGGCGCCGAGTTCAAGCGCCCGTAGCGTGATCCTGGCACCCTCCTTGGAGTACGCACTGAACATAATGGCAACAGCTTCCGGCAATTCCTGTTTCAGATGTTCCAGCACCTCCAGCCCATCCATTTCCGGCATTTCAATATCCAGTGTCAACAGGTCCGGCTTCAATGAAGCCGCTTTTAACAGCGCAATTTTTCCATTCTGGGCGACACCGACAACTTCAATAAATGGAAAAGCCTTCAGAACGTCCTGAACGATCTTGCGGTGCATGGCGCTATCATCAACGATTAGCGTTTTAAGTTTCACGATACCAGGCATAACCAATCCGATTACCCAAGCACTGCGGCCAGGTTTAAAATGCTGATGAGCTGTTTTTCGGTCTTAAGGACACCTTCAATAAATTGACCCTGTATCCCAACAACATTCGCCGGCGGCTTTTCGATATTTTCATTTTCGGCCCTGAACACATCGCCAATACTGTCCACCAAAAGGCCAATGGATTCATTTTCATAATAAACAATGATATTTCTCTGATTCTTCGCTTCATCCGCTTCACTGGATGGCAGACCCAGTCTTTTTCCGACATCAATAACCGTAATGATCTGCCCCCGAAGGTTTAAAATTCCTTTTACATAATCAGGCGCCAGAGGAACGCACGTTACTTCGGTCAGTTTATTGATTTCCTGAACCCTCAAGATATTTATTCCGCAACACGCATCACCAATATTGAACGTGGTCAGGTCAATATACGGTTGTGGCCTTTCGAAACCGCTCTGCATCTCGTTTCTCCTGATCTTTGAATCATTTTCGAGTGTTTCACATTTTGAATATCTCGACCATTTCCTTCAAACTCTTGGCCAGTTTCTTGAGTTCGTCGGCACTGAGACTGATCTGGGAACTGTTTGAAGAGATTTCTTCACCAGCCTGATTTACGCCGGATATCTCTTTTGCAATACTCAGCGCCACCATCGAACTTTGAGACACATTCTGGGTAACTTCGTGTATCCCCCGGGCTGCCTGAGCAATATTGCCGGCAATATCATTGGTAGAGATGGATTGCTCTTCCACCGCCGTTGCAATGGAGGATACGATTTCGTCAATTTCTTGGATCACCTTTGTAATCTGCTGGATTTGAGCTACCGTACCGGATGTGGAACTCTGAATTCCTTCGATTCGAGATTTGATTTCATCGGTAGCCCGGGCCGTCTGCTTTGCCAGTTCCTTAATTTCATTGGCTACAACGGCAAAACCTCTTCCGGCATCTCCTGCCCGCGCAGCCTCGATGGTGGCGTTCAAGGCCAGGAGATTGGTCTGATCTGAAATATCGGCGATGACTTCAGTCACTTTTCCGATTTCTCGAGCCGCTATCCCCAGATCATCAACTGTTTTGGAAGCACCCTGGGCATCGGCAACAGCACGATTGGTGATATTTCTGGCTTTTTCCGCGTTCCTGGAAATCTCATTGATCGTTGCCGTCATTTCCTCAGTAGCCGCGGCAACCATATCGACGTTGGTAGATGTCTGTTCTGTTGCAGCAGCCACGGATGACATATTGACGCTCATTTCCTCGGATGCCGCCGCAACATTTCCAGACAGATCGGATGTCTGTCTGGCGTTTCCAGACATTTGCCTGGATATGGCGGAGAGCTCGGTCGAGGAGGCTGAAAGTGTCTCCACCCCCTGAACAATCTGACCGATCATTTTTCTGAGGTTGATCACCATGGAATTCAATGCCTTTGAAAGGATCCCGATTTCATCTCTCTGATCCAAATCCAGCATTTCCGTAAAATCCCCTTCTGATATGCGCTTGGCAAAACGGGTGCTTTTATTGATGGGATAGGTAATAGATCGGGTAATCAGAAATGCCACGAGAACAATGACCGCAATTTCTATCGCAGCCACGATTCCCATGATCCAATCCAATGAATCAACCGTTCCGTACGCCTCATTTTTTTGTATTTCCGACAGAATAGCCCAGTTCAACTCATTGATCTTGAGGGGCGAATATGCGGATAAAACCAGGTGCCCATCATAGTTATTTCCCATTTTTTCTCCGGTTCGGCCAGCCAGCGCTTCCCGGACAGCTTCTGTGTCAACTTTTCCGGCATCCGGTTTCGAAAATGATTCTTTCACCGAAAACCGGTTGGGATTCATAAAGGAATCAGACCGCATGAGTTTGTCCGGACCCACCAGATAAGTTTCTCCGGTTTTACCCATGCCGTCGCGCTGATTCATGACGGCACTGATCTGTTCAACAGAAAGCCGGAAAGCCATTACGCCGATTACCGTTTCATTATTACCCAAAATGGGCTGGCCGATGAACGCAGCCGGTTTATTGTTCGATGGCGCATAGAGTTCAAAATCAACCAGAGCCGGTTTACCGGTTTTCATCACTTCTTTCCACAATTTGGCCAGTCCGCTGTCCTTATAAGGACCTTGGCTCAAATTGGTCCCCAAGTCCGATTGCTTTGTGCAGTTGAAAATGACGTGACCATGGCTGGCGCATATCATATAGACATCTGCGAAGCCACTGTCTTCATAGAAGTTGACGACGTTTTTCCCGAGCTGTTCATTAATTTTCTGATACTCGGAGGTTGTTACATCATAAGGTCCGTCCGGTTTGACATGGGTTGTATCCAGGGAAGCAAGAAGATTGAAGAGTTCAAGCACCCCCTTTCTGCGGGAAAATATTTTCATATCCTTGAAAACACCTTCAAAATAGTTTTTAATCTCATTTTTTTTTGTTTCCCGGATGGTGACCAGTTGACGATACGCCTGTGCTTCCAGAGCATTTCTGGTAATCGTTTTGGAAATGACCCCGACGGTTGCAAAGGGAATAATCCCCACCGCAAGAAACACCAACATGAATTTGGCCTTCATTTTCATATTTCCCAACATCCGCATCCGGCCCTCCTTGGTCGATCTGTCAATTGTATGAAAGTCCCTGTTTGCCGTGACCGCTCAACCCCTTTGAGTTTTAAGTTCTCAAATTTGATGCATTAGCACGCTTATGCTGTGAAGCAATCTTTCCTTATCCAGTTTAATCTGATATTCATTGACGCCGGCAAGTTTTGCCCGTTCCATATCCTTGTCATCCGCAAGAGTCGTCAGCGCAATGATCGGAATGCGTGAAAATCGTTCATCTTTTCGAATGGTCGCCGTCAACTCAAACCCATCTATTCGCGGCATTTCCATATCCGTCACCACCAGGGAAATGTCTTGCCCGGAGTTTTGAAGAATACCCCAGGCAGCCTCTCCGTCCTCGGCATCCACTACCTGATAGCCTTCCTGCTGAATGAATGATTTGATCTGGTTGCGGAAAAAATTCGAATCATCAACAACCAGAACGGTTTGTCCTTTTATGATTGCATGCCCCTGGCTGTTTGCCGCTGAAAACCATTCCGGCTGAAGGCTGCGGATCATATCGAGGACATCCACAATCAGCGTTGTTTTTCCATTCAGAATAATGGACCCCATGATGCCGGGCTGCTTCAACGCGCTGCCATCTGCCACAGCCTCCGTAACCACGGAATCCACGGGCCCGATGGCCAGCAGACCCAATTCCCTGTCGGCAACCATAAAAACGATGACCAGTAGATGCTCACGAGCGGCCAACGGCCGGACCCTGGCAATCTCATCTATGCTGAACACCGGCAGACTTCCGCCGCGGTACTGAATTGCCTTGATGCCGCCGAAAGATTGAACATCGCACAACCTGATTTTTTCAATGCGAAGCACCTGATTCAGCGGCAGCGCAAATTGTTCATCCTCTGCATTTCTAAAGACCAATAGATTGAGCCGGTCAGCGTCCGGCTTGATCGCTTTTTCAGCCGCCCTGGCCACCTCAATGGCCCTGCGGGTTCCACTGACAGAAAATAGCCCGGCCGTTTCCGATAAAGTGTTCACATCCAGAATCAACGCTACTTTTCCATCCCCCATAATGGTTGCACCCGCATATCCGCGACAAGCTTTCAGATGTCTTCCCAGGGGTTTAACGACAATTTCCTCGGAATCATGAAATGCATCCACAATGAGTCCATACTTGATCTGTCCGGTAGAAACGACAGCGATATTCAGCGCGCTTGTCTTACGATACCTGCGATCCGCATCTTTCCGACAAGAGGATGGATGGCTGACAGCAGCGGATGCGTCGAAGCGCTGCTCTTCTGCTCTCGCGCTCTTCTGCGCTCGCGCATGCAGGCCAAAGCGTTCCTCAAACATCGGCGATTTTCTGGAGCGCCTGTCTGCAAGGGCCGTCCGCCGATCCATTTTTCTGTGCTGCATTTCCGGATCCATGTAAGTGCGTTCTATTCCGAGAATCTCTGACAATCGAACCAGCGGCAGCAGCTTTCCCCGCAAACGAACCACTTCCGCATCCCCTACCCGCTCGATGCGTTCCTTAACCCTGCCGGCCGGAACTCTGAGAAGTTCTTCAAGATTCATTTGCGGGATGGCAAATCGTTCGTTCTCCAGGGAAACGATTTGACAGGGAATAATGGCCAAAGTCAGCGGCAGTTTGATTTTGATTCGAGTCCCCAGTCCCGGAGTTGAAAACATGTCGATCAGACCGCCCAGGCTGTCCAGATTGGTCTTGACCACATCCATGCCCACACCCCGGCCGGACAGATCCGAAATCGTCCGGGCTGTTGAAAATCCGGGCAAAAAAATCAGATTCAGTTTATCCTTCTCGGACATGATCCGGATCTGTTCTTCGGAAACAAACCCTTTGGAAACAGCGGCGGCAGCCACTTTTTCCGTATCGATGCCGGCGCCGTCATCCGAGACTTCAATGATAACCTGACCCGCCTCGTTAAAAGCCTTTAGAACGATTTTTCCCGTTTCGCCTTTTCCGTTCTTTTTCCGAACGTCCGCTGTTTCGATGCCATGATCCACTGCATTTCGAATCAGATGATTCAGCGGATCGCTCATGGCCTCCAGCAGGGTCCGATCCAGCTCGACCTCTGCGCCCTCAATGTCGAGCGCCGTTTCTTTTCCCAATTCACGGGAAAGACTTCGCACTAGCCTTGGGAATCTATTGAACAAACTCCCAACCGGCTGCATTCGCGTCAGCATAATCACTTTCTGCAGATCAGAGGTAATCAGATCGACGCTCTTGCCAACAATTTCCGTATGGTCAGGGTCTTTGTTGGAGATGGCCTTTATCAGTTGATTTCTGCTCAAAACCAGCTCGCCGGCCAGATTCATCAGCGAATCCAGAAGATGAACATTCACCCGAATGCTGGTAGGAGATGTGTCGGGCAAAAGTTCTTTTTCGACTTCGGGTTGCGGAAATTCGTGATAAACAGGGTCGGCCCCTTTGTGCATCACATCCGGCAAGGGTTCTGAGCTGATCCGGACAGATGATTCGGGGACAAAACCATCATTGACGAGTAAAAGACTCTCTGGGCTGACATCCAGCAGCAGACTGGCATCCTCCGGACCGAGCACACATGTAAATGCAATGTAAAGAAACGGGTGATTTTCAAGATCGGCTGACTCCGATAAAATGCCGGGTTTCTCCCCTGTCCCGACCGAAAGAATCGTACCGTAATCCTTGATCTCGTCAATGAGTTCCTGGGCGGGCTTACCCTGAAACTGCACGTCGTTGATGAAATCCACCCGGAGGATGTAGATGTGCTTTCCCTCATGTCTTGCCTGAAGCAGGTCACTTTCTGAAATCTTCATTCCAGGAAAACCGACCGCCAGATTCGGGGTGACCCCCTCCGGCGCGTCAGAGAAACCGTCTGCCGGAATATGACTGCCTGAACCGGCCTTAGGTGTCGCGCTTTGAATATCAATAGAACTCAGGGCTTCCATGGGCAGGGATATGTCCATCCTGTCGCTGGTTTCAACATTGGCAACCAGATCTTTCAGGGCATCCGATGCCAGAAGCAATATATTGATGATTTCCGCCATATTATATTGTGGCGGCGCCAGGTTTCCGCTTCGAATCCGGCCGAGCACGGTTTCCATTTTATGCGACAGGTCCTTGATGTTGATAAGGCCGATGAATCCCGCCCCGCCCTTGATGGAATGGGCTGTTCGAAAAACCTTGTTCACCAAAGCCAGATCCATCGTATCTCCAGCCTTTTCCAATGCCAGAAAATCATTTTCGATGGTGGAAAGATGCTCCATTGCTTCTTCAACAAAAACCTTCAGGAGGTCATCCTGGGAGAGCGTCATGCCGTTATCCTTTTTTCAAACGATACCTGCCGGAGTCGTCATCCGATTCGCCCGGCCGAAACCTTCGCAGAAAATCGGATTGAGCCTAAACAAATTGCTTCATGAAGTCAATTTTAAAAGATAAATGTAAGCCACCATTTGAAACCATTCGAATTGACTTTAATGCAAATTGTTTTATAGTCGGGGAATGAAATCGTTCCAGCTGATCCTGCCCTATTTCCGGAAGAACCGCCGGGTCATTATTACCGGAATCGCCTGCCTGATCCTTGTGGATTTTCTGCAACTGATCATCCCCCGGATTATCAAATGGGCCATAGACGATTTGACCACGGTTTCCATCAGTCCGGACGGACTTCTGATGTATGCGCTCTATATTCTGGGAATCGCCATCGCCATGGGCGGATTCAGGTATCTATGGCGGCGCTGTCTGATCGGCATGTCCAGAGAAGTTGAAGAAGGATTGAGAAACCAGCTTTTTTTTCATCTGCAAACCCTGTCTGCAACGTATTTTGATCATGTTAAAACCGGCGATCTCATGGCTCATGCCACCAACGACATTCAGCATATCCGCATGGGTGTGGGGATGGGCATGGTGGCGCTGACCGATGCCATTATCATGGGTGCCGCGGCCATCGGTTTCATGGCCTATATCCATGTACAGCTCACCCTCTACGTGCTGATTCCCATGCCGTTTATCGTGATGGGCACCCGGTTTTTCAGCAAAAAAATGCATCAGCGCTATCAGGATGTACAGGCCGCCTTTTCGGATCTTACCGAAGCGGTCCGGGAACGTTTTGCCGGAATACGCATCGTCAAAGCCCATCACAGCGAACTGCTTGAAACCTCGCGCGTGGATGCTATCTCCCGGGAGTATATCCGGCAGAACATCCGGCTGGTTAAAATCACCAGCTCTCTTTTTCCCATGATGATGTTTTTTTCAAACATCAGCCTGGCGATCATTCTGTTTCTGGGGGGCCGCAACACCATCATGGCCCAGATCACTCCCGGAGATTTTGTGGCATTTATCAGCTATCTTGGACTGTTGACCTGGCCCATGATGGCCATGGGCTGGGTAACCAATCTCATTCAGCGCGGCAAGGCTTCCCTGGACCGGATTAACCGGATTATGGAAAGGCTGCCGGACATTGCCGACAACAAATCCGCGACATTGGCTCAGAATCTGTTCGGTGAGCTGAAATTTGAACAGGTCGGCTTTTCCTATCATGCGAACCTTCAACCTGCCCTGGACCGGATCCATTTTACGCTGGCGCCTGGAAAATTTCTGGGAATCGCCGGGCCGCCGGGCAGCGGCAAAACCACGCTCCTGAACCTGATTCCCAGACTGTATGATGTCACGCAGGGCAGGATCGGCCTGAATCAGACCGATATCCGGGAATGGCCCCTGGCAGCGCTCCGGTCGCAGATGGCGCTCATGCCTCAGGAGCCGTTCCTTTTTGCCGGAACCGTTCGAGACAATATTGCTTTTGGCGATCCGCGGCACAGTGATGCGGATATTCTCCAGGCTGCAAGGAATGCCGCACTTTACGACACTATTCAGGCCTTTCCGCATGGATTGGACACGGTTGTGGGAGAAAAAGGCGTGATCCTGTCCGGAGGCCAGAAACAGCGGATCGCCCTTGCCAGGTGCCTGATCCAGTCCCCTGCCCTTCTCATTCTGGATGACCCCATCAGTCAGGTGGATACGGAAACCGGGAATATTATCTTGAAAAACCTGCGGACAACAGCCGGCGCCAGTACCCTGATCATTGTCTCTCACCGGCTGTCGGTGCTTAAACCCGCTGATTTCATTCTGGTACTGGACCAGGGACGGATCCGCGAATCCGGAACCCATTCCGAGTTGATGGCATCCAATGCCTATTATGCCAAAACCTTGCACCTTCAGGAAATCGAAGAGGAGCTGGATGCATACGAACGCTGAAATATTTGAAGAAAAAAAGCTTGAGAAATCATATGACATCAAACTGCTGTGGCGGATCTATCCGTTTGTAAAACCCTATCGCCTGCTGCTGACATTTTCCATCCTCATGGCCATGGCGATTACCCTTCTGGATCTCTCCCTTCCCTATATCACCAAAATCGCCATCGACCGGTACATTGTTCCCAAATCGGGCGTGGAAACGGCGCATTCCACGGCTGCCCGTCATCTCACCGTAGATATTTCCCGACCGGATATTGCAGAGATTGTCCGCCGTTACCCGCAAGTATTTGCAGTTTCCGGATCATCCGGCGTGATTGCATACAACCAGTTGAACAAGCTGGGACCCCACGATCTCAAGACGCTTCGACGCGATGATTTATCCGGAATTTCGCTGATGGCCGTCATCTTTCTGGGAATCATTGTTCTGGATTTCATTCTCAATTTTTCCCAGCAGATGATCATGGAATATACCGGCCAGAAAATCATGCACGATCTTCGAATGAATCTCTTTAACCATATTCAGGAGATGCCGGTAAGCTATTTTAACCAGAATCCAGTGGCCCGCCTGGTTACCCGAACCACCAACGATGTCCAGAACATGCAGGAAATGTTCACATCCATCATTGCCTTTGTATTCAAGGATATGTTTCTACTGGGCGGTATTGCCATCCTGCTGATCAATATGAACTGGCGGCTCGCACTGACCGCTTTTGTCGTTGTGCCGGCCGTCTGTTATTTTTCCATTCATTATTCCAGACAGGCCAGAGAAGCGTTTCGAATCATCCGGACCAAAACTGCGGAAATCAACACCCATTTTTCCGAAACCATCACCGGCATGAAAGTCATTCAATTGTTCCGCCAGGAAATCGGCAATTATCAAAAATTTGAAAAAATCAACCACGAATACTTTATGGCCGGCATGCGGCAGGTTCATGTATTTGCCTTGTTCATGCCGATTATTGAAATACTGGGAATCACAGCGATAGCCATCATCATCTACTACGGCGGCGTTCGCGTGCTGTCGGATCAGATCACCATCGGCGCGCTGGCTGCGTTTATCTCCTATATCAGAATGTTTTTCCGGCCCATCCGGGACATTGCCGAGAAATACAACATCCTGCAAAACGCCATGTCATCGGCGGAACGGCTGTTTCAAATCCTGGACAATACGGAAAAGGACGCGCCCCGGATCATCCATGAAACAGGGCTTTTAATCCGGGATGCAGAAGAGCCCTTGTCTATGGTCTCTTCTCTGGTAGCCAGAGATGTCTGCTTTTCTTATGCCAGAAATGAACCGGTATTAAAGAACATATCCTTCCACATGAAAGCCGGGGACACCCTTGCCATTGTCGGGCCGACCGGGTCCGGGAAAACCACCCTGATGAATCTGATTACCCGGTTCTACACTCCGGATGCGGGAAGGATTCTGATTAACGGCAAGGACATCCAAAGTATCCCTTCCGGGCAGCTCAGAGCCATAATCGCGCTCGTCACTCAGGATCCGTTTCTGTTTTCGGAAACCATACGGGAAAACATCCTTCATGGCGTTAAAGCCCTTTCAGAGAGCGAACTGGAGCAGGTATTAAACGCAGCCAACTGTAAAGACATGGTTGACAGGCTCCCTCAGGGGCTGGATACCCTTTTGTCCGAAGGCGGCGCCTCCATATCGAGCGGCGAGCGGCAACTCATTTCTATCGCCAGGGCCTTTGCCCGTAATCCGGAGCTGATTATCCTGGATGAAGCCACCTCTTACATCGATTCTCAGACCGAGCAGAAAATCCAGAAAGCCCTGGTCAACCTGATGACCGGCAGAACCGCCATCATCATTGCGCACCGGCTGTCCACCGCCCGCCTGGCGAACCAGATTCTGGTCATGAAAAAAGGACGGATCATTGAATCCGGAACCCATGAGGAACTGATGTCCCGAAAAGGATTTTACTACATGCTGAATCAGATGGAAAAAATTCATTGAAGATATGCGAAATGTCGGGTAAATAAGAGCATTCAGGCCAAACAGACGAACCACCAGAACAGACAAGGAGAAGAACCCATGGCAAATCCCGAAGACATGTGGCAGTGTCAGACCGTAAACTGCGGCTATATATACAATCCGGACAAGGGTGACAAAAAAGGCAAGATCCCCAAGGGCACCCGTTTTGAAGACCTGCATGATGACTGGAAATGTCCGATCTGCGGGGCCAGCAAAAAATGCTTTAAACCCCTGGCAGGCCCGGGATCCACCCAAGAAATTAAATGTGATGTTTAATGCCTAACCCAATGTACCCGATATCCACTCAAATGGAGACGCCGGCCGTGATAAAACGATTCTTTTTTTGGGGAAAGGTCATCCTGCTGTTCATGGGTCTGCATCTCATTATTACCCAGGCACCGGCCGCGGACTCCCCCATCGGCTGCATCAAGACCGCCCAGAACAACGCCAGTATTCTGCGCAGCGGGAACTCCATTCCCGCCCAAATCGGCGTCATGGTTTACACCGGAGATATCTTGCAGACCGATCAAACCGGGTCTCTGGGGGTGATTTTTCGGGATGACGCCCTCGTGTCGCTCGGCCCCAATAGTCAGGTGAAAATTGACGATTTCGTGTTTCAGCCGGACCAGCGAAGGTTCTCATTTCTCAGCCGTCTGATTCAAGGAACGGCTGCGTTTGTTTCCGGACAGATTGCCAAACTGGCGCCGGAAACCATGCAGGTTCAAACCCCGATCGCAACGATAGGCGTCAGGGGAACCCGTTTTGCCGTGCAGGCGGAAGGGGGCGAATAACCATGCATCCGATTCATCCATGGCGAAAATCAACGGTTGTCTTTTTATTTCTGCTGCTGGCTTTGGGATGCAGCCATTCCCCGCCCCAGGAAACGCCCCTGTCAAATACCAAGGATAAGCCGGAGGTGATCATCCGCCTGATAATGGACCCGGTCCGCAGCCGTCCCCAACACCAGATGGTGTTGTTGCCGAATGCAGAAGGTCAGACGGGCCAGATGATCGTCCGGACTTCAGGGGGGACTCAAACAATAGACCGCGCTTATCTGGCAACTGAGATCACCTCGCCGGACGCAGCTCCCAGCCCTCCTGCTGAAATGTCGCCTGAAACGGTTCAGCGGATTTTTGGAGCCGCCCTTTCCGCTCTGCCCGATGGTTCGGTGCATATTATCCTCTATTTCAAGGGAGTTTCTTCTGAATTAAACCCGGAATCAGCCGCGATGATCCCAAGCATCGTCTCGGTCATTGAGCAGCGCCGGTCTTCGGACATCAGTGTTGTGGGCCATGCGGACCGTACCGGCTCTGAACCCCTCAACCTGAAACTGTCACAGGAGCGCGCCGAGTCTGTCCGCCGGTTGCTGACAGGCGCCGGCATTCCGGACGAACACCTGGATATCCATTTCTACGGCGATAAAGTCCCCTTGATTCCAGCTGCGGAAGGTGTTCCGGAACCCCGCAACCGGCGCGTGGAAGTCATCGTAAGGTAGTTGCCCGGACCGCAAGAGGTGCATATCGCTTTTCTTCTATCAAAACGATTGAAGTCCTGGTGGACCCACCCGGGTCGCAGCCTTCCCCTGATACCGGCAACAGGACTGATTCTGACGTTGTTATTCGCCCTGATTCAGATTTTCAAGCCCTCTTTTTCAAACCTTATCGACCTCAAATTGTATGACAGTTTTTCACGGGCCAATGGCGGGCTGACGCCCTCTGGAAATTCCGTCGTTGTGGCGATAGATGACAGCAGCCTGAGGGAATTCGGCCAATGGCCCTGGCCGCGTTATCGGGTGGCCCGGCTTCTGGAAAAAATTCAACGCTGCCATCCCCTCAGCATCGGGCTGGATATACTTTTTACCGAACCGGACCGAACCTCTCCGCTTCACCTGCAACAAGATCTTGAACAGGATTATCAGATTCAAATCCGTTTTCAGGGTCTTCCGGATCACCTTCTGGACAATGACCAGGTCCTGGCCGACAGTCTGGCCGCAGGTCCTTATGTATTCGGCTATCCCTTCTACTTTGGAAACACGGCCAATCCGCCTGCAGACGATTGCCGCCTGCATCCGCTATATCCGGTTATTCGAACGCGCCCGAACCACCCCCCTTTGATGGACTGCCTCCCAAAGGCAGGTGCTGTGGAATGCATTCTGCCGCTTCTGGCCGAAGCGGCCTCAGCCTCCGGATTCATCAATGCTGTCTCGGACCCGGATGGCGTGGTGCGCCGGGTTCCCCTGCTGATCCGATATCAGGACAACATCTATGCCAGCCTGGCTTTGACTACCCTGATGACGGCCCTCAACCCGGATAAAAGCGAGTTGCCTGCAATTGTTCAAATGGGCAGCTCTGGAATCGAGAACCTGCAACTTGGCAAGTATGTTGTTCCAGTGGACACCAGCGGTCAACTGATGGTGAAGTTCTACCAACGCTGGAACGCTGCCGGCTATATTTCAGCAGCCGATCTGCTGAACAACCGGATCCCCGAAGAGCGGTTAAACGGCCGGGTGGTTTTTGTGGGCATACTGGCTTCCGGGCTGAAGGATTCCGTGACCACGCCGATGGAACCGCTCACTCCGGGCGTTACGCTTCATGCCAACATTGTGGACAATATTCTTCAATCCTCGTACCATTATCGGCCCGACTGGATGCCGGGCCTGGAACTGCTGCTGATTGCCGGTTCAGGCCTCTTTGCGACCCTTATGATTGCACGTACCGGAGCCTCGGTCATTCTGACAGCATGCGGAACGATGACTCTGGCATGGTGGGCAGGCGCTTTCTGGACATTTTTCAGGTTGGGAATCTTTGTTTCCCCTCTGCTTCCATCGGGCCTTCTTTTTAGCCAGCTGGCGGTTCTCGGTCTGCTCAAACTCCGTCAGACTCAGGATTGGGTGGTGTTTTTCCGTCAGTCACTGGCGCGCACTCTGGCAAAAACCCAGTTTCTGAAAGCCGCAAAGGAGCGCTCGGATCTGGCCAGCCAGTTAAAAAGCGATTTTCTGGCCCGCATGAGTCATGAAATTCGAACCCCCATAAGTGCCATCCTTGGCATGGGGGAGTTGTTGTCGGGGACCTCCCTCACGGACGAACAGAAAGACTACCTTCAGATCCTGCAGAATTCGGGTGAATTGCTGCTGGCGCTCATCAACGACATCCTCGATCTGTCTAAAATCGAGGCCGGCCAGTTGTCGCTGGAGAGCGCCCCCCTGAACATTCGGGAGCTTGTAGAAGGCGTTGTCAACATTTTATCTTACAGAGCCCATCAACGGGGACTGGAGCTGCTCTGCCGGATTGCACCGGAGGTTCCGCTTTTTTTATTGGGAGATTCCACCCGTATTCAACAGATTCTGATGAATCTGATCGGCAATGCCATCAAATTCACGCCGCAAGGTTCGATCCAAATCACGGTTGCCCCCTTATCCGGGAAACAATCCCCCGATCGCTTTCAATTCGAGGTTCAGGACACGGGCATTGGCATTCCGGTTGAAAAGCAGAAGGTTATTTTCGAGAATTTTGTCCAGGCAGAGGCCTACACCAATAGAAAATACGGGGGAACAGGACTGGGGCTGGCTATCAGCAAACGGCTTATTGAGGGAATGGGGGGAGAAATCCGTGTCGTGAGCACACCCGGACAGGGGTCCCGTTTTGTGTTTACGCTTCCCCTTCCAATAACTACCGAAACACCGGAATCCCCGCATACCCATGCGCCGCAGAGCTCGCAGACAGGAATTGCCATCGCTCCGACCCTGCCGCACATTCGCATTCTTCTGGCCGATGACGTCGCGGTCAACCGCCGGATCATCGAAGCTTATCTGAAAAAGACGGATGTTCACATCGATATCGCTGAAAATGGACAGGAAGCCTTTGATAAGTACCGGAATGGCGGCATCGATCTCATCCTGATGGATATGGAAATGCCGATCATGGACGGTTTTGAAGCGACCCGCCGCATCCGGAAACTGGAAACCGAAAGAGGCGCAACCCCGGTTCCGATTGTTGCCCTGACGGCCCATGCCTTCAGCGAGGAGCGACAGCGGTGCCTGAATGCCGGCTGCTCTCATTTCTTCACGAAGCCCATCCGGAAAGCGGCGTTACTGAAACTGCTACAGGATATTTTCAACCCGTCAGGCAGTTCAGGTTGAAGGCTTTGGCTTTTTTTGCTGTTGATAATGTCGTCTTTGAGGACATCATCATGACCTATTATTGAGGAGTATCTTGTTATGGCTCAGAATCAAAAGATGAGCGTTCAGGTTCAGGATGGCAAACTGCGGGCCGATCCGTCCTTCCTTGGAAAAATTATCGGCTCGGTTGCCTATGGCGATTCGGTGACGGTGGTCCGGCAGCAGGATCCGTGGATTTTTGTCTCCACCAAAACAGGGCAGCTCAGCGGATGGATTCACAACTCTGCTCTGACAGAGAAAGAAATCGTTCTTCGCGCAGGAGATGCCAATGTTCAGAAAACCGCCAGCCAGCGGGAAATTGCCCTGGCCGGAAAAGGCTTCAACCCTCAAGTCGAGAATGAATATAAAAAACGCAATCCCAATCTGGATTTTCAATTGATCGATCGCATGGAGAAAATCGTCGTTTCCGATGAGGAAATCAGGCAGTTCATGATGGATGGGAGATTGTCTCCCGAGGGAGGAAAGCCATGACTCTTACCGAACGACGCAAATTCCTTCTGACTGCCGCCAGATGGACTGCCGCCATTGGCGCCGGGTCATTTCTGCCGGCAATGATAACCGGCTGCAGAGGTCTTGAAGAAGTCACCCGGGTCGGAACCTCGATAGGCACTGCCACCGGCATGATAAGCCAGGATCACGCCGATTCCATGGTGAAAACATCAACGGCAATCAGCAAGTCATTTGAAGACATCACCCCCCAGCAGGAATATTACATCGGGCGAAGCATCGGCGCGGTGATTCTGGACAAGTATCCGGCGGACACCGATGACGCCGCCAACCGATACCTGAACCAGGTGGGCCAGACCCTGGCCCGCGCATCAGACATGCCTGAAACTTTTGCCGGATACCATTTTCTGCTCCAGAACACCCAGGAAATAAATGCCTTGGCTGCACCCGGTGGCCTGATATTTGTAACTCGTGGCATTATGGACTGCTGCCCGCATGAAACCGCTGTCGCTGCGGTACTGGCTCACGAAATCGGCCATGTTCAGGCCAAACATGGACTGCGGGCCATCAAAAAATCCCGGATCACCAATGCGCTGGTTACCATCGGCGTGGAAGGGGCAAAAACTTTTGGCGGCAAGGAATTGGCCGATCTGACCCAGGAATTTGAGGGCAGCATTGACGACATTTCCCAGACCCTGATCAATTCGGGGTATTCAAGAGCCTTTGAATCCGAGGCTGACAAGGCTGCCATTACGATCCTTCGCCGGGTGGGGTACAATCCCGCCGGCCTGGTGGACATGCTTCAGGTCATGCGGCAGAAACTGATTCCGCACCAGGCCGACTTTGCAAGCACCCACCCCAGCCCGGAAATCCGGATTGCCGAGATTAAAGCGGTCATCGGACCTGTCACGCCGGTTAAGGAAGTCATGGAACGTCAGATGCGCTTTGAATCGGCCCTGAAAAAAACCTGATATGCTTTTTTCCCCTTTGACCCGGAAACTTTTTCACGGACTTGCGTCCGGTCTGGCCGGTGCAGTCCTGTCCACCGGGCTCTGGGCTGTCGGCGCCCTGGACCGCTGGGAAGCCATCACCTGGGACTGGCGGGCTGCAACCCTGGCCCGTCCCAGCCCGTCCCACGACCAGATCACGCTGATCCTTCTGGACCAGGACAGCCTGGACTGGGCCCAGAAGGAAAATGGCCTGAGCTGGCCTTGGCCCAGGGAAGTTTACACAGCCATCATCTCTTATTGCCAGCGCAGCGGCGCAAAATCTCTGGCCTTCGATGTGCTCTTCACCGAACCTTCGTCCTATGGGGTTGAGGATGACGCCGCCCTGTCCAGAGCTTCAAGCGGGTACAGCCGAGTAGCAGGCACGGTTTCCCTGGGCCGGGAAACCGGCAGTCAGACTACCTGGCCGGAAGGAGTGCCGGAACCTGTATTCCCGGTCATCCTGCCGGTCGACGCCACTCGGAAAACACCGATGTTTCCACGAGCTGCTTTTCCGGTTCCCGAGTTGGCCCGGGCCATGAAAGTGCTGTGCAACGTGCAGATGAATCCTGATCCGGATGGCATCTACCGCAAGGCAACCCTGGCCGCCATATTTGATGGACGCCTGATGCCGTCCCTGGGTCTTGGGGTGTATCTGGCAGCACACCCGGCAACACCCATGAGCGTCGGCCCCGGAACACTGTCGATCGGAGAACGGATCATCCCCCTGACAACCGACGGCAGCGCCATCCTCCGGTTCAGCGGGCCTGCCGGAACCTACCGCAGTTTCAGCGCAGCAGCCGTGATCCAATCCGAGCTTCAGCTTCGCTCCGGCCGGCAGCCCACCATTGATGATCCGGATGCTTTCCGGAATAAATATGTTTTATTCGGATTCACCGCACCCGGATTATTTGATCTGCGTCCCACTCCCGTGGATGGAATCTCGCCGGGTGTGGAGATTCAAACCGCCATTCTGGATAACCTGCTGTCCGGAAATTTCATCCGCCAGTGTCCGAATGCCTTGTGGATGGCCGCAGCGCTTGTGCTGGCTCTGGCCGCGGGCATGGCGGGCTCAGTTTTCAGCAGTCCATTCGGACATGTCATGACAAGCATCCTCTTTCTGGCCGGGCCGGTTATCGCTGCGCTGGGCGGTTACGCCATGGGATGGTCCCTTCCCCTGGTAGCCCCGGAAATCGCCATCGCCGCAGTGCTGTCTCTGGTTTTTGTCATCAATTATGCCACCGAAGGACGTCAGAAACGCTTCATTCAGGGCGCCTTCAAACAGTATTTGAGTCCTGCGGTCATCGATCAGCTCATTTTACATCCCGAGCGGCTGCGGCTGGGCGGAGAACGGCGGGTGCTGTCCATCTTCTTCTCCGATCTTGAAGGGTTCACCACCATCTCCGAAAACCTGGACCCCGAAGCCCTGACCACCCTGCTGAACGAATATTTATCGGCCATGACCGACATCATTCATGAAGAGGCCGGCACGGTGGATAAATTCGAGGGCGACGCTATCATCGCTTTCTGGAATGCGCCGCTCGAGGTCGGCGACCATCCGCTTCGGGTGGTCCGGACGGCACTTCGGTGCCAGGAACAACTGGCCATTTTGAATCCGCAGTTTGAAAAACGCGCCGGCAGAGTTCTCCGTATGCGGATCGGCATACATACGGGTTTGGCCGTTGTGGGCAACATGGGCTCTCACACCCGTTTCGACTACACCATGCTGGGGGATGCCGTCAACCTGGCTGCACGGCTTGAAGGCGCCAACAAGGCCTTCGGCACATATGTGATGATCTCCGGGGCTACTCGTCAGGAAATCGGAACCGCTTTTCCGGTGCGTGAAATTGCCCGGCTTGCCGTTGTCGGACGCAAGGAGCCCCTGACCGTCTTCGAGCCGATGCTGCCCGATGCTTACGAAAAACATAAAGCCGCCCTGGATATTTTTGACCAAGGACTTTGCCTTTTTTATGCCGGCCGCTTTCCGGAAGCCGAGAAAATGTTTGCAGCCATCGCCGGCCAGGATCCTCCCGCAGCCCGGTATATGGTTAAATGCCGCCATTACATGGCCTCTGCTCCGAAAAACTGGGATGGAGTATGGGTGTTGACGTCCAAATAGAGGTGGGATCGATAATTTGATATTTTTCTTTTCTTGATCACGATAAAGGATTATATAACGGCATATTCAGGGAAAGTCTTTGTTTTGATTCAGTCATGAGGCGCAGAAACGTTGCAGTGAATGACCGCAAAAAAGAAGGAGGCAGTTATGTCAAAATCAAAGGATATCCGAAAGAGCGACAAGAAAAAACCTTCCAAAACACCTAAAGAGAAAAAACAGGAAAAAATCGAAAAAAATAAGAACAAGGCCTGATCATAAAACCGGGCAACGCCGCATCGTGTTGCCCGGAATACCTGATTACTCGCTTCGGCTGGTGATTTCAATCAGATGGAATCCGAACTGGGTCTGAACCGGACCATGGACCGATCCGATTTCTTCACTGAAGACGACCCGATCAAATTCTGGAACCATCTGACCCGGATAGAATTCTCCCAAGGCTCCCCCCTGTTTTCCAGAAGGACAAAGTGAATACTTTTTGGCCATATCGGCAAAATCAGATCCCTTCTCAATCTGATTTTTGATGTCATGGCATTGTTCCTGAGTCTTTACCAGAATATGACGCGCTGTGGCTTTGTTCATTGCAGTCTCCGTTTTTATAAGTTATCACGAAACTCCAAAAAGATATTCGATACCAACGACCCATCTCCGAACTACATCTATCATGTTCTGCATTTTTTGGGTATCATACAGCCTCCCTGATTACAACATGGGGCCGGCGGCCGCAAGGCTTTCGTCTTTCATCGTCAGAACGCTGATAACATAGTACCCGATTGGAACCCCCACAACCATGCCCCAGATACCGAAAAAACGTTCTCCCACCAGCAGCAGGATCAACACAAGGATCGGATGGACATGCAGAACATTTCCCGTGATCTTCGGATTGAGCACATAGGCCTCAAAAGCGTGGACAATGGCTATCAGGATCATGAGCTTAAAAACCAACAGCAACCCGCCGGCCTGAATGCCGAAGATCATTATCGGAATGGAGCTTAGAAAGGTTCCCACAATGGGAATGAATCCGCAGAGAAAGACGACGGTCATGATCAGCGCGATATTGGGCACCTGGAAGAACCAGATGCCGGCCGCGGTCAGAAGCGTGTTGCAGGTTGCAATAATGGCCTGGGCGGTAAAGGCCTTTCCCAGAACGTCGGCAAAGGCATGCAGATGCGGCGTTGCGCCAACATAGAAGGATCGAATCCGGCTCTTTTCCAGCTCCTTCATTTTATTGGCGATTCTCTGCCAATCCATGACCAGAATGAAGGAAAAGATGATGGCCAGGATCAGGGTGAACAGGATTTCCCAACAGAACTTGACCAGGTGAAGCAGGGTTTCAAGAACGCGCGGTAAAGCCGCTTTAACCGCCTGTGTGAACTCGGTTTTCAGGACTTCCATCATCGCCGTGTATTCATCGGATTCAATAATGGTCTGAGCCTTTTCTTCTCCTACAACCCTTACAATAATGCTCTCGACAAACTTATTGATTTTCTCACGGGTCTGCTGATCGCCGCTGCCGGTAAACTCCTTCACGATGCGGTTGGACTCAAGAATGAGCTTGGGCACAATCCAGGAACTGGCCGCCCCCAGCAGCGTGACGAACAGCAGAAAAACAATCACTGCCGCCAGCCGGTAGTTCATCTTCAGGCGGCTCACCGCCCATTGAATGGCGATCTTGGTGCTGTAAGTGATCAGAAATGTTTCAAAAATGAGCAGAAAAAAAGGCTTCAGCAGATAGAAGAGCCCGATGAGAATCGCCCAGAGGGCCATCTTTTCCCAGTTGTTCATAAACAGTTTCTTGACGCCGGATCCTTCAAGCATTCTCAATTCCTTTATATCGCTTATCATCAATGGATAATATTTTTCGTATCATTGCAATTTAACATAATCAAGAGAGAAGATGATTATCCAGAAGTTTAAAGTCAGAAGCCGGGGGTTTAGAATGCCGTTCGAATGCGCTCCGCTATGCATCAAATATGACAATAATGAGTTATTTTCTGCCCATAAAACAACATAATTGTAGGTTACATTTTTTTAACACCAAATTTAATTTTCTGTAAATATGACAATAATGAGTTATTTTGACCCATAAAATATACATTATTGTAAGTTGCGGTTTTTAACCTTGCAATCGTTTTTCCGTCAATTGAATAGTATCATTCTGATATTATGATACAATATTGACTGACGCCTTTTGAACAGGTGTGGCATTTCTATTGCATTGAACAGTTATATCCTCTGAACCCTGTTTTAAAATGATCATAATAATCAGGAGAAATGATGAAGAAAAAATTTTGGCTTACTGCTTTCTTGTCCGGTATTATTGAAGTATTCCCAATAGTTGCACATGCAGTTGAAGCCGTGCCGGTGGATTCGGGAACCACGGCGTGGATGCTGACCTCAACCGCGCTGGTGCTGCTGATGGTCCCGGGCCTGGCGATGTTCTACGGGGGGCTGGTGAGAACCAAGAACGTGCTCAGCACCATGATGCACAGTTTTGTAGCCATGGCGGTCATCGGCGTTCTCTGGGTCGTCTGCGGCTACAGCATTGCATTCGGATCGAACATCCTGGGAGGTTTTGCCGGTTGGAACAACGACTATTTTTTCCTGAAGGGAATTGATGACGCCATCGTAAAAGGGGTGCCCGAATACGTGCTGGCCATGTTCCAGGGCAAATTCGCGATCATTGCCCCGGCGTTGATCAGCGGAGCCCTGGCCGAGCGGGTGTACTTTCGGGGCTATATTGCCTTCATCGTCCTCTGGATGCTTTTCATCTACTGCCCGCTGTGCCACTGGGTCTGGGCTTCGGATGGGTGGCTATTCAATGCCGGTGCCGCCGGCGTCATTGATCTTGCAGGCGGCCTGGTGATCCACGTTTCCGCCGGGTTCAGCGCCCTGATAGTCGCGATTTTTCTGGGTCCCCGTCAAGGCTATCCCAGAACCGCCATGGCGCCGAATAATCTGGTCATGACACTGACGGGCGCCGGTCTGCTGTGGGTCGGCTGGTTCGGATTCAATGCAGGCTCCACAGTTCACAGCGGCCTGGATACGGCAAGAGCCCTGACCATGACTCAGGTTTCCGCAGCCAGCGGCGCCCTGACCTGGCTCATTATCGAGGCCATCAAGTTTCGAAAAGCCACTGCCCTGGGATTTGCTTCCGGTATTCTGGCCGGTCTGGTCGCAATCACCCCGGCTGCCGGCGTGGTCCTGCCGATTGGCGCCATTGTATTGGGCGCCCTTTCATCCATTGTCTGCTTTTATGCGCTGGTCGCCAAATCAAAGATCGGCTACGACGACAGCCTGGACTGTTTCGGCATACACGGCGTCGGAAGCGGCCTGGGAGTCATTCTGCTCTCTTTTTTCATCAGAGACAGCTGGATGCAGAGTGCAACGGCTGCTGCAGGGAAAGCCTGGACAATCTGGGATCAGATTGGGATTCAGTTGATGGGCATCGGCGTTACCATTCTGTTTGCCGTGGTCGGCACCCTGGTGATCTGCTGGCTCGTTGAAAAAACCGTCGGTTTCCGTATTGCTTCAGAATCGGAACAGGCCGGACTCGACCGGTCCATCCATGGAGAACAAGGCTACGGTTACATGCAGGAATATTAACTCAAGATCAGGGCACCGCCTGCCTGATGGCGGCGCCTTGATCTTTTCGACGTAAAAGCTGGGGATGAACGGGTCAGGGCCGTTTTTCGCCCAGAATCCATTTTACCAAAGTCCGGGTGATCCAGCGGGCCGGTATGCCGGAGCCGGCATATCCGATGGCGGCGATCATGATAAAGAGCATTGCCCTGGCCCCGTATCCCGCATCCGGCAACCCGAAAAGGGGAGTTAGGAAATAGGCGGCAACGAGTCCGGTCAGGACTTGCCATGAGTCGGGTAAAAACAAAATGTAAAAAATGATGTAGCGAATCGTCAACTGTCTTTTGCTCAAGAGATCTCCTGGAGGAATGCGTTTTAAAAGGATTCATCGGCAGAACGGCCTAAAGCCCCAGAAAGGCTTTCTGTACGACATTGCTTTCAAGAAGCTCTTTTCCGGTGCCTTCCTGAACGATTTTTCCGGTCTGCAGAATATATCCGTGATCCGCGATGCTCAGGGCTTCGCGGACGTTCTGCTCCACCAGCAGAATCGTCATGCCTTCATTTTTCAGTCTGACCACCGTATCCAGCAGCTCGTCCACCAGGCGCGGCGCAAGGCCCAGAGACGGTTCATCCAGCATGAGGATCCGGGGATTGCTCATCAGGCCCCTTCCAACGGCCACCATCTGCTGCTCGCCGCCGGAGAGGGTGGAGACCGCCTGGCCGCTTCTTTCCTTCAGCCGCGGAAACATGCCGTAAACATAGGCCAGATTCTCCCGGATGCGCTTGGCGTCTGTTAAGGTGTAAGCCCCCAGAAGCAGGTTGTCCGCGACCGACAGGGGTTTAAACAGCATTTTTTCTTCGGGCACATAAACGATCCCTTTCCGGACAATGGCTTCGGTGCTCAGATGATGAATGGGTTGACCCTGGTAAAGAATTGCGCCGTGAAATATTTTCTGGGTTCCCATGATGGCCCGGAGCAGGGTGGATTTTCCGGAGCCGTTTGCCCCGACCACGCAGACGGTCTGGCCCGCATTCACCGAAAGGCTGATATCATGAACTACCGGCAGCCCGGAATACCGCACCTTGATATGGTTGAGTTCAATGACCGGGGACATCAGGCATGTTCCTTTGCATAGCGTTCGCCGAGATAGGCCTTGATCACGTTCGGATCCTTTACGACAAACCGGGGATCGCCTTCGGCGATTTTCTGGCCGTAGTCCAGAACCACGACCCGCTGGCTGAGATTCATGACCATTTCCATCACATGCTCAATCAGCATGACCGTCACCCCGATCTCGGAGTGAATCCGGTGGATGGTGGCGGTAATGCCGTCGATTTCGCTGGGGTTGAGTCCAGCGGCCACTTCATCCAGAAGAAGGAGTTTGGGCCGGGTGCCAAGCGCCGTAGCCATGGCAACCCGTTTCTGGGCCGCCACCGGCAGCTCGCTGACCAGATATCCCCCCAGATCCGATAGCTCCATATCCTTTAAAATCCGCTGCGCTTCAGCCTTTGCCTTCATCCGGGATGTGGTGTGCATGAAACAGCCGACCATGATGTTTTCAAGGACATTCAAATCGCCGGATGCCACCATGATCTGAAAGGTTCTGGCAAGCCCGAGCCTGGCAATTTCATGGGATGCGAGACGGGTAACATCCACTCCATTGAAGCGAATGGTTCCGTCATCGATCGGATGCAGACCGGCAATGCAGTTAAAGAGCGTGGTCTTTCCGGCGCCGTTTGGTCCGATCAGCCCCAGTATCTCGCCTTCCGAGACCTGAAAGGAAATTGACTGGTTGGCCGTCAGCCCCCCGAAACGCTTGGTAAGATCCTTTACTTCCAGGAGCGCCATCAGCTTCGTCTCCTGCGTCTGGCTTTTTCCACCATACCCCAGATGCCGCGGGGCTCAGCGGCCGAAATGATCATGATGATGGCGCCGTAAAGAATCAGATCAATGCCCACCATGCCGGCCTGAGCGCCCAGCCATTCCTTCAGATAGCTTTTCAGCGGCACCAGAACTGCGGCGCCGATAATGGGTCCCCATAATGATCCGGCGCCGCCCAGCATGGCCATGAGCGCGATCAGAATAGAGATATCCAGGCTCATGGTGTCTTCCGGCTCGATGTTCTTGACATAGCAGGCATGAAACGACCCCACGGCGCTGACAAAAGCCGTGGCAATGGCATAGGTTTTGATCTTGGCCCAGTGCACATTGATCCCGAGGGACCGGGCAATGTCCTCGTTGTCCTTGATGGACCGGAGTTGAAACCCCAGCCGCGACTTGCGGAACGCGTTCATGAAAAGGATGCCGGCAAAGAAAAAAATGAGGATCACATAATAGTAATAATCGTCCCCTTTGAATATCAGGTGAAGAAAATCCGGGGCCTGATACTTTCCAGCCAGGATTTCTATGCCGCGGGAGCCGCCGACCAGATCCCAGACTTCAAAAAAATCCTTCAGCACCAGGGAGGTGGCGATGGTGGCGATGGCAAAATAATGGCCTTTCAGTTTAAACAGCGGATAGCCGATGATAAACGACCAGGTAACGGAAAGCAGGACGCCGATGGGCATGGAAATCCAGAAAGGCGTGTCCCAGCGCAGCAGCATGACCGCCGTGGTATAGGCGCCGATGCCCAGATACTGGGCTTTTCCCAGGTCCACCTGACCGCCGTATCCGCCGATGGTATTCCACCCCATGCCATAGAGGGAGAAAATCAGAAACTGGATCAGGGTGGACATGGCAAAGGAGGAGTGGCTGAAAAACGGGAATACCATCAGAAAAATGGCAACAGCTCCGGCAAGGGTCAGGTCCAGCCTGGGAAAATCGGAGAAATCCAGGGCATTTTTTAGTGTTTCCATCCAAACAATCCCCTTGGCCGAATGAGCATGATGAGAAAATACGCCAGATACACCCAGGTGTATTTAAAAGACGTCATGGGAACAGAGGCCATCCAGTCAAAACCGGTCATCTCGGTGGCAAAATCCCAGATTCCCGGCAGTTCGGTAATCAACCCCACAATGAGACCAGCGAAAAACGCGCCGGGAATGCTCCCGAACCCCCCCAGGGCCACGATGGCAAAGGCGATCATGGTAAACAGCAGGCCGACATAGGGCGTCACCGACCAGAAATTGACCAGAAGCGCCCCGGCCATGGTCACGGTCGCGCCCCCGAGTCCCCAGGCAAAGGCGTTCATCCGCTCGGTGGGGATGCCCATGTAACGGGCGCCCTGGGCATTCAGGGCCGTTGCCATCAAGGCCTTTCCGATGCGGGTCCGGTTGATCAACAGCCAGACGGCAATAAAGGATATGACCGATAAAACGGCGGCCGCCAGTTTGGTGGCGGGCAGGATGATGCCCATTCCCATATCGAAACTCTGCCCGACGAGCAAGCCTTCGTGGATGGTGCGGTCCTCGGATCCGAACAAAAACAGGGCCAGGTTTCTTAAGACAAGCATCAGTCCGAACGTACCCAGAAGCTGCGCCACCATGGGTCCGCGAATCAGATATTTCACGAACCCCAGATAGCAGATGACCCCCAGGAGAAATCCGACCAGTCCGGCAAAGGGAATGGTCAACAGCGGGTCTACTCCGGTTGCCTGGGCCGTGAGAAGCGCCGTATACATGCCCAGCATGAGAAATTCGCCGTGAGCGAAGTTCACGATATCCATGACCCCGAAAATGATGGTCAGGCCCAGCGCAACCAGGGCAAATACCATTCCGATCAGCAGACCTGCGCTGATGGATCCGGCCAGAATTTCCATCAGAACCCCTTGAGCGGATAAATCAGTTTGGCGGTAGCCACATCAAAGGGATAAACGATTTCCACCACAATTTCGCCTGCCTTGTTTTTCTGGTATTGGCCGATCATGCCGGAACCCAGTTCGTTCTGGCCCTGGTCGCTGCCTGTGGCGGCAAAGCGGATGCCTTTCCAGGGAACGATCAACTGTTCGCCCGGGATCATAATGGTATTGGCGGCCTTTTGAATGGCGGCAGGAGCGATTGATCCTGCTTTTTCCAGAACCTCGACCCAGGTCTGAACGCCAGTGAAGGCCCTTGCCGAAGCGCCACTCAAATCCCGGCCCATGTTCTTTCTATACAGAAAATTGACCTGGCCGGAAACATCCTTGACCTGGCCCACCTGGGGGGCGAAAACCGTCCGGGTCAAAATACCGATCACGTCATCGCCGAGGGTGCTGCGAAATTCAGGGGCCTCGAAACCGGCATCCTGCCCCCAGATCATTTTGGGACCGGCTTTTTCAGCCTTCAGGGTCTTCATCATCAAGATGGCATCCGAAGCGTATGAGGCAAAAAGCATGATATCGGGCCTGGCGGATTTCAGAGAGCGGACTTCGCTGGAGAGATCCGGCGATTTTGCCGCATAAAGAATGGATTTTTTCAGATCAAACCCATAGTCTTTGGACAGGGTTTCGATGGTTTGGGATACCTGGGATCCCCACTCGGTTTTTTCACAGGCAGCGGCCAGCGTTTTGATCTGGGCTTTGGGAATTGCCGGAACACCCATGGCCTTGCCTTCGGTAATACCTTTCAGGAATTCGAAAAGGTCCTGAGTAAAGGTGATGTCGTGTGGCGTTGTCCGCCAGAACCACTTGAATCCACGATTGGTCAGGGCAGGCGAGGTGGAGGAATCGTTGATCATGGGAATGCCCATTTCTTCGCAGACCGCACTGACGGTTTTGGTCACCGCGCTGTGATAGCAGCCCAGAATGCCGATCACCTTGTCATCCTGGATCAGTTTTTTTGCCTGATCCGCGCCAAGGGTGGGATTGCCCTCATGATCCTTGAAGATCAACTCGATCTTTGCGCCGCCCATCGAGGAGATGCCCGCACGTTTGGCCATATCCATCTTGATCTCCGGAATGCTGGTGTTGGCGATTTCCGCAGCCAGCTCCGCGCCGGCCCGAAGTTCCCGCCCTTCGGCTGCGGCGCCTCCGGTCAGTGGGTATAAAACGCCGATCTTGATGGTTTCCGCAGCATAACTTGTCTGCATTGCAAGGACAAGGGCCAACACAAGCATCAACGGCAGAACCAGGGCAAAGTGTTTTTTCATGGCATCCTCCAATTTTGTGGGTTAAACAGCATGTTGTTTTCATTATAGCCATTGTTTCGGATTTCGAATTTTGGTTGTAAACAGGATTTCCGTCCGGACACTATCTATAGCTTCCAGTAACGAATCTGTTCATTCCGGGCGTCATCCGGGTCGAAAGCGCCTTTGACGTCAATGACGATCGGGCATCCATCGTAGCAGAGACGGGCCATTCGGGAAAGTCCCATGGACAGGTAAGTATCGTGAACCACGGCCACGATGACCGCATCCACCCGGCCAAGATTTTCCAGGGGCTGAAGGTCGATGCCATAATAGGCCCTGGCTTCATCCGGGTCCGCAATCGGGTCGTGAACCACGACATTCACGCCATAGGTGTTCAATTCGGAAATGATATCAACGACCTTCGTGTTTCTGAGATCCGGAACATTTTCCTTGAAGGTGAGCCCCATGACAGCCACGCGGGAATCACGCACCTGTTTGCTGGAATTGATAAGGATCTTGACGGTGCGTTCGGCAATGAATTTGGCCATATTGTCGTTGATGCGCCTTCCGGCCAGAATCATCTCCGGATGATACCCCAGGGATTCCGCCTTGAACGTCAGGTAATACGGGTCCACGCCGATGCAGTGGCCGCCGACAAGCCCCGGCCGGAAGGGCAGAAAATTCCACTTGGTTCCGGCAGCCTTCAGCACCTCGGAAGTATCGATGTCCATCCTGTCAAATATCATGGCAAGCTCGTTCATCAGGGCGATGTTCAGATCCCGCTGGGTATTCTCGATCACCTTTGCGGCCTCTGCCACCTTGATGGAAGAAACGGGATGAACGCCCGCGGAAACGATCATCCCATAAACCTTGCCGAGCAGCATCGTGGTGGCCGGATCCGATCCGGATACCACTTTGACGATTCTGTCGATGGTATGCTCCTTGTCCCCGGGATTGATCCGTTCCGGCGAATAACCGGCTGAAAAATCAATCCCCAGCTTCAGTCCGGATTCTTTTTCCATGATCGGCACGCAGACTTCCTCGGTGGCGCCGGGGTAAACCGTGGATTCAAATACAACACAGGTGCCCGGCTTCATGAATTTCCCGACAGCACCGGATGCGCCCCTGAGCGGACTTAAATCCGGAATGCGGTAGGCATCGATGGGCGTGGGAACCGCAACGATAATCATCCGGCATTTGCCGAGCTCGGAAGGATCTGCCGTAAATAAAATGCGGGCATTGGCCAGATCGCTTTCGGCAATTTCAAGGGTTCTGTCCTTGCCGTTTTTCAGTTCCCGGATCCGGTCGGGCTTTAAATCATATCCGACCACTTCAAAATGTCGGGAAAGATGGACTGCCAGCGGCAAGCCCACATATCCCAGTCCGACAACCGCGATCTTATCTTTTCGTTCAGACAGGGATTCAAAGGTTACCATGGTGGTTCTCCATATTTTCGGAGTGAAACGGGGTGAGGGTCAGTTCATTTCCATCCGTGCAGATTCGAACCGCCCCGTGGGTTGCCGTATTCAGCAGTGTTGCGCCCATATCCTGATAACGCTTTATAACCGATGGATGTGGAAATTTAAAGCGATTATTCACACCGGTTGTAAAAATAACGATCCGCGGCTTGACTGCCTCGACAAATTCCATGGAACTCGATGTCTTGCTGCCGTGATGCGGGGCGACCAGAACCCGGCTCTGCAGGTGATCTCCATACAGGGCAACCATTTCTTTCTCAGCCCCGGCTTTGATATCCCCCGGGAAAAGCATCGAGACATTTCCAAAACGGGCATGAACCGCAAGGGAATTGTTGTTGATATCCCGCCAGGTCTGCATTTGTCGCCTCTCCATGAAATCCGGGGGTGGATTGACAATAGATAGGAACACGCCGCCTATTTCATGATGCCGGGGAAAGGTTTTAAAGTCCACGGGAAATAGCCCCTGCTTCTGAAGGACGTCCATGAAGCGCCGGTATCCCAAGCTGTCTTCCGGCTCCGTGTTGGCCCAGACGGCTTTCACATGGAACTGCTCGGCAATATAGGGCATTCCATTGACATGGTCGCTGTTGGCATGGGACAGGACCAGAATATCCACGGACCTGATTTTTTTCCGCCACAGCAGCGGCGCCACCACCATTTTCCCCATGTCAAACGCGGAATAACTCGAAAAACCGCCGGCATCGATCAGCATGACCGGTCCTTTGGGAAATTCCAGAAGGCTTGCCGTGCCCTGGCCGACATCCAGGACCGTCACCCTGAAGTCGGCGCGGAAAAAACGTTGATATCCCCAGTAGAGCACATCCATGCCCAGTATGATTGCCGAGGCAACGGACAGCATCAGCAGCATTTTTTTTGTACCTGCAGACAGGGCTTCCTTGTTTGGCAAGGAAAGGGATCGTAACAACTGCGTATCCGAAAGCGGTTTTCGTTTCAATGTCATCAGTGACAATATCAGCGTATACACGCAGACCACTTCCAGCAGGGAAGGCGTGATGGTCTTGACAGCGGCAAATGGAAGGTTTGCAAAAACATCGGTGAGGTTCAGGGATATTTTCAAAATTGCGGCACAAAGTTCAAACCCCCATAGGGAAGCGACGGGTGAAATCAGCGACATGCCGGCAAAGAAAAGCCCCATGGGGACCACTCCGAATCCCACCAGCGGAACTAAAATAAAATTGGCAACCACACTGATCAGGGAAATCTGGTTAAAGTAAACCATCACCAGAGGCTGGACGCCCAGGGTGGCCGACAGGGTCACCCACAGGGATGAGTAAGCGTAATTCTTGATGCGCTTTCGGATACCGGAGACATCATCGTCCGGCTGCCAGAACCTGGGAAGAAAATAGAGAATGGCAAACACCGATGCAAAGGAAAGCTGAAAAGAAATGGAAAAAAGGGAGGGCGGGTGAACCATCAAAATGACCAGTGCCGCAGTGGCCAGTGTGTTCAGCGGTTCGTGTTCCTTGTGAATCAGAAAAGTCATCAGGAAAATAACGACCATGATGACAGATCTTTGGGTCGAAGGCGACATGCCGGAGACCAGTCCATAACCCAGTACCGGTATCATGGAAAGAATCGCCGCGCCTTTTAGCGTCCAGGCGCGCCAGAGGAAAAACGGAAACCAGCTTAAACTCCATCGAAAAACAAAAAAGGATGTCATGGCGACAATCCCGACATGCAGCCCGGAGATGGATAGTAAATGGATGACTCCGGTTTTGCTGAAATTTTCCGTTATCCGGTCCGAAATGTCGCTGCGCTCCCCAATGAGAAGGGCTTTTAACACGGCCCTGTCATCTGCTTCGCCGATATTATCCAGGGTACTGGAAATTGTCTTTCGCAAGCGGTATATCCCCTGCAAAAACCCGCCCCGATGTGGCGCTGTTTTTTCAATATCGCTGCTTTGAACAAAAACCGATCCATAAATGCCGTTAAACGCCATGTACTGCCGGTAGTCGAATCCGCCGGGGTTTTGAAAATTGCGAAGCGGGTGAATTTTGCCCGCAAAAAGGATGCGGTCTCCCATATTCAGATCCAGGGGCTCTCCTTCAAGGGTTACCCGGAGCTTGCCGGTGACCGGAAGAATGGTGTTGCTGCTTTCCAGGGTTTCAACCGATAAATCGAATTTCTGGCGATGGTTATCGGTCCAGGCGGCAGAGTCCATGACGCCGGCGATGTTCCACGAATCGGCGGTGATAAAGTGTGAAATGTGGTGGTCAGGCAGACGGGCGGTAACCCAGGGTTGGATTGAAAAATAGCCTGCGCCGACAAAGAGGATAAGGGGTGCCAGCCGTATCGGAGCACTCCGGATAATTCCATAGAGAATCCCGGACATTCCGGCCAGAACCATGGGCCATACCCAGTGGTCCGGGGCGTTGGAGCCAATCAGAATTCCGGCCATCAAGGCCCCAAGCAGAGCAGCCAGCGGCCTGGGAAAATACGCAACCGGGGAGTTGGGCGCGGTTACAGATTGCATGCCAATGCCTCCATCGATCCATTTTGAACTTCGATAGCATGATCGTTATGGTTTTGTCAATTAGGGGAAAATCAGGGACCATTATCCTCCACCCATCGCATCTTTGGCCCCTGCTTTTAATGCCATGATATCCCTTGACAAGAAATTACGGCCTCCCTATACTCCCACCTATCCAAAGCAATTCCTTATCAAAGGATAGCAATATGTTATCAAACTTCAACTTGATATTTTACCTTCTCACCTAAGGAGAGCACGATTTGGACCTGGGATTTTTCGGAGTCATTACCTTTGACCTGGCTTTTCTCTCCGCCCTGTTCAGCATTGTAATCATTGACCTGATTCTGGCCGGCGACAACGCAGTGGTGATTGCCATGGCAGTGCGGTCCCTGCCTAAGGAACAACGCCGCAAAGGAATCTTGCTTGGGTCCGCGGCCGCCGTGTTGCTGCGGGTGCTTGCAACGTTCTTTGTATCGCAATTGCTTCAGATCCAGTTCATCAAACTGGCAGGTGGCGCCTTGATTCTGTGGATTGCGGTAAAGCTCTTCGTGGAGGGTTCCCCAGAGGAAGGCGCGGACAAAAAAGCCGCCAATCTGTGGCAGGCCATCAAAATCATCGTGATTGCCGACATCACCATGTCTGTCGATAACATGCTGGCGGTGGCCGGAGCTTCCCATGGCAACCTCTTTTTGTTGCTCTTTGGACTGGGTCTCAGCATCCCATTGGTGGTCCTGACCAGCAATCTGTTGTCCATTTTGATGGACCGTTACCCCTTTATCGTTTACCTTGGCGCCGCTATTCTGGGGAAGGTCGGTGGCGAGATGATGATCACCGACCCGGTTATGGAATCCTGGCTGCATCCAGGCAAGATGATGATTTACGCGGTTGAGGTGAGCTTTGCGGTGGGGGTGATCGTGGCTGGGAAGCTCTGGGTACGCTGGATGGTCAAAGCAGAAAGCGGGAAACATGTCCATGATGATCGGATCGAGTCGGGTTCGGGGCTCCACGAGGAAGAGTGAGACAGGCGAAAAAGCAGGATATTTCAAACAAATAAGCAATCATTGATTTTTTTTGACAAACGGGGGATTGAAGGAGTAGGAAGAGTAGTCTGTTTGGCGTTTTAATTTATGACCCTGAAATATGAAGAGATAACGAACCATGAATGTTGCAATGATCACCGCAATGAATGATTTTTTGTCGTTGCGCCAGGATTGGGAGAGAATACGATCCGACAACGGAGAAGAGAATTTCTATTACAGTTTTGACTGGTATGACGCCGTTTGTCATTTTTGCACCGAGCCTTATTGTTCCTTGTTCGTTCTCTCCATCAGCGACAATGACCGCATTGTCGCCATTCTCCCCTGCTGGATCGTCAAAAATCGGCCGCGGTTTCTGACGTACAACAGCCTTGAATTCATCGGAAATATCTATTCTGCCTACCGCGGAGGCATTGTCCTGAAAGGAAAAGAAACGGAAGTCGCCGATGCGGCGGTTAATTTTATGTTATCCAAACAAAGGCTCTGGGACATTGCCTATCTTGAAGGCGTGCCGTCAAATGATCCGCTGCTTTTGGCCCTGGAGCGGTCATTGGACAAAAAGTTCGTGATGACACGAAAAACCGATCGATATGCCAACATCATCGTCGATGTCGATCCCGGACAATGTGCTGATGATTACTGGAAAAGCCGAAAAAAGCGCTTCAGACAGCATATCAGAAGGTATCTGAACCGTTTGAACCGTGAGGGAAAAGCCAGAATTCTACTGACTTGCAATCCCGCACAGACCCTATCTGAAGCGATGGATCATTACGACGACATTTATCGATGCAGTTGGAAAGAGGTTGAATGTGATCCGCTGTTTCATCGCAATCTTGCAGCACATTTGCTGTCCAAAGGCAAATTGCGCCTCTTTACCCTGTATTTTAAACAAGGCGAAGCAGAGCGATCGGGTGATGGGTTCCTGCCCGTCTGTGAAGGCGACGCCGCACAGTGCATCTCGGAAGGATACATACCGATAGCCACGGCCTATTGTGTGGTTGACGGCGGGTATGCCGGCATTCTGAAAACCGCATATCGACAGGACTATGATAAGTATTCATCCGGAACGCTTTTAAGCTGGCATGTGATCCAATGGTTGCTGGATCGGGATAAGACCACGGTCATCGATTTTCAGAAGGACGGGGACGCATATAAATACAAGTGGGGAAGGCTCCGGGACATGCATCAGCTCCTGAAGGTGGCCAGCCCCTCCAGTCCGCTGGCGATAATTGAGATCCTGGGTGAAAAAATCCTGATTCCTGCACTGAGGAAAATCGGTTGGATGAAAACCCCGGATTTTTCCGTGATTCCCAAACCGGATTCCAGTAGGATGTAGGAAATGAATCACAATAAACGCCGCTATTCGTGGACGGAACGGCTGGTCCTGTCCGTTGGTCTGATCGCCGTCGGATTTTTCTATGCGGGATTTTATTATCCGGACCCTTATGCTTCACGGGCCATGGGACGCTTCTTTTACGCGGCTATCTTCTGGGGGACACGCATTGGAATCCCGGTTGCGGTTGCCGGCTTCATGCTTCTGTATCACGGGGGGAAAACCGGACGGATTGCTCGCTCCAATATCATGTTGCTGGGTATTTCAACCGTTGTAATGATGGGGATCGCCTACCCGGCGGCTTCATTTTTTTATTATCGGTCTTCAGGTATCGGAGAAAAGATTTCCGAATACCATCCCTATCTGCAGCTTGCGCCCCGCGAGGTGGATCTCCGTGACGGCTCCCGGGAAGAGGCGATTACCGTCTTGTGCCTGGGAGGATCTACCACGGAATTCAAGGACAGCAGGGGAAAAGGCTGGCCGGATCGCATTGAGGAAAAACTCCAGGAACGGCATCCGACCCGAAAAATCCATGTTTTCAACGTGGGCCGCCAGTGGTACACGACCCTTCACATGCTGATCCATTATGAAACGAACCTCCGGCAGCATCGACCCGATATCCTCATCGTCATGGAAGGGATCAACGATTTGTTGCAGAACGCCGATTTCAGTTATCTCAGTTTCAAACCTTTCCGCGAAGACTATGGCCATTTCTACGGACCGGTGAAAGGAATCATCGCCCGAAAGACATTTGAGGAGTCTCTTCTTTCCAAGTTTCGCAGTTTTTGGTATCACCCCCCCCGGGAGCAGATTAATCAATATCAATTTCAGGGAGTTGCTGCTTATGAGCGAAACCTGAATACCCTGATGGATCTGGCTCAACTGGATAAGACGGATGTCGTGCTGATGACCCAGCCCAATCTTTTCAAAAAACAGATGACCGCCCTGGAAACCGCAGCCCTCGATATGGTTCATTTTGAAGCAATAGGCACGCGTTATCAATGGAGTGTGGACAGTGCACGTCTGGGCATGGAAGCATACAACGGGGCGATGCGAAACATTTCAGGCAAGCGTCAGGTCTGTTTGATCGATCTGGAAAGCAGGATACCCAAAACACAGGAATATTTTTTTGACGATGTTCATTATCGGGATATCGCCTTTGATCTCGTTGCCGCGGCGGTTGTTGAAGGGCTCGAACGCAGCGGCATCCTCGATCACAAAATCAAATTAAGGGAAGGAAAACACGACTGAACCAGATATTGAACAGCGGATAAAACACATTCTTCCTGTCCATCCAGTCATCCGGCAACTGTCCGTGATCGTACTGGCGGCGGTGGCAGTTGCTCTGATTTCGAATCATTTCCGTTTATCGCCGCTGCCGCTGCGCCCTTATTTTCAACACAGCCAGGGGCCTTAACATTTCCTGCGGGTGTTTTTCCACCGAAGCAAACGCATCCGGACTCTCCTGGTGGGATATCTTCAGGGACGTTTTCTTTTTCTGCCTTTCGGTTTATCTACTGTTTTATCATTCAATCAGACGACTTGACCCCGAACCTAGGCTTTCGTATGTTCCAGGACAATGCGCAGGGTAGGTAAACGCCAGGAACCCGTAGAGGCCGGATGAAATGCCTATTGCCCTTCCTGGGCCGGTGGTTGGAGCGGCGCGGGTTGAGGCGCTGCCGGTGGTGGAGACGTCTCCGGTTGAGGTACTGTCGGTGGTGGTTGCACTGGCTGAGGCGGCACGCGCTGAGGCTCTGAACTCAACGGGGCAAAGCGCCGGTCGATTCTGCCTGTTTCAGCCTTCACCCGCTCGATCATTTTCGCGAAGGCTTCCTCCAACGACTTCTCCATGACAACCACCTGCCCCTGCGTCATGATCAGCCGCTTTAGTTCAGGTATCTTCAAGGATGTCGACGACTTCAGGTAAACAGGTTGAATGTAGATGAGCATCTTCCCGATGGGGAAAATGATCATATTGCCCCGCGCAACCTGAGAGCCCGCCTGGTCCCACAAGGTGAGCTGCTGCGAAATCGAGGCATCCTGGTTGATGAGGGCGTGGATCTGTGCTGGTCCGTAGACCAGTTCTCCCTTCGGAAAGCTGTAGATAATCAATTTGCCGTAACTCGATCGGTCAGACCCGGCAAGTGCCATTGCCCTGAGGTTGGCCCGGCCCTTCGGCGTAATCGGAGAAACCAGCACAAAATCAAAACGGTTGGGTTCGATCATGTCCAGAGTCAGGTAATAGGATCGGGTCGCCCGTTGCTTTTCGGAAAGGAGTCCGGGCACTCCGACATCCCAGATATCCTCCTGCTGGTAGAAGACCTCCGGATCCGTTTGATGATATTTTGCATGAATAAACATCTGGATGTCGAAAATATCCTGCGGATATCGAACCTGGGACCGGACATCCGGGGGCATCTGACTTTCATCCTTGAAAAGACCGGGATACATCCGTCGATAGGCATTAACGATCGGGTCCTTGGTATCAAAAATATAATAATCCATTTTTCCGTTATAGGCATTGACCACAATCTTGACTGAATTGCGAATATAGTTCAACCGTCCGGAGTCTGAACCGCAGGAAGCCGAATTGGGATAGTATTGTGACGTCGTATAGGCATCCTGGATCCAATACAGATTGTTCCCCGTAATCACCGCATAGGGATCACGGTCCAGAGATAGGTATGGCGTAATTATTCGAATTCGCTCCTGGATGTTGCGCCGGAAAAGGATCCTGCTTTTTTTGTTGGTTTTCGTTGTAAATAAAATATCCGAATCTTTCATGAAGTAGGCAAACATCAACTTTCTGAAAGCGGAATTGATAGACACCCCTTCTGAGCCCTCGTAGTTATCCGTTACATTGGAATCTCCCTTGGGATAACCAAACTCCCCGGCATCGTTCGGGACGATCACATACGGGTAGTTCGACAACATGCCGAAATATACCGCCGGTTGCTCGACACTGAATCCAAAATCCGACTCAAGCGGGATCCCCTTGAGAAACCAGGTCATCGGCTCGTCACCGCCCTGCCCCGCCGGAGTCATCACCGCCCCATATCCATGCGTGTACACCAGGTGGTCGTTCACCCAATTGCGGGCTCCCTTGGGCAGTTCGGCGGTGTTCATCTCCCGAACAGCCAGAAAAACCTGCTGATTGTTACCCCGGACGTTGTAGTGACTGACATCGACGTGACTGAAATCATAATAAGTGCGGAGTTCCTGCAACTGCTCATAAACATCGTTCAGGAGCTCTCCATCCCAAACGGGTATGTTCCTGAAAATTCCCTGAACCTTCTTCTCGTCGATGCCTTCCGGAGTCGACACGGGAGTGACTTCACGCATCTCGACATTTTTCAGATTATAGGCAGACAATGAGGCTTCGATGTTATTCAGGATATAGGGAGACTGTTTGGATATCGCGTTGGGATTGACCCAGTAATCATTCACCAATTTTGGAAGCAGCTCGGAATAACGCGCTCCCAATGCCAAAGAAAACAGAACCGCCGAAACGATAAGCGTCTTGATTCCCTTTCCATTCAAAAAATAATGGACTGCCGAAATCGCAGTGATGGCCAGCAGGAGGATGCATGCATATATGAAAGGAAGGATCACCCGCATCTCGGCATATCCGGGTCCCGAGAAGAGCGGCTCATAATTTGATGTATAAAGCAGCTCATAACGCTGCAGGATAAAATCCCATATTTCAATTGCGAAGACGGATATGGCCAGGAAGCATACGTGGACTTTTGTTCCCTTGTGGATACCCTGTTCCTGCGCCTTGAGCAAACGGTGCTCCAGCCAATAGAGGAAAAGAACGCCGACCAACAAAATGGCGAATGAGATAAATATCCGTCTTTGAAGCAACGTATAGATCGGAAATGAAAAGAGATAATAACTGATGTCCTTCCCGTATACGGGATCCGCAATAGATGCATGAGGCCCGAAAACAAACAGGAGAAACGATTCCCAACGTTCGAACAGTGGCGATGCGATCACGATGGCCAGGATCAGGGAAAGAGGCGTATAAACGCTCATGGATCCGGTGCGAAACATCCGCAAAACTTTCCGGTAGGCCTCTTTTGACTGAACTTTCGATTCTTCCGGGGGTGGGCTGCCGGTGCCTAGATACCGCGATGCGATCCAGAAGTTGAAAAAAAAGATGCAGAAAAAGAGCCCAGTGACTCCCAGGAACACCAGGTAACGGTAGAGCAGCCGCTGCATGAAGTAGAAGGCGTACCCCAGGGAGTCAAACCACCAGTAGTCCACCATGTAGTCAATGGTCAGGAAGCTGGTAACCAGAAACACAAGCCCAAGTAAGACAAATACACCCACGACCGTTGCTGACCTTCGCCCCGCCAAGCTCATCCTGACCTCCCGTTTATCCATCTGCGTCGAAACCTCTGAAGCAGTTCTACGCTGTATTCACGTTTGCCTCTAAATTCCAATCGGACTTTCAAACCGACACTGTCCGGGTATGAACAACATACAGGAAATCTTCGGGAATGTCGATTTTCATAAAAAGCGCTCCGGCCATCACCGTTTCCTTCTCTTGGGCTTAAGCCAGCACATGTCTATCCAGAACAAAGCAGGTAAAACTCCCCGAAAAAACGACCTCGTCATTTCGCGTCACGGTAACTGCAACAATTTGTTTTCTGCCCTGCCGGGCTTCGGCTGTTGCCGTGGCTACAACCGTCTGCCCTGCCCTGACGGGTTTTAAAAACTTCACATCCGATGAGCCCAGAACCACATTCGGATGATTCACCGCGATCATGGCGGCATAATCCGCCAGGCCGAAAATATACCCTCCGTGCACGAGTCCTGTTTCATCCACCGCCATGGATCCGATCGTCAGGAGTTCAACACGGCTTGAGCCTTCTTCGAGATGAACCGGAATCCCGAAACATTCCCGATTAATTCCCTGATGGGTTTGAATGGTCATCATGATCCGTGTGCTCCTTTGCATGAATTGATTTGGGTCTTTAAGACCGTTGAGGCAGATGCAAATCACCCGTGAAGGGACGGACAAGGCGAATGACTCGACCTTCAGGGCATACCTCTCGATATTTCAGTCGATTCTCTACATATCCAACGATAGACGAGATGAAAAGAAGTCGCACTCTGAAAGTTTTTGGATAGCATCAGTCCTGGATGCTGTCAAGGACATTAACGATTCGCTAAAAAGCACCGCGGCCCGCCTTTATCAAACCAGGCAAGCATGGACGAGAAGTGACGTGCTAAAAATTATCAATTTACTTAATTTTGATACGTATTATAGACATATTATTTTTATTGACATGGAAAAACCAATTGTCTATGAAGGATCTGCGCGTCAGGTAAGAGTTGCTGCGATACGCCTTGAACCTGCGGAAATTTACGATTTATTTATCGGAGATCCAAAGACAACATATCTGTGGGGATTAAAGAACGATGAACGGAACTGCTCAGCTTCTTGCTAAAAGTGTTTTCCTGTTGCTTCAATGTCTGATCTGTATCTTATTCCTTCAACCCCTGGCCGCTTCGGCCGAAGCCGTTTCCTACCAGTATGATGTCCGGCACCGATTGACCGGCGCCGCCTACGGCAGCTGGGTCGCCATCGCTTATACCTATGACGTTGCCGGAAACCGGCTGAAACAGGCGGTGGTCTCAAACACGCCTCAAGCCTTATTTTCAGCAATTCCCGTGAGCGGCACCGCCCCCCTGTCTGTTATCTTCAAGGATGAATCGAGCGGAACCGTCATCTCCCGGCTATGGAATTTTGGCGATGGCGGAACGAGCACTGAACAGACTCCCTCCCATACGTTTCAGAATGCCGGGACCTACACGGTCAGCCTTACCGTCTCTGGCAGCGGAACTTCGGACACCCTTACAAAAAACAGTTACATCACGGTTCAAAAAGCCCCTTTCGTCGATACGGACAATGACGGCATCGACGACAACTGGGAAATCACCCATTTTGGAAACCTGATCACCGCCGCTGCCAGCAGTGATTTTGACATGGACGGCTACAGCGACAAACAGGAATATCTGAACAGCCAGAACGCAGAAACGGATCCGGACGGGAGTCCATATGATCCAAAAATCAAGAACGCTTCGGGGGGGACGGGATATCAATCATCCATAGCTGCCGTCTTTGCCGGTTCAGGACTCTGGATCTACAATTCAGTTGGTGCAACGTGGATGCAAATCAGCTCGGCTAATCCTGAAAATATGATTTTTTCCGGTTCAACGCTCTATGCGGACTTCGGAGCATCTTATGGCATCAGGAAGTGGGATGGCACGGCATGGAGCCAACTCTCTGAATCCAACCCTGAAAACATGGTGATTTCAGGGTCAACACTTTATGCGGATTTTGGAGCATCAGGTCTTTTTAAATGGGACGGCACGGCATGGAGCCAACTCTCTGAATCCAACCCTGAAAACATGGTGATTTCAGGGTTAATACTTTATGTGGATTTTGGAGCATCAGGCCTTTTTAAATGGGACGGCACGGCATGGAGCAAACTCTCTGGAAACAATCCTGAATACATGGTGAGTTCAGGTTCAACGCTTTATGTGGATTTTGGAATACTTTACGGTCTCTATCAATGGGACGGCAATGCATGGAGCAAACTCGCGCTGGTCAGCCCTGAAAACATGGTGATTTCAGGGTCAACACTTTATGTGGATTTTGGAATATTTTATGGCCTCTATCAATGGGATGGCACGGCATGGAGCAAACTCGCGCTGGTCAGCCCCGAAAACATGGTGATTTCAGGGTCGACACTTTATGTGGATTTTGGAATATTTTATGGCCTCTATCAATGGGATGGCAATGCATGGAGCCAGGTTGCATCGGCCGATCCTGAAAACATGATGGGCTCGGATTCGGCGCTCTATGCGGATTTTGGAGCATTAGGCCTCTATAAGTGGGATGGCAATGCGTGGGGCCAGCTCAGCGGGTCCAATCCCGTGATAATGGCAATATCAAATTAGCTGAAAAAGGATGCCTGATGAAGACGCTTCGATCTGTTATTTTCTTTCTTGTTATTTCATGTTTTTTCTCAGCATGGCCCGCGCTTGCGGAAATGATCGGTGTACTGCCTGGAGTTGAGGTGGAGCTTTACTACTTTGGCTGTTATCATTTTCCATCCTGTACCGGTGATCCGGGCTATGTCAGTATCACAACAGCACCCACCCACGGCACCATTCGCTGGGCCACGGAGATGCGAACCTTTCCTTACAATTCGCAATGCGGCACCATGACTCATCTGGCCAGTGTCCTATATTATACTTGGGACGACACAGCAAGCGATGCCCCCCAGGACAATTTATCGCTGAATCTTCTTTGTGACTACAATTATAAATATGACTTTGAAATTTACCCAATAATCATCCCGCCATTTGGCTGTCCGGATGCATCGGCAACAGACTGTGATAACTGCTACAAATAATGAGTAGGCAACTCTACAAAGGGCCGACATTCAGGAAATCAACACATGAAACCATTACACGTTCTTTCAGTATTGATCAGTGTTCTGCTTCTGGCCTCAGTACTTGTCTCTGGTGCAGATGCCTCCAGCAATCCCTATATCTCCCGGCATGGCGTCAACTTCACCACAGGAAACAAGTACCTGCATCAGAACGATATTTCACTTGGCGGTCCGGACTCGGCCCTGCAGTTTTCCCGCAACTACAACAGCCAGATGACCGGAGCCGGCATCCTGGGATTCGGCTGGAAATCTTCCTGGAGCGACATGCTGAGTTCAAACAATTATCCTGCCATGATTATCCTTCGTCAGTCCGATGGGCATATCATTCTCTTTTCTAGCAGCGGAGTCGATACCTGGCTCAATAAAGTCGGCAAAAAGTTCGTTCTTACCAAAACGGCCTCCGGCTTTACCCTGACCGAACCGGATCATACCCTGAGTTTCTTCAACAGCTCCGGCTGGCTGATTGAAAAGCGTGACCGCAATCATAACAGCACCACCCTCAGCTATAGCGGCAACGTTCTTCGTACCGTTTCGGATGGATTTGGCCGGAGCCTGACACTGCAGTATAATGCAGACTCCCTGCTGCAAACGCTGACAAGCCCGATTGGCGCGTTTACCTATGGCTACGATGCCAATAAGAACCTGATATCGGCCACCCGGCCGGATGGCGGCGTTATTCGTTATCTTTATGAGGACGCAAATGATATCCATAACCTGACCGGAGTCATCGACCCGAACCATGCCCGTACCCAGACCATCGGCTATGATAATGAGGACCGGGTCGTCTTCTCTTCCCTTACCAACGGCTCTGAGGCGATCTCCATTGGCTACCAGAGCGACGATAAGCGTGTGGTCACCAACAGTCTGGGGGCTGCCACCACCTATCAGCTGAAGGTCATGCAGGGCATTGCCAAGACTGAATCCATAACAGGCCCTGCCTGCAGCTTCTGCGGCTCATCCTCCGATACGGATTATCTCCATGACAGCAGGCAGCAGACCACCGAAGCCAGCAACGCCGGCGGCGTAAAGACCACCTACGCCTATGACGAATCCGGCAATGTAACCCGCATCACCAATGCGGCGGGCACTTCCCTTGCCGCCACCACCACCAGGACTTACGACCCCCTGACCAATCGGGTCGCCACCATCACCCGACCCTCCATTGCCAACCCCGGCCAGCAGACGGTCACCACCATGGCCTATGACGCAGCAGGCAACCTGATCAGCCAGCAGAACAGCAGCGGTACAATCCGGTACGCTTATAACGACTACGGCCAGATCACCTCGATAGACGGGCCGCGCTCCGATGCAAGCGATGTGGTGAGCTTTTCGTACTACCCGAACGATTCGGCCCAGGGCAATAACCGGGGCAATCTGCAGACCGTGACAAATGCGCTGGGACATGCCACCACCTACAGTGATTACAACGCCTTTGGTCAGGCAGAGACCGTCACCGACCCGAACGGCATCGTAACAAGCCGCGCATACAACCTCAGCGGCCTTTTGATCTCAAGCACCACCACCGGGCTGACTACTTCATACAGCTACGAAAGCGCCGGACAGCTGCAGACCCTGACCCTGCCCGGCAGCCGTGTGATCCGTTTCAGCTATACACCCGCAGGCCAGGTCGCCAGGATAACGGACAGCCTGGGAAACGCCATCGCCTATTCCTATGACAGCGAAGGGCGGCGCATCCAAGAAGAGGTTCATGATTCCCAGAACGCCCTTACCCGG